>Ga0068857_100004239_pt1 | contig 12087 bp, 12 predicted proteins | sample KBSCornC72_FD_66591 | JGI IMG/M metagenome (GOLD analysis project Ga0068857, IMG submission 66591) | Corn rhizosphere microbial communities from Kellogg Biological Station, Michigan, USA - KBS Corn C7-2 | ecosystem: Host-associated > Plants > Roots > Rhizosphere > Soil ...
GAAAGGATAGGTATTATCGTAATGTGTAGCGCGGCCTTCGAGCGCTACAGTCGGGACGAACGCGCCGTCGGTGACGCGGAACGCATGTTTGGCTGCATCGGCATCGGCTTGAGCCGCTAAAAGCGTTGCATTAAATCGCACAGCGGTCGCAAGGGCTTCGTCCCTGGTGCCCGGCATCCCGCCCAGCGGTCCCGGGAACCGCACGTTGATAGGCTCCAGGCCCACGACCTTGCGGTACTTCGAGCGAGCGTCCTCCAGGCTTCGACGAAACTCGTCGCGCTGCGCCTTGGCGTTTTCAACGCGTTCTCGCGCCTGCTCCAGGTCGCCTTCGCCGGCCCGCCCGCCCGCAAAGCGGGAGTTCACGTTCGAAAAGATCTTTTCGTGGGTGGCGACGTTTTGTTGCGCTAGATCGACCAGTCGAAGATATCTCACCACGTCGACATAGGCCTCGGCGGCGTCCAGCGCGAGCAGTTCCGTTCGCTCCCGGACACGAAACGCGGCTGCGTTGACCCGCGCAGATTGACGCCAAATGTCATGGATCGACGCGAATCCATCGAACAGTAACTGCCGAATGACGACCGATTCCTGGCTGCCAGTCCGCCAAACGCCTGTTCCAACGGCAGGAATAGGGAGGGCTGACCCCGAAACAATTGAAGCACTTTGGTCGAATTTTTCTTGACCAACGAAGGCGTCGATCCGCACCTGGGGAAGCAAGGTGCTCTGGGTCTGCCGCAGTTCGGATTCGGTCGCCCGCCGATTGGCCGAAGCCTCACCGACGCCAGGATGGGACTTCGCAGCCTCGCGAAGCGCGTCATTGATGGAAAATGGCTCAGCTGCCACTGGACTTACCGCCAGAATGAGCCCAGCGATCGCTATGAATGCCGATTTCATCCGCCCCATCCCACTTAATTTCCAAAGAATCTGTGCCAAAATCCAAGTCCAATCGATGGAATTCCGATTCCAACCCTAGCAAAGGGAGGCTTATTTACCTATGACATTTCCGCCACACTCGTCCGGAACAATCTTGTTAAGAATTGAGTAAGTTCTTTAGGGGTTTGTGCGGAATCCACCACGTCGTCCGCGGACGCGAACGCGGCCCTGGCAATTGGAAGGCCCAATGGGTGTCTCGGCCACGCCGCGGCAGGGAAACTCAGATTTTCCCGGTCCGCTCGCAGAACCTCGGCCAAGCAATCGAACGCCCGTGGCGGCGCCATCTTTCCCGATGAATCGGACGCCTTCTTTTCCGGAGGAGCCTTAACCGAGCGAACGCAGCTCGCGGCAACGTCGCGGCGAGGTTTCTCAACAATTTCCAACAAACCGAGCCCCGCCGCTTCCGCCGGCTTCGGCTGCATTAACCGGCCCGATCGCTGCGCGGCCCAAATCGGTGATCTCATTGTATCTTCCGCCGCCTTGCGGTTCTGCCGTGACGTAGTGGTTTGCGACGAGCCGGTCCACTAGCTGATGATCAAACACCGCCGGGCTTTTCCAGGATTCAAACGACAAACGAGACAGAAATTCGCGCTCGATACTATTGAGAATCATCACTGAATTCTCCCCGATCTGAATAAGCGATCTCTGCACAATCAAAGAGATAGAGTTGTAAAAAGAAAGTTTAAGATTGCATGATTTCTTGCGCTGCCGAGTGCGCCACCCGCCAATAAATTGTGCCCGAGGCTCTCGGAAAACGCTCTAGCTCCGTACAGAACTTTTTGAATTGCCGTTGCAGTTTAGTCGGCAGCACCAAGCGCGTCTTGCGGCAAGTCCTGTGACGCGAATACAGTGTGGATGCCGGCGCTTCCGTCGGGCATCTCGGTCTCATATGGTTTGTATCGGAAAGGTCAGCGATCTCCCATGAAGGATTTTGCCGGAAAGATTGCTGTCATCACCGGAGGCGGAACGGGCATGGGCCGCGAACTCGCGCGCCAGTTGATCGCCGAGGGCTGCAATGTCGCGATGTGCGATGTCTCCGCTGACGCGATGGCGGAGACCAAGCGGCTTTGCGAGGTGGAGCGGCTGCCACAGGGGCTGCGCGTCACCACCCATGTCGCCGATGTGTCGATCGAGGATCAACTCAAGCGTTTTCGCGACGAACTGACCGAGCAGCAGGCGACCGACAGGATTCATCTGTTGTTCAACAACGCCGGCATCGGCGGCGGCGGCAGCCTGTTCACCAATACGCGCGAGCAGTGGGAAAAGACCTTTAACATTTGCTGGGGCGGCGTGTATCTCGGTGTCCGAACCTTCCTGCCGATGCTGGTAAAAGCCGACGAGGCTCACATCATCAATACCTCGAGCGTCAACGGGTTTTGGGCGTCGGTCGGAATGGGCGTGTCGCATACGGCCTATAGCGCCGCCAAATTCGCGGTGAAGGGTTTTAGCGAGGCGCTGATGAACGATCTGCGGCTGAATGCGCCGCATATCAAATGCTCGGTGGTGATGCCCGGCCATATCGGCACCTCCATCGTTTCCAATTCCCGCAAGATCCAGAGCGGCAGCGAATCCGATCGCTTGAGCGAGAATGAGGTGCTGGCGGCGCGCCAGCGCCTGAAGGGCATGGGCATCGACACGGCGCCGATGTCGGATGAAGACATTCAGAAGATCGCGCTCGATCGCGCACGGTCCTTCCGCGACGAGGCACCGACGACGGCCGCCGCCGCGGCAAAGATCATTCTCGATGGCGTCAAGGCCGAGCGCTGGCGCATCCTGGTCGGCGACGACGCCCATCGCCTCGACGAGCGCGTGCGGCAGACGCCGGAGCGCGCCTACGAGCCCGAGTTCTACCAGAGCTTTGCCGCCGAGGTCGGCTGGCGGCTGGGATAGGGCATTGTCATCTCTGCCTAGCCCTTGCGTTGCGGTTTCAGCCATCCGGCGAGGCTGCCCAGGATGCCCTTGGGCAGGAAGATGATGAATACCACCAGCAGCACGCCGTAGACGAGGTTGTCCCAGCCGACGGCCCTGGTGCCAAAGCCGATCCGCAGCACCTCCGCCAGCAGGATGGTGATGATGGCGCCCACGGTGGGACCGAGCGACACGTAAAGGCCGCCGACGATGACGGCGAAAACCATCTGCAGGGATACCGAGATGCCGCTCACCGTGTCGGGTGAAATGAACATCTGGTACTGGCAATAGAGCGCGCCGGCGAGCGAGGTCATCAGCGCTGAGATCACCGTGATCTTGAGCTTTTCTGCGGTGACGTTGACGCCGGCCGCGGCCGCGGCATCCTCATCCTCGGAGATGGCCTCCAGCGCATAGCGATCCATGCTGCGGTCGACCCAGCGCCAGATCAAAAGACCAAGCGCCCAGACCGCCAGCGCAATCAGGTACCAGGTCGCCTTGTCGTCGAATTGCAGCGCCAGCAGATGGCTGCCCCTGGTCCGGTCGGGCGTGTATCCGAGCGAGCCGCCGGTATAGTCGCGGGTTGCGGTAATCACCTGCAGCACGATGCCGGACAGCGCCAGCGTGACCAGCACGAAATAGTGGCCGGTGATGCGGAAGCGGAAACAAGGGTAGCCCACGATCACCGCCAGCACCGCCGCGGCCGCCATCGCGACGGGAATGCCGAGCCATGGCGACACGCCGAGATGATTCCACAGCAGCGCCGTCACATAGGCGCCGACGCCCATGAAGCCGCCATGACCCAGCGAAACCAGGCCGAAGCGGCCCATCATCGACCACGAGGTATAGGCGAACGACCAGATCAGGATCAGGATCAGGATGTGCAGGTGATAGGGTTCGCGATAGACGAAGGGCAGGGCGATCAGCGCCGCGCCGGCAAGCCAGGGCCCAAGCTGATTGATGTTCACGAGCGCCTCGCCAGCAACCCGGCAGGCCTGATGAACATCATGACGATGAAGAAGGCGAACGCCAGCACGTAGCCCCATTCGAGGTCGGAAAACAGTCCGCCGAGCGAGATGATCTCGGCGAACACGAACGCCGCGACAAAGCCGCCGACGAAATTACCGAGTCCGCCCAGCACGCAAATCAGGAAGGTGATCGGTCCGAACGACAGGCCGACAAACGGATGGATGTCGTATTGCAGCACCAGCAGGCAGGACGCGAGGCCGGCCAGCGCGCCGCCCAGCGCCGAGGTAATGAGGTAGAGACGGCGCGTGTCGACGCCCATCAGCGCCATGATCTGGCGATCCTGGGAGATGGCGCGGATCGCGGTGCCGACATAGGTCCGCGTCATGAAGAGATAGACCAGCACCATGCCGATCAGCGCCGCGCCGAAGGCGAGCAGGCGCGCGTAGCTGAAATGCATGTCGGCGAACTGCAGCACCGGCAGCCGGATGCCGAGGTTGCGGAAATCGATGCCGAACGCGACGGTGGCGAAGCTTTGCAGCACGAACAGCACGCCACCGGTGGCGAGCAGCTGGTTGATCGGCGGCGCCGAGAGCAGGGGTGCAATCACGAGCAAATGCAGCAGCGCCCCCAGCCCCGCCACCAGCGCGATCGTGATCGGCGCGGCGAGGTAGTACGACAGGCCAAAATACTGGACGAGATAGTACATGCCGTACATGCCGATCATGACAAGTTCGGCGTAACAGATCCACGTCACGTCGATGACGCCGAAGATCAGATTCAATCCAAGCGCCAGCAACGCCAGCACGCCGCCAAGCAGAATGCCGTTTACCATCGCCTCGAGCAGGTAGATGTCGAAAATATCCGTCATCGTTGTCACCTACACTCCAAAACCTAGACTCCTAGATAGGCTTGCCGGATTGTATCGTTGGCCAGCATCTCGCCTGATCGACCCGAGGCGCGGATGGTGCCGGCCTCCAGCAGGTAGGCGCGATCGACCACGCGCAAAACTTGCTGCACGTTCTGCTCGACGATCAGCACGGTCAGTCCGCCCGAGCGGATTTGTTTCACCAGTTCGAACACCTGCTGAACGACGACAGGCGCCAGGCCAGCCGAGGGCTCGTCGAGCAGCAGCAGCTTCGGGTCGGACATCAGCGCGCGGCCGATCGCGCACATCTGCTGCTCACCCCCCGACATGGTGCCGGCAAGCTGTTTGCGGCGTTCCTTCATGCGTGGAAACAGATCGAACACAAACGCCAGCCGCTCGGCGAAGCGGGCACGCGCCTCCGGCATGAAGGCGCCCATCTTGAGATTGTCTTCCACGCTCAGACGGGGAAACAGCCGGCGGTTCTCCGGCACGTGGGCGATGCCGAGACTGACGATGCGATGCGCCGGCGTCTTCAGGACGTCGACGCCTTGCATTGAAATCGCGCCCGTGCGAGCCCGGATCAGACCGGAGATCACCCGCATCAAGGTCGTCTTGCCGGCACCGTTGGGGCCGATCACGCCGACCGCTTCGCCGGCCCTGACCTCCAGGCTGACGCCGAACAGCGCCTGGAAGCTGCCGTAGCCCGCGTCGACCGATTTGAGCTCCAGCATGCGCGCGCTCCGCCTATCGCCGCGTTTCCGCCGCAGCGGACTGGGTCGCGACGGCGTCGGTGCCGAGATAAACCTCGACCACGCGCGGGTCGTTCGACACCTCGCTCGGCAGACCTTCGGAAATCTTCTCGCCATGGTCCAGCACCATCACGCGATCGACCACCCGCATCAACACGCCCATGATGTGCTCAACCCAGATGATGGTGATGCCAAGCTCGTCGCGGATCTTGCGCAGCATGTCAGCCGCCTGATCCATCTCGGTATCATCGAGCCCGCCCAGGCTTTCGTCGGCGAGCAACAGTTTCGGCCCGGTCGCGAGCGCCTTGGCGAGCTCGAGCTTCTTCAATCCGGCCGCGCCGAGCCCGTCGACGCCAGCGGTGCGGTCCGCCGGCAGGCCGACCATCGCCAATGCCCGCTCCGCGGCTTCCTCGGCCTTGGCGCGGCTGTGGCGGCCCTGGCCGAAATAGCCCGCCAGCGCGACATTTTCGAATATCGTCAGCCGGTGGAATGGCCGCGGGATCTGGAAGGTGCGGCCGATGCCGCGGTTGATGATCCGGTGCGGCGCGAGACCCGAGATCTCGGCGCCATCGAACCGCATCGAACCTGACGTCGGGAGAAACGTGCCGGAGAGCATGTTGAAGATCGTGCTCTTGCCCGAGCCGTTGGGACCGATCAGGCCGAGAATCTCGCCCTGATCGACCGTGAACGAGACGTTGTTGACGGCCTTGAAGCCGCCAAAGCGTTTTACCAAGCCCTCAACTACCAGCACGGCGGTCCCTTCCGTCGATCAGGGGCCACCTATTTGTAGCTGTACGTCGTGCCCGCCGGCAGCGGCAGCACGGCCTCGCGTTGCGCCTGGCTCTTCGGCCACACCACATACGATTTGTCATCGACATACTGGATCACCACCGGGAACGAGCGCTCGTTCTGCCCGGCCATCGGCGTGCCTTCACCGAAGAACTTGACGCCGAAGCCCAGCATGGTGCCGCCTTCGGGAAGGTCGACGTCCAGCGCCGCCTTGCGCAGGGCGTCGGGATCGACGCCGCCATATTGCTTGATGGCGCGCGGCAGCACGTCATTGAGGAAGACGTAGGTGTTGGAGGCGGCGATGCCGACATGGGCGGAGCGGATCGCAACCCCCGGCTTCAGCTTGTCGAACTCCTCACCAACCATCTTGATAAGGGGCAGCAACTTGGGGTCCAGGCCCTTCGGGTTCGCCAGCCAGATCGAGATCGGATCGGTGTTGAAGAGATAATTCGCGTCGACGCCGAGGCCTTCCTTGAGCTTCTCATACACGCCGTAGCCCGCGCCATGGCCGACCAGGGCCCCGAACTTCAGTCCCTGTTCGCGCGCCTGGCGCATCAACAGCGTGATGTCGGGATTGTAGCCGGTGTGGAAGATCACGTCGGGTTGGGCGCGCTTCAGCTTGGTAACGAGCGCGGAGAGATCGGGCGCGGTGGCGGAATAGCCTTCCTTGAGCACGACATTGAAGCCGGCCTTCTTGGCGCCGGCCACATTGCCTTTGGCTACATCGACCCCGTAGGCGCCATCCTCATGGATGATGGCGACCCGCAAATCCTTCGGCTCCTTGCCGAATTTGGACTGAGCGTTCTGGGCGATGAAGTCCATCGTCATCATTCCGAACTGATCGCCGCTCGCTTGCGGACGGAAGACATATTTGTAATTCTTGTTCTCAAATACGCCCGAGGAAATGCAGGTGGTCATCCACATGAACTTCTTGAGCTGCTCGACACGGGCGGCCACCGGCACGCATTGCGCCGACGAAAAGAAGCCGAGCACCATGTCGACCTTTTCCTGTTCGAGCAGGCGCACCGACTCGTTTATGGCGACATCGGGTTTGCTTTGGGCGTCGGCATAGACTGCCTCGATCTTGTAACCTTCCACGCCGGTCTTGGCGTAGTGGTCGAGCATGATCTTGGCGCCGATGTACTGCAGCTCCGAACCGCCGCCCGCGAGCGGGCCGGTGAGGTCGAAAATGACGCCGATCTTGATCTTCTTTTCCTGGGCTTGGGCGGAAACCGCCATGCCCAGCATCGCGATCGCGGCAACAAGCCCTCCGCACAGTCGGGCTGCCTTACGCACCGGCATCGAAACCTCCCCTGGAAGATTGTGCATTTGCGTCTTTTTGATTTTGTTGGCGCCCATCACACGGGGAGTGCCGGCCGATGTCAAGCGACTAGCGTCGCTGACCTGACGCCAGGACGTCGCCCTTCACACCAGCCGCTTGAGGTGTCCGCGCTTTGGTGGAACGCGTGTTGCTTATCCGTGCACAACCGACTTCGCGATCATGCAATGGATGCCCTTGGAGCCGTTGACGGTCTGGGTTACGCGCAGGTCCGCGGCCAGGCTGCACAGCGTGTAGGCATCCTCGCGCGACAGGTTCCGCTTTTCGCCGAGCAGCACGATCATGTCGCGCAGCGCCCGCACCACGCATTGGTCGAGGTCAGGGTCCATCGCCATCGTCATGTAATGATCAGGCGTTTCGGCGCGGGGATAGTCGAGCCGCAGATCCTTGCGCAGCGTCAGCCTGAAGCGGCCCTGCAGCGCGGTCTCGATCGCGGTGACGCAAACCTCGCCATCGCCCTGGACGCCATGACCGTCGCCGCAGGAAAACAGCGCGCCCGGCACGAACACCGGCAAATAGAGTTTCGCGCCCGGGATCAGTTCCTTGTTGTCGAGGTTGCCGCCCATCGCGCGGGGGATCAGCGAGGTGATGCGGCCCCACGCCGGCGGCGGCGCCACGCCCATCACGCCGAAGAACGGTTTTAGCGGCAGGTCGAGCCCCCATGGCAGCCGGCCTACCATCCGCTTCTGGTCGAGCGGAATGTTGATCAGCCGGGTCTCGTGGAAATCGTCGGGCAAGGTGCCGGCGAGAGGCCGGATCAGATTATAGCCCCAGTCCTGCCTCAGCCTGACGTCGAGAATCTCGACCTCCAGCACGTCGCCGGGTTGGGCGCCCTCGATCGCGACCGGACCGGTCAGAATATGACCGGGCACCATCCGCTCGTTTTTGGCGTGAACCTCGGCGAGTTCGGGCGGCACGTGAAACCGGCTCCGGTCGGGCACCACGTCCGGGCCGCCGCTGATGGTGTCGATGGTCACTTCATCTCCGCTGGCGATGGTGAGGACCGGTTTCAGTTTTGCCTCAAAGAAGCCCCAGTGACAGGTCTCGGGGCTGGAATGCAGATGATGATTCGTCATGAGGAGACTTTGGGTTGCGGCAGGGGTGGCGTATGACGCTGTACCAGACATTCCAAGAGGCTTCCCTTGTTTTTTGTGCTCTCCAAAACGCTCGGCATTGCGCTCTTGCCGACGAACTTCCTGATCGGCATCGGTGTCTTCGGTGCGATCCTGCTGGCCACACGATTCGCATCCCTTGGCCGCAAGCTCCTGATTGCATCGATCGCGCTGCTTGCAATATGCGGGTTTTCGCCGCTGGGAAATTGGCTGCTCTATCCCCTGGAACAACGGTTTTCGCCATGGGATGCCGCGCGAGGCCCGCCCGATGGTATCGTCGTTCTCGGCGGATCGATCGACCCCGATCTTTCGGCCGCCCATGGCGTCGCGGTCGTCAAAAACTCGGCGGACCGCGTGATCGCAACGGCGGCGCTTGCCCGTCGCTATCCGAATGCGCGCATCATCTTTTCCGGCGGAAGCGGGAATTTGATATCTGACGATGCAAGGGAGGCCGATTACGCCGGCGCGGCATTCGAAAGTCTCGGGGTTTCCAAGACGCGACTGACGATGGAGCGGCGCGCGCGAAACACGCAGGAGAACGCTGAATTCTCAAGGGCGCTCGCGGCGCCGAAAAGCGGCGAGCGATGGCTGCTGGTGACGTCGGCCTTCCATATGCCGCGATCGGTCGGCTTGTTTCGAAAGGCCGGATTTGCGGTGGAGCCGTATCCGGTCAGTTGGCTGGTCGGCGGACGCGCGGATCTGTTCAAGTTTTCAGTCCTGTCGCTAGAAGGGCTGGGCCGTGTCGACGTCGGCGTCCGCGAATGGATGGGCCTCGCCGCCTATAGAATATCGGGCAAAACCAGCGAATTCTTCCCTGGTCCTGGCCAGCCATAGACGAACCCTGCCATTCGACGCGCCGGTCGCGGTCGGCGCATAATCCGGCTAGGATCGGCGCAAGAGGCGCGCACGCGTTGCCCGCCGATTTGGGAGTTCACACCATGCAACAGCAAACGCCGCAGCCTGAACAGTTCGATCTGGCCGGCATGGTGGCCGATCTGAACAGCCTGCTTCGCCTGAAGACCACCGTGATCGGCATGAAGATGTTCGCCCGCGCCGACGAGATGGCGGCCATCCCGAAAATCCGGCGTCCATCGGCAATTCACACCACCGACCAGATCGTCAGCATGGCCTCGCGGCTGGGCTGGACCGTCGGCATCACCGCCGACGATCTGGTCGGCGCGCAATGCCGAGCCGTGATCGGGCTCGCCCCGCAGGACGAGAAATGGCTCGCCGGTCAATCCTATGTTGGCGTCTGGCATGAGAATGCCGAGGACGCGCGCAAGCGCCAGGAGGCATTGGACGTCGTTCCGCACGGTAAATACCAGGCACTGGTGGTGAGCCCGTTGGCCAGCGGTCGGCTCAACCCGCCGGATATTTGTCTGGTCTACGCGACGCCGGGTCAGATGATCATTCTGATCAACGGCCTGCAGTGGACCGGATACAAGAAATTCGAGTGGGGCGTGGTCGGCGAAACCGCTTGCGCCGATTCATGGGGGCGGGCGCTCAAGACCGGCGAGCCCAGCCTGTCGCTGCCGTGCTATGCGGAGCGGCGCTACGGAGGCGTGCCGGATGAAGAGATGCTGATGGCACTTTCGCCTGCGCATCTGGCCAAGGCGATCACCGGCATGAAGGCGCTGGCGAAGAACGGATTGCGCTATCCGATCGCGCCCTATGGCATTCAGAGCGACGTGCGCGCCGGCATGGGCGTTTCCTACGCCAAGAAATAGAATAGATAGCCGCGCCTCCGAACCAGGGAATTGAATATGAAGCCTTCGTCGAAATTCGACATCATTGTCTATGGCGCCACCGGCTTCACCGGCCAACTCGTCGCCGAATATCTCGCGGCACATTATACCGGCAAGGGCGATCCGAAATGGGCGCTGGCCGGACGCAGCCTGGACAAGCTCGCTTCCGTGCGCGATGCGATCGGCGCCCCGGCCGTCACGCCGTTGATTGTTGCAGACGCCGGCGATCCCGCGTCGCTGAAAGCCATGGTCGACCAGACCAAATCCGTTATCTCCACCGTCGGCCCATATCAGCTTTATGGTTCGGAACTGGTCGCGGCCTGCGTGGCCACGGGCACCGATTATCTCGATCTCTGCGGCGAGCCGCTCTGGATGCGCCAGATGATCGATGCCCATCAGGCCACCGCACAATCGACCGGCGCGCGGATCGTGTTTTCCTGCGGCTTCGATTCGGTTCCGTTCGAACTCGGCGTGTTCTTTTGTCAGGAGACGGCGAAGAAAGTTTTGGGAGCGCCGGTCAGCCGCGTCAAAGGCCGCGTCCGCGACATGACGGCAACGGTCTCCGGCGGCACGGCGGCGAGCACCAAGGCGTCGTTTGTTGCCGCCGCGAGGGACTTAAGCCTGGTGGCACTGTTGCAGAATCCTTTCGTATTGACGCCTGGCTTCGAAGGTCCGAAGCAGCCGCGAGGCAACAAGCCGCTGTTGGACGAGGATATGGGCTCGTGGACGGCGCCGTTCGTGATGGCGACCATCAACACCCGCAACGTGCATCGCTCCAATATGCTGATGAATTTTCCGTACGGCAAAGACTTCGTCTATGACGAAATGGTCCTGACCGGTCCCGGGGAACAGGGCGAAGCCGACGCCAAACGTCTCGTCGCGGCCGTCAACGCCGAGAGGATGGGCGCCGCGGGCGGACTGAAGCCGGGCGAGGGCCCGTCGAAATCAGAGCGTGAGAACGGCCTCTACGACCTGCTGTTCGTCGCCATCGCGCCTGATGGACGCCAGGTCCGCATCGCCGTACGCGGCGACCGCGATCCCGGTTATGGATCGACCTCGAAGATGATTTCGGAATGCGCGGTTTGCCTGCTGCGCGATATGCCGGAAGTACCAGGCGGCATCTGGACTCCCGGCGCGGCCATGGGTCACAAACTGATCAAGCGGCTGGTTGATCACGCCGGCCTGACGTTTGAGGTCGAGAAGTAAATCCTGGCGCAGAAGACCGTCTCAAGATGCCTGCGGAATGACCGGACCCGCCGCAAACACAGGGTTTCCGGTGGCCCCGTAAATGGGATCGATACCATCCAGATAGTTGGACAATTTTCCCACCCAATTGCGCGACGCGTCGATGTTGGAGCTCTCGGCTGCCTGCTCAATGGCGCCGCCCGTGTCGGAGATGAATCGGAACCCATACATCGTACCAGTGCCGCTCATCTGGTGCCCCAAACTCCTCACAGTCTCAAAGTCAGCCCTATCCAAGGCGTCGCGCATCACAATGATATTCTTCCTGCAGTTCAGCAGATATGTGGGGGTCAGCTTTGCAAGCTGGTGGGCACGAACGAGGACCATGTCTGTCTCACTGCTCTCCTCATTTGATAACGTAGGCGCGACCATGGACTGCTCCGCGATTGTTTGTAGCAGCACGTCTTGTTTGATTGGTTTCGTCAAAAAAGCCGTGCATCCC
>Ga0068857_100004242_pt1 | contig 12080 bp, 1 predicted proteins | sample KBSCornC72_FD_66591 | JGI IMG/M metagenome (GOLD analysis project Ga0068857, IMG submission 66591) | Corn rhizosphere microbial communities from Kellogg Biological Station, Michigan, USA - KBS Corn C7-2 | ecosystem: Host-associated > Plants > Roots > Rhizosphere > Soil ...
CGCGGGGCGTCGTATCAATTCCAACTCACGCTCCGCAACAACGGCGGGGGCCTCGTGTCGCTTACCGCGGCCACCACAAAGCTCACGTTTACCGACGGGACTCGCATTTACAGCGCGTCGCCAACGCAGGCCTATGCCATTCCGGGTGGTGGCGCGACGCAGGTCATCACCTTTGTGTCGACCCAGGTAAACGGGAGCTTCACGCCGAACTCGTACCCGGCCACACTGGATGCGCACGGCACCGACAACGGGGCCAACTTCACGCAATTGGTCGCACTCACCAATGTCACTGTGCAGATACCGGCGACCATCTCGGCGGCATCCGCAGATGCGGTGAAGCCGGACCAGGTCAGCAAGACCACCACGGCCACCTTCCTGGTGTCGGTGCAGAACACCGGTAGCGCCAGCGTGGTCCTGAACCCGGCCACGACGACAATCAAGTTTGCGTCGAACCAGTTCAGCGCCTCGCTCAATCCGACGGGCCCGACGACCATTGGCCCGGGTACCACGATTCTGCAGTTCCTCGGTGCCACCGTGAGCAATGCGATTGCGATAAACAACTACTCGCCCACGGTTCAGCTCACCGGCACCGAGAACGGCAACGCGTTCAGCCAGTCCATCAACTTCGCACCGGAAGTCATCGCGGTGCAAAATCCGCCCGCCCTCGCCATCCTGAGCATGGCGCCGTCGCAGGCACAGTTCACGACCGACCAGGCCGGTACAATTCAGGTCACCATGACCGTCTCCAATGCGAGTGGAGCAGCCGGCGCCAACTTCTCGAGCGCATCGCTGCGCTTCATTCACGCCGGCCAGGACCGCACCAACCAGTTTGTCGTTTCGACGCCGGCGAGTTTTGCGAATGGCGCGCTGCTTTCGCCCGGCGAGACCGACGTGGTCGTGTTCAACGTATCCGACAACACCAGCAACGCAATGACTGCCGGCAACATGACCATCGAAGGTGCGCTGGTGGTGACCGACGTCAATACCAGCCAGCCCATCAACGTGGACACGGATCTGGGCGGAAAGGGCAACCTGCAGGTCATGACGCCTGCCGCCATCGCGGTCGAAGCGGTGACTGTGTCGCAACCGAAAGTCACCGCAGGGATGACCAAGACCTTCAGTGTGACGGCCACGGTCCACAATACGGGTGGCAGTGACGTCGTGCTCAACCTTACCAGCGCGGCCACGAAGCTCAATTTCGCTCCCCAGCCCGGCTGGATCTGGGACGTGCAATCGACGCTGGTGGGTGGCGGCGCAACCCTCTCGGGTGGCGAAGTCGATCAGATTGTGTTCAACGTCACCACAACCGGGAGCACGCCCGGATCTACCAATATCGATGCAGTGACGGCAGGCACCGAGAGCAACAGCGGTCGCAACGTGCCCGGCGGACCGGGCCTCGCCAGTGTGCTGGTGCAGACGCCCGGTGTTGTCCAGGTAACGAGCGTGACGCCGTCGCAACCCACCATTACGAGCGGCAGCACGGTGGCATGGACCACAACCGTATCGCTCACCAACACGGGCGAATCGGATATCGATCTCGCGCTGGGTAACGCGATCACGTTCAGCGTTTCGGGCGCTAGCGCGCAACCGTTGTTCACGCGTCCGGCAACGCTCGTGGGCGGCGGTGTGACGCTTTCGGGTGGCGAATCGGATCAGTTCGTGGTGACGCTCACCACGGCGGGCACATATGCCGCGATGGGTGCGAAGAATCTCAACGTAAGCCTGCACGGCACCGAGCTCAACTCCAACGTCCAGCGTAACGGCGGCAATACCGGCAGCGTGACCGTGCAGGCGGCACCGGACGTCGCCTTCAATTCATTGACACCGGGGACGGTGTCCAAGCTCGCGACGGTGACGTTCGCAGTGAACGTGCACAACAACGTGGCGAACAGCGCAACCATCACACTCGATCGCTCGCTCACGCGTCTGCGTTTCGGCTCCAATCAGTACAACGTGGGTCTCGCGCCCGTGAGCAGCGTGGATCTCGCGGCCGGTATTGATCCGGTATTGCTTCAGTTTTCAGGCGCGGTCGTTGGCAGCGGAATCCCCAACGGTGTGCAGGCCGATGCGCAGCTCGAGTTGCACTGGACGCAGAACGGAGTCGCCGGCCAGAGAACCATCAGCCTGCCCACGCAGATCAACGTGCAGAGCGCGTCAGGCCTCAGCATTGTCAGCGTGCGTCCCAGCCAGTCCACCATGACGCGCCAGCAGGACAACGCTGGCACCATCACCATGGTGTTGCGCAACCCGGGTGGTGCGGCCGTCGATCTCGATCTCGCGGCTGCTACGACCCATCTCGGTTTCAAAGTGCTGAGCTCGGGTGCGACCGTGACCAACGAGTACACGATCACGCAGCCCACAGCACTCGAATCCGCGGGCGGTACACTGCTCGTCGGCGGCGCCACCGACTCGCTCGTGTTCGACGTAGCGAAAGCAGGCATCACCACCGGCTCTATAATTGTGAATGGCTATGCCGGCGGCATCGACCAGAACTCGCAACTGGCGGTTACCGACGATACGTTCGACGGCGGCTCTGGGAGCCTGGTGCTTCAGCTTCCGGGTGCGCTCAGCATTCTGAGCATCACGCCGTCGCAATCCGCTGCTACCGTCGGACAGACCAACCGGTCTTATCCGATCAAGATGGCAGTCAAAAACATCGGCGGCGCCGCCATCGATATCTCGCTCTCGCCGGCCAACTCGGCGCTGGGTTTCCCGGGCACGACCGGGTGGGGTGTGTTGCCGCCCACCATGGCGAACGGCGTCACGCTTTCCGGCGGCGAGACGGACACGCTGAGCTTTGTCGTCAATACGACCGGCGGTGGTGCGGGTGTTGCCTCCATCACGGGCACGGTGCTCGGAACCGAGACGAACACCGGACAACAGACCACCGCCAACACCGCGAGCGGAGGATTCGGCAGCATCACGCTGCAGACGCCGGCCAATCTCATCGTGGATTCGCTCACACCATCGCAGCCGTCGATCACGCAGTCCACCGCGGCGGGCTGGAACGTCACGATCGTGCTCCACAACGCGGGTCAGTCCACGGCACGTCTCGATTTGCCGGCCGGCTTTGCCATGGCGATCCAGAACTCCACCGGTGGGATGACGTTCGTGAATCCGGTTGATCTCGAAGAGGGCGGCGTCCTCCTGCCGGCCGGCGCCAGCGGGACGCTGGTCTGGCACGCCAACAACACCGGCACATTCTCCTCGACCGGTACCAAAACGCTGACCGCAACCATCGGCGCCATAGAAGTGAACAGTGACCGCGTGTTCAACGCGATCAAGAACGGATCCGTGGTGGTGCAGAGCGCGCCCAACCTGGTCGTGACAGCCGTTAGTCCCGCTTCGGTGACGAGCGGGTCGAACGTCATCTTCGAAGTGGACGTGCAGAACCCCGACGCCAGCTCCGCGACCGTGCAATTCAATCGTGCCACCACGCGCGCACGCTTTGCTTCCAACGCATTCAGCGCTGTGCTCGACGTGGGAAGTCCCGACGTCATTGCGGGCGGCGCCACCAGGAAGCTTCGCTTCGAGAGCAAGATCATCCCCACGTCGATCGTTTCGGGACCATACGACTTCAATGTGGATCTCAATTACGTCGCCAACGGCGTTGCGGTGAGCGAGCCCGAGGTCAGGACGAACGGTGTCACGGTGGAGGACGCGCCGCAGCTGCTCATCCAGTCCATCGCGACCTCGCAGTCGTTTGTCACCGCGGGGCAGACCACGGACTGGACCGCCACCATGACGGTCGTCAACACCGGGGCAGCCGACATCGACATCGATCTTTCGACTGGCCCGCTGAAAACATTCCTGACGTTCCTCAAGCCGGGCGGAGCGACCGACGCAACGTATGCCGTGAGCAATCCGATCATGGTGGGTGGGGATGAGATTCTCTCGACAAATGAGTCAGGGCAGATCTTGTTCACGGTGACGCAGACGGGCACGACCACGGGCAACATCGTGATCAGCGGCAAGGTCGAAGGCAAGGACTTGAACCAGCTCACGACGGTCAGCGATGACACCTTCAGCGGTGGTGGCGGCAGCATCCTGGTGCAGACTCCGGCAGCTGTCAGCATCGTGGCAATTCATCCCACGCAGCCCGAGGTGACGGTGACCCAGGGATCGTTTGGAATTCGAGTCGTCGTTGCTAACACGGGTGGCTCCAACGTCTCCGTCAACCTGGCGGGCACCAATCCATCGCTCTCCCCGTCCGGCATGACGTGGGGAGCTACCAGCACATTCCTGGGTGGAGGCGGCAACATCCTGGCGGGCAGCTCGGTGGACAGCCTGTTCATTCCGCTGAGTGCCGGGAGCACGACGGGTAATATCGGCATCGACGTCAGCATGCCATGGACGCAAATCAATTCGTCGGATCCGGGTAACACCAGCACCGGATCGTCGGGCTTCAGTCATATTCTTGTCGAGTCGAAGGCGGACTTGCGCGTGCTCGCGACCGTGTCGGCGTCTCCCAATCCGGCGTCCGTGAATGTGAACCAGGATTTCGATATTCAGGTGACGGTTGAGAACCAGGGCACCGCGGCCGCCACCAATGTGGTCATGGACATGATCACGGACAGCAACAGCACGATTCACAAGCCGTTCGCGGCCATTCCTGTCGTGCCTGGTCACCAGAGTGTGCAGTACCTGCTGCCGGTGACAGCGGCGTCCGCGACCGATGCAGCGGAGAAGTTCACCGCCTCCGTCACATCCGCCATCGACGAGAACTCGGGCCTGGGCTCGCTCGTCGACTACACCATCGCCGTCGACAACAACGCGACCGTCGCCATCGAGACGCCGGCCACGCTCGACATTACCAATGCGCATCCGTCGCAGCCTGCGGTGACGCGCAGCCAGTCGACACCGTGGAAGGTGTCGGTGGCGCTGCACAACGCCGGACAGTCGGACGCGATTGTGACGCCGCCCGCCGCGGCTGACCTGGGCTTCTCGATCGCGGGCGCGACCAAGATCGACTATATCGTCGCGGCGCCCCTCAAGTTCGGCTCGGGCGCAAACGGTTGGACGCTCGCCGGCGGTGCTTCCGACTCGCTCATTTATAACGTGACCACCACGGGCGCCGACACGGGCACCGTCGACATCGCGCTGGGTGCAAAGGGAAGCGACCGCAACGATCCGTCTCAGAATCTGACCGATACGGGCGCAACCAAGGTTCGCGTGCAGGACGTGGCGGGACTGTTCATCGCTTCGACGCTGCCGGTGGGCACGGTCAATCACGTCAGCGCGGATCTCGACACCGTGAACACGAGCTTTGCCTACCAGATTCACGTCAATGTCCAGAACTCCGGCGGCGAAGACGTCGACAGCGTGCGCGTACAGCTTGGCGTCGTGCCGACGGGATCGACCGTCGCGCCTGGCAGCTTTAAACGACAGTCCATCGCCGCGGGTGCCAACCGCGACTTTGTGTTCAACATCACCGCGCGCTCATCGGCGGCTGCGCTGGAGACGTTCACAGCGACCATTGCGTCGGGTGTGAAGTCGCACAACACCGGACAGACCGTGATTCCGCAGCAGGCGCTGGACGACAAACATCAGGTGACGACGCGCACGCGGGCGGATTTGAATCTCAATCTCTTCGTGGCCGCACCCTCCGGATCGGCAGGCGGCACGGTGGGAGCCGGGCAACCGTTCGTCCTGGGGGCTCGCGTTTCGAATCTCGGTCAGGCCGGTATTACCGGGGCACGCGCGGTCACGCTGACCGTGCCCGCGGGCTTCGCCAACCCGATTGAGCCGCTGACGCGCGGTTTCGCGGCCAACGATACCGTGCGTTGGAGTTTTGTTGCGCCGGCCACACCGCAACCGGCCGCTGATTTCTCGTGCACCATCTCGCAGGTGCCGAACGACGTGAACACAGGCACGACTGCGTTCGTGTCGAAGCTTGTCGACACACAATCGATGAGCGTGGCCAACGCCGCGGCGCTGGCCAATCCTGACGTTTCGCTCTTTGCTCCCGCCGGCGCCACCGACGATACGCTGAGCGTCGGGCAGACCTTCACGCTGCGAGCGCAGGTTACCGTGCAACGCATCAAGAACCTGGTCGCCACGCTTTCGATGCCGGGCACCTATTCCGTCCAATCTGGACAGAGCACCGTGCAGAATCTGGGTAACGCGGCGGGCGCGCGGAGTGTCGATTTCAACCTGATCGCGCCCGCGCTCACGAGTCCGACCGACGATCTCTACGTGACGTTCACCGCGCTCGACAGTCTTGCGGGCACAGCGGTGCCCTCAGTCGCCGATACGGTACGAGTCACCGTGGTGGCACGTCCGTCACTCAGCATCTCGGCCCTGGTCACGGCTCCCGTCGATGCCACCGACAGAAAGGTGGGAATCGGCTCGCAGTTCACGGTGACGGCGATGGTGGGCAACGCGAATGGCGCAGCGGGAATCGCTGCACCCGGCAGCCTCACCATCAATCTGCCGGCGGGTTACACGCGCGATATTGGAGAAGCGCAGGTCAAACCGTTCGGCGTGGGCCAGGCGGTGTCGTGGGTCCTGAACGCAGCGCAGCAACCGTCGGGACCGGATCAGATTGCAATCACCATCTCGGGCGTGCCCGCGGATGAGAACAGCGGCCAACCCGCGCTGGTGGCCAACGGCACGGCGAACATTGCCATGATCACCGAAGGTTCCGCCGTGGCAGTACGGGACGTATCGTCCGCGCAGAAGGTGGGCACGCCGGTGTCGCCCGGTGGTGGTACCGATCTCGACGTGCTTGCGTTTGAGATCGAGTACAACGTGACAGACACCAGCGTGAACGCGGCACGGGTGGACACGGTTGCGGTCACTATTAATGACAAGAACGGTAATCCGCTTTCGGCGGGTGTGGTCGGTCAGACACTCAAACGGGTGGCGCTGCGCCTCGGCGGCTCGCAGCCCTACGAAGTCGTCGACCCCAACACCAACCCGGTGGTGATATCGCTGATGTCGGGCGGAGCGGATCGCAATATCGCTCCGGATGGTTCGATCAACGCGGTGGTATATCTCGATCTCGATCCGAATCCGAAAGCGACCGAGCTCAGTGTGCAGCTGCTCGGAGCCGGCATGGTCGTCAGGGATCCCGATACGCCGACTGAAAAGCTCGGCGTGACCGACGCCGTGGGCCAGCCGCTCGATATCAAGTCGGGATCATTGGTGATATTGAGCTCGAACTTCCAGGAGTACGCGCACAACTATCCCAATCCGTTCTCGGCCGGCAATGTCGAGACGAAAATCGCGTACTTCCTGGATGCGCCCGCCAACGTGACGCTCAAGATCTACGACATCACGGGCGAGCTCGTGCACGAAGAGTCGATTGCGAGCGGCGATCCGCGCGCGCAGGCGGGACCGCAGGAGACGACGTGGGACGGCCGCAACGACAAGGGTGAAGTGGTGCGCAACGGCGTCTACGTGTGCATGCTGAACGCGGGCGGCAAGTCGGCCAAGTTCAGGATCGCGGTGGCCAAGTGATGCGACATTACCTTCGCATACTTGTGGGTCTGCTTGCGCTGATGGCGCCGTTCTCTGCTCGCGCGCAGGACGGCGGCACGGTCAGTCCGTTCTCGCTGGGCGCGGGCTCGCGGGCGATCGGTGTGGGACGCGCGTTCGTAACCGATGCGGACGACGCCAGCGCGCCCTACTGGAACCCGGCCGCCCTCAAGAACGTCCAGCAGATGCAGTTCATGGCGATGTACATGAAGCCGAACGGCGATCTGGATCTGGAAGCAAACTACACATACTTCGGTTTCGTGTACCCGACCTTGTCGGCAGGCGCTTTCGGCCTGGGGTACCTGCGCACGGGTACGACGTTCCCGATCTACGATGACGCCAGCCGTCCGGGCGGTGAAGGGAACTACAGCGAGAGCCAGCTCCTGTTCTCGTACGCAGCGCAGCGGCACATCCGTTACCTGTTCGGAAATCTGGCCATGGGTGCGAGCTTCAAGATCAACCGCCAGATCGTGGATCCGTTCTCGGGCACGGCTCCCGGTGTCGACGTTGGCTTCCACTACACGCCCGACGCGATGGCGAACCTTGCCATCGGTATCAATTTGCAGGATGTCGCCGGCGGCCAGTATCACTTGGACCAGGCCGACGACACCATCGACCGCACCATTCTTGCGGGTGCGGGTTACACCAGGCATTTCAACAACGGCTCGGCGCTGCGCGTGATGCTCCAGTACGACATGCCCGAGCGCGCCGACTCGAAGTTTCACATGGGCGCCGAGTACATGTTCACGAAGTACATTTCGCTGCGCGCCGGCTTCGACGACGGCACACCCACCTTTGGCCTGGGTGTGGGTGTGTCCGATTACGGTCTGGATTATGCTTTCTTCTCGAAAGACGCGGCAGGATCTACCCAGTCGTTCTCGTTCAACGCGCGCTTCGGCTCGACCCTGGATGAGCGCCGCGCCGCCATTGAAGCGGAGCAGGCGAAGCAGGAGCAGGACCTGATCAGGCGCACGTTCGAGGCGCGCGTGGCGGCGCAGCGCACGAAGGCGAAACAGCAGGAGGCGTCCGGCGACTGGTCGGGTGCGCTCAACTCGTGGCAGAACGTGCTCGACTACCTGCCCGACGATCCGGAAGCAACCACCGCGTCCGCCCACGCGCGCGAAGAGGTGCTGGCGCAGCAGGCGGCGCAGGTGCGCGACGTGGAGAATCAGGCGGTAGTGCGCACGCGCTTCGCCAACGGTCTCGACCGCTTCAACGAGAAGAACTGGCTGGCGGCGCGCGAAGAGTGGAAGGCCATTCTCGCCGTCGACCCGCAGCACCAGGGTGCGAGCGACTATCTGGCGCAGACGCAGAAGCAGATCGACGACCAGGTCGCGATCCACATGACGCGCGCGAGCCAGCTCGAGCGCGACAACCGTCTCACCGAGGCGATCGGCGAGTGGAACAACGTGCAGCAGTACAACCCGGATGACGCCCAGGCCAAAGCGGCGATCACGCGCCTGCGCGCGCGCATCGAGTCGATGAGCCAGGATTACAGTGCGACGCAGCGCAAGCTCCGTATCGTCACGCTGTATAACGACGCGCTGCAGATGTACAACGACGGCAAGTACCAGGATGCGATGAAGAATCTCAGCGAGCTCCTGCAGCTGCAGCCCGACCACGCCGACGCCAGGAAACTGCAGTCGCTGGCCAAGCGCCGCTCCACGCCGCTCACCGACCAGGAGAAGTCACGCATTCGCGAGCTCTATCTCTCCGGCATGCAGTACTTCTCGAAGGACGAATACGCGAAGGCCATCTCGGTGTGGGAGAAGATCCTCGAGATCGATCCCACCAACACCAGCGTGCAGCGCTCCATCGATGAGGCGAAGGAACGCCTGCGCAAGGTTCAGGAACGGAAGTAAGTCATCGTGCGTGCCGCCACCACCACCGAGCGCGCCATCCGGCGCGAATTGACCGTGGCTGCCCAGGAAGGGCAGCTCGGCCGCGTTCGCGATTTCATCGTGAACGTGTGCGAGGAGGCCGGGTTCTCCGCCCGCGAAGTCTCCAACACCAAGCTCGCCGTCGACGAAGCCTGCACGAACATCATCAAGCACGCGTACTCCGGACGCCCCGGCGGCGGCGACATCACGGTGGTCGCCGACATCGAATCCGGGCGCATCAAGGTCCACCTTAAGGACCGCGGCAAACACTTTGATTTTTCATCAGTAAAGGACCCTGACCTCGACCAGTACGTGGAGACGGGGAAGAAGGGTGGCCTGGGTGTTTTCCTCATCAACCGCCTCATGGATTCGGTCGAGTACCGCGCCAACGACGGCGGCAACGAGCTCATCCTCACCAAGCGCAGCCAGGCGACGTTCTCCTCCTCGATCATGTCGCAGAGAGTGCCGGTGCGCGGCACGCTGCGCTTCAAGTTCATGGTGCGCGCGGGCAGCGGTTTTGCGCTGTTGATGGTGGTGCTGTGGTCGTTCGTGTTCATGCGCCAGACGCACGACATCCAGACCCAGCGCACGACGCGCTGGCTGGAGAAACGGCGCGTGGCGGAGAATATTTCCAGCCGCAGCGTCTCGGTGCTTTTGAATCCGGACGACTTCTCCATCGACCAGACCAATCTGAGCGCCGAGCTGGCCAAGCAGGTTGCCGCCAATCCCGACGTGGCGTACGTGCGTCTGGTTGACGCGACGAGCAACATCCGCGCGTCGGGCAAGATCGACGAAGTGTTCCAGCACTATCAGCCGCAGGCGGGCAAGGTGCTGCTCGATGAGGGCCGCGTGGTGTGGACGCTCGGCAAGATCGGCGAGCGCGATGTGCGTGACATCTCCGTCGCCGTCATCGTGCAGGGCGCCGACAACACCTCGCTCGAGATCGGCAAGGTCCACCTCGGTGTGTACGAAGACGGCGTGGAAGCGTCGGTGGAAGACACGCGCCTGCAGACGTCGCTTCTGCTCGCCGCCATCTTCCTCGTCGGCATCCTCCTCATTATCGGATTGGTGCAGGTGTTCGTGAAGCCGATCCAGATGCTCACCGACGGCGTGCGCGCCATCGGCGACGGCAACCTCGACGGCAAGCTCGACGTGAGCGGTCCCGCCGAAATCGGCGCCATCGCCGGCGTGTTCAACGAGATCACGGAGAAGTTCAAGAAGGCGCGCGACTCGGTCCTCGAGCAGGAAAAGATGCAGAAGGAGATCGAGGTCGCCAAGCAGATCCAGCAGTCGCTCCTGCCGCGCAAGCGCCCGGAGATTTCGGGCTACGACATCGCTCCTTTATATCAGGCGGCCGCGGAAGTGGGCGGCGACTACTACGACTTCGTGCAGGTGGATGACGACACCATCGGCGTGGTGGTGGCGGACGTGTCGGGCAAGGGCGTTCCGGGCTCGCTGGTCATGACCATGATCCGCACGGCGCTGCGCATGGAAGCGCGCGGCAACCGCAATGCCTCCGACGTCATGTCCAAAATGAACTCGTTCGTCACCGACGACATGAAAAAGGGCATGTTCGTCACCATGTTCTACGTGATCCTGGATTCCAAGAACCGGATCATCTCGTACGCGAGCGCGGGCCACAATCCCATGATTCTCTACCGCCACGAGACCAAGGAAACCTTCTTCCTGAACCCGCGCGGCTTCCCGGTCGGTATCAGCCTTCCCGACGAGACGCTCTTCCGCCGCTCCATCAGCCTGGAGAAGGTCCGCCTCAAGAAGGACGACATGCTGGTGATCTACACCGACGGCGTCACCGAGGCCATGAACGAGCGCCGCGAGCAGTACGGCGAAGAACGCCTGATCCAGATGGTGAAGGAGTACGCGTTTTTGCCGCCGACGGATTTCATCGAGAAGCTCGACGCCGATATCAAGAAGTTCACCGGCGAATACCCGCAGAGCGACGACATCACCGTGGTGGCGGTGAAAGAGAAGCTCACCGCGGACGATGTGCTCTACGGCATTCGCAAGAAGCTGCTCGAGCTGGTGGACGGCCAGGGCCTGAGTGTGAAGGACGCGTGCCAGCAGATGCGCGTGTCGCCCGCGACCTACTACCGCTACAAGAAGCGCCTCGAGACCATGGGCGAGCGCGGTCTTCGTAACGACGTGCTGCGCGACGACGTGAGCTTGAAGCGCGTGAGCCTGGAAGCGCGCAAGGCCATCATCCACATCATCGCGGCCAACCCCGACCTCGGCGCCAAGCGCATCACCGAGGAGTACAACAAGGACCGCGACGCGGCGCACCAGATCTCCGAGCGCATGGTCTATGACGAGCTCAAGCGCCTGAACATGAACACCCGCGAGCTGCGCATCGACTACCTGAAGCGCAACCGTCTCCTCAAGGACGACTTCGCGACGGCGGAAGGAATTCCGGGTGCGAATCCGCCGTCGGCAACCCCGGCCGGCGCGCCGGCGGCCGCGGGGGCGGGGACGGACGGACCGTCGTCAACGCCTCGTGATCTCGTGGAAGACCTGTTGCGGGACATTCCGGGGGTGGCGCCCGCTGGGCGCGGCGCCGGAAGCGCGGGCGTACCCGGGGAACCGGCTGCGCCGCGTGTCGATGACGCACTGTTCGACATTCCGACCACGTCGCGCGAGGGCGGAGTGGGCGTGGCGGTGTCGTCCTCGGATGGAATCACCGACGTGCGCGTGTCGGGGCACCTC
>Ga0068857_100004263_pt1 | contig 12054 bp, 7 predicted proteins | sample KBSCornC72_FD_66591 | JGI IMG/M metagenome (GOLD analysis project Ga0068857, IMG submission 66591) | Corn rhizosphere microbial communities from Kellogg Biological Station, Michigan, USA - KBS Corn C7-2 | ecosystem: Host-associated > Plants > Roots > Rhizosphere > Soil ...
CTTACGCGCTCGATACAGCGCCGTACCGGCGGCGCCACCCAACCATGTCCGCGGTGCAGACAAGATCACCGTCCTGGAAGACACGGACGGCGATGGCACCTTCGACGCTCACCAGGACGTCATCACCGGCCTGAACATCACAACGAGTGTGTTGACGGGGCGCGGCGGCGTCTGGGTGATGAACCCGCCGTACCTCCTCTTTTATCGCGACCGGACCGGAGACGGACTGCCGGACGGCGATCCCGAAGTGCGCCTGGCGGGATTCGGTCTCGAGGACACGCACTCGCTGGCCAACAGCCTGACGTGGGGTCCGGATGGCTGGCTGTACGGCGTTCACGGAAGCACCAGCACGGCAAAGGTGAGAGGAATCTCGTTCCTCGGTCAGGCCGTATGGCGCTATCACCCCGAGCGAGAGGAGTTCGAGCTGTTTGCGGAGGGAGGCGGCAATCCCTGGACGCTGTCCTTCGACAGCAAGGGCCGGGCGTTCTCCGGCGACAACGGCGGCAACAACCGTGGATTTCACTGGGTGCAGGGCGGACGGTACGAGAAGAACTGGCCGAAGCACGGACCGTTCACCAGACCGTACTCCTACGGCTACCTCTCGCACATGGAGCATGAGGGGGATCCCGCGCGATTCGCCATGACCCACGTCGTCTACGAAGAGGGAAAGCTGCCCGGCTACGAGGGACAGCTCATCTCGGGCATGGCGCTGACCAACCGGATACAAGCTTCGCGTTTCGTCGCCGACGGTTCGACGTTCAGAACAGTCGACACCGATGTTCTGGCGACCACGACCGACCGCAGTTTCCGTCCGGTCGATACGGCGGTCGGGCCTGACGGTGCCGTGTATTTTGCCGATTGGTGCGACATCCGGATGGATCACACGGACCCGCGAGACACGTGGGACAAGTCGTGCGGACGGATCTGGCGGCTGCGGGGAAAAGACTACCGCCCGGTGGCTCCATTCAATCTTTCTCAGCGAAGCAGCCCGGAACTCATGGCGCTGCTCGGAGACCAGAGAAAATGGTACCGCGACCAGGCACGAAGAATCCTCGGCGAGCGTAAAGAGCAGTCGATCGTTCCCGAGTTGCGCAGGGTCGCGCGAGAGCGGCGCGGACAGGTCGCACTGGAGGCGCTCTGGACGGCGAACCTCATCTCAGGAATGGATGCAGATTGGACTGTTGGCCTGCTGGATCATCCGGATGCGCCGATTCGATCCTGGACGCTGCGTCTCCTGAATGGCGCCGGATCGATCACGCCGCCGATGCGTCAGCGGCTGGTCGGCCTGGCTCGCAGCGAACCGGATGCCCAGGTGCGGAGCGAGCTCGCAAACACGGCTGCGCGGCTCGAGCCGGACGCCGCACTGGCGGTGCTGCACGAGCTGATCCGCCGGCACGAGGATGCCTCGGACAAACACATTCCCCTGCGTATCTGGTGGGCGCTCGAAAAAACAATCACCCGCGAGCCCGATCTCGTATTGAGCTGGCTCGAAAAGGCCGTCGTCTGGCAGGAACCGGTGTTCGCCAAACACCTTGCCGGCCGCATCGCCCGCCGGCTCGCCGCCGACCGTGGCGATAACCAATCGTTCGCGCGCATCGATCCCAACAGGAACTGGAAGGAATATGCGCAGCACCCGCGAAGCCAGATGCCGGGCGGCAAGGGGGACTATACGGATTGGGAGACCAACTACACGCCCGAGATCAGCGACAGAAACCTCACGCGACTGGCGCGGCTGTTGGAGATGGCGCCCGTTACTGACCGTGACCGCCTGCTCGGCGGCGCCAAAGCCGGACTCGAACAAGGAACGCCCCCGGAGCGCATACCGGTCCGCCTCTCGGCATTGATCGAAAGATGGTGGTCCGATGGACCGCAAACAGGCGCGCTGCTCGACGTGGCGGCCCGACTCCGCCACCCGGCGGCGATGAAGCGGGCCATCGAAGCCGCTGGAGATCCACGAAGCGGCCGCTCCGCCAAAGAGGCGACGGCCGGTCCCGTCACCTTCGAACGCGGCCGGGAGGCTTTTCTGATCCATTGTGCTCCCTGTCACCAGACCGATGGCAGCGGGATGGCGCGGCTCGCCGCACCACTGCGGAATTCCAAATGGGTACTCGGACGTGACGACCTGCTCGCGCGGATCGTGCTGAATGGCCTGAAGGGGGAACTGCTGATGCCTCCCATGGGTACGCTCGACGATCAGCAGCTTGCCGCCATCCTCACGTACATCCGGCGCGCCTGGGGACATGAGGCCGGATCCGTCTCTCCTGAAATCATCGAAAAGGTTCGCGCAGAATCCCAAGGACGTCAGGCGCCGTGGACGGCGAACGAGCTTTCGGCGCTGGCAGGCCGGCACTAAAGAGAGAAGGAGACTTTGATGTCCGCACGAGCAATGCGACGCGCAGTGTCTGGTGCCCTGCTTCTGATTCTTCCGGTCATCCCGCTGCATCGGGCGACAACCGCCCAATCGAACCCGGCGGCTGCGGACGCGTCGAAGTACGGGCTCCCGGCGCCGCAGATTGTCGCGACCTTCGATGCGCCGCCGCTGCCCCAGGTCATCGTCAGTCCGACGCGGCAGGTCCTGGCCATCACGGCGCGGAAGGGCAGTCCGTCGCTGGTGGACCTGGCGCGCCCGACGCTTCGACTTGCGGGTCTCCGGGTAGATTCGAAGAACAACGGTCCTCATCGAACTGCGACCAACGGCGGCGGTTTCAGAATCACGTTGAAGCGCTTGACGGATGGACGGGAGATTCCGATCAGCGTCCCGCCGCAGGCAAACGTGTCGAACCTCCATTTCTCGCCCGACGGCTCGCGCTTGTCATTCACCAACACCAAAGACGCGGGCATCGAGCTGTGGATCGCGGACGCGGCGACCGGTCAGGCCCGAATGATCAGCGGCACGGATCGATTGAACGCCGCGAACGGAGATCCGTGCGACTGGCTGCACGACAGCGTGACGATCGTCTGTCAGCTCGTGCCGCCGGATCGCGGCCCGGTGCCGGCGGAGCCGCTCGTGCCGGCGGGGCCGACGGTTCTCGAGAATCACGACAAGCCGGCGCCCGCCCCAACCTACGAAGACATGATTCGAACGTCGCACGACGAGACGCTCTTCGACTACTACTTCAGCAGCCAGCTTGCCACCTTCGACGCGACCAGCGGCAGGCGCGCCACGATCGGGCGTCCGGCGATCTTTCAAACCATCACGCCCTCGCCTGACGATCGCTTCGTTCTCGTGTCGCGGGTGAAAAGACCGTATCCACACCTGATTCCGATCGATGGCTTCCCGCAGCAGGTCGAGATCTGGAATCGGCGCGGCGAGGTGGCGCGAACGGTCGCCGAGATCCCCTCGCGCGAGGGTGTACCTCTGACCGGCGTCCGCACCGGGCCGCGCGACTACCGATGGCGGCCCGATCAGCCGGCCACGCTGCTCTGGGTCGAGGCGCTCGACGGAGGGGACCTTCGGAACAAGGTTCCGTTCCGCGACAAGATCGTCACGGTCGAGGCCCCGTTCACGTCCACTCCTCTCGAATTTGCCAGGACCGAGTACCGCTTTCAGAACCTGTCGTTCACGGAGAAGGGTGTCGCGCTCATCGGCGAATCCGATCGTGCGACGCGCCGCGTCCGCACGTGGATCCTGGAACCCGGCGCACAGCCGCGGAAGCTATGGGACCGTCGCGGAGAGGATCGGTACGCCGATCCCGGCACCCCGCTCATTCGCCAGGATCAGCGAACGACGATCGGCGGCGGACGCGGTGGTGGCCCGGCCGGCGCGATCGCGCAAACCGGCGACGACATCTATCTCGCCGGCGACGGCGCCTCTCCTGAAGGCGACCGTCCGTTCCTGGATCGGTTGAATCTGAAGACGCTCGTGAGCGAGCGGCTGTTCAGAAGCGACCCGAAATCGTACGAGACTCCGATCGCGGTGCTGACTGACGACGGCACACGCGTGCTGACGCGTGCGGAGTCGCTCGTCGAGCCGCCCAACTACTACGCGCGCGCGCTCGGGAACGGCGGATCGAAGCGGCAGATCACCGCGTTCAACGATCCGCAGGAATTCTTCCGCGGCGTCCAACGGCAGTTCATCACCTATGCCCGCAAGGACGGGGTAAAGCTGTCGGCGACGTTGTATCTGCCTCCGGGCTATACAAAAGGGGAACGGCTTCCGGTCGTCATGTGGGCCTATCCGAGAGAGTTTTCCGACGCCGATACGGCCAGCCAGGTGGCCGGATCGCCCAATCGGTTCACGCTGGTCACGCCGGGAAACTCCCACATGTACCTGCTCTTTGCCGGCTATGCCATTCTCGACGGGCCGACCATGCCGATCGTCGGTCCTGGCGAGACCGCGAACGATCATTATGTCGAGCAGCTCGTGTCGAGCGCGGAAGCGGCGATCGACAAAGTCGTCGAGATGGGCATCGCAGACCGGGATCGCATCGGCGTCGGCGGCCACAGCTACGGCGCGTTCATGACGGCGAACCTGCTCGCGCACTCACGACTCTTCCGGGCCGGCTTCGCCGAGAGCGGCGCCTACAACCGGACGCTGACGCCGTTCGGCTTCCAGAGCGAGCGCCGGACGTTCTGGGAGGTGCCTGATCTCTATGGCAAGATGTCGCCGTTCTTCTACGCGCACCAGATCAAGGATCCGATTTACCTGACGCACGGCGAGATGGACGACAATTCCGGCACCTTTCCGATTCAGTCCGAGCGCTTCTACATGGCGCTCAAAGGTCACGGCGCAACGGTCCGCTACGTCACGCTGCCGTACGAGGCGCATGGCTACGCCGCGCGCGAGACCCATCTGCATCTCATCGCCGAGAAGATTGCCTGGTTCGACAAGTACGTGAAGAACGCCGCGCCAAAGACCACGACGGAACAAAGGGACTAGGGCGGGCCCAACTCATCCACACTGTTCGCCGGGACGTCGTCCGATCAGATAACCTGTCGCTTCGGCCGGCGCGGCGCATTCAAACGCCGGTCGGCTCCGGCGCCTGCGACGCCGACTTGGGGGACAAATATGAAACGGAGCTTCGTTATCCTCGCTGCAGCCGTTGCAGCGATCGCCATGCCTATCGTTGCCGCCGCACACAATGCGGGGCATCTCACGCTTCCCGACGGTAGCTGCCAGGAGGTTGGATCGTTCCGCGAGGCGCCCCGCGTCGGCGCGGATCGGACGCAGTTGGATCTCGTCCCTCAGACTCCGAACCCGCCGCGCGACGAGTACGGTGTCAGCTTCGTCGGGTTCTGGGGCAACACAGGAATCCGTGCGGGAGCGTGCCCTGCGGCCGCGCCGGTGTCATCGTCGACTGCAGGAACGAGCGGCATCCCGGAGTTTGCTGTCATTTCATATCAGTAACCGGAGCGCAGGAGGACGGGGCCGCTGGATCAGCGGCCCCGCTCCTCGCCGTCAACCTGCGAGCCTTCCACACGGTCATCTGGTATATCCTCGCCGATAGCACATCGACATTCCGCTTCGTCATGAACTGGTTCGGCCAGTTCCTCACCGAAAGAGGCTACCTATGTTTCGAAAGACCAACTCGTGCCGGCTTGCCGCACTCGCCGTGGCGTGTCTGCTCGGCGCGGTTGCGGCGGCGTCGGCGCAAACCATTGCCGGCCAGATCTCCGGCACCATCGTCGACACGTCGAAGGCGCGTCTGCCCGGCGTGACGGTGACCGTGATCAACGAAGGCACACAGGCGACACGCACCGTCGTCACCGATTCGGCAGGGGCGTGGGTGATCACGAATCTCCTGCCCGGCCGTTACACGGTGGAAGCAGAGCTTTCCGGGTTCAAGAAGACCCGCAGGACCGGGTTCGTCGTCAATGCAGACGGCCGGTTGACCGCGGACATCACCCTCGACGTCGGCGGCGTAACCGAGACCGTCGACGTCACCGCTGTGACGGGCGAGACCGTGAACCGGACCTCGGGCGAGATCGCGCGCACCATCGACGGCACTCAGGTACGCGACATGGCGCTCAACGGCAGGAATTACCTGCAGCTTGCGTCAGTCATTCCCGGCGCGGCGCTCCTCAACGACGACAGCCTCGATCTCACGACGAGCTTGAGCACCACCGGTCAATCGATCAACGGATCGCGCGGCGACTCGAGCAGCCTGCTCATCGACGGCGGCACGAACCTGGATTCGGGCAGCAACGGCAGCCAGATCAACAACGTCGGGCTCGATTTCATCCAGGAAGTGAAGATGCAGACGTCGAACTTCTCGGCCGAGTACGGCCGTCAGTCCGGCGCCGCGATCAACGTCATCACGCGCAGCGGGACGAACCGCATGTCCGGGAGCGCGTTCGAGTTCTTCCGCGACGACGGGATGGACGCGGCGAACCACTTCTCGCCGCTGGGGACCGATGGCAAACGGATCAAGCAGCAGCTCCGCTTCCATGATTACGGCGGCGCCTTTGGCGGCCCGATCAAGAAGGATCGGATGTTCTTCTTCGTCGGTCAGGAATACAAGAACATCCGGCGCCAGACCAATCCCGTCCAGCGCTCGGTTCCGACCACCGCCGAACTGAATGGAGACTTCTCGCTGCGGCTGCGCGGCGCAGATGGCATCGTCGGCACGGCCGATGACGGGTTCATTCGTGATCCGCAGCGGACGGGCACCTGTTCGGCGACCGACCGCACCGCGTGCTTCCCTGGAAACATCATTCCGCCGAATCGCATCACCGCCGATGGTAAGGCGCTCGCCAACACCTATCGCACGATGATCCCGCTGGCGGTGTCGTACAACGACGCTCCCGTCGGCAACAACGCCACCTATCAGCTCGATAACCCGTTCGACTGGCGTCAGGACATCATGCGCTTCGATTACCGCTTCAACGCGTCGCAAAGTGTCTATCTGCGGTATCTCCACGACATGTACGATCTGATCGAGCCGGGCGGCACGTTCATCAACGCGCAGTTGCCGACGATTCCGACCAACCGTCTGCGTCCAGGGTACGGATACCTGGCGGCGCATACCTGGGTGCTGAGCCCGAGCCTGGTGAACGAAGTCAAGGTCAACGCATCCTGGAACGGGCAGCGTATCCCGCCGGTGGGGATCAACTGGCGCAAAGATACCTACGGCTACGCGTATCCCGAGCTGTATTCCGGCGGGTGGTGGCCGGAAGGGATTCCGAACGTCGACGTCAGCGGGTTTGCCACGTTCCGCGGTCCCAGTGCGGCATTGCTGTCGCCGACCACCGACATCTTCGCGCAGGAGTCGGTCACCTGGAACGCCAGCCAGCACTCGATCAAGAGCGGATTCAAGTACACACGCAACCGGAAAGACCAGAACGGGCGGACCGACTATCTCGGTTTCGTGACGTTCAACGCCAGCGGCAACTCCAACTCCACCGGCCAGGCGCTGGCGGATGGACTGCTCGGCAACTTCCGCACCTACACGGAAGGGTCCGCCGATCCGATCGGCCACTTCCGCTTCAACCAGTACGAGGCGTTCGCGTCCGACAACTGGCGGCTCAGACCGAATCTCAGCCTCGAGCTCGGTGTCCGTTACCAGTACGCGCCGCCGATCTACACGCAGGGAAACAACATCGTCAATTTCGATCCGGATCTCTACGATCCCGCGCTGGCCGTCAGCATGAACACCAACGGCACCATCGTGCCGAACTCCGGATACCGCTTCAACGGCCTGATCCGGGCGGGCGACGAGATTCCGGACGATCAGACAGGACGAGTGAACCTGATCACCGGCGGCGACTTCGACCGCATTCCGACCGGGGCGGCGCGCGGCCTATATGAAGCGGAACACCTGGTCATGCCGCGTCTGAGCTTTGCGTGGAGCCCGACATCGGATGGGCGAACCGCCGTGCGCGGCGGCTACGGCCTCTTCTACGATCGGCCGCAGGGCAACGTCGTCTTTTCGTCGTTGAACCTACCGCCCTTTACCGAGATCAGCCAGTTCGAGAACGGCAACCTGGCCAACCCGTCTGGCGGAACGCCGTCAGCATTGGCGCCGCTCGGAACGATCAACGTAATCGATCCGGGTATGGGGACGGCTCGCTACATGAACTTCAGCCTGAGCGTTCAGCGCGAGGTGTGGAGAGGCTATTTCCTGGAAGCCGCCTACGTCGGCAATCGCGGACGCAATCTTCTGTGGTTCCCGGAAATCAACGATCCGTCCTTCGACGCGCTTCGCGCCAACGCCGCGCTGCCTTCGGCGCAGCGCGCCTCGACGAACTACCTGCGACCTTACAAAGGGTACTCGTCGATTCGGCAGCGGCGAAGCGAAGGGGAATCCAATTATAACGGCCTCCAGCTCTATGCGACGAAACGGCAGGGAGATTTTTCCTTCACGGTGAGCTACACGCTGTCGAAGGTCCTGACCAACGCCAGCGGGTTCGGCGACGACGCGGAGGGGCACGACCTCGGGTACAACTACGGGCCGGCATCCTACGATCGGCGCCACATCTTCGTGTCGACTTATACGTATCGCGTGCCGTTCTTCAAGGAGCGTGGGGGCGTCCTCGAGGCGGTGCTCGGCGGGTGGGAAGTCAGCGGCATCACCAGACTGCAGTCGGGCGGATACCTGACGCCTACCGCCAACACGTCGATCGGTGGCCGGCGCGCCGACTACCTCGGTGGCGACGTCGCGATTTCGGACGCGAACGAAATCCGATGGTTCAACACGGACGCCTTCGGTCCGGCTCCAGAAGACCGCCGCGGCAACGCTCCTGTGGGCATCATCCAGGGGCCGGGGCGCCATACCTGGGATGCGTCTTTCAGGAAGAAGTTCCGGCTCGTCGGGCGATCGAAGCTGGGTGTTCAGGCTGACGTGTTCAACCTGTTCAACCGCGTCAACCTGAACAACCCGACCACCAACTTCAACTCGGCCGACTACGGACGCATCGCCAGCGCGGGTCCGCCGCGCCAGGTGCAGATCGGACTTCGCTTCGAGTTCTGAGCCCCATGACCGACGAGTGGGTCCATTTTGAATGGACCCACTCACCAGCGGCATCAGTCGGTTGACAGGCAGCCTCCGGCGGTGTGACACCAGCACGCAGGTCCGGCGTCGTGTCGGTCCCGCCGCAACCGTTTCAGCAGTGGAAACGGAGTCTTCGCGAGCGCCGCGCCCAGCTGCTTTTCCGTGACGTCGTCACGTAACCCGATTGCGTTGTAGATCGCGACGAATCCGATCACCCGGGCCTCGAAGAACGACGGATCCGCGGTGCGCGTGGCGAGCACTACCAGTCCTTTGCCTATCGGCGCCCGCATGGTGACCGTGAGCGGCAGCACCAGGCGCCCTCCCTCGGCGAGCCCGTCCAGCCAGCCGTCGAGCGGGTGCGTGACGCCGGCGTTGACCAGAATCCCATTCACCGGTTCGTCGATCGGCGCGCTCGCGTCGGCATGGCGCACCTCGACCCATGGCGTCGGTGCGAGATTGCGGCGCGCTTCGGCGGCAAGCGTCTCGTCGACTTCGAACGCGAGCACGCGGCCCGTCGGCCCCACGCACTGCGCCATGATTGCCGAGTAATAGCCGGTTGCCGCGCCGATGTGGATCGACCGATCGCCGGGCTTCAGTCCGAGTCGATCGATGAGCATCGACAGCAGTCCGGGAGCGCCGTTGAACAGCTGCCTGGACTCGTCGATCGCGATCGCGTAGTTGTGATAGACGCGCGCAGGATCGGCGTCGGGTGTCTGACGACGCGGCGGGCCGAAGAAATCCGACTCGCTGCGCACACTCCACGGCCCCGGGCGGAGGAAGCTTTCGCGAGGCACCGTCGCGAGCGCTTCCACAATGGCCGGGTTGCCGATATTCGACGTCGCCGCAATTTCTTCAGCGTAGAATCGCCGCCGCATCTCGAGCGGCATCACCGGGCGCTCTTCTTTTGACGAGATGAAGCGCTTCGGCGGCGCCCGGGTGACGGCACGAGGGGCTCCTCCATGGCATGGATTGCGTCACGCTCCGCCGCGTGGTCGTGCATCGCACCCACGATGTCTTTTGACAGGACCATCGGCAGCGACGGGCGGCTGGGCGCGTATTGCGGCTTCCCGCCCGGCCGTGCGACAAGGCGCAACTCCCCTGCATCGTTCAGCCGCTTCAATATCGTGTGCACCGCCGCGAGGTCGTTCGTGTATCTCGCCATGTCGAGGCCCATCCCCTGAAGGCGGTCGCGCACGTCGACTGGAGTCATCGGCACGCCGGCCCCGCGCATGACCAGGCGAATCGCATCGGTGAGGCCGAGCGGCACCGTCGGCGTGTGGCCGAGCAGCTTCGACAGCGTCCCGATCGTCTGGGCCAGCTCGGAGAGCCGGCGGTCGATTTCGCGGCGGCGAATTCCGAGATCTTCGTATTCGCGTACCGCCGTCTGAAGCGCGCGGCGATAGTCTTCTGAGGTCATTCACTGAAGTTTATACATTATGTGTAAGTTTTATGTCAAACGCCGGGTACCGGATCGGCATGTTGCCGAGTAGAGTGATCCCGGACATGCGCCCACGCCCCTATAACGTGCTCGTCTTCGACGATGACCAGACGGCGCAGCACCAGCTGGTGACGCTGCTGCAGCAGCGGGATTACGTCGTGAAAGGCACGTCGAGCGCCGACGAGGCCCGCTGGTGGTTATCGCTGCGTCCCATCGATCTGCTGATCGCCGCGGCGCGCATGCGCGGGGTCGGTGGTCTGCAGTTCATCGCCGCGGCCCGTGCTGAGCAGCCCGAGCTGGCGGCTATTTTGATTGGCAGCGCCGGCGACGAGCGTTTCGAAATGGATGCCTGGCGGCACGGCGCCACGCTCATCATGCGGCCGTGCGATCCGCGGCGGATCCTGATGGTCGTCGCCGAAACGCTCGCGTCGATTCGCCGGCGGCAGCGCTGGCCGCGGAAGCGGCTGGGTGCGACGGTGCCGGTCAAGATCGGCGGAACGGTCGCGACGCTGATCGATGTGAGCTACGGCGGGGTCGGATTCGCTCTCGAGGGAGAAAGCTACGACTTGCCCTCGCCGATGACGATTGAATACCCGCAAGGCGGGTTGACGGTCACCGCGGAGCTCGTGTGGTCGTCGCGCGCGAGCGATGGCGTGCGCTGTGTATGCGGAGCGGCGATCGTTGGCGACTCCCCGCCGCCGGAGTGGTGCCAGTTCGTGGACCGCATTCCTCAGCGCAGCTGATGATCACGCCGCGTACGCTTTCGCGCGGCGGTGACGATCGATCCAGTAGCCGAACAACACCAGGAGCCACTGCGCCTGCCCGGCCCACGCGATCGCGGTAACACTCGGCGGAGCGGGACCGGCAACGTTCGCGGCGTAGATGAGGATCAGCAGCCCCACCAGCGTTGCCGTACCGTATCGCCCGATGCGATCGAGCGCGGTGGTGCTGCGCAGATAGATGAGCAGCCCGGCGCCAAAGATCAAGCCCTCGACGGCGAGCGTCGCGCCACGCGAGTTCCAGAGGCCGAGCCCCACCTTCATCGCGGCACCCGGCGCAATCGGTAGATCCGGCCGATGCACGATCACGTCGAGAAACCAGTGGCTGATGACCGCCGCGCCGATGATCAGCGCGCCCACCCGGTAGCGCGTGGCAACCCAGTACGTACCGCCCAACAGCATTCCCCAGCCGATGACGAGCACCAGACTGTGGGACACCGGATACGACACGAAGTCGAGCGGCGTGACGCGCGTGATGCCCGGGCTGATTTCGACGCGTTCCACGCCGGCCAGGAGCAGCGCCGGCCACAGCAGGTCGATGAACTGCGCGCTCAGGAACAGGGTGCCGAGCGAGGTGCGGGGTGCGGCGCGCTTCGCTCCGAAGCCCACGCCGAAGTGGCCGAGGAACATGCGTTATCGCTGCAGGGACGAGCGACGAAACCATCCCAACGCGCACATCATCAGAGTGGCGCCGAGGCCGCCCGCGATCCGCCAACCCCGCCCGTACGACGAGTCGACGACGTAATCGAGCGTCAATTGATGCTGCCAGGGATCCCGCTGTTGATGCGTGATCTGAATTCCTGGTGACGGAACCAGGGCATTGACCAGATACGCGCTCATTTCCGGATGGTGAACGTTGGCGTACGTGAGTCGGTGCCCGCCGGGAGACGCCGCCGGCAGCGTCGCG
>Ga0068857_100004267_pt1 | contig 12051 bp, 7 predicted proteins | sample KBSCornC72_FD_66591 | JGI IMG/M metagenome (GOLD analysis project Ga0068857, IMG submission 66591) | Corn rhizosphere microbial communities from Kellogg Biological Station, Michigan, USA - KBS Corn C7-2 | ecosystem: Host-associated > Plants > Roots > Rhizosphere > Soil ...
CCGCCGCTCGGTCTGCGCGACCAGGCGCAGCAGCGTGATCTCCGACGGCGAGCCGAAGCGCTTGGGCGGGCCCCAGTAGCCGGTGCCGCGGCTCACGTAGACCAGCATGTCCTTGACGCGGTGCAGGCCCGCCGTGAAGGGCTGCTGGAAGCGCACGAAGAAGTTCCACGGCAGGAACTGGCCGCCATGGGTGTGGCCCGACAGCTGCAGGTCGAAGCCCGCCTGCTCGGCGGCCGCGGCGCTGCGCGGCTGGTGCGCGAGCAGCACCTTGACGGCCGCACGCGGCGCGCCGGTGATGGCGAGCGCGACGTCGGTGCGATGGCTCGTGTCGTAGCTCGCCGCGGAGAAGTCGGTGACGCCCGCGATGACGATCGGTGCGTGCTTGTGCAGGATGATCACGTGCTCGTTGAGCAGCACCCGCACGCCCAGCGACGGCAGGTACTTCAGCCACGGATGCACGCCGGAGTAGTACTCGTGGTTGCCGGTGACGAAGAAGGTGCCGTGACTGGAACGCAGCCCGGCCAGCGGCGCCACGTGCCGCGACAGTTCGTAGACGTTGCCGTCGACCAGGTCGCCGGTGATGGCCACCACGTCGACCTGCAGCTGGTTGATCCTGGCGACCACGTACTTCATCGCCGGGCGCTTGATCGTCGGGCCGATGTGCATGTCGGAGATCTGCGCGATCCTGAAGCCCTGCAGCGCCGGCGGCAGGTCCTTCAGCGGGATGTCCACCGTCTTCACGCGTGGCGCCTTGCGCGCGTTGTAGAAGCCGGCCAGCGTCACCAGCAGCGCGGCCACGACGACGCCGCTGGCGCTGAGATCGAGCCAGTGGTCCGTCACCCGCAGCCCGGCCAGGCGCGCCAGCAACAGCACGATGACGGCCACGTCGCGCAGCAGGGTCAGCACGAACAGCGACGAGAACAGGCCCATCAGGGTGAGGCTGGCCCAGGCCAGCATGTCGCTGCGGCGGATCTCTTCGGGCGTGCGCTTGCCCTTGCGCCGGCGCAGCGCGAGCGGCACCATGCCCGCCGACACGGCCAGCAGCACGGCCAGCATCGCGGCCGGCGCGGAGCCGGACGCGGCCAGCACGCCCGGCAGCAGGCGCAGCGCCACATAGGCGTGCACCACGACCGAAACAACCCACAACCCGTTCATCAAGCCCTCGTCAGCCCCCGCGTTCCGGGACCGCAATCGTCCCACATCGCGGCGGCGATCCCGCTCCCCAGGCGCCAAGTCGCCGGTAACGAGGCTTTACCTGGGCAGGCCGACCTGGGTCAGGTTGTCGTCCGAATTGCGGTCGATTCGCTTGTTGTAGGGGTCGATGCCGACCCAGGTGGGGCGGCGGTCGACGACCACCGTGACCGGCACGGCGGGCCCGTGCACCGGCACCTTGTGCAGCAGCAGGACGTCGGACGGACCGAAGCCCTTGTCGCCAGGACGGGCCGTGAACACGCCCACCTCGACGTCCTCGTCCATCGGGGCCTCGGTCTCCTTGCCCGTGCCGTCCGCGTAGAACTTGTGCGCCTGGACGTCGAACTTCACCTCGTACCGGCCGTCGGGCCGCTGCGTGGCCACGGCGTTGCTCGCCTTCAGGTCGAGGATCGTGATCCTGTCGAACAGGTCGGAGATCAGCTGATCGTTCCGGGGGCCGGCCTCCGCGCGCAGCAGCTTGAGGAAGTCGGTGGTGTTGGCGTACGGGGCGCCCTTGAAAGCGAACTGCGCCAGCAGCTTGCGCATCGCCCGGTCGACCACCTCCTCGCCAAGCGCCTCCTTGGCCCAGTACATCGCCACCGAACCCTTGCGGTAGTAGATGTAGTCCTGGTTCTCGACCCGGTCCAGCGGCAGTTCCTCCAGCACGGCACCACCGCGCGAGCGCAGGTAGCGATCGAGCTCGTACTTCAGGAAGCGGCGCACCTGGTCCTTGCCGTAATGCTGCTCCATCACGAGCAGCGCCGAGTACTGCGCGAAGGTCTCCACCAGCATCGAGGCGCCCTGCTGGTCGGCCGGCACCAGCTGGTGGGCCCACCACTGGTGGCCGATCTCGTGCGCCGTGACGTAGGTGGCGACATCGATCTTCGTCGGGTTGGTCCAGTGCTGCACGAAGCCGATGCTCTCGGAGAACGGGATCGTGTTGGCGAACGACTGCGCGAACGACGCGTAGGCCGGGAACTCGATGATGCGCGCCTGCCTGAACTGGTAGGGCGAGAACGTCTTGTCGAACAGCGCGAGCGACTCGTTCATCGCGCTCAGCATGCGGTCGACGTTGAACTCGTGCCCGCCCGCGTAGTACACCGCGAGGTCGACGTCGTGCGCGGGCTGGTCGCCCTGCGCCGGTGCGTGCCAGACGGCGCGGCGGATGTCGTAGCGGCCGGACTGGATCGAGAAGAACTGGTTGATCGGCGCGTCGCTGCGGAAGTGCACGGTGTGGCGGGCGTCGCGATCCTTGGTCAGGCCGGTGTCGCTGACGACCTGGCCCGGAGCGATGGGCGTCTGGTCGCCGTCGGTGGTGACCGTGATGTCGGATGTCACCCAGTCGCTGTCGTGCAGCAACGCGTTGAACTGCCGCGCCGATTCGTCCTCGAGCTTGGGCGGGCGCAGTTCCGCGGGCAGGCCGTACTTTCGACGCTTGGCGCGTTCCTCGAGCAGCCCCTGGCGGGCGAAGCCCACCGACGGCGTGACCTCGAAGTTGTTGAAGAAGCTGCCGTTGGGCACCACCGCGGTCATCGGCCGGTCGTTGCGGAAGCCGCGCTGCTCCAGCGTGGTGGTGAAGTCCAGCACGCGGCGCTCGCCCGGCTGCATCGGCGTGGCCAGCTTGTAGATGCGGTAATGGAAGCGCGGGTAGTCGGTCTGCACCGTGGCGCCCGGGAACACGATCGAGTCCAGGCGCAGGTTCTCGGCCCACTGCAGGTGCAGCACGGGAATCGCCTCGTTGCTGCGATTGACCAGCGCGAAGCTGCCGTGCGTGACGGCGCGGGCGTCGCGGGGCCAGATCTGCACGTCGAGCTTGACCTCGGCCACGCGCGGCTGCACGACCTTCTCGAAGGGCAGCAGCGTCTTCTCGAAGTCGGCCGCGCGGCGGTCGCGCTCGGGCTGCGTCGTGTAGGGGTTGAGGACGTTGGTGTTGTAGAAGATCCAGGCGCCCGAGGCGATCCAGACGAGCGCCGCGCCGCCCAGCACGGCCCCCGGCGCGCCGCGCAGGTGGCGCCCGACCTGCGCCAGCCGTGGGCGCAGCGCGATGGTCGTGCCACGGCGCCACAGCGCGTGCGACAGCACCAGCAGCATCGTCGCGAACGCGACCCAGTACAGCTGGAACCAGGCCTGGCCGATCCAGAAGCGGCCGAGCCCGTTCATGTCCGACAGCGGGATCTGCGGGCTGCCGCCATAGTTGTAGAGGTTGTGCTCCCAGCCGATGTTGCCCAGCATCACCGAGGCCACGAAGTACACGAGCATCACCGCCCAGCCGATGTACTTGTTGGACACCAGCACCTGCACGAACACCGTCAGGATCGCGATCAGGATCGCGCCGACCGCCATCGGCCACACGAACCACGCCAGGTAGGCGCCGATCTCGAAGCGGAAATAGCCGTTCAGCGCCTGGAACGCGATGGCCGCGAGCACCGCCAGCAGCGCGCTCGAGACCAGCACCGCCGCGATCGCGATGACCTTGGGCACGAGGTGCGTCCAATCGGGCGCACCGGTGGCGTCGATGATCTCGTGCATGCGGCGGTCGCGGTCGCGCCACACCAGTTCGCCCGCGTAGAAGATCGCCAGGATGATCGGCAGCAGCGAATAGCCGTTGCCCAGCGCCTCCACCATCAGGCGCGTGACGGGCCAGGACGGGCTGCCGAGGATCTCGCCGCCGAACACCAGGTTCGAACCCGCCAGCAGCAGGCCGATGGCGACCAGCACGTAGTAGACGGGACTGCGGAACACGAAGGCCATGTCGACCTTGGCCAGCTCCCACAGTTGCAGGCGGGCGGTGCCGCGCGTGGCCGGCGGGATGTCGGGCAGCGCGGGCACGTTGCGGCGCGCCTCGGCGGCCAGCATCTCGCGCACGCCGGCGGGGTTGGCCTCGCCGAGTTCGGCCAGTTCGGCCTGGTGCCGCAGCGCGGCCTTCTGCGCGCGCGTGAGCTTGCGCGGCTTGGCGGGCGCGTCCTCGGCGGCGCCGGGCTCGGGCCTGTCGTGGCGCGTCTCGAAGCGGAACAGGCGATAGGCGATCGCGAACACCACGCCGGCCAGCGCCGTCCACAGCAGCCGGTTGGCCAGCAGCACGCCCGTGAACGGCGGCAGCAGCGTGTTGCGTTCGGAGGCCGTCCAGTACTTGGTGACGTAGGTCAGCGGTGACGGGCCGAACGGGTCGAGCAGCGCCGCCACGCGTTCCCAGGTCGGGTCGTTGCGCGTCGCGCCGCGCGCCACGAAGAACAGGATCAGGAATGCCACCGCGCAGACGTTGGACCAGACGAGCGAGCGCGTGGCGATGGCCACCGCGAAGAACAGCGCGGCGGTGATGAGCAGCGTGGGCAGCTCGAACGCGAACAGGCCCACGAGGTAGTGGCTGGCCACGAACGGCCCGATCTTCTCGACGTCCTGCCACGGCATCAGGCTGCCCACCCAGATGCCCAGCGGGACCATCGCCAGCACGACGAACGCCGCCGCGCTCGCGCCGATGAAGCGGCCGCCGAGGTAGCTCGCCTTGTCGATCGAGGTGGTGCGGATGATCGGCGCGAAGCCGGTGTCGTCGTCGCGCACCACCACGTTGGCCACCATGGCCACGGTGATGAAGACGGAGAACACGCCCAGCAGCGCGAGCGCCTGCACGATCGCGTACGGCGCGTTCTTGTGCACGTTGCCCAGGCTGCCGATCTGCACGTTGTCGCTGGCCGTGGCGCCGAACGCGAGCAGGAAGAAGATCAGGCACCCGACCCAGAACACCGGGCTGCGGAGCTGGTAGCGCCATTCGAACGCGACGATGTGTCGGAACATGCTGGGCGTCCCCGTCTCTCAGCGCGCCGCGGCGCCGCTCGACGCCTCGTTGCCGGTCTGCCCGTTGCTCCTGCGATGCGCGTAAAGCGTCGAGAAGTAGACCTCCTCGAGATCGGCTTCGGCCCGCTCGAAGCGCGGGTCGGGCGCGGTGTCGGACAGCACGTGGATCAGCGTGCGGCCGCCGCGCAGGCGCGTGGAGATCAGCGCGAACTGCTTGCGCAGGCCGGGCAGTTCATCGGCCTCGACCGCGCGGCGCCAGACCTTGCCCTGCAGTCCCGCGATCAACGCGCCCGGCGTGCCGGCGCTGACGATGCGGCCGTCGACCAGGATGGCCATGCGCGAGCACAGGTCGGCGACGTCCTCGACGATGTGCGTGGACAGGATCACCACCTTGGTCGTGCCGATCTCGGCCAGCAGGTTGTTGAAGCGGTTGCGCTCCTCGGGGTCGAGGCCTGCGGTCGGCTCGTCGACGATCATCAGCGCCGGGTTGCCGATCATGGCCTGCGCGATGCCGAAGCGCTGACGCATGCCGCCCGAGAAGCCGGCGATCGCCTTCTTGCGCACGTCCCACAGGTTGACCTGCTGCAGCAGCGCCTCCACCGTCTCGCGGCGCGCGGCGGCGTCGGTCAGGCCCTTGAGCACGGCCAGGTGGTCGAGCATCTCCCAGGCCGACACGCGCGGGTAGACGCCGAAGTCCTGCGGCAGGTAGCCCAGCCTGGCGCGCAGCTTGTGCGGGTCGGCCAGCACGTCGATGTCGCCGAAGCGGATCTGGCCCGAGGTGGGCACCTGCAGCGTGGCCAGGCAGCGCATCAGCGTCGACTTGCCGGCGCCGTTCGGCCCGAGCAGCCCGTAGAGCCCGGGCGGGATGTCCAGCGAGACGTTGTCGAGCGCCCGCGTTCCGTTCGGGTAGACGTGGGTGAGCGAGGCGATGGACAGCATGCGGGCGGCTCCGGGGGACGGATTCTTGGACTTTCCAGGTTGGCATTCTGACGGCAGCCCGCGGTCGGCCCCAGGCTCGTGCGACGAACCGGCGCTTCCCTGGGACAGGCCGTGCAGGGCAGGCATCCGAAGACCGAGGGGGCGATGGCGCCACGGGGCGCCCGGCCCGGGCCGCCGAGCGCCTGCGCTCAGCGAGGCGCGCCCAGCAGCGCTGCGATCTCGGCGCTGGCGCCCACCTGTGCCGCCTGGCGCGGCGTCAGGCCGGCGTGGTCGGCGCGGCCGGGGTCGGCGCCGGCGGCCAGCAGCAGTCGCACGGCCTCGGGGCGTTGCGCCAGCACGGCACGCAGCAGCGCCGTGCGGCCCTGCGCGTCCGGCGCGTCGACGTGGACGGCCCGGGCGGCCAGCAGCGCCTTCAACGCCTCGACGTCGCCGCGGTCGGCGGCGGCCTGCAGGGAGTCGGGCCGGTCGGAAGCCGGCACCAGGCCGGCCATGTCGGCCTTCGAGCGCTTCAGCGCGTCGGTGCCGGACGCGGCGCGGAGCTCGGGCTGGGCGAGCGCCATCGGTTCGGGCCGGGACGCCTCGGCCCCGCCGACGACGGCCGGCGCGGCCGCCGCCGCGGCCCTGGCGACGGGCGACGGGGCGGCCTGGATCTCCGCGCGCCGGGCGTCGCGTGCGACACCGTCCGCGTCCGCCGAGGCGACGACCGTGTTGCCCGCGGGCGCCGGCCGCGCGGACGGCGCCGAGGCCGGGTGCGGCACGAGCATCACGCGGCGCGGCAGCGCCGACGGCGGTAGCGCCGGCGCCGTCATGATCGTGGCCGGCGCGGCCGGTGCCTCGGCGGTGATGGTCACGGTCGCGGACTCCTGCTCGGTCGGCTTGCCCTCCGCGCGCGGCGCGTTGGAGGCGAGCGCCACCGGCCGCTGCGGCGCGGCCGCGTCCGCCGCGGCGGGTGCGCGTGCCGGGCCCGGCGGCACGGCGCGGGACGACGGCGAGACCCCGTCGACCTGCGGCGCCTGGCGCGACGCGGCGGCGCGCTGCTCGTCCAGCTGGGCGACGACCACCTCGCGCTCGCGCTCCGCGTGCTTCGCGGCCGGGCCATGCCCGCCTGCGCTGCCGTCGAACGGATCGACGACCACCGCCGGCGGCGCCGCGTACGGGTAGGACGCGGCCGCGGCGGCGGGCACCGGAAGGTCCTGCGCGGCCGGAGCCGCCGCCGTGCGCGGCTCCGCGAGCCGGAGCTCGGCCAGCGCGACCTGCACGCCGCCGCCCAGGCGGCCGTTCTGGTCGAAGCGCCAGACGCCCGCGCACACCAGCAGCAGCGCGCACGCGGCTGCCCCCGCGCGCACCCGCCACGACGACAGGTTGACCGCCGGCCCGCGCTTGCGCTCCACCGCCGTCACGGGCGGTGCCACCGGCACCAGCGGTGGAGCCTCGGGCGCCTCGCCCGCGGCGATGCGCGCGGCGGCGGCCAGCACGTTGGCGCGCACCGACGCGGACGGCCCGCGGCCGTCGCCGGCGAGCGCGTGCGAGCGCGCGTAGGCCTGGTCGAGGTCGTCGTCCAGCGGGCGTCCCGGCGTCGGCTCGCTCATGGCGTCCTCCATCCGGCCAGCAGCGTGCGCAGCCTGGCCCTGGCATAGCGCAGCCGCGTCTTGGCGGTCTCCGCGCCGACGCCGGTGGCGTTCGCCACCTCCTCCACGCTCAGGCCGCCCTCGGCCTGCAGCACGAAAGCCTCGCGCTGCGCTTCGGGCAGCTGCGCCAGGGCGTCGAGGAAGGCCTGCGCCTGCTCGCGCGACTCGATGCGCGCCTGCGGGCCGTCGGACGCATCGGCCGCCACGCGGTCGGCCCAGCGTTCGCCGTCGTCGTCCGGCCCGGCGCCGGCCAGCGGTGCGTCGATGGACGGCATCGCGTGGGACTGCGCGCGCAGGTGGTCGATGACGCGGTTGCGGGCCACGGTGAACAGCCAGGTGGTGAACCGCGCGGTGGCGGCGTAGCGCGACGCGGCGCGGGCGACGCTGATCCACGTCTCCTGCAGGACGTCGTCGGCCGCGCCCTCGTGCTGCGGCCCGAGGCGGTGGCGGATGAAGCGCCAGGTCGCCCGCTCGTGGCGGTCGTACAGGCGCGTGAAGGCGGCGGTGTCGCCGCCGGCGAAGGCAAGCATCAGGAATTCGTCGCTGTCGACCGCAGGGGCGGCGCTGGCCGCCGGCGCCTGTTCCCATGGGCGTTCGTCCGCCTTGCGCGCGAACGCGAGCGGCGGAACAGAGTCGGGATGGGCCTGCACGGGCCACGATGCTAACCCGGGCTCGCTCCAACTGGTCGGTGACAGGTCCAAGGACGCTCAGCGCGGCGACGGCGGGTCGGGCACGTAGTTGCGCGGCGGATCGCCGGGGAAGGCATGCGGCGGCGGCGTCCAGGCCGTGCGCGGCGGCGGGATGATGCCGGCGGCGGCGAGGTTGTCGGCGCTGTCGTAGCGGATCTCCACGCGCTGCTCGGGCTGCGAGGTCGCGCGCTCGAACGTGGTCACGCGTGCGACCGAGGTCTCGCGCTCGCCGTGGCCGGTGCCCAGGCGTTCGGTCGGCTGGGGCGCGGCCATGCGGGCCTCGGGCAATGCGGGCGCGCGGGCGGCGTCGCGCGCCTCGGCGGGGCCGGCGGCCGCTGCGGCGGCAGGCGCGCCGGCCGCCGCCTTCGCGGCGTCCTCCGTCCGCCCTTCCACGCGCGGCACCGGCAGCGGGCGCCACGGCGGCGCGACGGGGCGCAGCTCGGACATCTCGACCTGCGGCGCCTCGCGGAACACCGCCACGCCGATCACGCCGACGTCCTGCGGGCGGCCGGTACGCGCGGCGTACGACTCGGACAGCGCCGTGAACTCGAACGCCGCCACCTCGCTGTCGCTCTTGCGCCAGCCGGTGATCTCGGTGCGCTGCCAGGGCTCCAGCACGTAGCCGCGCTGGCCCGTGCTGGCCGTCTCGCCGGAGACGACGTTGACGCCGTCGATCGCCACCACCGCCAGGACGCGGGCGCCCGTCGTGTTGACGAGCCGCACCGAATAGCGCGCGCCCGGCCGGCCGGCGACCACCGGGCGTCCGTGGTCGCGCCAGACGTGCAGCGGCCGGCCGTCGTCGCGGTCGATCACCTCCACCTGGACGAGCCGGGCATCGGCCCAGGCCGCCGGCGCGCAGCCGAGGTCCAGCAGCGCCGCCAGGGCGCAGGCGGCCAGCAGGCCGCGGCGGCGGGGGTTGGGAGCCAGGGTCGGGTTCATCGACATTGCCTTTCACGAGGAGGATGGCGGTTGAACGGACGCCGCGGCCAGATGGGGTGACGGACCGAGTGAAATCGTCAGCGGCGCCGCGGCTTGGACGGCGCCGGCAGCTGCAGCAGCCCGGCCACCATGCGCCGCACGAGCGCGCCCGCGTCCAGGCGCGCGAGCTGGCGCGCCTGCGCCGGCGCGACCGGCAGGCCACCGAACGCGCCGTCGATGGCGAGGTTGGCGGCGCCGTGCGACAGGCTCCAGCCGGCCAGCGCGATCTCCAGGCCGCGGTCCGGGGCGAAGCGCGTGGCCGCCTCCAGCAGCACGACGAACGCCCGCTCCGCAGCGCGCTGCAGTCCCGGGTGCCCGGCCTTGCGCGCCAGCAGCGGGCCGAACATCAGCCGGAACTGCGCGGGATGTGCCAGCGCCTCGCGCACGTAGGCCTCGCCGATGTCCAGCAGCGCGTGCGCGGCCTCGGGCGCGCCGGCGGCCGCCGCCAGCGCGTCGGCCAGGCGGTCGAACGCGCGTTCGGCGACGCCGGCCAGCAGTTCGTCGCGGTTGGCGAAGTGGTGGTACGGCGCGGCGTGCGACACCCCCGCCGCGCGCGCCAGCTCGCGCAGCGTCAACGCCTGCTCGCCCTGCTCGTCGAGCCGGCCGGCGGCGGCGGCCAGCAGCGCGGCGCGCAGGTCGCCGTGGTGGTACGGGCGCGGCGCGGCGCGCTTGGCGGGACGGGCGGAAGGGGGCGAGGACGGCATGGCCAATCTTGACACGGGAAGGATTGCGCCGCACGATGGCCCCATCCTGACACTGTCAAGATCGGATCCGCCATGTACCACGCCATCGTCCGCCGCAAGCTGCGCCGCGCCTTCGCCGACATCAACGCCGGCCGCTACGACGGCATCGTCGCGCAGTTCGCGCCCCACCACCGCCACGCGATGCCCGGCGAGCACGCGCTGGCCGGCGAGCGCCACACGCCGGCGTCCACCGCGCGCTGGTACGGGCGCCTGCAGCGCCTGCTGCCGGGGCTGGCGTTCGACGTCCGCGCCATCGTCGTGGGCGGCATGCCCTGGCGCACCATCGCCACCGTCGCCTGGGACGACCGCTTCACGCTGCCCGACGGCACGGCCGGCTCCAACACCGGCGTGCACGAGTTCGAGCTGCGCTGGGGCCGCGTGCGCTCGCTCGTCATCCACTGCGACTCGCAGCGGCTGCAGCGCCATTGCGAGCGCCTGGTGGCCTGCGGGGTGGCCGAAGCCGGCGCCGCGCCCATTACCGACGCCGCATGACGAAGGCAAGTCTGCGCAGCCGCGAAGGCTCGCGCCACGTGCCGCGTGGGGTCGGGACCACAGGGTTTCCATGCGGTTACGCAAGCTGGCAAGATGCCTTCCCCGGTGAGCGCACCGGTCAGAAGGAACCATCATGGACATCAACTCCGCCGCCCTGTCGCCCGCCGAACAGGCCCTGCGCGACGCCGCCCTCGAATACCACCGCAGCCCGGTGCGCGGCAAGATCGCCGTCACGCCCACCAAGCCCCTGTCCAACCAGCGCGACCTGTCGCTGGCCTACTCGCCGGGCGTCGCCTACGCCTGCCTGGCCATCGAGCAGGATCCGGCGCTCGCGCACGACTACACGGCCCGCGGCAACCTGGTCGGCGTGGTCACCAACGGCACGGCGGTGCTGGGCCTGGGCGACATCGGCCCGCTGGCCGGCAAGCCCGTGATGGAGGGCAAGGGCTGCCTGTTCCAGAAGTTCGCCGGCATCGACGTGTTCGACATCGAGCTGGCCGAGCGCGACCCGGACAAGCTCGTCGACATCATCGCCGCGCTCGAGCCGACGCTGGGCGGCGTCAACCTCGAGGACATCAAGGCGCCGGAGTGCTTCTACATCGAGAAGAAGCTGCGCGAGCGCATGAACATCCCCGTGTTCCATGACGACCAGCACGGCACGGCCATCATCTCCACCTCCGCGCTGATCAACGGCCTGGAGCTGGTGGGCAAGAAGATCGGCGAGGTGAAGATCGCGGTCTCCGGGGCCGGCGCCGCGGCCATCGCCTGCCTGGACCTGATGGTGGAGCTCGGCGTCAACCGCGCCAACGTCACCGTGTGCGACTCCAAGGGCGTGATCCACGACAAGCGCGAGGACAAGCTCGACGAATCGAAGAAGCGCTACCAGCGCGTGACGCCGATGCGCACGCTGGCCGACGCCATGCAGGGCGCGGACGTCGTGCTGGGCTGCTCCGCGGCCGGCGCGATCAGCGCGGACATGGTCCGGTCCATGGCCGCCAGGCCCATCATCCTGGCGCTGGCCAATCCCGAGCCGGAGATCCGTCCCGAGCTCGCGAAGTCGGTGCGACCGGACTGCATCATCGCCACGGGCCGCTCGGATTACCCGAACCAGGTCAACAACGTCCTGTGCTTCCCGTACATCTTCCGCGGCGCGCTCGATTGCGGCGCCACGCGCATCACGGAAGCGATGAAGATCGCCTGCGTCAAGGAGATCGCCGACCTCGCGAAGGCCGAGATCTCCGGCGAGGTCGCCGCCGCCTACCCGGGCCGCGAGCTGCGCTTCGGCCCCGACTACCTGATCCCGACGCCGTTCGACTCGCGGCTGATCCTGCGCATCGCACCGGCCGTGGCCAGGGCGGCCGAGGTCTCGGGCGTGGCCACGCGCCCCATCAAGGACATGGACGGCTACGTGCAGTCGCTCGGCCGCTTCGTGTCGCACACCGGCATGCTGATGCGCCCGCTGTTCTCCGCCGCCCGCGCAGCTCCGAAGCGCGTCGTCTACGCCGAGGGCGAGGACGAACGCGTGCTGCGCGCGGTGCAGATCGCGCTCGACGAACGCCTGGTCAAGCCCATCCTCGTCGGCCGCCCCGCCGTCATCGC
>Ga0068857_100004276_pt1 | contig 12043 bp, 11 predicted proteins | sample KBSCornC72_FD_66591 | JGI IMG/M metagenome (GOLD analysis project Ga0068857, IMG submission 66591) | Corn rhizosphere microbial communities from Kellogg Biological Station, Michigan, USA - KBS Corn C7-2 | ecosystem: Host-associated > Plants > Roots > Rhizosphere > Soil ...
CTGAACCTCTCCATCTCCCACTCCATCGATCCGTACACGCTGGATGTGCTCAACACCAACGCACTGACCAATTTTCATTTCGGGGGATCGCATCCGTTCGGGCGCACGCAGAAGCTCGAGGTGGAGGAGCTCAACACGGTGGCGGCATCGGACACTGCGCGCCACGACAAGTCGGGCAGCGGTGTTTCGTACACGCAACGCGACCAGGAAGGCGAGACCAAGAAGACACCGCGCGAGGACTTGAAGCTCAAGGAAGGGCGGCTGCCGTGGAACCTCAATCTGGGATTGAGCTACAACAAGGGCCCCACGGGCGAAGTCAGCTCGACCTTGCGGGTGGGTTGGGACATCCAGCTCAGCGACAAATGGCGCATCGACTACTCCACGATCTACGACGTCGAGGAGCGCTCGCTCGACGGCCAGCAATTCGGTATCACCCGTGATCTCCACTGCTGGGAGATGAGCTTCTCGCGCCAGGTGCTTGGAACCGGCCCGAATGCAGAGTGGCAGTATTACTTCCGGATCAACCTCAAGGCTCACCCCGACCTCTACGGCGAATCGGGCACGCGTGGCCTCGGCAGCGGCCTCATGGGACAATTCTAGGATTGTAATTTGCCACGGCCCCGCACCACGCGCGGAAATTCCGCGATCCCATGCCCCAAAACCCCGAATAAATGTTGACACATTTTTTTGGTGGTCGATAAAGTGCGCGTGAGATCGGGAAGGAGGTGTAACGTGAACAAAACAGAACTCGTCGAACGCATTGCCCAGAAGACGGGCCTCACGATGAAGGATTCCAAGAACGTCATCGACGCGATCTTCAGCACACACACCAAGCATGGCATCATCGCGGCCGAGTTGAAGTCGGGCCGCAAGGTTCAGATCACGGGCTTCGGGACGTTTCAGGTCCGCAAGCGCAAGAAGCGCGAGGGTCGCAATCCGCAGACCGGGGCGACCATCGAAATTCCGGCGACGAAGTTCCCGGCATTCTCCGCGGGTCGAGCACTCAAAGACCGCGTGAAAGTGTAAGGAACCATTCCGGTTTTTTGCTCAACGACAGGCGGTGCGCGAGAAAGCCCGCCTGTCGTTCGTTTTAGCTGCCCCCTGTTCGGCCCAAATCTGTCATTGCCAACGCCTTGTGACCCCCGGGAGCGCGTGCTATATTGGTCTTACGCATGCGCCCATCTCTTGTATTTGCGATCCTGCTCGCGCTGGCCGCGGGTGGCGCCGAGTCGCCGCCGGCGCCCACGGAACCCCTGCCTGACGCACGCCTGTTTTACGAAAGCGACACGCGCGCCTATTACCGGCCCTGTGGCTGACACGCCAATGCCTCTGGCGGACTTGCCCGGCGGGCCGGTCTTCTGAAGAAATTGCGCGCGGAAGGTGCGCCGCTGTGGGCGGTAACGGCCGGCGATTTTTACGGCACGGCCGACGTCTTCAACGAATCGAAGTCGCATTTCGTGGCCGATATGATGAGTGTTCTCGGCTACGACGCGATCGGTATCGGCGAGATGGATCTGAATTTTGGCCTGGGCGCGCTCGCGAAGGACACGCGCAAGTACCACCTGCCGGTGGTGTGCGCCAATCTGATCGCCCGCGTCGACTCGGTCAAGGTGCGCGAAAAGGGCCCTGAATACGACGCGGCGGACAAGCTGGGGACGGCCTTCGCGCCCTACCGCATTGTCACGAAGAACGGCATCCGCTTCGGCTTCATCGGCGTGATGTCGGCCTCCACCAAGCAGCGCGGAGGCGGCGTATCGTCGGTCGACGCGCTCACGTACACGCTGGGGGAAACCGAGCCGGCGATCAAAGCGGTGCTGCCCGATGTGCGCAGGCAAAGTGACGTGGTCGTGCTGCTCGCCCACATGGACCAGGTTGAAGCGCAGCACCTGGCCGAAGCGTTGCCGGACATCGATCTGATGGTCCTCGGTCACGATCCGGGCAATCGCCCCATGGGCGAGCCCATCGTGGTGGGCAAGATGCGTATCCTGCGCGCGACCGCGCAGGGCCAGAATCTGGGCCAGCTCGACATGAAGCTCGACAAGGAGCATCACATTGCCGAGTGGAGCAATCGCATCTTTCCCATGTCGGCGGCTTATCCCGACGATGCCGACATGGCGAAGCGCCTGGACAAGTTCGACGAAGAGAATCGTAAGGTACAGAAGGAGCTCTACGCCAAAGAGCAGCTCAAGGGACCGGGAAACAGCGTGTTCGGAACACGCTACCTGGGCGTGGGTTCGTGCCAGAACTGCCACGAGGCCCAGTTCCAGGTCTACATGAAGACCGCGCATGCCCATGCTTACTCAACGCTCGCAGCCGAATTCGTCAATCGCGACACCAACTGTGTCGGGTGCCACGTCACCGGCTATAACGAGGAAGGCGGCTTCGGCGGGGTGCGCATGCGCGGAGCGCCCGTCGATCTCACCGACGTCCAGTGCGAAGCCTGTCACGGCCCCGGTGCCGAGCACGCGCGCGACGGGACCTACCGCGCACGGGCGCGCGAGGCCTGCGTGCGCTGTCACACGCCCAACGATGATCCCGATTTCAATTTTGAAAAAGACTGGCCGCTCATTGCGCATTAGCGCAGCGCTGGCCCTTGTCCTGATGGTTGTCTCCGCCGTGGTCCTGCCCGCGCAGGCGGCGGACGGCGATTCATTCCTCTTGCCCGGCATCGACATGCGCTCGATCGAGTTCACCGTCGGCGCGTGGTGCCGCTACCAGGTGATCGACGAGGCCATGGGCGAGACCGACACAACGGTTGTGTATCTCGCGGTCGTGGGGAGCGAGAAGAACGCGTCGGGTGGGAAGGCCTACTGGTTGGAAGTCGAGAGCCGCGTTCCCGGCCGCGACGACGCGGGCCGCGACGTGGCGCGCGCCCTGGTGGACGAACGTATACATTCGATGGCGGAAGGTGACTCGCTCCACCATTTCATTTCGCGCTTCTACACCATGAAGGGACGCGAAAGCGCACAGAAGGGAAATCCGGCGGACCTGCGCAAGCTCACGCGGGTGTCTCCGGCGTCGGCGTCGGACTGGAAAACCCAGACCGCCCGTCCGCTCCAGACACCGGCCGGGAAATTCACCTGCGAGCATCGCGTGTTCGACAATTCGGAGTCGCGCGATATTCCCAGCGGGCGGGTTGTGATCAAGCAGAAGCGCACCGACCACGTCGAAATTTACACGTCGCCGGCGGTTCCGCTCTTTCACCTCGTGAAGAGCGAGATCGACCGCACGCGTGAATCGCGCACCGTGCCCGCGGTGAAAGGGATTCCGGAAACCGGACCGCGCCGTTCCCGTACTACCAGTGTGCTGGTGGCGCACGGCACCGGCGCGAAGCCGATCATCGTGATCCATTGAGAGCCATGAAGCGCGTGTTGAAAATGTCGTGTCTCGGAGCGTGGTTGCTGGCAGCGACCGCCGCCGGCGCGGCCCCTCCACAAGCGGTCCTGGTGAGAAGTTTTGACCCTGCCGCGCGAGTTTCTCGCACCTACTTCGTCGGCTCCAACGCCACCGAAGCCGACGCCATCGATTTTCGCCTTCACTTGATCGACGAGGGCGCGCGCAATGTGAATCTCATCCTGCCGGAGCGCGTCATCGTATGTGACCTGCCCCGGTCGGCGCTCGCCTCGGTCGAGATGCCAGCCGGCTTCACGCGATCCAGTGCTCTGGAAGTGGAATCAGGGCCCGCTGTCGCGGGCCTTTCATGGATTGCCGACGCGCATCGCACCGTCGATCGCATGGCGAAGGAACCGGCGTCGTCGAGCGCGGGGTTTTCGGCGGCGGCGGCGGATGGCTTCAAGGACGTCGTCATCACGCCCACGCGCGAGCAGCTGGCAGAATCCGAGCGCAGCCTGGCCCGGGGACGCATGCTGCCGGGAGGCGCGCCGAATGCGTTGCCCGCGCAACTCCTGCAGGAGAGCTCACAGTTCCTGGGCGGCAGCGTGTGCGCGAATTTCATCTATCCCGAGAGCGACGGAAGGTTCGAAGCCAATTCTGAAGACTGGACCGACGCGGAGCTCATCCAGGCCAAGCAGGGCGCATACGAAGCGCTGCTCGGATGGCAGGGCAAGTTTCCCAGCATGGACCTGAGCTTCGTGATGAACTCGTTCGAGCGCGCCGGCACGGGCTACGAGCCCATCGCGCATGTCATGCGCACCGATCCGGTATGGGTGCTGGACGCACTGCGCTCGCTCGGATACAGCCAGACCAGCGACATGATGGCGGAAGTGCACCGCTTCAATCAGGACAAGCGCGCGCTGGTACACACGCAGTGGGTGTTCACAGGCTTCATCGCCAACAGCCGCAACACGCCCAACAACAAGTTCGGAAGCGGCACGGCCGATTACACGGCGTACGCGTTTCTCGGCGGTCCGTGTCTGATCGAACCGTTTCCGGCCGGCACCGACATCAATGGCGTGGGCGAGCGCCTGGTGTACTCGCAGATCGTGAACCACGAGGGCGGCCACTGCTTCTGGACCCTCGACGAGTATCCCGGCGCGCCCGGCTCGTGCAGCTCGAGGTCGGGCTATCTCAACTACACGAACGGCAATCTCTCCAGCGTGGCGCCCAACGGGGTGGAGATGCGCTGCAATCTGCTCCAGGAGTGCATCATGCACACCGCGGCGCGCAAGGACCTGATGCGTCCGTGGTGCAACTGGAGTCGCGGGCACCTGGGTGTCATCGACGACAACGACAACGGCAAGCCCGACATCTTCGAAGCCGCGCCCCTGGTCGAGTTCGAGCAGCCCGGCGCCGACACGGTCACCACCAACGAGTACACTCTGCGCTTCAAGGCCATTGCGCAGGCCGTGCCCAATCGCAATCCAAACATCGGTCCCGAGAAACGCATCTCGTACGCGGCGCCCTTGCGCGATGGCTATCTCGGGTTCGAATCGGGATCGCGCGCGGACCTCACTCCCCTCGACGGCAAGTGGGACGAAGTGGAAGAGGAGTGCGAGTTCCACGTACAGCTGGCCACCGCGGGTGCCAGCCTGTTCGTCGTCAACGTCGAAAACAGCGTGGGCATGAAGTCCAAAGGCTCGGCGAAGACCGTCTATTTCGTGGGCGTCGATTACAGCCGCACCGCGCTCACCTCGGAAATCAATCGCATCAAGGTGACGTGGGAGATCGTCGGCAATCCGTTCGCCGCGAAGTTCGATGTGTATCGCCTGGGACCGGGGGAGGCGATGCCGGGCACGCGCATCGCGGATGATGTGGCGGCGGCGGGCCCGCCGCGCGCCGGCTTCATTCCCTACCAGTACATCGACCGCGACATCGTGGCGGGTCGTGACTACAGGTACTACATCCAGGGCGACTTCTCTCTGCCGTACGACGGCGGCACGCGCGACTACAGCTCCCGCTCCCGGGTGATCGAGAAGACGGCGATGATTCCGATCACCGACAACGTGATCTCGAACATCGCGCCCAATCCGTCGCGCGGCTCCGTCACCATGTCGATCGCGATCCCGCGCACGTATGGCGGCCCCGAGAGAGCACCGATGCGCATGGCGACGCCGGTCAACGTGTCGATCTACAGCGTCAACGGACAGCTGGTGCGAACTCTGACCAGTGCAGGCTCACTCGATGAAATCATGACGCTGCGCTGGGACGGCACCAATGAGCGCAACGTCCCCGCGCCCTCCGGCGTCTACTTCGTCAAGGCGCAGGCGGGCGAAAACAAGGGCTTCAAGAAGATCGTGCTCTTGCGCTAAATTCCCATATCCGCGCGTTTTCATCTGATCCAACGATTCAAGGAGGGCGGCGCGCCGTCTGTGCGCCGCGCGAAGAACCATGAGCGAACGACTGCGTCGGGTCAAGTATGCCCAGGACGTGCTGGGCACGATGGGCAACACGCCGCTGGTGCGGCTGAATCAGGTGACCAAGGATGTGAAGTGCACCGTGCTCGCCAAGCTGGAGTACTTCAATCCCGGCGGCAGTGTAAAGGACCGCATCGCCCCGTACATGATCGAGGAAGAAGTGCGCCAGGGGCGGCTCAAGCCGGGCGGAACCATTGTGGAGTGCACGTCGGGAAACACGGGGCTCGGCCTCGCCCTGGCGGCGTCCCTGATGGGCTACAAGTGCGTGTTCACCATGCCCGACAAGGTGCCGGTGGAGAAGGAATACATGCTCAAGGCGTACGGCGCCGAAGTGATCCGCTGCCCGACCAACGTGGCACCCGATTCACCCGAGAGCTATTACTCGGTGGCGAAGCGCATCGCGAGCGAGCGGCCCAACGCGGTGCGGCCCAATCAATACGACAACCAGATGAATCCCGAGGCGCACTACCGCACCACGGGTCCGGAGATCTGGCGCGACACCGCGGGAGAGGTGGACGCGTTCGTGTGCGGAGCCGGCACCGGCGGTACCATCACCGGCACCGGCCGCTATCTCAAGGAACAGAATCCGAAGGTGCAGATCGTCGGCGTGGATCCGCGCGGCTCGATCCTGTGCGAATTCTTCGAGACGGGGAAGATGGGCGAGGCGGGTTCGTATCTCATCGACGGCATCGGCGAAGATTTCATTCCCGGTGCGTACAACTTCAAGTACGTCGATCGCATGATCACCGTGGAAGACCCCGACGCGATCATCATGACGCGACGGCTGGCCCGGGAAGAAGGCATGCTGGTGGGGAGCTCATCGGGCGCGGCCGTCGTGGGAGCGCTCAAGGTGGCGCGTGACCTGGATGCGGACAAAATTGTGGTGGTGCTGATTCCGGATACAGGCGAGCGGTACCTCAGCAAGGTCCACTCCGAGAAATGGCTCGCTGATAACGGGTTCAAGGGTATCTAGCCGCGGCGCGATAGCGCCGCAGGAGAATCATGGGATTCAAGACAGATTGTGTTCATGCGGGACAGTCACCGGAAGAGAAAACCGGGGCTGTCAATACTCCCATATTCCAGACTTCCACCTACAAACAGGACGGTATCGGCAAACACCGCGGATACGAGTATGCGCGCACCGCGAACCCCACGCGCGAAGCGCTGGAGCGCAATGTCGCCGCGCTGGAGAAAGGCAAGTTCGGCATTGCGTATTCGTCGGGCATGGCGGCGACAGACACCATTCTCCGCTTGTTCGGTCCGGGTGATGAGATCATCTGCACCGACAACGTATACGGCGGCACGTACCGTCTCTTCGAGCTCGTGCTCAAGCAGTACGGCTACGTCTTCAAATTCGTCGACACGTCGGATCTCGAGAACGTGGAGGCGGCGTTGTCGCCCAAAACCCGCCTGGTGTTCCTGGAATCGCCCACCAATCCCATGCTGCGCGTGACCGACATTCGCGCCGTGGCCGACATGGCGCACGCGCGCGGTGCCACCGTGTGCGTCGACAACACCTTCATGAGCCCGTACCTGCAGCAACCGCTCGAGCTCGGCGCGGACATCGTGGTGCACAGCACGACCAAGTTCCTGAACGGTCACAGCGACATGGTGGGCGGCATCGTGGTGTTGAACGACACCGAGAAGGCGCAGAAACTGCGTTTCCTGCAGAATGCCGTGGGTGCCGTCCCCGGGCCCATGGATTGCTATCTCGCCCTGCGCGGCACCAAGACGCTCGCGGTGCGCATGAAGCAGCACGAAGAAAACGCGCGCGAGCTCGCGAAGTATCTCGCCAAACATCCCGCGCTCGAGAGTGTCAACTACCCGGGACTTCCCGATCATCCGCAGCACGAGCTGGCGAAAAAACAGGCGCGCGGATTCGGCGCGTTGATTTCGTTCGACACCGGCTCGCTCGAAAACGCGGACAAAGTGCTCAAGGCCACGAGAGTATTCACACTCGCCGAAAGCCTTGGCGGTGTGGAGAGTCTCATCTCGCATCCCGCCACCATGACGCACGGCAGCGTGCCGCCCGCGGAAAAATTGAAACTCGGTGTGACGCCGGGACTGGTTCGTATTTCAGTTGGAATCGAAGATGTCGAAGATCTCGAAGCAGATCTCGATCACGCGCTGCGTTAGACGCTGGAGTGCCGTTGTGGAAAGTTCTCCACGGATGATTTCTTGTACTTTCCCGCGGGGTATTGCCTGACTCTGTGAACCTGCCTATATTTAGCTCGTCGATGTTGCCGCACGACTAGTGTTTTCGAGTTGACTCTCCGCAGTTTTTGCTTGACGTGTCTTGTGGTGTGCCGATAGGTTCACCCCTATATATTGTGTGATACGATATGTAGTGTATCAACGATGCGTCAGGGCACAGCATCCTGTGGTATCCCAACCAGTTTAATGGTTTAGGCTGCGCCTGGTTTTTCACCTAACCGCGGAGGGTTCGGGAATGGAGAAACGGGAAAAAGGCGGGGTGCTCACGAAGGACAAGGAGTACGTCAAGTTCGTCCAGTTGCTGCGTAAAGCGGAGAAGGACGGCCGGATCGACGGATACCCCTGCCAGTTGTGCGGTTCACGTTACGTTACGAAAGTGGACGCGGAGGGGTGCTGCCGGATCGTGCTGTCGTAGTGATACGACGCCACTGATAACGGCACTGAGGGAAACATGACTATCGTGAGCTCGAATACGATTCGCCAGCATTGCTCGGTCTGCAAGGCCGACTTCGACATGGACATCATCAAGCAGGGGAGCACCGAGGATGTGCTCTGGCTGAAATGTCCGGGCTGTCAGGGATTCCTTCCGTACATGCCGAAGGAAGATCTGGAAGCCGATGCCATGCCGGAAGAGCAGACCGTCGCGATTGAAGATCTCGACGTCGAGCATGCCAAAGAGTACTCGGACGATCAGGAGTTTCAGATCGGCGAAGTGATCCACCACCGGTCGTGGAACGATTTCGGAAAGATCGTGTCCAAGGACCGGCTGCCGGGTAACCGGCGGACGATCTGGGTTCAGTTCATTCGCCAGGGCCGGGTACAGCTCCTCGAGGGCGTGGTCCACTAGGACCGCGCTTTGTCGAAAGCCTGAGGAGACGCATGCGACGGATCGCGCGAGCGACGCGGCTCGCAGGTTTCGCGTCGATGGCGATCCTGTTCTGGTGGCCAATGAAGGCCGGTGCTGCGGGCATTTACGAAAATGCCTCCGCAGAACCGGCCTTCCTGCTTTCTCCCCGTCGTGTCACGCTCTCGGCTGACCTCGATTTCGCGCGTCAGGATCCCACCGAGGCCTCGATTTATCGGATCGGCGCAGCCTTCCCGCTGCGCAAGCTGTTTGCGCTCGGACTCGAGCAGAACTTCGTCAGCGTGTCGGATGACGAGGACATCGAGTCGGGCGTGGGCGATCTCACCATTCGCGCCAGTGCGCGCCTGCGCACGAAAAACCAGCGCTCCCTGGTGTTGCTCGGCTACCTCGGCGGTGGCACCACCAAGCAGGAATTCTTCCCCTATTCGACGAAGACGCTCGATCTGTCCACTTCACTCGCCTACGTCGACACGCTGGGCAACGCCGCCGTGTACGCGATTGCGGGGCGCACGTTCGTCAATCGCAAGGATGCGGATCGTCCCGTGGATGTGGCGCACGACGACAACTGGCGCTTCAGTGGCGGCGCGGCGGTGGGAGGCGGCGATGTGCGCGGACAGCTGGGGACGATTTACACATACACAGACGATCGCGCCGAGCGCTGGATGTGGTACGGAGCGGTCTCGGTGATCGCTTCCGACGAGCTGGTGGTCCGTGCCGGCATCCAGTTCGAAACCGGTGAAGAGGCGCAGCGCGTGAGCGACTGGTCCGCCAATGCCGGTTTTACGGTGCGATTCTAGAAACCTGTCGCAGTTTGCCACCCGTGGCCCGGGAACGGCCGCCGGGCGCGCGGTTCCGCGTCGCGGCCCGAAGGGCGCCTGCGGTTCCCATGAAGTCCCTGCACGGACGCCACAAAGTGCCCATCCGGCGTGGCACATGGCTTGCCATTTCTCCGCCCACCAGACCCCTCTGGTCGACATGGATTGAACACAACACAGCACCCCGCACGGGGAACTGGAGGGACGCTTTGATTCGGATCGTGCTCATCGAGGACGATCATCTGATGCGCGAATGGCTCGGCCGCTCGCTGTCCAGTCGTGGTCACGAGGTGCGCCGCTTCGAGCGCGCCGCGGACGCACTGGCGGCCGTGGTTGCCGACGCGCCGGATGTCATCGTTTCCGACATCAAGCTTCCCGGCATGACTGGAATCGAGTTCGGCCGCATGCTGCGCGCGCGCGGTATCCAAACTCCCATCGTTTATATGACCGCCAACCCCGACCCGCGTGTGCGCGACGACGCGCGCGCGCTGGGCTCGCGCTGGTTCCTGCGCAAACCTTTCGCCGATGTGGCCGACCTGTGGAGCGCTGTCGACGCGGCCTACGAGTCGCGTGCGGTGGAAGGGGATCTCACCGAAGCGTCGCATGCGCTGCGCACGCCCCTGACCGCCGTCAAGATGGCGCTCGAAGGCCTGGTCGCGACGCGCGAGCTCACCGAGCAGGAGCAGCATCTCGCCGATATCGCCAACCGCAACCTCGACCGGCTCAGTGACGCCGTCGAGGATCATCTCGCCCAGCTGGCAGTTCAGAACTCGGACAACTAGCAGTTATTTCTCGGAGCCGGTTTCGAGGAGCTCGGCCATGCGCGACTTCTTGGGCTGGCGTGCCGTGGCGATTCCCATGGCGCTGGCCGCGTGCGGGTCGGCCTGGGTGAGGATGATCTGGAAGGAATCCTCGATGGTGCGCTTGACCTTCTTCTTGCGCGGCACCAGCTCGAAGGTTCCCTGCTCGACTTCGCGCAGGAGCTCGACAAGCGCCTCGCGTCCCTTCTTGCCCAGCGCTTCGCAGTGCACGGGCTCGCCGTGCTCGAGATAGACGCGCGAGCGCCCTTCACCCGATTTCACCGTGAGCACGCCCGTCATGCCGCCATCGTTGGCGGTGCGCAGCACGGCGGCGATGCTTATGTGCGACACGTCGCCGGCGAGCGTCGAGGGCTCGTGCAGACGCCGGGCGAGGGCACGGGAAAGCGGCGAACGAAACAGGGCCCACGCCGCGAAGAAGGCCAGAATGGCGAGGAGATAGCGATCGAGGAAGCTGGTGACGTCGGGCATCACGCTGTGCACCGCGCGCGACACGGCCGTGCTGGGCGGTACCGCTTCGGCGAGCGAATCCGCGCCCTCGGTCGGTGTGGCGAGACGGCGGAACTCTTCGCGCGCCCATTCATTCGACGGGTCCTGGGCGAGAATCGCCTGCAGGACGTCGACGGCTTCGCCGCGGACCCAATCACCGGACTGGATCAACCGTTTGGCCGACGACTCCATGTCGCTGATGCGGTCGTGCTCGACGCGGGTCGCAATCTCGGCGCGCAGCTTGTGCAGCTCTTCGTCGGGCCGGCGCGCGATGGCGAGATCGATGGAAGAAAGCGCGGCATCGGTCTGACCGGTCGCCGCCAGGCACTTGGACTTGGCCACCAGCGCCGGAATGCTGTTGGAATCGATGGACAGGAGCGTCGCGATGCGCGGCAGCGCCTCTTCGAAATGCCCCGCCGTCATGAGCGAATCCACCGTGTGCGAAAGAGAGGCAAACAGGGCCGCATCCACCGACCGGCGCATGTCGGCAATGCCGGTGCGCATGGGGGAAAGGGAGCCGGCGCGGAGAAGCAGACCGCGCGCATATTCGAGCCGGTTCGTGCGTTTATAGAGGGCGGCGAGCTCGCACATCGCATCCACGTCGGTGGGGGTGCGCAGGAGCGCCTCCTGAAAGTAGATCTCGGCCAGCGGGTAGTGCTTGAGATCGACCGCGGACCGGCCCATTTCCAATAGTTCCGCGCGGGTCGTCGTTGAGTCGAATAGTCCCTCGCGATTCCATTCTGTGACGAGCTTTTTGACGGGCTCGTTGGCACCGCGAACGGAGCCGGAAGCGGCAGCGAGGGTGATGAACGCGGCAAGTATGACCGGGTAGCGGCGCATGGAGCATCGGCAAATCGCAAGCTCCATACCAGCGTCCCACGGCTGTCCGTCGGCCGCCGCGCTCGCGGCTCTTTCTGCGGCCGTCGCGCTCGCGGCTGGTTCTGCGGCCGTCGCGCTCGCGGCTGGTTCTGCGGCCGCGCCCCCATACCTGCCGGGTGGCGGCGCGCTATTGCGTCCGCCAGAACGCTT
>Ga0068857_100004285_pt1 | contig 12028 bp, 11 predicted proteins | sample KBSCornC72_FD_66591 | JGI IMG/M metagenome (GOLD analysis project Ga0068857, IMG submission 66591) | Corn rhizosphere microbial communities from Kellogg Biological Station, Michigan, USA - KBS Corn C7-2 | ecosystem: Host-associated > Plants > Roots > Rhizosphere > Soil ...
TGGATGCTTGCAGGTAAAACTGCATCCACGGCGTGATGGTGGTGCCGACCAGTCCCACAATCATCAGCAGGTATTGCGAATCGCCATGGAATTGCGGAATCAGTGTATCGTGTAGAGCGACTTTCCAGTCGGGCCTCGCAAGGTACGCTGAGACCGGGTAGGTAAAATAGATCAGCGAAAACAGGATCATCATCCGTTCCACCGGTTTGTAGCGGCCTTTGACGATGACGATCCAGACCAACGCCGCGCCCACCGGCACCGCGACGTATTTGCTGACCCCGAATACCCCCATGCCGGAGGCGATGCCGGCGAACTCCGCTGCGATATTGCCGAAATCGGCTACCGAGAGAATCGCCATGGTGATGAAGGTGGCGCGCAGACCGAACTCTTCGCGAATGAGATCGGACAGCCCCTTGCCGGTAACCGCGCCCATGCGCGCCGCCATCTCCTGGACCACGATCAGCGCGATCGTGGTGGGAATCAGCGTCCACAGCAGCGTATAGCCGTATTTCGCGCCGGCCTGCGAATAGGTGAGGATGCCGCCCGGATCGTTATCGACGTTGGCGGTGATGAAGCCCGGGCCCAGGATCGCCAGAAACGCCATCAGCCGGAACTTGACCAGCGAGAGATTGGGCCTCTTGCGAACCACCGGCCGCGAACTGGTGACATCGCCACGCATGCGTACTTATTGAGAGTAGAGGGCGAGGCGAAGCGGAAGCAAGTTAAGAACGCAGCAGCTGCGGCCGAGCCTATACTGGGTCATGCGTTTTGCAAAATTCTCCGGGAGTTCTCTGTGATCGAACCTGCATTTGAATCGCGTGCGGCGGAGATCGACGGCGCTAAGCTGCACTACCTGACGGCCGGGAGCGGGCCGCCGCTGCTCCTGCTGCATGGCTATGCGGAAACCTCCTCGATGTGGCAGTCGCTTCTGCCCGCGGTCGCGGAGCGCTTCATGGTGGTGGCGCCCGACTTGCCGGGAATTGGAGATTCGGACATCCCGGCGGATGGTCTGGACATGCAGAGCGCCGCCATCCGCATCCACCAGCTTGCCCGCTCGCTGGGCATCGAGAAGGCGCGCGTTGTGGGCCACGACATCGGCCTGATGGTTGCCTATGCCTACGCGGCGCAGTTTCCGGACGAAGTGGAAAAACTGGTGGTTATGGACGCATTCCTGCCGGGCGTCGGCGAATGGGAAGCGATTTATAACCACCCTGACTTTTGGCATTTCCGCTTCCACGGTCCGACCCCGGAAGCACTGGTTCGCGGACGCGAGCGCATCTACTTCGAGTATTTGTGGAACGAATTGGCCGCGAATAAATGGCGATCCATTCCGGAAGCCGACCGGGAGGCGTACGCGGATTCCTACTCGCGGCCCGAACGCATGCGGGCAGGATGGGCTTACTTCGTTTCGTTTCCGCAGACGGCGAAGGATTTCGCGCGGCTCGCCGAGACCAAACTCACCATGCCGGTTCTGGCCATTGGCGGCGACAAATCCTTGGGCGAGTTTCTGGGCCGCCAGATGAAGTTGGCGGCTTCGGATGTGACCGCTGTGGTGGTCGACGGCAGCGGCCATTGGCTGCTGGAGGAGCAGCCGGACCAGACCACTCGTGCACTGGTGGGGTTTCTGTAGTAGCCCTCGCGTCCGTCGACAGTCCTCGGCGTAGTGGAGCTATGCTTCACTCAAAAGTCGTGCGTACGTCCATCACCGTTATCGTCAAAAACGACACAGTCGGCCTTGTGGTGCCGCCTAGCGTGCGGCGCCGGGCAGGCATCAAAGCCGGCGATCGGCTGGAACTCAAAGTCTCCGGCGGGATCATCAACATCATTCCCAAATTGCCGTCAGCCGATGACGAATACACTACGGGGCAGCGGCGTGTGATTGACGCGCAGCTCAAGGACGCCGCAAAGGGTCCGTACTACGGGCCCTTTGAGACGGCGGACGCCGCCATCAAGTTCCTCCGCACAGCAATCCGTACGCGAAAGACTGGCAAATCCAAAACAACCAGACGATGAAGGTTGCCTTGTCCGAACGTGCCGTTGAATCCTTGCAGGATGCCTGTGGCAGGCTCGAGTGAACAAGGATTGGCGGTTCTATTTCACGATTGCCAACGATACATACCGCATCGAAAAGATCATTCCACACCCAAAGTAGCCGCCACTTAAGGGTTCAAGCCTGCGAGCAATCACGTCGACCCTCGATATGCCATCAATCGCGTTTTCGATGCGGGGTGGGCCTTCCGTACTCCCCGCCTTGCTATCATGAGCATTCCACCATGTCTGATCCGCGGCCCCAGGCGTCGCCTGTTTCCGAAGCTGTCACTAACGATATCCGGGTCGAAGTTCTGTCGCGCTACTCTGCCGAGAACTCGCGTCCGCTGGAAGACAACTGGATCTTCCAATACACCGTCCGCATCACCAATCAGGGAGTCGAGACAGTGCAGCTGGTTAGCCGCCACTGGATCATCACCGATGGCCGCGGTCACACCGAAGAGGTGAGAGGTCCGGGCGTTGTCGGGGAGCAGCCGGTGCTGGCGCCAGGCGAGTCCTTCCAATACTCGTCCTGGTGTCCGCTTAAGACCCCCACCGGCAGCATGCACGGCACCTATCAAATGGCGCGCGCGGACGGCAACCAGTTCGATATCGAAATCGCACCCTTCGCGCTCAGAGCGAAGTACGCGGTCAACTGACGGGACGCAATCCGGGCGCGCTCCATCCTATAGATCCGGTATTGTCACGCTGTATGCAGTATGGTAAAAAACGGTAAGAGAGCGTAGTATTGCGTCTGCTCGATATCTCGAAGCCTATGTTGATTCGACGGTTTTTGGAATGGCCTCTCCTTCCCGCGTGTGCCCTTTTTCCCCTGCTGGCTGGTCTGGCGACGCAGAGCCCGGGCGCGCCCGCGACTCCGGGCACGATACGAGGGGTCCTGATTGATCAGCAATGCTCCGCCAAAGCTGAAACCCGAATGGTGCCCGACCCGAGCCCGCACTTAGAGGGAGGCATCCTGTGGGCGTACACTCATGAAAAAAGTTGCCTGCTGATGCCCGCCTGCCGGCGCAGCGGCTACGGCGTATTTGCTTTCGAGTCCAATAAGTTTCTGCCCTTCGATGCGGTGGGCAACCAAAAGGCCATCGCGCTGATTGAGGCGTCCAAGAAGCAGGACGATATGCGCGTTGAAGTCACCGGCCAAATCGAGGGCGGCAAGATCAAGGTGACTAGCCTGAGAGTGTTGCCCTAGGCGAGCCGCGCAATCCGGTCTCAGTTGCCCTGGCACTTACCGCCCGGGCAGCGGTTGTTCTCTTCGCATACGTATTCGAACAGCCCCACCTTATCCCACTCTGGCTTGGCCTTGATCTGGAACAGCTGGGACCAGGGTTTCGTGAAGATCTTGGGATCGTCAATGGTCAGCAGGTAGGAAATGGTGTCTTTATCCTTCCACTCCAGGCGCTCGGTGGTCGTCAGCGCGTCGCTGTGCATGCGGTATTCCTTGGGATCGGTATAGAAATAGTCGTCCAACACCCAGCGCTTGAAGTTAGTGCTGACGATCACCAGCGCATCGCCTTCCCAATGCCCCACTGAATCGCCATAGTAGGTCGGTTCGATGTCCTTGCGGAACGGCCGCCCGTCCAGCGGAATGATGCGCGACATGCGCTGGAATTCGTGCACGATGGTCAGGTAGTTCTTGGTCTGGAAGAATTGCATGGCATTGGCGGAGAGCATTCCAGCGACCATGCCGGCGGGCATGCAGAAATCGCGCGGCTCATCGTGCCGGGGATCGCCGGTGCGCGGTTCCAGAAACGGCTCGCCGCCGGGCTTCAGCGGAGCAAAATACTTGCGATCGAAAATGCTGGCGGATCCTTTGCCGCGCTGGTCACCGGGCATGTAAGTGGGCCATTGATAAATGCCGGTAAAGTCGGGTTTACCGTCCGGCATTCGCGGAATCGCGAATGATCCCTTCGCAGCCGGCGTAGCGCCGGATTGCGCGCCGCCCGCGGGCGCGAACGCGAGGGCCGCCGCAATCGCGAGCGCGCCGCACAACATCGCGCCGCGTAGCCGTGCGCCGTGCAATCGTACCTTCCCCATCCGAAAGGAGGAGCTTATTTTTTTCATGGCCATATCCTCATAGGACCCGCGAACCGCTGCGCTATTTCTTGCTCTGATCCTCTTGATTGGAAGTGAAAACCATGCGGCCATCCGGGAACGTGACCTTGGCGCCAAAAGCGTTGGTGGAACCGTCCTTGGCCTTGAACCCGTCGACGGTAATGGTCGAGCCAATGATCAGCGAACTCTTCATGATGCCGCGCCGCATCAACTGGCCCGGAGCGCCGCCCGAAAAGGCATAGTTGGTCACCTTGCCACCGTCACCTTTCACGTCAACGTAAAACCAGATGTGCGGGTTCTGCCACTCCACCTTGGTGATGACACCGGTCACCTTAATGGGCTTAGTGTCGTCGTATTCCGCCGAGAAGGAGTGGTGGGCCAGCAGCGGGGCGGAGCTCGCCGATAACGTCAGAGCCAGTAAGAACGAGCGAATGATTCCGTATTGCATAAACTTCAGGATATCAATTCGATTCTGCCTTCGAAACCGCCGATCGGCTGGGGTAGCGGTACTTTAGGGGACCACCCTCATCGGCTGCACCGAATGACCGCCAGCCCACCCCCGTCGCCGGGGTTGGCCAAAAATGTTTTGCAGGCCCTAAGGTCGACTTGAGCGCTGTCTAAGGCGGATTTCGCTTGACCTGGCGCCACCTTATCCTTCAAACTGACACTTTGAGCAGGTGTTGCGGCGTTTGAGGAGAAGCCTTGTCCTTGTTAGCAAATAGAGTTCTGTACGGCACTAGCATCCTGCTGCTCCTCAGCCTGCCCTCCGTGGCGATCACGAAGAAACCCATCAAGCACAAGGCCGCCCGCGCCCATAAAGCTTCCGCGACCATCGCCCCGGTGGTCAACACTACCTCCAAAAGAGCCACTGTGAGATCCGGCACCGCCAAGGTGAAGTATCTGGGCGGACCTTGGCGCGTCCCCACCTACGCCGATTCTTCCGAAGGCGACCGCATCGAAGGCGAGGACCCCACTGTGCGCCGCGCCGCTCTGGACGCTCTGGGCAAACTGAACGGAACCGTGGTGGTGGCCGATCCGCAAACCGGCCGCATCCTGACCATCGTGAATCAGCGCCTGGCCTTCCGCGACGGCTTCCAGCCCTGCTCTACCGTGAAAGTTCCGGTTGCGCTGGCCGCGCTGAGTGAATCGGTTGTCGAACGCGACACTCGCATCCGCATCTACGGCCGCACCACCATGACGTTGACCGACGCCCTGGCCAAATCCAGCAACCAGTATTTCGCCAGCCTGGGCCAGAAGCTGGGCTTCGAACGGGTCAGTTATTATGCGCACCTGTTCGGCCTAGGGGAGAAAGCGGGACTCGATATCGAAGGCGAACAAGCCGGGCTGCTGCCCCCCGCTCCGCCCAAAAACGGCATGGGCATGATGACTAGTTTCGGCGACGGCATTGCGCTTACTCCGCTCGAGCTCACTGCCCTGGTAAGCGCCGTGGCCAACGGCGGTACTCTGTATTATCTCCAGTACCCGCGCACTCCAGAGGAAGCGCAGAGCATCCTGCCGCGCGTGAAGCGCCACCTGGATATCGAAGACTTGATCCCGGAGATCAAGCCCGGCATGGCAGGCGCAGTCGAGTATGGCACGGCCCGCCGCATCGGCTTCGATCCGCAGGAACCCATCTTTGGCAAGACCGGAACCTGTACTGACGAGCGCTCGCCTACGCACCTGGGCTGGTTCGGATCGTTCTCTGAAACCAGCCGCGGCAAGCTCGCCGTCACCGTGCTGCTCACTGGTGGACGCGGCGTCAGCGGTCCCGCCGCCGCCGGTGTCGCGGGGAACGTTTATAAGAACCTGGACGCCGTCGACTACGTTGCAAGAATGGGGACGGAACCTATTTATCCGCGGCTCCCATCCTTCGGCCTGCAGGCCGGCGTGCACGACAGATAGGCGCCCTATTTTTGCTCTTCGAGCTCCGCTGTCAAGGCTTCCCACTCGGCTACTTTTGCTTCGAGCTCGCTGCGGCGCGCAGTAAGCTGCTCCGTTAAGCGCATGGTTTCTTCCACGCTCTTGAAATCGCCCAGCGCCGACTCGTGCTGCTGAATGCTGGATTCAAGCGCGGCCACTTCCTGCTCTACTTCCCGCAGCCGCTCGCGCATCTTCTGCGCCTTCATCGGATTCACCCGCGGCTTGTCTTTCTTAACAACCGGAGCAGGCGTTTCGTCCATGGGGGCTGCGACAACTGCCTCCGCCAGCATTGCCTCCGGCCCACCCGCCTTGCGCCACAAATAGTCTTCATAGTTGCCGGGATATACATGCACGTGGCCTTCTTGAATCTCAAACACGCGCGTCGCCAGATTGTCGATGAAGTAGCGGTCGTGTGAAACGAACACGACGGTGCCGTTGTATTCCTTGAGCGCCTCCAGCAGCACGTCCTTCGCGCGCATATCCAGGTGATTGGTAGGCTCGTCGAGGAGCAGGAAATTTGACGGCGCCAGCAGCATGCGCGCCAGCGCGTAGCGGTTGCGCTCTCCCCCCGACAGCACGCCGATCTTCTTGAATACGTCGTCTTCGCTGAACAGAAAGCACCCCAGCAGCGATCGTAACTGGGTCTGCGAATGCCGCGGTGCAGACGCGCTCAGGTCATCCAAAAGGCGCGCATCCGTATTCAGTTCCTTGTATTGATCCTGCGCAAAATAATCCGGGATCACGTTATGCCCCAGCGTATAAGAACCCGAGGTCAGCGGCTCGGCGCCCGCCATCAGTTTAATCATGGTGGACTTCCCCGCGCCGTTCACGCCCACCAGCGATATCCGGTCGCCCCGCTCGATCACGAAGTTGGCGTCGCCGAACACGAACTTAGGCCCGTAGCTCTTCGACACGCCCTTGAACTCCGCGACGATGCGCCCGCTCGGCTTCGGCTGCGGAAACTTGAAGTGAATAGTCTGCTCTTCCGGCGGAATCTCGATACGCTCGATCTTGTCCAGCTCTTTGATGCGCGACTGCACCTGTTTGGCCTTGGTCGCCTGCGCGCGGAAGCGGTTGATAAAGGCCTCCAGCTGCTCGATGCGCTCGCGCTGATTGCGGTACGCCGCCGTTAACTGGTCGCGCCGTTCGGTCTTCTGCCGCAGGTAGGAATCGTAGTTGCCGCTATAGAACTGGACTCGCTTATTCCAGATCTCGACGGTGCGGTTGACCGTCACGTCCAGGAAATAGCGGTCATGCGAGATCAGCAGATACGCGCCCGGATAGTTCGTCAGATACGATTCCAGCCAGTTGCGCGCTTCCAGATCCAGGTGATTCGTAGGCTCATCCAGCAGCAGCAGGCTCGGCTTTTCGAGCAGCAGCTTCGCCAGCGCCAGCCGCATCTGCCAGCCGCCCGAGAACTCTTCAGTGCGCCGCTCCCAGTCCTCCTTGCGGAAACCCAGCCCATCCAGCACCGTCCCCACCTGCGCCTCGATCGCATACCCGTCGCGATTCCTGAACTCACTGTCGATATCATGCGCTCGATCCGCCGCCGCGGCATATTCAGGACTCCCCGGGTCCAGCTCTCCCAAGCTGTGATGCAGCGCCTCCAGTTCTTTTTCCATCTCGCGCAACTGGTCGAACACCGACATTGCCTCGGCAAATACCGTGCGCCCGGTGAGTGAGAGCCCATCCTGCGGCAGATAGCCGATGGTCAGTCCTTTGCTCATGCTGAGCGATCCATAGTCGAGCGTTTCCAACCCGCACAGGATCTTCAGCAGCGTGGATTTGCCGGTGCCGTTGCCGCCTACCAGGCCGGTGCGTTCGCGCGGCGTGATCAGCCAGTCGCAGTCTTCAAAGAGGAGCTTGTGGCCGAAACGTTTCCCGGCCCCTTGGAGTTGGATCATTTCGCGGAGGAGTCTATATCGATTCTAGCGGACGGTTGGGTGACGGACCCAACACGGCCATGGCTTGCTGTACTTCGGCCCCGGAGCCGCGATCAAAGACGCCTGCCCTGGGGGGGGTTGGGCGATCTTCGCTGCTTAATTGTCCCTGCACGACTTGTCGCAACCAACATCCATTCATGGGGTTACCCGGCCGGCATGGCCTCCAATCGCGCGATGCGTGAAATCACTCAGGGATGCGTTACGCTTCTCCCACAGCGTGCACCTTGGCGGAAGAGTGGGAACGGGCGATGCGGGCAGCGCTTCACTTAGCTATCGATTGCGATTGGATCTCCGAGTGCTCTCTCAAGAGCGGCCATTAGAATGTTTGGCGTTCTGGTTTTTCTGCTAGTACTCACCGCTTCTTTCCCGCCTGCCTCCGCGGAGCCTCCTCCGGCAGACTGCGGATCGGCGCTATGCCGTCTGCTAGTGTCGGACAGCCTCCCTAGTCTTCGCTGGCCGCACTTTTCAGATTACAAGGTTCAGATCCAGAACTCTTACCAAAACGCCGGCTATACGTACTTCTGGATTCGCGCCGGCAGGGCGACCGAGCAGGCGAAAACTGTGATCCAAGCGCTCCAGGAATCCGAAACCAAGGGATTGAACCCCGAAGACTATGACGGCCCTCGCTGGAATGATCGGCTCTTGCGGCTGCGGGACGCGGTCAGTCCTCCGCCGGAAACCGATCTCGCCGAATTCGACTTGGCACTCACCGTCTCCGCCATGCGCTACATCTCGGATCTCCGATTTGGGCGCGCGAATCCCCGACTCTTTCAGGATGCGTCCGATGTCGAGAGTGAGAAATTCGATCTACCGAGTTTCCTCCGGGAACTGGTTCATGCTACAGACGCGAAGGCTGCGCTCGACGGAATCGAACCTCCCTACCAAAGCTATCGCCGAACCGAGCGGGCGTTGCAGCAGTACATCGCCATGGCTCGGCAGGAAGGCGTTGGCTTACTGCCGGTCACCAAGAAGCCTGTCGAGCCAGGCGCTTCATATGCCGCGACCGCCCCGCTTGCGGAGCGGCTGCGACTACTGGGGGACCTGCCGAAAAATGTGAGCCTACCGCTTGATCTGAATATCTATAACGGCCCTCTGGTGGATGCGGTGAGGCGTTTTCAGGTGCGTCATGGACTCCAGCCAGACGCGCGGATCGGCAAGGCAACGCTCGCGCAACTCAATACGCCGCTGAGCCATCGCGTGCGGCAGCTGCAGTTGACTCTGGAGCGCTGGCGCTGGATGCCGCACGACTTCCCTCAGCCGCCGATCGTGATCAATATCCCGGAATTCGAGTTACGCGCGACCAATGATTCTTACCAGACCGAGCTCCAAATGAAGGTCGTCGTCGGAGCAGCGTACCGCCATCAGACGCCCGCGTTCCTGGCGTACTTGCAGGAGGTCGTCTTTCGGCCTTATTGGAATGTGCCACTCAGTATCCAGCGGGCCGAGCTGGTGCCCAAACTGGAGCGGGATGCGGCGTACCTCGTGAAAAACCGGTATGAGGTCGTCACTCCGCAATACACGTTTGTATCGAACCGGATTGTGGACCAGGCGACTCTAGCGCAGCTCCGCTCCGGGACACTACGGACGCGTCAGATTCCGGGTCCCGAAAACGCGTTGGGTCTGGTCGCGTTTCGATTTCCCAACGAATATGACGTGTATTTGCATGGGACTCCCGCGGCCCAACTATTTGAAAAGACCCGGCGGGATTTCAGTCATGGCTGCATCCGCGCCGAGAAGCCGCAGCGGCTCGCGGAGTGGGTTATGCGAAACCAACCCCAGTGGACCCCGGAACGGATCGCGGAGGCGATGAATGGCGAAAAAACGATCCACGTGCGCCTCGAACGACCAATTCCGGTCTTGATCGTGTACGCCACGGCAATTGTTCTGGAGAGTGGCGAAGTCCGTTTTTTTGAGGATATTTACGGGCAGGACGCTACGCTCGCAAAAACGCTGGAGTCGCGCGGGAAACCTACCAGCGCCGGACGCGGCCAACGTCTACGTGAATGAAATCGGAAGCCGGATAATATCCGACGCCCCCTCGGCCCAGCGCGAGGGCGGCGTCTCGAAGGCTGGCCGTCTTAACCCCCGGCAGGCGAATATCGATGGCTTCCGCTTCCATGTGCAGGCTCTTCTTCGCTACTCCGGAAGTGTGGGTCCGCAGGAATTCGTTGGTCTGAGGAGTACGGTAACCGCAAATGATTTGTATTTCGGCGCCGGGACGCCCGCTCGCCCGGGTCAGATCGAACAGAACGTCGAAGAGGTGCGGATCAAAGTGATGCATATCGCCGGTCAAGCTGTCACGCAGGAATCGGTCCAGTTGCATCAAAGCATCGCCCACATAAGTATTGTCCCGCCGATAAACGACGTCGATATGTTCGCGCGAGTGCGTGTTATACAGACGTAAGTGCCGCGCTTCATCTGCCCGAACGGCCGGAATGAGGACTGTCACAACGGTTGCGAGTAACAGAAGCCGGGCGGTTGACAACATATCCACAGAATATCAGCGCCACAAACGTCCTGCCGCGCCCCCGTTCTGTCTCGGCACCTAAACATCCGGGCGGCTATCTGTTTCGGACGGCGAATTCCGCGGATCGCAAGAGCAGCCGAGTTCATGTCGTTTATGAATGGTTTCATCGCGCTTTGCCGGATTGGAAACGCCATTCACTGGGTCTGTATCGGTGGCTCACGGTAGTTGAGCGCATCGCCCCTAATCGCAGAAAAAGGTCAGCGCCTTGGCGATATACGCTTTCATCTCGCCGCGCTTCACCACGGCGTCCAGGAACCCGTGGTCCAGCAGAAACTCGCTACGCTGGAAGCCAGCCGGCAGTTTTTGGCGGATGGTCTGCTCGATCACCCTGGGTCCCGCGAAACCGATCAGCGCTCCCGGCTCGGCGATGTTCAGATCGCCCAGCATCGCGAAGCTCGCGGTCACGCCGCCGGTGGTCGGGTCGGTCAGCACGCTGATGAAAGGCAGGCGCTCCTCATCTAAACGCATCAGCGCGGACGAAATCTTGGCCATCTGCATCAGGCTGATCGCGCCCTCCTGCATGCGCGCGCCGCCCGACGCCGATACCACGATCAGCGGCGCCCGCTGTTCCATGGACCGCTCCACCGCCCGCGTGATCTTCTCGCCCACCACGGTGCCCATGCTGCCGCCGACGAACTTCAGCTCCATCGCGCAGATGTTCACCGGACGCCCTTCGAGTTTGCCCCAGCCTGCCAGCAGGGCGTCCGACATCGACGTCGCCCTCTGCATCTCACTCAAGCGCGCCGCATAGGTTTTGGAATCGGAAAAGTGCAGCGGATCGGTGGAAGTCAGGCTCGCGTCCATTTCCTCATAGGCACCACCGTCGAAGAGCAGCGCCAGCCGCGTGCGCGCGTCCACCCGGAAATGGTGATCGCATTGCGGACATACCTGCCCATTCTCTTCCAGGGTTTTTTTCCAAATGATCTGGCTGCAACCCTCGCACTTGAGCCACAAACCCTCGGTGCGGATACGCTTTTCGCCTTCACCCGGTCCCTCTGCCCCCGAACGTTCCCGCGAAAACCACGCCATAGTAAGTTCTTCTTAGGGTAACAGGCGCCCCCCGGCGGACGCGAATTGCGGTCACGCCCACTGTCGGTCACTCCATGGCATCCGGCGGCTTCACCAGCCGCTGCTTCAACTTCACGCTTTCACTCTCGTCCCGCCTCGGCTGACCTGCCGCATCTTGGTTCCGTAAGAGTCGGGGCCTTCCACTGGGTAACCCGGCCGCGCTCGGCGGAAGCCTGCAGCTACCTCGCCGGACGCACCAATCAGTGTGGTGGTTGTGGCGAGCCATAACGTCATCCCTTGCTGGAAAGGGTTACAAACCGGCTAGGAGCGCTCCGAATTTAGAATTTGAAGGAAAGGATCACAACGAATCCCAAACGTAGGCCGCGAAGTCCCGCCGGTCGGCAAAGCCCATCTGTTCATAGAGGCGAATCGCGCTGATATTTTTCGAAGTCACGGTCAAGCCCACGGTGCGGCATCCTTGCGCCGCCAGCGCCAGCATGGACCGCCGCAGCAGCGCGTATCCGACGCC
>Ga0068857_100004293_pt1 | contig 12022 bp, 9 predicted proteins | sample KBSCornC72_FD_66591 | JGI IMG/M metagenome (GOLD analysis project Ga0068857, IMG submission 66591) | Corn rhizosphere microbial communities from Kellogg Biological Station, Michigan, USA - KBS Corn C7-2 | ecosystem: Host-associated > Plants > Roots > Rhizosphere > Soil ...
CCCATCCACATCGAGCGTGTCGAATCGACCCAGGGTCACGTGCGCAGCGCCGGCCGCGTCGACGGGTTGCAGATTGCGCGGGTGCTGGAGCTTGTGCGCACCTGGACGGGCCAGGCACCGCCGGTGCGCACGGATCTCGTCGTCGACGGCCAGTGGGATCTGGACCTCGGCAGCACGGCCACCGGCACGGCGCGCATCGCCCGGCGCAGCGGCGACCTGTCGATCAACGCCGGCCGTGGTTTCACCCCGCTGGGCCTGACTGAAGCGACCGTCGAAGCGCGCGGCGAAGGCATGCGCCTCGGGCTGCGCGGCACTGTGCAATCGACGCGCGTCGGCAACCTTTACCTTGATGCGGGCGTCGGGCTCGCGCGTGATCCTGGCCCGGGCACTTTGGCGCTTATGGCGCCCTCGTCGCCGCTCTCCGGCGGTTTGACGATCAGCCTGCCGCATCTCAAGAGCATTGGAGATCTGCTTGGGCCCGACGTCGCAACGGACGGGCAGCTTGCGGCCAGCCTGACGTTTGCGGGCACCGTGGGCGCGCCCAAGGTGAGCGGCTTCATGACCGGCCAGGACGTCGAGGTGGCGCTGTACGACCAGGGCATCCGCCTGACGAAGGGCGTCGTGCGTGTGGCGCTCGACCAGAACGTGGTCGACCTGCAAGAGGTGGTGTTCCATGGCGGAGACGGCACCGTGCGGGCGCAGGGACGCGTGCAGCTTGGCGAGGCGAACCCGAACCTGGCAGGCTCCATCGTTGCCGACAAGCTGCAACTCTTTGCCGATCCGGATCGCACGCTGGTGCTGTCGGGCCAGGCGCGCATTACCAACGACAATGACCGCGTGGCCGTTACCGGCAAGTTCAAGGTCGACCGGGGCCTGTTCGATTTGCCAAAGGACGGCGCGCCCTCGCTTGGCGACGACGTGGTCATCGTCCGTCGTGCCGACGCCGCCCGCAACCAGGCCGAACGCGGCGTCAAGCGCGAAGAAAAGCCGGCTGGCCGCTTCAGCCCGGTGGTGGATGTCGATGTCGATTTTGGCGACAACTTCCGCTTCAAGGGTGCCGGCGCAGACCTGTCACTTGGTGGTCAGATGCACGTGCACAGCGAGCCGCTTGTGCCCCTGCGCGGCACCGGCACGATCTACGTGCGCGAGGGCAGCACGTACGAAGCGTTCGGCCGCAAGCTTGCCATCGAACGGGGCGTGCTGAATTTCGTCGGGCCGATCAACAATCCGTCGTTCAACATCACCGCCATGCGGCGCAACCAGGAAGTCGAAGCGGGCGTGCAGGTGACCGGCACGGTGCGCCAGCCACGCGTCAAGCTCGTCTCCGAGCCCAACGTGCCTGATGAAGACAAACTCTCCTGGCTGATGTTCGGCTACAGCGCATCGAATGCCGGCCTGGGCCAGCAGCAGGCGATGTCCGGCGCAGCCCTGGGGCTGCTGGGCAACGTGGCAGGCAAGAACGTGGCGCGGCGCTTCGGGCTCGACGAGTTCTCGATCGGGCCGTCCACCGCTGGTCTCACCGACCCGCAGGTTGTGAGCCTCGGCAAGGCGATTTCGGAGCGCATCACCGTCGGCTATGAGCAGAGCCTGTCGACGGCCGACTCCATCGTCAAACTGACGTGGCAGTTCTCGCGGCGGTGGTCTGTGGTGGCACGCGGCGGCACGATCAACGGTGCGTCGGTCCTGTTCAACAAGCGTTGGTAATCGATTGGCCCGGCTGCCAGAATGGCGACGGGTACACGTTTCACACGAGGGGTTCCATGCCGCATCTTCGTCAACTCGCACAAGTGGGAGTCACCATGGGCATTCTGGCTTCATTGCTGGGGTTGTTCGGCTGTGATCAGCAGAAGGTTGACCAGGCTGTGGATCGTGCGGGCGATGCCGCCAAGCGGGCGTGGCAATCGGCCAAGCCGGACAACCTGCTGTTCAAAGGCATCGTGGCAGGGCAATCCACCGAAGACGATGTCAGGGCCACCGCCGGTCAGCCCGAGATGATCTGGGAAAACGAAGGCGGCACGCGGCAGCTTGAGTATCCGCGCGGGCCAGAAGGGACTTCAACGTGGATGGTGACGATCGGGCCTGACGGGCACGTGCAGAAGATCGAGCAGGTGTTGACCGCCGAGAATTTTGGGCGCGTGCGGATTGGGCAGAGTAAGGATGACGTTCGCCGGATGCTGGGCAAGCCCGGGAAGGTGGAGGTGTTTAAGCTGAAACAGGAAGAGGTTTGGGGGTATCGGTGGATGGAAAGCGCGACAGAGCGGGCTTTCTTCAATGTGCACTTTGGGACGGATGGGCGGGTTACGACGACTTCGCGGAGTGATGATCGGTTGAATGGGGCGTAGCTGATTGCGGTTTGGGCTTTCGCCCTTCGCCCTTCGCCCTGAGGATGTTCTTGTGGTGCATCCCATGTTTCATCCCCTGCCGGGGCTGACTCACTTTCTTTGGCAAGACAAAGAAAAGTAAGTCGGTCCCGGCAGGGAACGAAAGGGAAGTGGACCACCAAGGCCCATCCCCCCTCAAACCAAATCAACGCACCCGCATCCCTGGCACCGCCCCCGAATGCGGCTCAAGAATATAAAGCCCAGGCTGAGCCTTCTCATCAGCCGCCGAAGCCGCCAACACCATCCCCTCCGACATCCCAAACTTCATCTTGCGCGGGGCGAGGTTGGCAACCATCACGGTCAGCTTGCCCACGAGATCTTCCGGCGCATATGCCGACTGGATGCCAGAAAACACATTCCGCGTCTGTCCTTCGCCCACATCCAGCGTGAGCTGCAGCAACTTGTTCGACCCTTCCACGCGCTGGCAGGCGACGATCTTGGCCACACGCAGGTCGATCTTGGCGAAGTCGTCGATGGTGATGGTCTCGGCCATCGGCTCGATGGCGGCAGCGCCGTTGGCAGTAGCAGCCGGGGCATCGGCGGTGGCCTGCAGGGACTGACGATTTGCCTCCACCAGCGCATCCACCTGCTTCTTGTCAACGCGCGTCATCAGATGCGAGTACGGCTGGATCGGCTTGGCCGACGACAGTTGCGAATCGATCGAGCGCCACGTCAGCGGCTCAACGTTGAGGAACGCTTCGATGCGCTCAACTGTGGTCGGCAGAATCGGCTTGAGATACACGGCCAGCAGGCGGAACGCTTCCAGCGCGACCGAGCACGCAGCGTGCAGCTTTTCGCGGTTGGCTTCGTCCTTGGCGAGGTCCCACGGCTTTTCCGTGTCGACGAACGCGTTGACGGCGTCAGCCAGCTCCATCACGGCACGCAGCGCCTTGCTGTACTCGCGCTTTTCATACAGATCGGCGATTTGCGGGGCGGCTTCGCGCAGCTGCACCATCAGCGGGTGGCCCAGGGCGGCGTCGCTCACGCGGCCTTCAAAGCGCTTGACCAGGAAGCCCGCCGAGCGGCTGGCGATGTTGACGAACTTGCCGACCAGATCACTGTTCACGCGCGCGATGAAATCGTCCAGGTTCAGATCCAGATCTTCCATCGTCGCGTTCAGCTTGGCGGCGAAGTAGTAGCGCAGCCATTCCGGATTCAGGCCAGTGTCGATGTAGCTCTGTGCGGTGATGAACGTGCCGCGCGACTTGCTCATCTTGGCGCCGTCCACGGTCAGGAAGCCGTGCGCGAACACGTTGGTCGGCGTGCGGTGGCCCGAGAACTTCAGCATCGCCGGCCAGAACAGCGTGTGGAAATACAGGATGTCCTTGCCGATGAAGTGGTACTGCTCGGTGGTCGAGTGTTCGTTGATCCACGCGTTGAAATCGAGACCGCGCTTGGCGCATAGGTTCTTGAAGCTGGCGTAGTAGCCGACCGGCGCATCCAGCCACACATAGAAGTATTTGCCCGGCGCGCCCGGAATCTCGAAGCCGAAGTACGGCGCATCACGCGAGATGTCCCAGTCCGACAGCTTGGCCTCGCCTTCGTCGCCGAGCCATTCGCGCATCTTGTTGGTCGCTTCGGGCTGGGCCAGGTCGGCTACCCATTCACGCAGAAAGTTTTCGCAGCGCGGGTCAGACAGCTTGAAAAAGTAGTGCTCCGACGACTTGCGCACCGGCGTCGCGCCCGACACCACGGAATACGGATTCTTCAGGTCAGTCGGCTGGTACGTCGCACCGCACACTTCGCATGAATCGCCGTACTGGTCTTTCGCGCCGCACTTCGGGCATTCGCCCTTGATGAAGCGGTCCGGAAGGAACATCTCTTTGACCGGGTCATAGAACTGCTCGACCTCGCGCACGTCGATCAGGCCGGCTTCCTTGAGCTTGAGGTAGACGCTCTGGCACAGCTCCTTGTTTTCGTCGGAGTCGGTGCTGTAGTAGTTGTCGAACGAGACGAGGAAGTTGTCGAAGTCGCGTTTGTGTTCCGTCCAGACGCGTTCGATCAGTTGGCGCGGTGTCAGGCCTTCCTTCTCGGCGCGCAGCATGACGGGCGTGCCGTGCGTGTCGTCGGCACCCACGTAGTAGGTCTCATGCCCCCGCATGCGTTGGAAGCGCACCCAGATATCGGTCTGGATGTACTCGACCAGGTGGCCGATGTGAATCGGCCCGTTGGCATAGGGCAGGGCGGAAGTGACGAGGATGCGACGTTCGGACATGAGCGAGCCAGAAAAGTGCGGGCAGGCCGCGATCAGGGCGCGGCGCGCGGAGAAACGCATATTTTAGCGCGCCCGACGGCGTCGAGCCCGTCAGAGAGGAATCTGCGGAATCGCGGGTGTGATCGTGGGGTTGGCCTATGCGTCACGATGCCGCGCACGGTGTGACCCAAAAAAAAGCGCCGGTCAGAGCCGGCGCAGCTTTCCACAACGGAAAAGGAGGAGAAATCAGGTACCGCCCGGGAGGTCAGCCACGCATCGCGAGCCAGCAACGTGTGGCAAGCGGCACCTGTTTTCTATGACAGGGTTAGCCCTGAATTGGTTTCAAATAAATTTCGACGCGGCGATTTTGGGCGCGGCCGGCCTCCGTGGCGTTGTCGGCAACGGGCTGGTTCTGGCCGCGGCCTTCAGCCGAGAGACGGTTACGGGCCACGCCGCGGTCCGTCAGGTAGCTCGCCACGCTCTGCGCACGCTTTTGCGACAGCGTCATGTTGTAGTTCGGGTTGCCGGTGCTGTCCGTATGGCCGACCACATTGGCGGCCAATTCCGGATGTTGCGTGAGCGTTTGTGCCACGCTATCCAACGGGCCGCGGAACGACGGCTTGATCACCGCGCTGTCGGTGTCGAACGAAACCTGGCTCGGAATGTTCAGCTTGAGTGAGCCGTCGGGCTGCTCCGAAATTTGCGTGCCGGTGCCGGCGGTATCGCCAGCCAGCTTGGACTTGATGGCACCCCAGTTGTAGCCGACGGCTGCACCGGTTGCCGCGCCCAGCGCACCGCCAATGGCGGCGCCCTTGCCGTTGCCGACCAGCGCGCCAATGCCAGCGCCCACGGCTGCGCCAACGCCGGTGCCCATGGCGGTCTGGTTCTGCTGCTCGGTGGCGCAACCCGCGGCTAGCAGGGCGATGAGCGAGACGGAAATAAGCTTGGCTTTCATGGTTTCTCCTACGAGTAACGGGATCGGTTCTTGTGGGTTTGCCGATATCCGGCGCATCAGAGGGATATTGGGGGAGGAATCGGACGAACGACGCGCCGGCAAAATACAATAGCAAAACAGTACGTAGAGTGGCCAGGGCGCCGCAAAGTTCATGCCGCGTCACCGTTGGCCCGTCCCCCATTCGCATTAGATTTGTGGAGCAAATGTTGAGCGTAACCATCGAACAGATCACCGAAGCGCTGCGCGGCGTGGTGGATCCCAATACCGGGCGCGACCTCGTGTCGTCCAAATCGGCGCGCAACATCCGGGTCGATGGCGGCGAGGTGTCGCTCGACGTGGAACTCGGCTACCCCGCCAAGAGCCAGTTCGAACCGATCCGCAAGCTGGTGATCGGGGCGCTGCGCCAGGTGCAAGGTGTCGAAAATGTGAGCGTGCAGGTGTCGATGAAGATCGTCGCGCACGCGGTGCAGCGTGGTGTGCACCTGATGCCGAATGTGAAAAACATCATCGCCGTGGCTTCGGGCAAGGGCGGGGTGGGCAAGTCGACTACTGCCGTGAACCTCGCGCTGGCGCTGTCGGCGGAAGGCGCCAACGTCGGTATTCTGGACGCCGATATTTACGGTCCGAGCCAGCCGATGATGCTGGGCATCCAGGGCCAGCCTGACTCGGCCGACGGCAAGACGATGGAACCGATGGAAGGCCATGGCCTGCAGGCCAACTCGATCGGCTTCCTGATTGAGCAGGACAACCCGATGGTCTGGCGCGGTCCGATGGTGACCTCGGCGCTGGAGCAACTGCTCAAGCAGACCAACTGGCGCGACCTGGATTACCTCATCGTCGACATGCCGCCGGGCACGGGCGATATCCAGCTCACACTGTCGCAGAAGGTGCCTGTGACGGGCGCGGTGATCGTCACCACGCCGCAGGACATCGCACTGCTTGACGCCAAGAAGGGCCTGAAGATGTTCGAGAAGGTGGGCATTCCCATCATCGGCGTGGTCGAGAATATGGCGGTCTACTGCTGCCCGAACTGCGGCCATACTGAGCACATTTTCGGCGCCGGCGGCGGCGAGAAGATGTGCGAACAGTACAACGTGCCGTTCCTGGGCAGCCTGCCGCTCAATCTGTCCATCCGTGAGCAGGCCGATTCGGGCCGTCCGACCGTGGTGGCCGATCCCGACGGCGCAATTGCTGGCGTCTACAAGCAGATCGCGCGCCGCGTCGCCATTGCCGTGGCCGAGAAGGCGAAGGACATGACGAGCAAGTTCCCGTCGATCGTCGTGCAGAACACCTGAGCGAAAAACCATGGATGCCAGCGAGCCGTTGTCCAACGATCGTCAGACGGAGCGCCCGTCCGTACGGGTAGCGGTGGTGCTGTGCCGCCGCCCGACGGCCAACCGGTGGCAGCCGTTCCAGTGGCGGCTGGAGGCTGTTGTGCCTGACTTGGGCGAATACGGCACCGCACCGCGCTGCCTGGATCACGCCGACGATGAGAAGGGCGACGAGCGCTGGCTCACGCCCGGCTTCTCCGTCACGCTATTTCGCGACGAGGCTGAGGGTTATTACTTGAACGTGACCTCCGCCGCGCCCTGCTGGTTTGTGCTGTGGCGCCTGGGCGAATCGGGCACCGCTGACGAAGGCCGCGCGATTCCGCATACGGTTTCGCTGAGCTACAACGAGGCTGGCCGCTGGCTCGACGGTGGCGAGACGGTCGAAAACGTGCCGTTGGACGCCGCGGCGCTGGAGTGGCTGCAGGCGTACGTGGCCGAAAACTACCGGCCTGAGCCGAAGAAGCGGCGCCGGCCGGAGTCGTTCCTGCCGCCGGAAGACCGCGCAAAGTTCTGAGCGAAGCTGACGTGAGCGACGAAACTTTCCTCTCGCGCTGGTCACGCCGCAAGGCCGCCGAGCGGCGCGGCGAACCCGAACCGGAAGCGGCCCCGCCCGCGGAGCCGGCACCCGCCGTCGTGCCCGAAGTGTCGCCGCCCGAGCCCCCGCCCGAGGCGCCGCCCCCCCTCACGCTGGAAGACGCCGCCAAGCTGACGCCATCCGATGATTTCGCGCCCTTCGTCGCGCGCGGGGTGGACGAAGCCGTCAAGCGCGCCGCGCTCAAGAAGCTCTTCGCCGATCCGCACTTCAATGTGATGGACGGGCTCGATACCTACATCGACGATTATTCGCAGCCCGACCCGATCCCACCTGAGATGTTGCGCGAACTGCGCCATACGGCGGGATTGCGGTTGTTCGAGCCGCTGGAAGAGGAGGCGGCTGCGCCGACGGGAATCGAACCGGTATCGGACCCTTCGCCCGCCTCGCCCGCTGTGACCGGCGAGATGCCGCGGGAACCTGCCGATGCCGAGTCGCCCCTCCCGGACGGCCCCGCCCAGGCAACCCCGCATGGCGGTGCTAAGCCGCCGTCCGTAGAATAAAAAAGAAGACCGCGCGGCAAAGACCGAGCGGCCATGTCTCCACAGCCTGCGCCATGCACGTGGGCGCTCACGCACAAATCCATGCCGACGCTGCTCTGCAGTTGCAATCACACCATGCCGATCGATGCCGATGCGGTGGGCGACGCCCTGCGCGGGTCCGACGCCGTCATCGACGCGCCAGGCAAGACGCACCACCTGCTGTGCCGCCGCGAGATCGGCGCGTTCACGCAGGCGCTGGAGGGCACGGAAGACGTCATCGTCGCGTGCACGCAGGAAAAGGCACTGTTTGCAGAAGTGGCCGCACAGCACGAGGGCGTGACGGCGCCAATCCATTTCGTCAACGTGCGCGAAACGGGCGGGTGGTCAGCGGGAGCCAAGCGCGATGCGCGCGGTTTCCGTGCCAAGACTGCGGCGCTGCTGGCCGTGGCAGGGTTGCCGGCGCCGGACCCGGTGCCCGTGGTCGACTACCGCTCCGACGGCAACGTGTTGATCGTCGGCCCTGCCGAGCGGGCGATGCCGTGGGCCGAACGCCTGGCCGACCAACTGAGCGTGACGGTGCTCGTCACCGGGCGTGATCGCGCAAAGGGTCTGCTTGTCCCGCCGATGGAGCGCCGCTGGCCCGTCCAAGCAGGCGAGCTGCAGGAGGTGAAGGGCTGGCTTGGCACGTTCGAAGTGCAGTGGCGCAACCGCAATCCGATCGACCTGGACCGCTGCACCCGCTGCAACGCCTGCATTGATGTCTGCCCCGAAGGCGCCATCGACGCGCTTTACCAGATCGATCTGGACGCATGCCGCGACCATCGCGCGTGTGTAAAAGCATGCGGCGATGCGATGGCCATCGATTTCAGCCGCGTGGATGCACCGCAGGCGCTCTCGGGCCAGTTCGACCTGATCTTCGATTTGAACGATGCGCCAGCGTTTGCGCAGCATCAGCCGCCGCAGGGCTATTTCCACGCCGGCGCAGACGCAGGCCGTCAATTGACGGCATCGCTGGCACTGCTGCAAATGGTGGGTGAGTTCGAGAAGCCCAAGTTCTTCCAATACAAGGAATCCATCTGCGCGCACGGGCGTAACGGCCAGGTGGGCTGCGACGCTTGCGTGCAGGTGTGTTCTGCGTCGGCCATTGCGTCGCAGTGGAAGGACGGCCGCGGCAGCGTGCACGTCACGCCCAATCTGTGCATGGGCTGCGGCGCGTGTACGACCGCGTGCCCGACCGGCGCCATCACCTACGCCTATCCCAGCGCGCCTTACCAGGGGCGCAAGCTCAAGACCCTGCTGAGCACGTATGCATCGGCGGGTGGGCGTGATGCTGTGGTTCTGCTGCATAACGGTGGGCGCGGCCGCACGCTGATCGAGCAACTGGGCCGGGCCGCGCGTATCGGCAAGGCCCAGGGCGTGCCGGTGAATGTGCTGCCGGTCGAGGTCTTCCATGCGGCATCGACGGGATTGGACCTGTGGTTCGCAGCGTTGGCTTATGGCGCCGCGCGCGTTGCCATCCTGCTGACGGAAGACGACGCACCGCAGTACCGCGCGATGCTCGCCGAGCAGGTTGCCGTGGCGCAGGCCGTGCTGCAGGGGCTGGGCGAACCGGCGGATGAGGCGGGCGTGGTGCTGATCGACGTGGCGGATGCGACTGCGCTCGACGCGCGCTTGGGCCGCGCTGACGTTTCGGGCCCGCTGCGCGGCTTTCGCCGTGACATGCCGGCCGCCACGTTTGCGGTGGCCGCCGCCAAGCGCGAGACGCTGGATTTCGCGCTCGACCATCTTGCGCGCCACGCCAAGGCCACCGAGGCCGTCATCCCGCTGCCGGCAGGGGCACCGTTTGGTGCCATCACCGTGAATCGCGAAAGCTGCACGCTGTGCATGGCCTGCGTGGGCGCGTGCCCGTCGCAGGCGCTGCGCGATCAGGCGGAGCGCCCCGTGCTGGCCATGATCGAGCGCAATTGCGTCCAGTGCGGGCTGTGCGAAACCACGTGCCCCGAAAGCGCCATCGCCCTCGTGCCGCGTCTGAACCTGTCGGCCGAAGCTCGCCAATCGGTCACGCTCAACGAGGCCCAGCCGTTCCACTGCATCCGCTGCAACAAGCCGTTCGGCACCGCGCAGATGGTCACGACGATGCTGGCCAAGCTGGGCGCGCACCCGGCGTTTTCGGGCGCCGCCGCCGAGCGCCTCAAGATGTGCAGCGACTGCCGCGTGATCGACATGATGCAGCACGGCGAACGCCCCGGCGCCCCGCACTGAAAACCGCGCATTGAAGCCGCGCATTCAAGCCGATCTCTGACTCCATGACCGACGCCCAGCCCCTGCAATTCCAGCCCGCCGCCACCCCTGCCGACAGCGCCGAGGATCTCGCCCGTGCGGACCTGTACGGCCTGCTGGCCACGCTGTTCTTCCAAGCGGCAGACGCCGATTTGCTGCAGCGCATTGCCGCCGCACCGCTGGACCCGGTCGGCGATGACGATATCGCCCCGGTCGATGCGGAAGCTGCCGCCAGCAGCGCACTCACCCAGGCGTGGCGAAAGCTTGTCGCCCGCGCCGGCAAGACGACCGCCGTGCAGGCCGACGACGAATACACCGAGCTCTTCATCGGCATCGGCAAGCCGGAGGTGTTCCTGTACGGCTCGTACTACCAGGCCGGTTTCATGAACGAAAAGCCGCTCGTGGTGCTGCGCGATGATTTGCGCCGCTATGGCCTGGAGCGCGCCGAGGGCGTCACGGAGACGGAAGATCACCTCGCTACGCTGTGCGAGGTCATGCGTTACCTCATCGCCGGGGACGATGTTGCCGTTGCGCGCATCGAAGAGCAGCGCGCTTTTTTCCAGCGCCATCTGGCCCCGTGGGTCGATACGGCTTGTGATGCTGTATTGCAGCATCCGCGCGCCGCGTTTTATGCCGACGTGGCGGGATTGGCAAAGGCGTTTTTCGACGTCGAGCGGCTCGCGCTGGAATTGGCGTGACCGCAATGCGGCCGACTGCCTAAAAATTGAGAGGTCGGCCAAGAGTCGCGCCCCGTCCGCGTCACGGCGGACCGGTTCAAACCGTACTCATTGAAAAAAATCATCGGTAAATCGTCAGGAAAATCCCGGGGTGAGGGGTTTTGGGCATGGTTTTCTCATGCCGTTACTCCTAAAATGTGTTCAAAAATTCCTATTACATTCGGTCATCGGTTTGAATGAGCCGGGGAGCATCGAAATGCCAGGTCCGAACACCGTCCCTCACGCCCGCCCCGAGGCGGATTCCGCTGAATCCGGCCCCACGCGCCGCCGCTTCCTGATGGGCACCGCGTTGGCCGCTGCCGCCGCAGGCACGGCCGCTGCCGCCGCAGGCACGGCCGCTACGGCCAGCCATCTGGTGCAAGCGCCCGCCGCCTCCGCCTCGCCACCGGCTGACGCCGCTGATGACGGCGCCACCGGTTACCGTCTGAGCGAACACATCCGCAAGTACTACAAGACGACGTGGATCTGATGCGGCTGCACGCGCGCCGCTGTTACTCCATCGTCATTGCACGCATCCCACATCCTCAGGTGACCTCATGCTTCTGACCCGCAAACCGGCGGTACAGGACACCAAAGCCGCACCGGCGCGGCGTTCAAACGGCCAGGGCGCCGCATCGCTTGCCGGCAGTCTGGCCCGCAGCCTGGCCGGCGCACTGCCGACCATGGACCGCCGCACCTTCCTCAAGCGCTCCGGCATCGGCGTTGGCGCTGGGCTGGCCGCGACGCAGCTTTCGCTGGTGAAGAAATCGGTGGTGGGTGAGGCCCACGCCGCCGAAGGCAAGGGCGACATCGTTGTGCGCCGCACGGTGTGCTCGCACTGCTCGGTCGGCTGCTCGGTGGATGCCGTTGTGCAGAACGGCGTGTGGGTGCGCCAGGAGCCGGTATTCGACTCGCCGATCAACCTGGGCGCGCACTGCGCCAAAGGCGCCGCCCTGCGCGAGCACGGTCATGGCGAATACCGCCTGAAGACGCCAATGAAGCTTGTCGACGGCCGCTACCAGCGCATCAGCTGGGAGCAGGCGCTCAACGAGATCGTTGCCAAGATGAACACGATCCGCCAGGAAACCGGG
>Ga0068857_100004294_pt1 | contig 12022 bp, 8 predicted proteins | sample KBSCornC72_FD_66591 | JGI IMG/M metagenome (GOLD analysis project Ga0068857, IMG submission 66591) | Corn rhizosphere microbial communities from Kellogg Biological Station, Michigan, USA - KBS Corn C7-2 | ecosystem: Host-associated > Plants > Roots > Rhizosphere > Soil ...
CTGGCGCTGGCCATCGTGGCTGTGTTGGGATCGAGCATGGTCAACGTCGCCGTTGCCCTCGCTATTGTGCGCGTGCCAATCTATGCTCGCCTGGCGCGTGGGCAAACCTTGCAGGTAGTCAGCGAAGACTACGTGCTGGCCGCGCGCGCCTCCGGGACACGCACGGGCAAAATTTTGCGGCGGCACATCCTGCCCAATATTTTCAGTCCTCTGCTCGTCCAGGCCACCATCTCCATCTCTTTTGCCATCCTCGACGAGTCGGTTCTCAGCTTTCTCGGCCTGGGCGCGCAACCGCCAACGCCCGATTGGGGTTCGATGATTACCGATGCCCAGGTTTTTCTCTCAACCGATCCCTGGATGATGGTTGGTCCAGCTCTGGCCCTCGTCCTCGTGCTGGTCAGCCTGAACCTCGTTGGCGATGCCCTGCGCGATCGTCTCGACCCACGCGACGCCAGGCGCATTACGATGCCATTCCGCAAAGGGTAATTCAATACAAATCAAATAAAAAGGTTGAGATTATGTCGATTTCATCGACATAATCTCAACCTTTTTATTTGATTTGCAAACTACCTGCGTACATCCTTACGTTTCAAGAAGTACGCTGTAGCCAGGGCGAGCAGCACGCTCATCAGGATCAACGCGCCCCAGCAGAGCAGCAGGTGTGGCGCTGCATTGCCGGGTTGGGCTGAGAAGAGCTTACCCTGGAACGAGAAGCTTTCGCCGGTCGTCCCGCCATTGGGTAGCGTAAACTGACTGTGCAGGCCGATCGACGATCCCATCGCCGCCATTGACCAGCGATCCGCGAAGAACACGCCCAGGAATTGCATCAACGGGCTATCCAGCGTGAAGATGATCCCGGAGAAGATCACCTGCGGAATCAGGATGATCGGGATGAAGCTGGTCGCGCGATCGTTGTTCGGTGCGAGCGCGGAGACCGCCAGGCCCATCATCAAGCCCGCAATAGCCGTCAGGAAGAGGGTAATGTAGACCTCAATGACGGCTGGCATGAAAATGCCCTTCTCGAACGGCGCTTTCGCGCTGACGATCAGAATCAGAACCAGGCTCTGGAAGAGACAGAGGACGCCCAGGACCGCAATCTTCGAGAAGAGGTAGGGCGCGATACCCAGATTGACCGTACGCTCGCGGTGATAGATCGGTGCCTCTTTGACGATCTCACGCGCGCCGTTGATACAGCCAAACATCACCGCAGCGAAGGCCATGATGAAGAGAATCTTCTGCGCGTTGCCGCCCGATAACGGCTCGATGAAGTATTGCAGGGCCTTCGCAGCAGTTCCGCCGTGCGTCTGGATGATCTGCTGCTGAATCGCCTGGTGTGCTGGATCGAGCGTACTCGGATTCGCGTTCAGGAAGTTGCTCACGTTGGCACAGTCGGAGCTGACCAGGCCCGGTGTTGGTGGAATATGTGCCTGCGCGTGCCAGACCTGGTTTTGACACGTGACGAGATTGGTCGAACTAAACGTGTTGCCTGACGTCAGGAAGAGCAGGATTAGCGCGATAATCGGAGCCTGCAAGAGCAGAATCGCCAGGTTGCCACGATCGTTGAGGAGCAGGTCGATATAGCGATGTGCCAGCAAGCCGAACTGCCGCCAGGGGTTGCCGCGTTTGGGCTGCACAACCTCGCTCGCCTGTGCGGCCATAGCTGCTGCCCGACCAGCTCCAGCCGGACCTTGATTGAGCGGCTGGACGACGAACTGCTGGTATTCAGCCGACGCGCGGAAACGTGCCTCGGCCTCAGCCGGAATGTTCGGATTCTCATCAGTTGGCTCCAGCGCGCTATAAATCTCGGCGAAATCGGTCCTGCCAAAGTAGGCTTTCGCCTCGTTCGGCGGGCCGAAGTAGGCTAGATGTCCGCCTTGTGCCAGGAAACAAATGTAGTCGCATGAGTTGATATTGTTGGTGGCGTGCGTGACCAGCACGATCGTGTGACCTTTGTCAGCGAGGTTACGCAACAGGGTCATCATCTTGCGGTCCAGACCGGGATCGAGGCCCGAAGTCGGCTCATCCAGGAAGAAGATACTCGGCTTGGCCAGTAATTCAAGCGCGATCGAGACACGTTTGCGCTGACCTCCGGAGAGCTTGCTGACCAGCAGGTGACGACGGTGCTTCATATCGACATCTTCCAGTACCTCGTCGATGCGCCCTCTGATCTGTTCCTTCGTCATGTCGCTTGGCAAACGGAGCTTCGCGGCGAAGTAGAGAGCCTTTTCGACGGTCAGGTCGCGGTGAATGATATCGTCCTGCGGCACATAACCAAGCTGCGTGCTGAAGGCTGCCAGGTGATGGTAGTAGTCCTTGCCGTTGTAGAGCACCGTGCCGGTCTGAGCCGGGCGCAAGCCGTTCAGAGCATCCATCAGCGTCGATTTTCCAGCGCCAGAACCACCGACCAGCGCGACAAACTTGCGCGGCGGGATGGCGATCGAAATATCGTTGATGAGGACGGTGCGGTTATTGCCGACCTTCTTGAGTTGCAGGGCATCGATACGAATACCGTTGCTCTGGTCCTCCTGCGTCAGCTCTGTGCCGGTGAAGAGCAGGCGGAACGGACCGATATGCATTTCGTCGCCAGGCTTGAGCATGTGCGAGTTGACGCGGCGAGCGTTGACGTAGACATGGTTTGTGCTGCCCAGGTCAACGATGCGGTAATTGTTGCCCACGCGCTCCAAACGGGCGTGATAGCCAGAAACCTGCGGGTGATTGAGCACGACCGTATTATCGGGCAACCGACCGAGCGTAATAACTGGCGCGCCCAACGGGATCGGGCGAATCTCCGGCAAGACCTCCTGGACCGCGCCGCTTCCGTCGTTGAAGGCCAGCGTGACCAGTGTGCCGTGTTCGTCGCCGATACGGAAGATATCGCCGCGAACCAGAGGTTTGCGGAAAGGCTGATTACCCGCGATGTGCTGACCTTGATAGAACAGGCCGTTGAGCGTCTGCTGGTTGCGCGCGTTGGGATGCGGATGCACCAGCACATACTGATTGCCCTCCTGCACAATTTGCGCGTGGAAGCCAGAGATGACCAGCTCGTTAATGACAATATCGTTCGATGGCTCACGTCCAATATTAATGATCGGCTTGCTCAGCGAATATCTTTGCTTTTCCGAGTGGACGTTGCTGCTGATCTCGACCGAGGGCACGCCCTGCATATCGTTAAACGCGCCGGGTTGCACACGCTGCGTACCCCCATCTGCCGCCACTGCAGCATAAGCAGGTGATTGCGGTACGGAAGGTGCGGGAGCGTAAGGCGGCGTCGCGGGCGCGTATGCGGCCTGCGATGGTTGCGGCGCGCGGCCTGGAGTTGCTACCGGTGCACCAGGCTGCGCGTACGGTACTGCTTGCGGAGGCGTACTCGCTGGCGCGGCATATGGGGCTGGTTGAGCGGCTATGATCTGGACGAGAAAGGTTGTGCCAGTGCCGAGTCCGACCGTATCACGATCAACAATCGGCGCGTGTTGCACCTCGTGCGAATTCACACTCAAGGTATTCTGGGGTGCGAGCTTCTCGACCGACCACTGTGAGCCGTTCAGGATGATGCGCGCGTGATGTCGTGACACCGCCGGGTCGGAGATCACGATATCATTACTCGACTCATCGCGCCCAAGCGTCATAATCGGTTTGGTGATTGGCAAGACTGTGCCAGCCAGCGGACCGGTCAGAAACTTGAGCGAGCCGAGTACGGGGGGCTTATTTACCACATCCATATAGGTCTCCTAAAGGGTTCAATAGTTAGACTGTTGTGTTGATCCTACGCGGGGAGCGCTGCCCTCCGCGTGCGTAACTGGACCTTACACGAACGCCCACGAACGGGGTTCTGTTACGAAATTTCCTGCGTTTGCGGGCCGGGTATGTGGGTTTTTCACGAGCGTCCCTGGCCGCACGACCCTCCAGCCCTTTCTTGTCTAAACGAAAGATGCCGTGTTTTTCAGGGCTTATTATACTGTAGCGCTGCAGATGTGGCAAGCGTCATTCATGCTGATGCCCGGCTGGTTGCATCTCCACTTCCGCGATTGCCTGGACCTCATCCTCGTCTTTGACTTCGCGCAAAGCTCGTTTGAGCAACATTTGCTGGCGCAAGCGCTCGCTCAGCCTCATGCCGGGCTTTTCGACGAGCAGGTAGGCAAAAAAGCAGAAAATGAGCGCCGAGCTAAAGACAAGTAGCGGACAGAGCGTGAGCGCCAGCACATGGTTGAGATGGATGAGCGTCGGGCCGAGATTGGTCTGAATGGCGTGCAGAATTGGCTCGTGCCAGATGTAAAGGCTGTAGGAGATCAGACCAAGCCAGCGCAAGGGCGTCCAGGCAAACAGACGTTTGAGCAGCCCCGTAGGCCGACCGAAGAGGATAGCGAGCACGCCACACGCGTAGCTCAGGGCGTAGGTGAATTCGTTGGTCCAGGGCCAGACCTTGAAGAAATCGGGCGCGAACGGCCAGTTATAAACCCAGGTCATGCTGTAGTCGCGCATGGCCGAGTAAGCGTAGAGCAGCACGGCGAAGATGGCGAGCGCTGGCACAAGCCGCTGCATCAGGCGTAGATAGCGTTCTTTATTGGGCGAATTATTGACGGTGACGTAAATCACTGCCGCCAGCATGCCAGTAGCGAAATCTTCCTGGAATTTGCTGTGATCGCCATACACGACGATCAGAACCTTATTCAGAAAAGCGTGCGGCGTGACCACATAGGTGCGGCCCCACAGGCGCGTGCCGATGCCCCAGATAATCATAGCGATCAGTGAGCCGACGACCACCCACAGACGCCGCTCAGCCCGCACCAGGCGCGTCAGCCCGTAGATAGCCAGCGCGATCAGGGGCAGGATGAGATAGAATTGAAATTCGATCGCCAGCGTCCAATAAGGGCCATTGATGACGGCTGAATGAGCAAAGCCCATTGTAAAGGTCAGGAACGGCAGAAGCTGCTTCCAGTTTTGCGGTTGGAGCAGAAATGGTGTGGAGAACAGGACCAGAAGCACCAGCGAGACGTAATAGGTCGGAAAGATACGCAGGACGCGGCGCATGTAGAAAATCTTCGCCGAAGGCCAGGGCTTTTGCGCGAGCAAAGCCTGGATGTAGGGCAGGAAAAGCAGAAAGCCGGAGAGCACGAAGAAGAGCGTCACACCTGACGCACCTGACGCGAAAAGGGCCGCCAGGCCGCGATTATCGCTCTGTTGCCACATGCCCAGGCGCAACGTCATCGTGTTCACGTGTAACATTAATACGAGAAGGAATGCACAGGCGCGCACGCCATCGAGCGCGGCAATTGTGCCGCCGGGCTTATGATCGTCGAGTTGCCGGGAGAACCAGGAACGTACCGAGTTTGCAGATACAGATAAAGCCATCGTTATCAACCACCCTTCTTACCACACATCTACCCGTCGAAATATGCAGTTTCAACATCTGATACAGATGATACAACTATTGTGTCTATAGAACGTAGCGGGCGGACAGGTCGATTGATGCGTTTCGTTGTGAATGGTCAACGATCCTAGCCACCCCACCCCGCCAATGGCGAGCACATTGAGTCCACCAACTTGCGCCCAAACGCGAAAGAGAACCGCTTCAGCGAGTTCTCTTTTTTTCGTGGGGGTGAAATGACGCGAGGTTCGCCGTCGGATGTTCCGCTGTCCTACGCGTCTTTCCCAATCGTTGTATCCTATAGGATAATGAGAACACGTTCTTTCTGATTATTTTATTGAATGCTCGTGAATGTAGCGCCGCCCATCGCGCGCGGCGCGGCTCACTGGATTGAGGATGGTATATGGCACTGACGATAGGTATTATTGGTCTTCCCCAGAGCGGGAAAACGACACTGTTTAACGCCCTGACGCAGGCGAACGCGCCGATTAGCGGCTACGCCACCAGCACGGTACAGGCCAACGTGGCGATGGTGCAGGTTCCCGATGCACGCCTGCAACCACTGGCCGAGATTTTCAAGCCGAAAAAGGTCACGCCCACGACGGTTGAATTTGTCGATGTGGCTGGCGTGGGTCAGCACGCTCAGGATAGCGCGGAGAAACGCCAGGGCTTGAGCGCGGAATTTTTGGGACATATCCGCAATGCCGATGCGCTGGCGATCGTCCTGCGCACCTTCGAGAATAGCAACGTCCCCCATGTCTACAACACCATCGATCCCAACCGCGACCTGGATAGCTTGAACACCGAGCTGGCCCTGACCGATCTGACCAGCGTCGAACGGCGTATCGAGCGCACAAAAAAGGCCGCGAAATCTGGCGATAAGAAATACGCGCAAGAGTTGGAGATGCTGAACCGGTTGCAGGAGGCGTTGAACGAACTCAAGCTGGTTAGTCAACTTGAACTGGACGCGCAAGAAAAAACTTTGTTGACCGAACTCTTCCTGTTAACTGTCAAACCGCGCATGTATGTGCTGAATGTCAGCGAGGACGCGCTTGGCGAGGCCAACGAACTGTTGGAGAAGATCGCCAGCGGCACGGCGATCGATGAGGGAGCGCTTTCCGCCGAACTCAAGGGTGTGGCGAAGACCGCGCAACGGGCGAAAGACGAGGGTGCGGAAGTTGTCGCCGTTTCGGCGCGTTTGGAAGCTGAACTGGTCGAATTGCCAGAAGAGGACGCCGCCGAATACCTGGAATCGCTCGGCCTGCCAAAGCTCGGCGCGGATCGTGTGATCCAGGTCGGCTATCGCCTGCTCAACCTGATTACGTTCCTGACCGCCGGCGAGGACGAAGTGCGCGCCTGGACCGTCACGAAGGGTGCGAAAGCTCCCGAAGCGGCTGGCAAGATCCATTCCGATATCGAACGCGGCTTTATTCGCGCCGAAGTGACCAGCTTCGACGATTTCATGGCCTGTGGCTCCTTTGCCGCCGCCTCGAAGAAGGGCCTGCAACGCCTTGAGGGCAAAGAGTACATCATCAAAGACGGCGATATCGCCCATTTCCGTTTTAACGTCGGACGATAACTCCCGTTATCCCGGTCCTCCTGACATTCTTTGTGAATATGACAGAGGATGTCAGGAAGGCGCGTGTATGCTTCTGGTTGGATGAATTTTGTGAAGAGAGCGACGTTGATGGCGCGTTCTCTGACATATAGGGAGGGTACACGCGATGAAATACGGTGTGGTTTTGCCATTATCGGGCATTGATGGCGATATCGAGCGATTGATAGAGTACGCACAGCTCGCTGAGGAATGTGGCTGGGATGGCGTCTTTCTAGAAGAGTATTTCACGTATTGGGGCGAAAATAATCTTACCTATGACACCTGGCTCGCGCTGGCCGCTATTGCCTTGCGCACAGAGCACATTATCCTGGGAACGACGGTCACGCCGTTACCGACGCGCCTGCCCTGGAAGCTGGCCCGCGAGATCGTCACGCTGGACCACCTCTCGCGTGGACGGGTGGTTCTCGGTCTCGGTCTCGGCGACCCTCAAGATCGCTCATTCGGCGGAGAGATTGACATGAAGACGCGAGCCGCGATGCTCGATGAAGGGCTGGAGGTGCTTGTGGGCATGATGAGTGGCGAGCCATTCAGCTATCAGGGAACGTACTATCAGGTCAACGAGGCGACGTTTATGCCGCGCCCGGTCCAGCAGCCGCGCATTCCTATCTGGCTCGGCGGTTACTGGCCCAAAAAAGCGCCTGCTCGTCGCGCTGCTCGTTGGGACGGTTTCTGTCCCGCGAAAGTTCCTGATGAGAATGGCGATGGCAATATCAAGCCCGACGATATCCGCGCTATCAAAGACTTCATCGCGCAACATCGCACCAACAGCGAGCCTTTCGACATCATCGCTGGCGGCTCCACGTCCGGCGATTCAGCAACCATGCGCGCCCACGTCGAGCCATTCATCGAAGCAGGCGCAACATGGTGGGTCGAATTTGCCTTGCCTGAACCCGGCGAGGCAGAGCTGGTACTTGAACGGATCAAGCAAGGACCGCCGAAATAGGTCGTGAAGTGCGCGAGACAAACTGGTTCTCTGAAGCCGAGCTGCCTACCGACCTTGATCCAGGCCACGTCTCGCGCATCGCGGAAGCCTTTCGCTATCGGCATGGAGATAAGCGAACCTTTTTTGATCCCGTAGACAATTCGTAATAGATTCTTAAAATGGTTTAGAAAGGCATTCAGAATCAACCGTTTACAAAATGTTAACGGTTGATGAATTTGATATGGTTGATGCTCTTATCTACGTAAATCTGGGAAATCTGGTACAGTAGGTAATCAACCCATTACAAATTGTAAGAGGTTGGGATAGGTTGTAAGGAGAAAACAAGAGAGGCAACTGTAAACATCTTGTTTACGGTTGGAAACGTGAACCAACATTTTTCTATAGCCAACTGGTGACAAATTGTCACCGGTTGGAAAAATGGCATGGTATACTGCCCAGGTAACGATGTTGTTTGTTTCCACTAGAAAGTTGTGTGTATGGATTCCGATAAGACAGCGGGCCGTCAGCGTGTGCGTGAGCTGGCGCAGCAAATCTTGCCGAGCGGCGATTTTGCCGGATTTTTCGACGCCGTGTATACCGGGGCCGATGGCGATAGCAACGGCGTTCCCTGGGCTGATTTAGAACCACATCCGCTCGCTCTGGAATGGCTTCAGCAACATGCTGTGCAGGGCCAGGGGAAACGCGCGCTGGTCGTTGGGTGCGGCCTGGGCGATGATGCTGAGGAACTGGCGAAACGCGGCTTCCAGGTCACAGCCTTCGATGTCTCGCCCAACGCGATCGCCTGGGCGCGACGGCGTTTCCCGGACTCGTCCGTGGGCTATCAGGCCGCTAATCTCCTCGAAGCTCCTGCAATATGGCAACAAGCCTTCGACTTTGTGCTGGAAATTTACACTATCCAGGCGCTCCTGGTCAAGCTACGCACACAAGCTATCGAGAGCATTGCCCGTTTCGTCGCGCCCGGTGGCCAGTTGCTCATTGTCTGCCGTGGCCGCGACAACAACGAAGAACTTGGTACTATGCCCTGGCCTTTGAGTCGTACCGACCTGGCCCAATTCGAGCGGGCTGGTTTGCACGAAACATCATTCGAGGATATACGCGACGAGGATCAACGGCATTTCCGCATCGTGTATGAGCGATAAAAAGCTATCTTTTCCCAATCAAATAATATGTCTCCATTGAGTGATTTTTTTGAAAAATCACTCAATGGAGACATATTATTTGATTGTTTAGATTATGCTAAATAGTTCTCTTTGATGCTATTGACGTGGTGCAGCTCGTGGCCGACGGTCAGGTAGAGCGCGGAACGCACACTCAGGTTGTGATTGTTGGCGACGCCCACCCGCAGCATGGTTTCGTCGTCGAAAGTGCTGAAGAGGGCGATGCTGGCCTGACGCACGGCTGTTAGCTCGTCAAGAATGCTTTCGATGGAGCGGGCGTTGGCTCCAGAGGCGGGTGCATAGGTATCCTGATCCCAGCCGGGCAGTTCGGTGGCGTCGTGGCGAGCGAAACGCAGGGCGCGATAGGCGAAGATGCGCTCGGCATCCATGACGTGAACGAGAATCTCTTTGATGGTCCATTCACCGGGCGCGCAGGGCGTACTTAACTTCTCATCGGGAAGTTGGCCGACGAGATTTTTGACCATCTGCAAGTTCTCACGGAGATGCTCGAAGATCAGCCCATCATCGGGAACAAGACTGATATACGCGATGGTATATGGGGCGTATTCGCCCTCAACAGGCTTCTGAACTTTTCTCATAGCAATTTATCTTCCTTATTACATTCTCACTTGACCTTTGCGGTAAACCAGTGTATCCTTTCTCGCGTGGCACGCCGCTCCGGTCAACTGTTTTTTTCGATCCGTTTCAGGATACTGGAATAGCCGACGACGAGTTGATAGGAGAGACTGAGCGGCGGCGGCAGATTGGGCAGCTCGTCAACGTGGAACCACGCGGCGTGCTCAATCTCGCCGGGCTGTGGACGTAATTCGCCAGAGACGTAGCGCGCGTAAAAACCGACCATGAGCTGGGTGGGATACGGCCAGGACTGGCTGTTGATATAGGTCACGTCAGCTATTTCAATTCCGACTTCTTCCATAACTTCGCGCCGCACACACTCTTCCAGCGTCTCCCCAGGCTCGACGAATCCAGCCAGGATGCTGTAGCGTGGTCGTCCAGGCGCGGTAGCCATCAGGATGTGTTCATCGCGATGGACCAGCGCCAGCACTGCCGGGATGACCGGCGGGAAGGCGAGATGCCCGCACTGTGGACACTGCCGGCCCCAGCTTTCGCCCAACGGCCCATTAGGCGCGCCGCAGACAGGACAGTAACGACTGGTGCGCTGCCAGTTGAGCAATTGGAAAGCGTAGCCTGCCGCGCTGTAGGCCGCGTCATCGAGCAGTCCAAAGAGCGCGCGTCGCGTCACCGCTCGCCAGCCCTGAGGTAAGACTTGTTCTCCGTCCACTTCACAGGCCATGCAGGCCACGTCCGCGATGGTGCCGATATACAGAACATCGCGCGGCTGCATCTTCGCCATGTCTGCCTCGTCGGTCTGGATGAGGATTTGACTCTGCCCGTTCTCTTGCATCAGCAGCGTGTCTTTTTGAAACACAAACCAGAGAGCCGGTCCAGCAGCAGGACGAGTTGGCGGATAGGCACGTTGAAAAACAGTCATGGGGGCGATCCTCACTCGATTTCGTCAAGATGTTGCGCGTAATACGTTAAGCCGCGTTTATAATACTGCAAGCTTTCGTCGGCGGTCGTTTCCACCAAATTGAGCAGCGCGAGTTCCATCGCCTCTTTGTACTGCTGGGTATTGTACAGAGCCATGGCGAGGAAGACCTGGAGCGGGCGGCTGCGTGGAAACTCGCTCACGCCCTGGCGCAACGTCTCCTCTGCTTTCTGATACTCGCCCAGGCCGCGATACGTGCTACCCAGGCCCAGAAAGGCGCGTTCGCGTTTCGTGAGCTTCGTGGCGGAATCAAGGCCGGTGAGATCTTGTTGAAGGGCTTTGACGTAGAAAGGGATGGACTCCCGTTCCAGCCCCAGATTGTCATGCACTATGGCCGTCTGGTAGGTAATTTCCGCGTCATCCGGGTAGGCCGCGCCCAGTTCTAACAGGAGCGCGCGTGCTTGTTCCAGGATGCCCTGGTCCTGTTTTGCTCGCCCCTCTTCACGCAAGCGGATGGCCTTGGCTAAACGTTCTTGCTTCATCGTTGATCTTTGCTCTCTTGCTAGACAGATATTTTCTCCATCAGTTTATCAGCAACCAATCGAGCAATGCAAGAGCCGGACCACGCCAACCAGGGCTATTCCAGGCAGGGCAGCGTCACGGTGAAGGTCGTGCCCTGTTCTGGCTGGCTACACACGGTCAGCGTTCCCTCGTAGGTCTGGGCGATGGCCAGAGCAATTGAGAGGCCGAGGCCGGTGCCGGGAATAGGCGTGCCGGGGCCGTTGAGCGCGTTCTCGCCACGATAGAAACGATCAAAGATGTGCGGCAAATCGTCGAAGCCGATCCCGTTCCCGTGATCGATCACCTGGATACGAGCACGCCGGTCCGTTTTGGTAAGCAGCACGCGGACATGTTTCTCATCACCGGTGCAGCCATATTTTACCGCGTTATCCAGCAATACGAGCAGGAGTTGCGCAATCTGGTCGCCGTTGGCCTGGATGTGCAGACGGTCGGAGGTTGCCAGTTCCAGCGCAATTTTACACTCCTCTGGCGCTTGCTTTCTGGCTTGCTGGAGGGCCGCGACCGTCATCGCAACCAGGTCGAGCACCTGAATCGTGGGGATGTGTCCTTCGTCCAGCCGGGCCAGCGTGAGCAGTTGGTTGACCAGGGTGGTCATGCGTTCCGCTTCAGTCTTCATCAGTTCCAGAATGTGCTGCATGGTGGCCGGATCGTCTTTGGCTCCGCGCAAGAGCACGTCGGTAAAGCCGCGCAGCGAGGTGATTGGCGTGCGCAGTTCGTGGGAAGCATCCGAGACGAAACGCCGGGCGCGCTTCTCCGATGCCTGTTGCGCGGCAAACGTCTGCTCGATACGCTCGGCCATCTGGTTGAAGCTCGTAGCCAGTTCAGAAATTTCATCCTGGCTGTGGAG
>Ga0068857_100004298_pt1 | contig 12017 bp, 9 predicted proteins | sample KBSCornC72_FD_66591 | JGI IMG/M metagenome (GOLD analysis project Ga0068857, IMG submission 66591) | Corn rhizosphere microbial communities from Kellogg Biological Station, Michigan, USA - KBS Corn C7-2 | ecosystem: Host-associated > Plants > Roots > Rhizosphere > Soil ...
TTCGTGGTGGGAGCGGTGGAAGCCGCATACCTGGCCGGTTGGAGATTCAATCCCGCCAAGGGAGCGTTAGTTTTCAATGCTGCCGCCGAAAACCCCATGAAGAACCTCGCTCCTCCGCTAACGCCTTCTCAGCGCCGTTCCTACGAGAACCAGGTCAAAGCGATGAGGAAATCCGACGAACTCGACGAGTTTCCTGACTGGCGCCGTCTTCAAGCGCAGGCCATTCCTCTGATGGATGCTCAGGGCCGGCCCTTTGTGCAGGTGAAGCTGGACGGGAAAGAAGTGCCAGTAGGAATCTGTCGGGGGAATGCGCTCCACGTCTCCGGATCGCCTGAGCTACTGCAAAACTTGCTTCTGTCGCGCCTAGACGAGCAACTCAGGACCAAGAAACCGAGAATTTCCGAACCATCCATCAAGAGCGATTGGAAGCTGCTTGAATCCGCGCGGGAAGAAAGCCGCGCAGCTTTGGCGCCCGCAAATTAATCTGGCAATGGCTCGCTGCTCCCTGTGATCCGTGGGACTCCCGCGTGTGCATCCAGGTCAAGAGCACGTTCGAAGCGAGGACTTTCGAGCGCCACAAGTGTGGCTGGGGACTTCAGAACGCTCGCAAATCGACATCCCGTCACAGGCTGCTAGGTTCGCGCCCCCCCGCGGAGAGGTGCTTCTCATTGCTGCGCGGCTGTCGTTTCGGTATTCCCAATGGCATCGCCGGAGAGCACCAGTTCCACTCTGCGGTTCTGCTGGCGGCCTTCAGCAGTGTCGTTTGTCGCGATCGGCTGCGTCTTGCCGAAACCGCGGGCTTCGATGGAGTTCGCCGCGATGCTTTGCTGAACGAAATAGTCGCGCACTGCACTGGCACGCTTCTCGGAGAGGTCCTGGTTATACTCGTCGCTTCCTACGCTGTCGGTGTGGCCTTCAATTTGAACGTGTAGGCTGGGGTAGGCCAGCAAGATCCCGGAGACTTTCGCGAGACGCTCGCGGGCACCGGGCGCTAGTTCATAGCTGCCGGTCTTGAATAGCACGTCGGACATGTTGGCAATCAAGCCGCGAGCCGTATCGCGCGTGGCCAAGATGGTATTGAGTTGTTGAAGCAAGCGTGCGCGCAACTCTTGTTTTTCTTTTTCCGCCTGCTGACGTAATTGCTCTGATTGCGCTGCCGCTTGCTGCGCCTTGGTTGCTTGCTCGGCGAGAGCCTGCTGCTGAGCCAGAGCCTCGGCTTTGGCTTTTTCAGCTTCTTCCTTTTGGCGCGCCGCTTCAGCTGCGGCTTGCTGGGCTTCGGTCTTTGCTTTCTCCGCAGCAGCCTTTGCTTCCTCTGCCTCCTTTTGGGCCTGTTCGGCTTCCTTTCGCGCCTGTTCTGCTTCCACTCGCCGCTGAGCTTCCGCTTCGGCATCGGCGCGAGCTTTAGCCTCGCGTGCTTCGGCGGCAGTCTTCTCCGCGGCAGCCTTTGCTTGCGCCTCATCCTCGGCCCGCTGCTTGACGGCCATTACGCGAGCTTCCTCTGCCGTCTGCGCGGTGTCCCGCGCAGCCGATTCAATGACGGACCGGCCTTGCTTCTGACGGTACGCCGTCTCGGCTTGCATCAACAGTTGATCTGCTTTGGGAAGAATCGATGCCGCATACTTGTCCCCCGCCGCAATGTGGGCTATGCGCACGGCGTTCCTGGCCTCAAACAACTGCATCGGAGTAGTGCGATCGATGCCGAAAATCGCGTTCTGGATTTTTTGGTTGGTCGCAGAATACGTTCCTCGTCCAAGTAGTTCGTACTTGGTTTCGATATTCTCGCCTTGGGCCATGCCCTCGGGAACGACGCTCTCCGCCACCACTGTGTCCCCGGGCTGTGTGACCGCGAAGTAAGGTTCGGCCGTAACGATCATGCCGAAGGTCTGCATGTCGGTTGAGGCTTTCAGGTGGGCATTGCCCTTCTCAACGACCAGCTCACCCAGGCTCTCAGCCCGGCCCTGTGGCGAAACGGCCCAAAGCACATAGGTTAGGTATTCAAGGCCAAACTTGGTCGCCTCATCCAAGCCTTGAAACTTGGCATCCACCGTGACAGTCCCCTTCTTGCCTTCGAGCTTCGCCTCGCCCGATGCACCCCGCATCTGGTCCGTGGCCTGAAACATGACTTTGACGTTGCTACCCTGACGAAATCGCATCGCCTGCAGCGTTCTTGAAACGCTGTTCGACGATGAACCCGCCGAGGGGGCTTGCGCCTGCGCTAGCGCCAGGCAGGCGCCGCAAAACAAAGTGGCAAAGAGGGTTAAGTGTTTCACATAGTCTCCAGTGGATTGGGTGTAGAGAAGTTGTACTGCTAAATGATCCGCGTCTTCAACCCGAAAGGAAAGCCCAGCAGGTGTTGCTACTTTGGTTACATGGAATCTGGGTACTGGCACCCCCAACGGTGTGGCCCCGAAAAGGCGACTGGCGGGTGCTTCATCAAAAGCAATCCTGGGCCGCCCTCAACCCTCGCGTAATATATGCTTCAAGCGATGGAGCTTTCGCGCGATTCCGACCCCGCAGCACCCCCTTCCGGCTCGACCGACGTGTCGCTTGAATCTCCCCACGTCTCGCTTGAAGGCTTGCACAGGACAGTGGAGGTTCCATCCCATGAGGCGGGGTTCTTCCAGCAGTGGCGGGCGTTCATCGGTCCTGCCATTCTCGTCAGCGTCGGCTACATGGACCCGGGTAACTGGGGAACCGCTCTTGCAGGAGGCGCGCGGTTCAAGTACGGGTTGCTTTGGGTGATTGCACTCGCCAGCATCATGGCCGTCTTCATGCAGGTGATCTCAGCCCGCCTCGGTGTCGTCACCGGCAAGGACCTCGCGCAGGCCTGTCGCGACTGGATGCCGGAGTGGACACGGTGGCCTAACTGGTTTTTCTGCGAATCGGCAATTGCCGCCTGCGACCTCGCGGAAGTGCTGGGGAGCGCGGTCGCGATCAATTTGATGTTCCACATTCCGTTGCTCTGGGCCGTGATCATTACCGGCTTGGACGTTCTGCTCCTTCTTGCGCTACAGCGTTACGGGATGCGGACCATCGAAGCCATCATTCTGCTTCTGATCGTGACGATCGGAGTGTGTTATCTGATCGAGATCTTTATCTTGCCGCAGACGCGTCCTGATTTCTTCGAAATGGGCAGAGCGCTGGCAACCCCCGGCTTTCGCCAGCCTGGAATGATCTACGTCGCCATTGGAATCATCGGCGCCACCGTCATGCCGCACAACCTGTACTTGCACTCAGCGCTCGTACAGAGCCGCAAGCTGCAGAAAGACGAGGCCTCGATTCGCAGCGCGATTCGCTTCAACACCATTGATTCGACCACTGCGCTCAGTGTCGCCTTTCTGGTGAATGCGGCGATCTTGGTGCTTGCGGCTACGGTTTTCTACGGCCAAACCAGCGTCACGGTGGCCGGAGGAGAGACCGTTACCTTCAGTCCCGAGAGCGATTGGATCCGGATTGCTTATCTAACGCTGGCTCCTCTTGTCGGGACCTCCCTCGCCAGCACACTATTTATCATCTCGCTCCTGGCGAGCGGCCAAAGCAGCACGATCACCGGCACGCTCGCCGGCCAAGTGGTGATGGAAGGTTTCATGCGGTGGCGCATTCAACCGTGGGTTCGCAGGCTCATCACGCGGTCCATGGCAATCATCCCTGCCGTCATCATGATCGGCGTGCGCGGCGATTCCAGCGTGAATGACCTGCTTACGCTCAGCCAGGTGGTGTTGGCTCTGCAGCTTCCGTTTGCGATGTTTCCGCTCCTCGCCTTCACCAGTTCGCGGAGACATATGGGGCTGTGGCGTAGCGGCAAGGTGTTGTTGGTCGCAGGCTGGTCAAGCGCGATTTTGATTACCGCACTCGACCTGTGGGGATTACCGGAGTCAATCAAGACCGCCTGGCACGTCATTGTCGGCAGCTGAATCAGGGGGTAGCCGATGTACAAGACCATTCTAGTAACTCTCGACGGCACGTCCAGCGACCGCGCCATCATCGAGCACGTGAAACGGCTGGCCCGTCTGGCGGAAAGCCACGTGGTGCTGCTGCATGTCGCAGACGGCTGGGCCGCGCGCACCTATGGCCCCGATGCCGTCAGCCCAGAGATTTCCGAAGACACCGCTTACCTCGAAAAAGTGCTTGCCGAGTTCCGGCAAGCTGGAATTCTCACCAGCTCGGAACTGGCGTTCGGCGATCCCAGCCGCGAGATTGTGCGCTGGGTAAAAGAGAAGGGCTGCGACCTCATCGCCATGAGCACCCATGGGCACAAGTTTTTAGCCGACATTTTTCTGGGTACGACTGCAAACCGCGTCCAACACGCGGTTAGTGTGCCAGTGTTGCTGCTGCGGGCAAGATAGAACACCAGACTCAAGAGGCCGAGCTTTGATTCGAGGCTCGCTGATCGAGCCCGGATCAATCATTCGACGGCTTCATCACGGAGCCTGGATGCGCTTTCCCAAACTCCTTCTGCACCAGCTAAACTAATATGTCGGACCAAATTTCTGATTGCTTTACGGAGAACCTGCGGCCATGGACAGCTTCCACTCTCGTTCCAAACTGGCGGTTGGCGGCAAAGAATACGAGATTTACCGGCTGGATTCGCTCGACAAGGCCGGTATCTCGACCAGCCACCTGCCATATTCGCTGCGTATTCTTCTTGAAAATCTTCTCCGGACCGAAGATGCCCGCAACGTCAGAGCCGAAGATATTCGTGCGCTTGCCGCGTGGAACGGCAAAAGCAAGTCCGACAAAGAGATTGCCTTTACGCCTAGCCGTGTTCTCATGCAGGACTTCACGGGGGTGCCCGCTGTCGTGGATCTTGCCGCCATGCGCGATGCCATGACCAAATTGGGCGGGGATCCGGCGCTCATCAATCCGCTGCAGCCTGCGGAACTTGTCATCGACCACTCCGTTCAGGTAGACGAATTCGGGAAGGCGCAAGCTTTTGCGCTGAACGCCGAGCTTGAGTTTCAGCGCAACAAAGAGCGGTATGCCTTCCTGCGCTGGGGACAGGAATCGTTCCGCAATATGGCTATCGTTCCGCCGGATACGGGAATTGTTCACCAGGTGAATCTCGAGTACCTGGCTCGGGTCGTCTTCCTGAAGGAATCGCCAGGTAAGCGAGTCGCCTACCCGGACACCGTCGTCGGCACCGATTCCCATACCACAATGATCAATGGCCTGGGGGTACTCGGTTGGGGAGTTGGCGGAATCGAAGCCGAAGCAGCCATGCTTGGCCAGCCGGTCAGCATGCTCATCCCGCAAGTTGTTGGTGTGAAGCTTACCGGACGGCTTCGCGAGGGTGCGACCGCCACCGACCTGGTTCTCACCATCACCGAGATGCTGCGCAAGCACGGTGTGGTTGGAAAGTTTGTCGAGTATTTTGGTCCCGGCCTGCGCGATTTACCTCTCGCCGATCGGGCGACGATCGGGAACATGTCGCCAGAGTATGGCGCCACTTGCGGAATCTTTCCGGTGGACAAAGAGACGCTGAGCTATCTCCGGCTGACCGGCCGTTCGGAAGAGCAGATTGCGCTTGTGGAAGCCTATTGCCGCGAGCAGGGACTGTTTCACGACGAAGGCACTCCGCAAGCAGAATACTCGGAACTGCTCGCTCTTGATCTCGCCACGGTCGAGCCAAGTCTGGCTGGCCCCAAACGTCCTCAGGACCGCGTCGTCTTGTCGCAAGCCAAAGAGTCGTTTGAGAAGGCGCTGCCGGGCCTCATGAAGGCACCCAATGCCGGCACCCCGGATGATTCGACCAATGGCAACGGTCAGCTGCACCATGGAAGTGTGGTGATCGCGGCCATTACAAGCTGCACCAACACTTCCAATCCATCCGTCATGTTGGCGGCCGGCATTTTGGCCAGGAAAGCCGTCGAGCGGGGACTCGAAGTTCCCGAGTGGGTGAAGACGTCGCTCGCTCCTGGATCGAAGGTTGTCCGAGATTATCTTGAAGCTGCCGGGCTCACCGGATACCTTGAAAAGCTCAAATTCCACATCGTTGGCTATGGCTGCACGACCTGCATCGGTAACTCTGGACCTCTGCCGCAAGAGGTTTCCGAAGAAATCGACGAAAAGAACCTGGTCGTGGCCTCGGTTCTCTCTGGAAATCGCAACTTCGAAGGCCGCATCAATCCCGATGTGCGCGCCAACTACCTGATGTCGCCTCCTCTGGTTGTTGCCTTCGCTCTCGCCGGACGCATCGACGTCGATCTTCGCCGCGATCCGCTCGGCAATGGCAAGGACGGTACGCCAGTTTTCCTGGCCGACATTTGGCCCAGCCAGCGCGAAGTAGACGAAGCCGTCCAGCAGATCTCCTCCGAGATGTTCCGTAACAGTTATAACGACGTGTTCGCCGGAGACGAGCGGTGGCGTTCGCTGCCCGTCCCCCAAGGCGATACCTACGGATGGGACCGCAACTCAACCTACATCCGCCGCGCACCGTATTTTGACGAAATGACATTGAATCCCCGCCCCGTCAGCGACATCACGAGCGCTCGGGTGTTGGCCGTGCTCGGCGACAGCGTCACCACCGACCACATTTCGCCGGCCGGTTCCATTAAGAAAGACAGCCCGGCGGGGAAATATCTGCTCGAGCACGGCGTGGTTCCCCTAGACTTCAATTCTTATGGTTCGCGGCGCGGGAACCATGAGGTCATGGTTCGTGGGACCTTTGCGAACGTTCGGCTGCGCAATCGGATGGTTCCCGGGGTCGAAGGTGGCTTCACTCGACACCTGCCCGACGGCACGCAGATGAGCATCTTTGAAGCCTCGGAACAGTACATCCATGAAGGTGTGCCGCTTGTGATCTTGGCCGGAAAGGAATACGGCTCGGGGTCATCGCGTGACTGGGCTGCGAAGGGCCCTCGCCTGCTTGGTGTGAGTGCCGTGATAGCGGAAAGCTACGAGCGCATTCACCGGTCGAACCTTGTCGGCATGGGCATTTTGCCGCTGCAGTTCCTCCCGGGGGAGAGCGCCGAATCTCTCGGGCTGACCGGGGAAGAGGTGTTTGAAGTGACCGGCATTGCCGCTCTGGTCGAGAAGTTCTCCTCCGGCGCGCGCGTGAGAGTGCAGGCCAAGGGCGGTTCCGCCCGCAAGGAGTTTGAAACCATTCTCCGCATCGACACCCCGCAGGAGGCGCTGTATTACGCAAACGGCGGGATCTTGCAATACGTGTTGCGGCAGCTGCTGGCTGCAAGCCGGGAACCAGCCGGGGCATGAGAAGGTCTTTACGATATGGGACGGAGCTCGGGTGCGAGTAGACGGCCTGGCCGCTAAAATGACTCGTCTCCGCCCGCTGCTATAATCAACTCTTGTTCTCATGCCGCAGAAGCGCCTGATTCGCTCCACTACAGTCCTATGTGTTCGTCGCGGTGGCCACGTCGTTATGGCGGGAGACGGGCAGGTTACGCTCGGTTCGAGCGTGATGAAACACAACGCGAAGAAGATTCGGCGCCTTTACCAGGACAAGATCCTTGCCGGATTTGCGGGGTCAACTGCCGACGCGTTTTCGCTTTTCAGCCGCTTCGAGTCAAAGCTGGAGCAATATCACGGGAATCTCGGCCGTGGCGCAGTGGAACTGGCCAAAGACTGGCGCACGGATAAGTTCTTGCGGCATCTCGAAGCATTGCTGCTGGTTTCCGATAAAGAGCAAACCTTCCTGCTCAGTGGCCAAGGTGATGTGATTGAACCGGATGGAGGTATCGCCGCCATCGGCAGCGGGGGCCCCTTTGCGGAAGCTGCTGCCAAGGCCCTGGCGGAACACACGCAGCTTACAGCGCGCCAAATCGCCGAAGAATCTATGAAGATCGCCGGCAAAATGTGCATCTATACCAATGAGAAAGTAACGATCGAAGAACTCTGAAAGCGCTTCAGGTGCCAGGCATTGGGCTTCCGCAGGAACCGTGAAGTCCTGTCCTGGAGGCCTGAAGTCCGAATCCGAACCTATGGCCATCTACCTACCCGCGACCGCCGAAGAAGAACAGCTTGCGCTGGATGAGTTGACTCCGCGCGAAATCGTGGCGGAGCTTGACAAGCACGTTGTCGGCCAGAACGACGCGAAACGGGCCGTGGCGATCGCCTTACGGAACCGCATGCGCCGGCAGAAACTTCCTCCCGACCTCGCCGAGGAAGTCATTCCTAAGAACATCATTATGATCGGACCCACGGGGGTGGGCAAGACCGAGATTGCGCGCCGCCTGGCGAAACTCGCGAACTCCCCGTTCCTGAAAGTTGAGGCCTCGAAGTTCACCGAGGTTGGCTATGTTGGCCGTGACGTTGAATCCATGATTCGCGATTTGGTTGAGATCGCGATCGACAATATCCGTGCTGAGAAGCTCGAAGATGTGGCCGATAAGGCGGAGTTGAACGCGGAAGAACGCCTGCTCGACATCCTGCTTCCTCCTGCTGCTCCGTCGCATTCCGAACCAACTGGGTTTCAACTGGAATCTTCCACCGGTGATTCTTACTCTAGGACCCGCGAGAAGCTTCGCCAGCAGCTGCGAGAGGGCAAGCTCGACGATCGTACGGTCGAAATCGAAACGCGCGAACGTAATTTCCCCTCCTTTGAAATCATCAGCAATCAAGGCGTAGAGGAGATGGACGTCAACATCAAGGACATGTTGCCGAACATCTTTGGCCAACGCACCAAGAAGCGGAAGATGAAGGTCAACGAAGCATTTGAATACCTGATTCAGGAAGAGGAGCAGCGCCTCATTGATATGGACCAGGTCACGCGTATGGCAATCGACCGGGTCGAAGATGCGGGCATCATCTTCCTCGACGAAATCGATAAGATCGCCGGGCGCGAAGGTGGCCATGGTCCTGACGTCTCGCGCGAGGGCGTGCAGCGCGACATCCTGCCGATCGTGGAAGGCACGACCGTCAACACCCGTTATGGAATGGTACGTACCGACCACATCCTGTTCATTGCGGCCGGGGCCTTTCACGTATCCAAGCCGAGTGACTTGATCCCTGAGCTCCAGGGCCGCTTCCCAATTCGGGTTGAACTGAAGTCGCTCACCATGGATGACTTTATCCGCATCCTTACGGAGCCCAAGTCTTCCCTGGTCAAGCAATACACGGCACTTCTAGAAACTGAAGGCGTGAAGCTGGAATTCACCCGCGAGGCGCTCGAAGAAATTGCTAGATTCGCGTTCCGCGTCAATGAAGGCACAGAAAACATTGGTGCCCGCCGCCTCCATACAATCATGGAACGAGTGCTTGACGAGATCAGCTTCTCTGCCCCCGACAAGAAGGGCGAGCAGATTACCGTGGACGCCGCTTACGTCGCCAAGATGCTCAACGACATCGTGAAAGATCAAGACCTGAGCCGGTACATCCTGTAGGCCAGTTTTCTAAAAGATGCCATTGCGATCCGAGCAAAATCATGCGCAGCAGGAGTCCCTCCCCGCAGCCGAGGACCCGGCTTTTTCCGGCCCGTTGCTTGCAAGTGTTACCCTCTTTGCTTCGGAATGACTGTCGCGAAGATCAATTTGGCGCTGATTCTGCTGTCGCTCGCCCTCGTTCCCGCCTGCGGCAGTCCAGGAGAGCCTCTCCCACCTTCGCTTGAGCTGGCCCGCCCGGTGCACGATCTCCGAGCCTCAAGGAAGGGGAACACGGTTACTCTTACCTGGACGGCGCCGAGCTATACGACGGACCGCCATAATATCCGCCACCCTGGCCCGACGGAAGTCTGTCGAGCGCCGGCGGCTCTCGAACGCTGTGGCGAACCCATAGCAAAGCTGCCTTCCACCAAGACTCACGACAAGGACGTTTCGAGAACGTACACCGACAGGCTGACCACCTTCTCGCCCAATCCGGACGCGATGTTCGTTTACGCCATTGAGGTCTTGAACTCCTACGGCAAGAGTTCCGGACCTTCCAATCAAGTCCAGGTGCTCGCAGCACCGACGCTTCCAGCGCCCTCTGATTTGAAAGCACAGCTCGGCGGTGATGGAGTCCATCTCTCCTGGGCTCCTGCTACCGACGCTCCCGAATCGCCAGGAATTCAGTTTCTCTACCGTCTCCGTCGCCGGGAAACAGGCACGAATGGTCAAGCCGTCGCCGGAGAAGTTCCGGTGCGCGCCGATGCGACGCCCAGCTTTGTCGATAGCACCATCGAATGGGAGAAGACATACGACTACTGGATTGAAATCGTTACCCTCATCACGCAGCCGCAAGGAGCATCGCGGCAGGTCGAGGGCGACGACAGCCCAGTGGTCTCCATCGTTGCGCATGACGTGTTTCCGCCCTCAACCCCTTCCGGGTTGCAGGCAGTTTCGAGCGGGCCTGGGCAGAAACCGTTCATCGATCTGGTCTGGGCGCCTGCCACCGATGCCGACGTGGCGGGCTACAACGTTTATCGGTCTGAAGACACCGGGGAAGCAAAGAAGCTCAACTCCACTCCCATCAAGCCCCCTGCATTCCGCGATAACGGTGTTCTACCCGGACACGAGTACCATTACTCCGTTTCAGCCGTGGATGCTCGAGGAAACGAAAGTCCACGTTCGGAGCAAGCGGATGAAAAGGTCGCCGAGCAGTAGCATTCCATGCGGGGGAAACCCGCTCCCCACTGGCAGCGCGCTCTCGCGTCCTTTTTATAATCGCGACCCAAGGGATGTGGGTCCTGATCTGCTGGGAAAGATTCTGATTCGCAAGCAGGGGCGCGAGACGCTCGCTGCTCGCATTGTTGAAGTCGAAGCCTACCTCGGCGCCGAGGACCCCGCGGCCCACGCTTCCATTGGAAAGACTTCGCGCAATGCCGTGTTGTTTGGTTCTCCCGGCTACGCATACGTCTACTTCATCTACGGTAATCACTATTGCCTGAATGTCTCATGCCTGCCCGATGGAATGCCGGGCGGGATCCTGTTTCGCGCTCTCGAGCCGCTTGCGGGAATTCGAGAGATGTTCAAGCTGCGCGGGGTGGAAAACGGAGCCGATCTTCGCCGGCTTACATCCGGCCCCGGCCGACTCGCCGCAGCCTTCGCAATCACCCGCGAGCGAGACAATGGCAAAGACCTTACGGATGCCCGTTCCGATCTTTACATTGCGGACGATGGGATGCGGCCTTCGCGGGTGCTCACTACGAAGAGAATTGGAATCACAAAGGCGGCCGACATGCCTCTCCGATATATTGTGGCGGGCAACCGATTTGTGTCAGGGAAGTTGGCCGAGCGGCCATGAGATGAATTCGTGACCTTGTCTTTTGCGGGAAACCGAAAACGGGCGGGCTATCAGCCCGCCCGGTCTTGCCGTTCGTCTATCTCGCCATGCGCATGGAAGCGAGCCAAAACTATTCCGCCGCTTCCTTCTCGATCAGGACCTTCAAGTGGGCGGTGACGTCCTTATGCAGCTTCACCGGAACCGTGAACTCACCGAGAGTCTTCAGGGGTTCGTGCAGCTGAATCTTCCGGCGGTCGATGTTGAAGCCCTTTTTATCGAGGGCATCACCGATATCGCTGGAAGTAACAGATCCGAACAAATGATCCTGTTCGCCCGCGCGGCGCGCAAACGAAACGGAGAGCCCGTCGAACTGCTTTGATAGCTCTTCGGCCTGTGCCTTTTCTTTGGCCGAGCGGCGCACTGCGGCGGCCCGCATTTGCTCGATTACCTGCTTGTTTCCGGTGGTCGCCTCAATGGCGAGCTTGCGCGGCAGCAGGAAATTACGGCCGTATCCTTCGGCGACTTTCACCACATCTCCGCGAGAGCCGAGCTTCGCGACATCTTCTTTCAGAATGACTTCCATTGGTCTCTCCAATCAAATTCCATCGCCACGAATTCCCGCCGACGGGCGCGGAAAACAACCACCCACCCGGATCTGCGTGAACCCGCGGAAGAGAAGTTCTAGACCGCGCGGCCTGCGAATGGCAGCAAGGCGATATTGCGCGCCTGCTTAATTGCCGTACTCAGACGGCGTTGATGCGGCGTGCATACTCCGGTCAGACGACGGGGCACGATCTTGCCGCTCTCGGCGACAAATTGCGCGAGCAGGCGTACGTCCTTGTAGTTGATGGCTTCGATCTTCT
>Ga0068857_100004300_pt1 | contig 12015 bp, 10 predicted proteins | sample KBSCornC72_FD_66591 | JGI IMG/M metagenome (GOLD analysis project Ga0068857, IMG submission 66591) | Corn rhizosphere microbial communities from Kellogg Biological Station, Michigan, USA - KBS Corn C7-2 | ecosystem: Host-associated > Plants > Roots > Rhizosphere > Soil ...
AGATGAATCGCGCCCGTGTCGTCACCCTCAATGCCGCGCTCGGGCCGCTCGACTACCGCGTGCCCGACGGAATGGCCGTCGAACCGGGCTCGATCGTCGTCGCTCCCCTCGGCCCGCGGCAATTGCTCGGCGTCGCGTGGGAGCCGGAGCGGTTGCCGACCACCGAAGTGCCCGACGCCCGGCTGCGCCCGCTCAACGCCGTGCTCGGCGTTCCGCCGATCGCTGCGCCGCTGCGGCGCCTCGCCGAATGGACGGCCGACTATTATCTCGCGCCACTGGCGTCGGTGCTGCGCATGGTGCTGCCGTCATCGGCGGCGCTCGAAGGTTCGCGCCAGTTGATCGAGTATCGGCCGACCGGCCTGGTCCCGGACCGCCTGACCCCGCAGCGCGAGAAAGCGCTCGCGGCGCTGGCCGGACGCCAGGGCACGATCCGCGAGCTCGCCGACCACGCCGACGTGAGCGATTCGGTGATGCGCGGGCTGGCCAATGCCGGGGCGCTCGAAGCCGTGGCGGTCGACGCCGACCGGCCCTTGCCCATCCCCGACCCCGAGTTCGCGCCGCCGGACCTCAACGCCGACCAGCGCGACGGCGCCGCCAGCCTCGCCGCGGCGATCGGCCAGGGCTTCGACCCGGTCCTGCTCGACGGGGTCACCGGCTCGGGCAAGACCGAAGTCTATTTCGAGGCAATCGCCGAGTGCCTGCGCCAGGGCCGGCAAGCGCTCGTCCTGCTGCCCGAGATCGCCCTGACCGAGCCGTTCCTCAAGCGCTTCGAGGCGCGCTTCGGCTGCGCTCCGGTGGCGTGGCATTCGGGCCTGCGCTCATCGGAGCGGCGGCGCAACTGGCGCGGCATCGCCAGCGGCGAAGCGCGGGTCACGGTCGGCGCGCGCTCGGCCTTGTTCCTCCCCTATCCCGACCTCGGCCTGATCGTGGTCGACGAGGCCCACGAGCCGAGCTTCAAGCAGGAGGACGGGGTCCAGTATCACGCCCGCGACACCGCCGTGATGCGCGCCCGGTTCGAGGGCATCCCGGTGATCCTGTCGTCGGCCACCCCGGCGATCGAAAGCAAGCATATGGTCGCTCTCGGCCGCTACCGCGAAGTCACTTTGCCCGAGCGGTTCGCCGGCGCGTCGCTGCCCGACATCCGGGCGATCGACCTCACCCGGGACCGGCCGCCGCGCGGCCGCTGGCTGGCCCCGATCTTGGTGCAGGAGCTGGAGGCGAACCTCGAGCGCGGCGAGCAGTCGCTGTTGTTCCTCAACCGCCGCGGCTTCGCGCCGCTGACCCTGTGCCGCAACTGCGGCCACCGCTTCCAATGCCCCAATTGCACCGCGTGGATGGTCGAGCACCGGCTGATGCGGCGCCTCGCCTGCCACCATTGCGGCCATGTCATGCCGCCGCCCGCCGCCTGCCCCGAGTGCGGCGCGGAAGACAGCCTCGTCGCCTGCGGCCCCGGGGTCGAGCGCATCGCGGACGAGATCGCCGAGCTGTTCCCAGAGGCGCGCACGGCGATCGTCACCTCCGACACGATCTGGTCGCCGCAGCGCGCGGCCGAGTTCGTCGCGGCGATGGACAGCGGCGGGATCGACATCGTCATCGGCACCCAGCTGGTGACCAAGGGCTATCATTTCCCCAACCTGACCCTGGTCGGGGTGGTCGATGCCGACCTTGGCCTCGCCGGCGGCGACCTGCGCGCGGCCGAGCGCAGCTTCCAGCAGATCCAGCAGGTCGCCGGGCGGGCCGGGCGCGGCGACCGGCCGGGCCGGGTGTTCGTCCAGACCCACGAGCCCGAGGCGCCGGTGATTGCCGCGCTGGTGAGCGGCGATGCACCCGGCTTCTACGCCGCCGAGACCGAAGCCAGGCGCGAGGCGGCGATGCCGCCGTTCGGCCGGCTCGCAGCGATCGTCGTGTCGGCCGAGGACGCGGCGGAGGCGGAAGCCGTGGCGCGGCGCATCGGCCATGCCGCGCCGAGCGTCGACGGCATGGCGGTGTTCGGCCCGGCGCCCGCCCCGCTGGCCATGCTGCGCGGCCGCCATCGCCAGCGGCTGCTGGTCCATGCGCGGCGCAGCTTGGACGTCCAGGACGTGATCCGCGACTGGCTCGACGGCGTCGACTGGAGCGCGCGCGTGCGCGTTTCCGCCGATGTTGACCCCTACAGCTTCGTTTGAAAGATTATCCTCTTTTTCAGTGGTTAAGGTCTTGCTAGCAGACGGCGCTACCTGGGGAGGGTGAGCCGGAGCTGAATCGCTCAAGGGGGTAGGAATGCGTCCATCGTTGTTGGCTTTGGCTGCGGGACTGGCGCTGGCGACCGCCTTTCCGGCGAACGCCGCCTGGCACGTCGCGAAGTCCAAGCATTTCGTGATCTATGCCGACGACCGGCCGAAGCGACTGTCGGAGTTCGCCACGCGCCTCGAACAGTTCGACCAGGCCGCGCGCATACTGCTCCGCATGGACGACCCCGTCGTCGGCGACGGCAATCGTGTGACGGTGTTCGTGATGCCGACTGCCAAGGACGTGCAGAAGCTGGCCGGCGACTCCTTCCTCGCCGGATTCTACACCGGCCGAGTGTCCGGCCCGCTCGCTTACGTCGCCAAACGGGACGACGATTCCGATCTCGGCTCCGACACGATCTTGTTCCACGAATATGCGCACCACCTGATGATGCAGCAGCTCGATCAGCCATATCCGGAATGGTACGTCGAGGGGTTCGCCGAATTCCTGTCGGTCCCCGTGTTCGGGCGAGATGGCTCGGTCGGGCTCGGCGCAGCGCCGCAACATCGTGGGTGGGCTTTGTTCAATGCAAAGCCGCTGCCGATCGAGGAGATCGTCGGCGAAACCTACGGCGACATCACCAAGCTCACACCCGAGCAGAGGGAATCCGTCTACGGGCGCGGCTGGCTTCTGACTCACTATTTAACGATGGAATCCAAACGCGCCGGCCAGTTCGATCGCTACATCGGCGCGATCGCCAGCGGGTCGGCGGCGCTCGCTGCCGCGCGAGCATCGTTCGGCGACCTCAATCAGCTCGACAAGGAGCTTAACGCCTATCTCAGGCGAAACGTGATTGTCGCCTCCAAGATCGGCGCAGACAGAATTCACCCGGCGCCGGTCGAAATCCTGCCCCTGAGCGAGGGAGCCGCCGCGGTGGTCCTCCTCCGCGGCCGGATCAAATACGGGCTCAAGCAGGCCGAGGCGCGCCAGGCGCTCGACCAGGTCCGGGCGATCGCGACACGCTATCCCGGCGACGTGCTGGTCGAGACGACGCTGGCCGAAGCCGAGCTCGACGGCGACAACGCCGCCGCGGCCGAAGCGGCCGCCGACCGGGCCGTGAAGTCCGACCCGCGCAACACCGAGGCTTTGGTGCTGAAGGGGCGCGCGATGGCCGAACGGGCGGAGAAGCTCGAGGATCCCGCCCGCCACGATTTGTTCGAGAAGGCGCGCGATACGTTCATCGCCGCCAACAAGCTCGATCTTGAAGATCCCGAGCCGCTGATGGAATTCTACAAGGCCTTCCTGGCGGAAGGCGTCCGGCCGAACGCCAATGCGCTCGCGGCGCTCCACTATGCCTCCGACCTCGCCCCCCAGGACCTCGGGATGCGCCTCAATTCGGCGATGGCCTATCTCGCCGAGGGCAAGCTCAAGGAAGCGCGCGCGACCCTGATTCCGGTCGCTTACTCACCCCACGCCGGGCAGGCCGCAGCGATTGCCACCAGCATGATGCGCAAGATCGACGCGGGCGACGCCAAGGGCGCGCTCGCGGCCGCGAGGGACTAGGCGAAGGTCTCCGCCAGCGTTTCGTGGTCCGGCTTGCGGGCCCAGTGCGGCGCTATCAGCTCGCCCTTCTTGACGGCCCGGAAGACCAGCCAGACGCCGGCTCCGGTCGCGATCGTCAGCGCGATGACCGACGCCTCGAGCCCGAATGAGCCGCCGGTCAGCAGCGCCGGTCCCGACAACTGCGCCTCGACCAGCCCGTGCACGGGGGTGCCCGAAACCGGCACGTCGAAGATCTCGCCCTGCGTGAAATTCCACCCGGCGTGGAGACCCATCGGCAGCCACAGGCTGCGCGTCAGCATGTAGGCGCCGCCGAGCAGCACTCCGGCCTCGACCGCGATGGCGAAGGACGAGAACCAGGTCGCGCCGGGGTTGAAGATGTGGGCAAGGCCGAACAGGCCCGAGGTCACGGCCAGCGCCGCCCAGCTCCCCCCGAATTCCTCGATCCAGCGGAACAGGATGCCGCGGAACAGCAGCTCCTCGGTGAAGCCCGGCATGATCGCGCTGGCGATCAGCGCCAGCAGCAGCATCGACGCGTCGCCGGTCCCAACGATGCGGTAGACGCCGAGGCCGGCGGCAACCGCAACCGACGCGGCCATCAGGCCGAAGCCGATGCCGAGCCCGATGGCAGTTTCGCCAAGTGCCGGTTTGGCCGGCAAGTCATCCTTCGGTCGTTCCCCGAGGCGGACGATGATGAATTTGTAGGCGGCGAGCAGGATCGAGATGGTGATGACGGCATGGATCGCGGCGACCGCGGTCTTGCCGATCGGCGGTACCAGCTTGCCCAGGAACAGGCTGAGCGCGACCGCGGCGACATAAATGACGACCGCGATCAGCATCGCGACCAGCGGATAGGCGACGATTGTCCGCCACAGCGGCCGCCGGGAAATCGTGTCGGTCATGCCCCTCCCCTTCGGCCCGACTGTTGAGCCGAGGCGGGCGGTAACGGCAAGCGCTTAATCGACCAGCGGCAGTTGCGGGGCCTCACTGTAGCTGCCCTCGGCGGCGAGCAGCAGGCGCTTCTTGTCGAGCCCGCCGGCATAGCCGCCGAGCGTCCCGTCGCTGCGGATCACGCGGTGGCACGGGATGAGGACCGCGACATGGTTGTCGCCGTTGGCCGTGCCGACCGCGCGGACCGCCGTCGGCTGGCCGATCGCCGCCGCGATCTGGGCATAGCTGCGGGTCTCGCCCGGCGGGATCTTGCGCAGCTCGCGCCACACCGCTTCCTGGAAGGCGGTGCCGGCGACGTCGATCGGCAGGTCGGGCATCGCCGCCGGATGCTCGATCGCCGCGAGCGCGCCTTCGACCAATTGCTTGAGGCCGCCGGCGTCCTCGAGGATCGTGGCCTTGGGGAACAGCCGCCGCAGCGACGCCTCGCTGTCGTTGAAGGTCAACCGGCAAATCCCCTTCGAGGTCGCGGCGATCAGCATCTCGCCGAGCGGGCTGTCGAAATGGGTCCAGCGGATGGTCTCGCCGCGGCCGCCGTCGCGCCACGCCGATGGGGTCATGCCGAGCCTCTCCTTGGCATCCGAGTAAAAGCCACTCGGCCCCGAATAGCCGGCGTCGTAGATCGCGTCGGTCACCCGGCCGTTGGCCTTGAGCGCGCTCTGCGCGCGCTGGTTGCGCAGGCCCCGCGCATATTCGGCCGGCGACACGCCGAGGTCGCGCTTGAACAGACGCTGGAAATGGTGCGGGGCATAGCCCACTGCCTCGGCCAGCTCGGCGAGGCTCGGCGCCTCTTCGGCCCGCTCAATCAGCTTCACCGCCTGGGCCACCGCCTCACGGTCGCGGCCGACCGCATCGGGCTTGCACCGAAGGCACGGACGATAACCGGCCGCGCGTGCTTCCTCGGCCGTCGCGTAGAAGGTCACATTCTCGCGCTTGGGCCGCTTCGCCGGGCAGCTCGGCTTGCAATAGATGCCGGTCGTATGGACCGCGCCGATCACCCGGCCGTCCCAGCCGCGGTCGCGGCGCATGAACGCCGCCCAGGCGGTGTCGGCATCGAGGCGCGCGACGTTGCTCACGCCGTCCGATCTAGGCGCGTGAACGTCGGTGGCAAGCGTGGCCATGATCAATTCCTCTCGATTCTCGCGGAAAAGCAGCCGCGCGTCGCATTGTGAGCGTGGACGGTCGCGATGTCCGGGTTGGCGAACAGCCGGCGGATCCCGGCGTCCGCCTCGCCCGGCTGGGTCAAGATCGCCTCGACCATCATCCCGTCCCCATCGAACCCGCGCAGCGACAGCACCCGCGGCTCGAACACCGGGGGGACCCGGTCGACATATTCGGCCGGCTCCTGGTCGGCCTCGGTCACGAAGATCGCATGACTCGCGCGATAGGGATTGGCGACGTCGTGGCTGACGTGATTGACCAGCAACACACTCTCGCCGATTGCCCGGTCGGTGAGGCTGACTCGACACGGGAAGGTCGGGTCGGTGACGGTCATCCGGACCGCTCCGCGGGCCGCGAGCTCGTCGTCCGAAAGACCGAAGAGCGGCTTGTAAGGCGCCGGATCCAGCCCTGTGATTCGATAGGTCATGCGGCGGGTGTACCAACCGCCAATATTTCACGCTTCCGCCAGCTTGCGCTCAAACCTAAAGGGCCGCGCATGCCGATCACTTTTCATGCCAATGATCTCGACAGCCTCGACGTCCAGTACCTCGTAGAAATGCATTATTCGGAGCTCCGGTCGATCTCGCCGCCGGACGCCTGCCACGTCCTCCCGTCGGTCGCGCTGCGCCACCCGTCCGTCACCGTCTGGTCGGCGCGCGAAGACGGCGCGCTGCTCGGAGTGGGCGCGCTCAAGGAGCTTGCTCCCGATCACGGCGAAGTGAAATCGATGCGTACCGCACCTGCCTCGCGCGGCCAGGGCATCGGCCGCGCCCTCCTCCGCCACATCATCGCCGAGGCGAGTGCGCGGGGCTACAAGCGCCTCAGCCTCGAAACCGGCAACACGGAGCCGTTCCAGCCCGCGCTGCGCCTCTACGCGAGCGAAGGATTCGAGCCGTGGGGCCCGTTCGGCGAGTATAAGGCCATTCCTTTCAGCAGCTTCCTAACGCGCCGGCTGTAGTGCGTCTCGACCGCCGCGTTGCATCGCGCGCATGCGGCGGCTTTGCCGTCCGCCAATATTTCACGCTCCCGCCAGCTTGCGCTCAATCCCCGGCGTGAGATTCTCCGCGGCATGGAATTGACCTTCCATGCCGGCGATTTCGACAGCAGCGACGTGCAGGCGCTGCTCGCCATGCACTATGGCGTGATGCGTTCGATTTCGCCGCACCGCGCCTGCCACGTCCTGCCGCTGGAGGGTCTGAAGGATCCCGCAATCACCTTCTGGGCAGCGCGCGACGGCGGCGAGCTGGTCGGCGTCGGCGCGCTGAAGGAGCTGGCGCCCGATCACGGCGAGGTCAAGTCGATGCGCACCACCCACCGCGCGCTCGGCCGCGGCGTGGGACGGGCGGTGCTCCACCATATCGTCGATGAGGCGAAGACGCGCGGTTACCAGCGCCTCAGCCTCGAAACCGGCGGATCGAAGCCCTTCGAGGCCGCGATCGCACTCTACGAAAGCGAGGGCTTCGCTCCGTGCGGCCCGTTCGCCGGCTACTCCGACACGCCCTTCTCGCGCTTCTTCACGCGCGAGCTTTAGCCCGCCCGGTGACCCGTTTCGGCTTGCGCAGCGGCGCCGCCGCTGTCCGCGTGGGAGCGGGGCTGACAGCGCTGGCGGTTTGCTGGGCCGGTGCGGGAGTGACGGCGGCGCGGCCCTCCTGGCGGGAATAGCAATAATAAGCGATGGCCGACTGGTAGAGCCGTACATTGAAGCGCCGCCGGTAGGTGACGAACAAGGCGAAGAACAGCAGCGCTACGGCAATCGCGGCGAGGCTGCGCGGCTCGGGGAAGCTGAACAGCGCGACCAGCACGAACACGACGCCGAGCGCCCGGAACAGCTTTTGCTGCCCCTCGACCCGGTCGAGCTCGCCGACCGCCGGCGCGGACGAGATCCGCAGATAATTGCGCCAGAACGCCTTGTCGTTCCACAGCGGCGTGTCGTTGGTCGGGACCCCGGTGTCCTTCAGGATCCGGCGCTCGAGCCCGCGGGCGGTCGAGCGCAGGCTGTCGAATTGCGCGGCCACATCCTTGGCGAGCGCGCGCCGCGACGGCCACAGCGAGGTCGCTGGCCGGTAGATCCGTTCCGCGAGCGGGTCGAGGAACCCCGCAGCGGCCCCGATCAGCGCCCCGACGGCATAGGCCGCGGTGAGGAACAGGATCGCGTTCGGCAAATCCTCGGCCAGCTCGAGCGGATAGCCGAGCAGCCAGCTGGTATAGGTTGCGGGAATCAACAGCAGGAACAATGCACCGGGAACCAGGACCGCGAGCAGGTCCCTGATGCCCAACGCCAGGTCGCCGGGTTTCATATGCCACCCCCTCATTCGACCGAGCGGGACGGCCGATAGCATATCGCTCGCGCTTTGACTTCCCCCTCCCTGCCCGCGGAGGGGGAAACGCCGCCTTGCATCGCCGCGGACCGCTTGCTAGGGGGCCGCGCATCCCATGGGGGCGTGCGGGGCGACCTGCATCGGCGCCCTGTTTTTCGCATGGGGCAACATTCCGTTTCTGGAGCTTTTCGCGCGTGGAGACATCCGGCGGCATTAAGGCCACCCTAGCGGGGCGTTACGCGTCCGCTCTGTTCGACCTCGCGCGCGACGAGCGGCAGATCGACGCGGTCGGCAGCAGCCTCGAAGCGCTCGCCCAGGCGCTGGTCGATTCGAAGGATTTCGCGGAGCTGGTCGACAGCCCGCTGGTGTCGCGCGACGCGGCCGGCAAGGCGTTCGCGGCGCTCGGTCCGCAACTGTCGCTCGACCCACTCACCGCCAACTTTCTCGGCGTCCTTGCCCGCAACGGCCGCAAGGCCGAGCTTCGGCCGGTGATCCGCGCCTTCCGCCGCCTCGCCGCCGAGCATCGCGGCGAGACGAGCGCCGACGTGATCACCGCGCGCCCGCTCAAGGACGACCAGATCGCGGCCTTGAAGGCGCAGCTGCGCGCCCGCGCCGGCCGCGACGTCACCCTCGACACGCAAGTCGACCCCGACATCCTCGGCGGAATCGTCGTCAAGCTGGGCAGCCAGATGATCGACGCCTCGATCCGCACCAAACTCAACCGTCTCGCATCTGCGATGAAAGGCTAAGCAAGACCCATGGACATCCGCGCCGCTGAAATCTCCCGCGTCATCCGCGACCAGATCGCGAATTTCGACGCCGACGCTGAAGTCTCCGAAGTCGGCACCGTGCTCTCGGTCGGCGACGGCATCGCCCGCATCTACGGGCTCGACAACGTCCAGGCCGGTGAGATGGTCGAGTTCGACAATGGCGTGAAGGGCATGGCCCTGAACCTCGAGGCCGACAATGTCGGCGTCGTCATCTTCGGCTCGGACTCGGACATTTCCGAAGGCTCGAGCGCGAAGCGCACCGGGACGATCGTCGACGTGCCGATCGGCAAGGGCCTGCTCGGCCGCGTCGTCGACGCGCTCGGCAACCCGATCGACGGCAAGGGCCCGATCGAGGGCGCGGAGCGCCGCCGGGTCGAGGTCAAGGCGCCGGGCATCATCCCGCGCAAGTCGGTGCACGAGCCGGTCCAGACCGGCCTCAAGGCCTTGGACGCCCTGGTCCCGATCGGCCGCGGCCAGCGCGAGCTGATCATCGGCGACCGCCAGACCGGCAAGACCGCGGTCGCGCTCGACACCTTCATCAATCAGAAGGCGATCAACCAGTCGGGCAAGGAGGGCGAGAAGCTCTACTGCATCTACGTCGCCATCGGCCAGAAGCGCTCGACCGTCGCGCAGATCGTCCGCGCGCTCGAGGAGAATGGCGCGATGGACTATACCATCGTCGTCGCCGCGACCGCGTCGGAGCCGGCCCCGCTGCAGTTCCTCGCGCCCTACACCGGCTGCGCGATGGGCGAATATTTCCGCGACAACGGCATGCACGCCGTGATCGTCTACGACGATCTGTCGAAGCAGGCCGTCGCCTACCGCCAGATGTCGCTGCTGCTGCGCCGCCCGCCGGGCCGCGAAGCCTATCCCGGCGACGTCTTCTACCTCCACAGCCGGCTGCTCGAGCGCGCCGCCAAGATGAACGAGGACAATGGTTCGGGCTCGCTGACCGCCCTCCCGGTTATCGAGACCCAGGCGGGCGACGTCTCGGCCTACATCCCGACCAACGTCATCTCGATCACCGACGGCCAGATCTTCCTCGAGACCGACCTGTTCTACCAGGGCATCCGCCCGGCGATTAACGTCGGCCTCTCGGTCAGCCGCGTCGGCTCGGCCGCGCAGACCAAGGCGATGAAGAAGGTCGCCGGCTCGATCAAATTGGAGCTCGCCCAGTATCGCGAGATGGCGGCCTTCGCCCAGTTCGGCTCGGATCTCGATGCCGCGACCCAGCGCCTCCTCGCCCGCGGCGCGCGCCTCACCGAGCTGCTCAAGCAGCCGCAGTTCCAGCCGATGCCGGTCGAGGAGCAGGTCGCCTCGATCTTCGCCGGCACCCAAGGCTTCCTCGACAGCGTCGATGTGAAGGACGTGGTGCGCTACGAGGCGGCGCTGCTGAGCTTCCTCCGCGCGGAGAAGAAGGACATTCTCGCCAAGATCCGCGACACCAAGGCGCTCGACGACGACACCGCCAAGGCGCTCAAGGACGCGCTCGGCGAGTTCGGGAAGCAGTTCGCCTAAATGGCCTCGTTGAAGGCCCTCAAGATCCGCATCGGCTCGGTCAAGTCGACGCAGAAGATCACCAAGGCGCTGAACATGGTGGCGGCGGCGAAGCTGCGCCGTGCCCAGCAGAACGCGACGGCGGCACGGCCCTATTCGACCCGCATGACCGAGGTCGTATCCTCGCTCGCGGCGAAGATCACGCCGGGGCCGCAAAGCCCCAAGCTGCTGGTCGGCACGGGCAAGAACGACACCCACTTGATCATCGTCGCGACCAGCGACCGTGGTCTCGCCGGGGCGTTCAACACCAACATCGTCCGCGCCGCCCGCCGCAAGGCCGATGAGCTGGTCGCCGAGGGCAAGACCGTCTTCTTCTACATTGTCGGGCGCAAGGGCCGCCCGGTGCTGCAGCGCTTCTACCCCAAGGGCATCATCGCCCAGTACGACACCAGCGAGATGAAGGCCCCGGCCTACGCCGACGCCCAGGCGATCGCCAAGGACATTATCGACCGCTACGTGACCGACGGGATCGACGTCGTCCACCTCGCCTACGCCAACTTCCGCTCGACCCTGGTCCAGGAGCCGACGGTCGACCAGATCATCCCGGTCCCGCCGCGCAAGGTCGAGGACGGCCCCGACTATGCGGTCGCCGGGCACAAGACGCCCGCCTCGCTCGCCGCGGTCGAATATGAGCCAGACGAGGAGGAGATTCTCGCCGACCTCATCCCGCGCAACGTCGCGGTCCAGGTCTACCGGGCGCTGCTTGAGAACCAGGCCGGCTTCTACGGCTCGCAGATGACCGCGATGGACAATGCGACGCGCAACGCCGGCGACATGATCAACCGCCTGACCATCCAGTACAACCGCACCCGCCAGGCCGCGATCACCACCGAGCTGGTCGAAATCATTTCAGGCGCAGAAGCGCTCTAACGAAACTTGAAGGCAAGGAAGACACCGATGGCGACTGCCGCTCCCGACACGAAGCCCCGCAAGAAAGCCGCGCCGAGCGCGGGCGCCGCCGCGACCGCCGCGGTCAGCAACCTCACCGGCCGCGTCACCCAGGTGATCGGCGCCGTCGTCGACGTCGCCTTCGAGGGCGAACTGCCGCCGATCCTCGCGGCGCTCGAGACCGACAACCAGGGCAACCGCCTGGTGCTCGAGGTCGCCCAGCACCTCGGCGAGAATGTCGTCCGCACCATCGCCATGGACTCGACCGACGGCCTCACCCGCGGCCAGGTGGTCAACGCGACCGGCTCGCAGATCCGCGTCCCCGTCGGACCCAAGACCCTCGGCCGGATCATGAACGTGATCGGCGAGCCGATCGACGAGCAGGGCCCGATCGGCAGCGACCTGTCGGCCCCGATCCATGCCGACGCGCCGCTGTTCGTCGACCAGTCGACCGAGGCCGCGATCCTGGTCACCGGAATCAAGGTCATCGACCTGCTCGCGCCTTACGCCAAGGGCGGCAAAATCGGCCTGTTCGGCGGCGCCGGCGTCGGCAAGACCGTGCTCATCCAGGAGCTGATCAACAACATCGCCAAGGGCCACGGCGG
>Ga0068857_100004311_pt1 | contig 11998 bp, 9 predicted proteins | sample KBSCornC72_FD_66591 | JGI IMG/M metagenome (GOLD analysis project Ga0068857, IMG submission 66591) | Corn rhizosphere microbial communities from Kellogg Biological Station, Michigan, USA - KBS Corn C7-2 | ecosystem: Host-associated > Plants > Roots > Rhizosphere > Soil ...
CCTGCGATGCGTGCGTTGTCGACCTCGCTGTCACCCGCTTCACGGCGCGCCTTCGCGACCTCGTAGTCGATGTGCAGGATCTTGGCGGCCATCTGCAAATGCGGATCGCGGCCTGCTTTCAGCGCCTCGGCGAGCGTCGAGAACCCGAGCACCCAGAGACACACTTGCGCGAGCGTGTGGAGCTCCAGCATTGAGAAGTCGGTGTCGACGAAGCAGAAGCCCGCGCGTGGCTTGAAACACTCGCGGATGCCCGGCAGGCGGCGCACGTTCTGGACGTTGGGCTTACTCGACCCGGTGCGGCCCGTCTCTTTCAGCTCGTCGAAACGGCTGTGCACGGGCATGTACGCGCCCGCGCGGAGCATCGGAATATCGTTCGCGAGCGTCTTCGCAAGCGACTGATACTCGCTGTAAAGGACTAGGATCGGGTCGTTGCTGCCCGTGCAGGCGTCCGCGTCGAGTGAGATCTTGTCGTCGGGCCCGTCTTCTTTCGGGTCGTACTTGTCCGTGTGCGGGACCGGCAGATTCTGCTCGCGGTACGCGGCCGCGCAGCGCGCAGCGGCCGCCTTCGTGTCGCGGCTGTGCTCGACCTCGACCAGGCCTTCGGCGACGAGCGCGTCGCGCCAAGCGGGCGTTTCGCTCGTCTGCTTCCAGTGCGCGAGATAGTAGAGATACCCGTCGTTGTTCGCGGTCGCGGCCGCGAGGTAGTTGTCTTTGCAAAGGCGCAGCGCGTCGCCTTCGAGGAAAAACTTTTCCTGGCCCGTGCGGCGGATGTACGCGACGATCCGATCCGTGTTGCGGCTGTACGCGGGCGGGCGCACGAGACCGGCAGCCACGAGGTCTTCGCGGGCCTCGACGATCTTCTCTTCTACCTCCGCCGCGAGGCGCTCTACCGCCTCGGGGTCCGTGCGCAGGCCGTAAGCGGACATGGCCTTGAGCGGCACGCACGCGATCGTCTGGCGCGCCTCGTCGAAGAACGGGTCTTTGCCTGGGAAGTTCCGAGCGGCGCGCTTGTCCTTCCAGCGGCGCACCTCCTGCTCGCAGAACACTTCCGCGGTCGCGATCGCGTCTTCGAGCGCGTAGTCGTAGGCCTCCTGCGGGTAGTTCGCGATCGGCACGCCTTCGAGTTCGCTGAAACGCCGGCGCCAATGGGTGTCATCGTCCTCGCCCTCGGGCTTGCTCAGCTTGCGGCCGCAGAGCTTGAGCGCGAGCGCGGCGAGGTTGTACTGACTCGCGGCGAACTTGCCGCTCGGCAGCTCCTCGAACTTGAACGAGCCGGCGGCGAGGTTCAGGAGCTTTTGGCGAACGAACACGTCGTGAACGCGGCTCGCCTCGTAGGCGGTCGCCCACGAGCGGAGCAGCCGCATAAAGTCGGCGGACTTGACCACGGACACGAGCGAGTCGAAGGCGGTGTTTGCGCCGACGATGCGCAGACCCGAGTCGAGCGCGCGCTGCAGTAGCTCGACGCCATCGGCAGCCGTCACGACACCAGATCGACCGACCTGCATTTGCGAGGTCGTGGCGGCGCACGGCACGACGAGCGACCACGACATGCACACGGCCGGCGGTAACTGAAGACCTGGCTTTATCAGCCACGTTTCGAAGTCGAACGCGATCGCGATGCTTGACTGCCAAGCCTCGAAGATCTCCGCGACGGAGTAGGGTAGTCGTGCGCTCAAAGGTCCCTGTACTGTTTAAAAGCGAGATCGAAGTTTAACTCAGCGGACAAAGAAGAAAGCGGGTGGATCCGGGCATTCAACGGCGCGGGTAGTTCAACCAGCCCCGTCGACTCACACCAACCGGGTTGCGGGTCCGGCGGCATGAGGTCGCGTTTCTCCGTGGCCATCGCCACGAGGTCGGCGTGTTTGATCGCGGCGTGGTCCTCGCGCGATAGGCGAAGGCCGAAGCGCTCCTCGACCGCGCGCTCGACGTTGTTGTGCACGTGCTCGATCAAGCCCGGCGCGAGTTCGCGCACGAGCGCTTTCATCGGGCTCGACCAGTCGCCCGTGTACGCCTCCGCGGCGTCATGGAGCAAGCCGGCGAGTTTCAGGCGCGCCGGCAAGAGTTCCGCCACGAGGCACGAGTGCTGCGCGACGCTGTAGAACTGCCGGCACGCGCCCGTGTACCGGCAGAGCAACGAGAGATGGTGCGCAATATCGCGCACCGTGATCGCCGACGGATCGGGGTTCCCGAGGTCGAACGCACGCCCCGAGAACGTCGTGATCCAGGTCGGCTTGGACATTAGCGACCGCGCCCCGGCCGCGTTTCCTTGCGGAGCTGCACGATCTGCGCTTGTTCCGATGCCATGAGTTGCTCCAGAAACGGGAAGCTGTCGAGCTGCCGTTCCGCGAGCTGCGCGCGCGCGTCGTCGACGTCGATGCAATCGAGGCACGAGCGGCTCACTTGGTCGACGCCTAGAAGCTTCGCGTTGTCGCTCGCGAGTTGCATGCCCTTCGAGACACCGAGGTCGCGGAACAGCGCCACGAGGTCGCAACGATGGTGCATCTCGATCCCTGCTTTGATCCCCGCGTCGCGGAGATCGGCGCGCTCTGACCAGACCTGCGTGTAAAGCAGATGCGAGGCGAGCGGGGCTTCACCACGAAGCAGGCAGCTCAACAGCGCCATGCGCGCGTAGATGATGTTTTGACGAAGCAGGTCGGCTTCCGTGTAGCGTCCCACGTAGCGCACGACGTCTTCGGCGGACGGCTTGAACGGACTTTCTAAGCAAACGATCTTCATGGTTACCCCGCACTCTTGCTTATGGCTGTGCCAAACAATGTCAGCATGGCTTGAAGGCATGCTCTGCAGACCCGCCCCGAGTTGGGCTGCTCCGCGTGATACAGAAAATTGTCGAGGCCGATCACACGCGGGCCTGTGACTGCAACGCCACACCAGGCCGTGCCCTGTCTCGCCCTCTGCGCGTGTTCGACGTGTAAAAGCACCCTCTTCCCTCACATCCCAAGCGCCCGGGGCAGACGCTGCAACGCGCGTGCCCCGGGCGCAATTCCTAACCTATTACGCGGCGGCCGAGACCGGCGCCCAGGTATGGTTGTGTACGTGCGAGGTCTGTCCGGGATTGGCAGAGCGCGCGCCGTTGACCTTGTCGTACTCGGTGACCACGGTGCGCACGACGCGCCCTTTCAAGGGGTTGGGCGGGTACTTGTTGCCCGGCTGCGGGTTGGTCGGATCTCCGGCCGCGTTCGAGAGCGCGATCAGCTCGAACTTCGGGTCGAGGCCGTGCTGTGCCATGAAGGCGTCGTACTGCGCTTTGTTCTGAAAGCCGGAGCAACCGATCAGGCAGTCTTGGACGCGGCCGGCGCCCCACGTGAGACCCTCGATGTAGGCGTACTCTGCGCCCGCCTGCACGGCCGGGTTGGTGTGCGAAACGAGCACCTTGCCGCGGAGCTTGAAGGTCAAGTGGCCCTTCACCGGGTGTCGAGTGACGATCGTCTCGATGACCTCGATCGTGTAATCGCCGTGCGGGAAGCGCGGCGCGCGGTCGCCACCCGTGGCCGCGGCGATTGCGTCGCCGATGCTGCCGGGGGCCGCGCCATACGCTTGCGCCTGCGGATGCTGCGCGTAGCCGGGCTGCGGCGCGGGAGGCGCGTACGCCGGAGCCGGAGCCGGAGCCGGTTGGCCATACGCCGGAGCCGGCGCGGGCTGCCCATACGCGGGCGCCGGCATCGGTTGGGCCGGTTGCTGCGAGTAGGCCGGCTGCGGCGCGCCTTGGGGCGGATACGCGGGCGGAGGTGGCGGAGGCGGCGCGACCGCCGGACCGGGGTACCCTTGCGCGCCCGAGGGCGCGGCGGGCATTGGATATCCACTGCCCGCGGGCGCGGCCGCACCTTGGGGCTGTGGATATCCAGGCGGAAGAGCAGGGGGCATCATTTGTGACATTTTCTCTTACTTCTCTTTCTTGTGCTTGACGTAACAATTAAACTCGCGCAACAGAATTCGATTCTCCGGGTCTCACCCAGCGCGCGAAGGAGGGGTGCTCAGGTGTGAGCGCCTGTAGTTCGCTCGCCGGGAGGTTCGACCAGTCCCACTGGGCAACGAGCAACTTGCTCTCAGCCGCCGTCCGGGATTTCACCCACGAAGCCTCGGCATATGCCTGCGTCACTGCACGGAGGTTCTCCGCGCAGGAGATCAGGACGTCGATGTGCACTGGGCGTTTTTGTCCCTGTCGGTGCGTCCTGCCACAGTAACCTTGCTCCCACTGCGTGTTGGCCTGCGCGGGCCCGAGCACGAGGTTCGTGTTCCACGCTTGCAGGTTGCGGCCGCGCGAGTTCGCCGAGAGCGAGAGGATCGCCGACTCCTTCGGCGAGTGCTTCATGATGTACCGGCCGTTGATGTCGCGTCCCTTGCTGCCGAAGTAGGGAACGCCGGTCATTGCCGAGAGCGCAGCGCCGACGTAGTCGTGTTGCACCCAAACGAGCGCGGGCGTGTTGAGCTTCACCCACGAGGCCGCGAAGCCGAGCACGCTCGCCGTGATCGGGCGCGCGACGGTGTTCGGGACGAAAGTCGGCTCGACTTCCTTCCAGTGGTTCAAGACCGGGTCGTCGGGAAACGCCCGGTAGACCTGCGCTTTGCTGTCGAGCGGACGCGACCGCGCGCTCGCTTCGATCAGCTCACGCACGCGGCGCGATGCATCGCGACGAGCTTCGAGCCATTCCAGCGGAGGGCGCGCGGCCGCGACTGCTTTTTCGAAGATAGCGAAGAGCGCGGGATAGGCCCGCAGCACTATCTCCCAGCACTGCCAAAGCTCTGTTGCACGGGATGCAGAGTAAGCCTCGGACACGGCCCGTTCTGTGGTCGTGATCAACGGCGAGATGGCCGCGGCCGCGCTTGCCACCTTCGGGGCTACCCTTCCGCTTACGACAGATACCGCATACTCCAGACTGTTCACGGAGAAGCCGGTCGTAGTCTTCGAGAGTGAGTCCGTATCGAGTCTTGAGATCCCAGGCGCGCTTTGCTGGCCTTCTGACTTCAGGCGCGCGACTACCGGTGCCAAGCCGGTACCGTTCCCGATCGTAGCGACGCAATCGTTCAAGATTTTGCGCTCGGTAGCGCTTATCATAAGCCGCTCGTTCTTTCGAAGACTTGAAAGGCACTGTGAAAATCCTTCGTCGTTCCACCAAAAATAGAAGAACCCGCAGCCCATCTCAGTCGCGTAGCGCATGGCGCTAAGCGGGTCGTCAACGTCCCACCCGTCAAGCGTCATTTGCTTGTCTCGGAAGTGTGTGAACGCTGCGTCTAGGATCGGATCCTCGGGCGCCTTGATCAAACGGATCGTGATCGGCGTCGTGCAGCTCTGCCGATACGTTTGGATCACGCCAGGTGTGTCGAGTAGGCGGCGTTGGAACGCGTCAGCGGCGATCTCGACGCGCGTTTGATAGTCGGGCACCGACGTCGGCTCGACGTCAGCGAGAAGCAAGAGCGCGCCCGGGTCGCGTCGCTCTCCGCGCGACGACATGTCGAGCGCCTCGCTCCATTCGTTCATATCGACGTAAGTCAGCGGAACCGGAGCGCCCCACTTCAGAGCCCAAATGAGCTGCGGCGCAGAGTTCTTGATCGACTTGCGCCAGGCCGTGCCCGTCATGCCGCAATAGACCGTCTCGTGGTGCTTGCTCATGTAGCGACCGATTCGGCGCGTCGCGACAGCTCCCGGATCGCGGAGCTTGTCGCACTCATCTGGGAACAAGTGCGTTGGGCGTAGGCCGCCAGGAACGGCAGGCTCTTGCTTGGCGCCGGTGCACTTCATGCAATCGCACAGCAGCGCTGCGTGAGACGGGTTGCTTAGCTTCTCGTATGAGACGATCTGCGGCATGGGCCGCGGCGCCTTCCAGTAGCGAACAAGATCTGCAAACTTGGCGTGCGTGTCCTCGACGAGACCGCCGGGCACCACGCACACCGGGCGCTGCGCACCGAAGATCAAAGCGAGCAGCAAGTTCACGAGGGTCTTGCCGATGCCGACGCCAGCGCTCGCGAATAGACCCTTGCAGTGATACGCCTCGAACAACATGACGGCCTGTTCACCCGAAAGCAGCAACGGGCACCCGACGCCCGGCACGCCGTCGACGAACTGGTCTTTCGGGCGCGCGAACCTGGCGAACTCTTTCTCCTGCTCGGGAAGCGGGAGTGCGACGATCCGATCCCACTCCCGCTTCCCGTTCTCGTTGAGCAGCTGCGGGGACCACGTCCACGCGAGCGTCAAGACTTCGGGCGAGCCGAAATCAAGCTCGCGCCGCGGGAGCTTTCGAATGCGCTCCAGCTCCTGCGTGAGACGGACGGGCCCCTCGTAACTCAAGCGGCGGCCTCCACCACTTCGCGGATCGCGTTGAGCTGCCCTGCCGTGATCGTCGAGACCACGGGGTGTCCGTTCTTCACGGCCTCGATCAGCAGGTCGACGATGTCTTCGACCTTCTTGTTCTTCGATCCTTGCGGTCGCCCCTTCTTGCTGCCGGTCGGTGCGGCCTCGGGTTGTTCCGGGATCGGAGGAGGCGCGGAGAGGCCGGGCACCACGGGCGGAGCCGTCACCACGGGAGGCGGCGGGGGCGTGTACGGAACGAGCGCGTTCGCTTCGTTGTACACGTAGCCCTGCGGCGCGATGGCGCGGAGCGCGTTGCCCGGTCCGTACTCGAAGCCGTTGGGCGGCGCGGGCAACGCGTTCGCGACCGCGGGCGGAGGTACGCTCGCGCCCGCTGCCTCTGGCGGCAGTAGTGGACTCTGAACGGGCAAGCCGAGCGCGGCTTGCGTTGCTGCGAATTGATCTGCGAGAACTCCTGCTGACATGGTCGTGGCTTCTTTCCCCGGCTCCTGATTGCCGGATAAAATGAGGTTTCCGAGGTTGATCCGTCCTTCGGGCATGCACGGGCCGCCCTTGCCGTAGTGGTAGGGACAGCCGCCATACGCTTTGCACGGCGATGTCTCCTCCGGAGGCAGCACGCTCGGCGGCTCGATGTCTTCGGGCGCGAGTTTGCCCGCGAGCGCGCGGCGTACGAGCCCGCGCATCTCGTGCGCAACGAGCATCCAACGGAAGGCAGCGTCGAGCAGGAAGTCACGGCGGAGCTCGACGTCGACGGCCTTCGCTTGCGGGTGCGCGTCAGGGTCGGTGAGGTAGTAGACCCACCGGCACCAGAGCGCATCGAGGTTGTGACGCAGCACCACGTCGAGCGCGTAGAAGACCGCCTGCGGGTCTTTCATGAGCTGTTCGGGCGTCTTGCAGTACGCCCACGGATCCGCCGGCAGCCCTCGCTGCGCTCGGCGCCCGCGCGTCGACTTGTGGTCGTACAGGTACCAGACGCCGACGCGGCGCATGGACAAGTCGATCTTGCCGTTGATCTTGATCGGCTCGACGCCTCGAATGATTCGGTTCGAGTCGATATCGATCCAGCGCTCGACCTCGACGATCTCGATCGCCGGGTCGTTCATGTTCGGCAGGAAGTTCAGACCCGCCAAGGCGCGCGCGGGCGCAGCCTTGACCAGCTCCGCGAGCCGCGCGGGCTCGACGGTCTGCACCTCTTTGAGCGTGCGCTTGTCTAGGTTCAGCGAACCGTCCGGAGCGACCAGGTCGTAAACGGTTTTGCCGTTTAGGTACTGCTCCAAGCTGCCGTGAATGAGCGAGCCGAGCACGGTCGCGATCGAGCGCTTCGTCTCCGTGACGCCGAAAAGCGACCGATACGCCCACTTGCGCTTGCAGCCGTCATCGCTCGCGTACGCGGCGAGCTGCGAAGGGCTGAACGACTCGCGCGGCGTGAACCCCTGATAGGGAGGCGCGAGCGTGTCGGGCAGGGCTGGAAGGTGATAGGTCAAGCGCGCAGGCCTTTGACGAATGACTGGTGCGATTCGAACAACCGGATCGAGTCCTGCACGTCATCCGCAGCGCGGTGTGCTTCTTCGCCCTTGACGTACGGTAATCCGACGGACTCACAAAACATCCGGATCGTGCTCACGTCGATCACGCGGTGGCTCAGCCGCTTGGCGAACTTGGGAAACAGGCGGCGCGCGAAACGGAGATCGAAGTGCACCGTATTGCCGAGCAAAGTCCACTTCGTCGGCTCGGTCCCGTCAGACCAGCTATTGTCAATGTACCTACACAGCGAGTCGTCCGCGGCGTGGATCTTGTTTCGTAACTCGCGCTCGTACTCGGTTGATCCGTAGGCAGCCCTTTTCTGGATCTCCTTGTTCACCGCGTGCGACTCGGCTAGCAAACCGTTCTTGGTGTGCATGTCCACCACTGCTGGATGCCACTGCAGCACATCAGTCGAGATCGGAAGAACGATCGTTATGCCGTTGTGTGGGCCGTAATCGGTGTAACCACCGCTGCGGATCGCACCCATGCGCATGTGCACTTCTAGGATCTGATCGTGCTGTTCATCGAGCCCCGAGGTTTCGAGGTCGAAAGGGATGACGTTCTCCAGCTCGCTGATGCGCTCGCTCATGTCCCGGTCTCCCGCAACGCGGGCGACGTCGACGCACCGCCGCGGAGCACGCGCAGTTTCCGGATCGGCTCGCCGACGACCGGCACACCGCGGATCGCGGTCGGCAGGAAGCTCGCGAGCTGAAACGAATCCTCGGCCAGCTCGAAGTGTTTGGTGCGCATGCGCTTGCGCTTGCCCTGCGCGTCCGCGAGAGCTTCCGAACGCGAGCGCGCGCTCTTCTCGTTGAACGGAAAAACCCAGGTAGTGACGAAGGCGCGCGGCTCTCCGTCCTCGGTCTGGATTTCGGCGTGCGAGCGCAGCGACCAGTCTTGCCCGCTGGCCAGCTGCTGAACCGCTTCCGCGTCGTGCAACGGCTTCGAGGCGCGGATCGAAAGCTTGAGATAGTTCGTGATGATGCGCATGGTTTTCTCGTTCGGGGTAAACAATGGTTCGTGAGTTAAACTCGGTCCACAGAATTCGACATTTCGCGATTTGCCCAGTAATTGATGCGGTCCATGGCCAGGCGGACGTGAACCGGGTCGAGTTCGATGCCCGCGAAGTGGAAGCCTTCGAGCGCGGCCGCGCAGCCAGTCGTCCCCGAGCCAGCGAACGGGTCGATGATGAAACCCCCGGGCGGCGTCACGAGCTTGCAGAGCCAGCGCATGAGCGCGAGCGGCTTGACGGTTGGGTGAGGGTTCCGGCGCCCGCCTCCGCGCCCCGCGCCCGCTCGCGGGTTGTTCACGCCCGCGCTGCCCTCCTCACGGCCGCCCGTCGCCTCGCCACCCGTGAGCACCGGCCACGATTCGAGCCCCGCGTCGCGCTCCTTGCCGTTCGCCTTCGGGCAGTAGAAGTAGCGCGAGACGCCACCCTCGTCACCAGAGTTTTCGAACAGATTCTGGGAAGGCTTACCGTAGGTCGCGACCCGCGTGCGTGGTTGGCCTGCCTTATGACTGCCTGTTTTCTTGACGCCATAAAGTTCGTCGAGGTCCGCCGCGATGTCCTCGTCGCATGCGACGTTCGGAGGCCAGCGGCCGGATTCGTGTTTTTGGCCGCACGGTTTACCGTCGCCTTTGTCTGCTCCGACATCCCCGAAACCGCCAGGTCGTTTGCCTTGCCCCCAAGAGCCTCCGCCGTCCTCTATGGGTGTTCGACACTCATCGATGTTCAACCCGCCGACACCGAACTGCGCGACGTTCTGCGCAATGGTTCCGATCGGCGGCTTGCGCGCCAGGATGATCGGCTCGAAGCACGGCTTAAGCGCGGTGCCCCATCCCTCCCACTTCTTGGCGAGGTCGGTCGCCGCGGCCGTGATCGGGATCTGAACGTCAGCCGTGAGCCCCGCGCCGACCGAGTAGGTGCCACCCTTGAGCGACGTCGGCACGCCCGCGTTGCCCTGCAGCCGGCGCGTGCCGACGACCTCGCGCTCGGCGCCCGCGGCTTTGTCGATAGCCTTCGAGAGGTCCATCGATTTCGGGAATCCTTGACCGTATAACCAAGCGAGCGAGTCGCGGATCTGAAACCCTGCGTCTTCGATAGCGCACGCGATCCGGTGAAAGGTCCGCGTGCCACCGAACGCCACGAGGTGCGCACCGGGTTTCAGCACGCGATAGAGTTCGCGCCAGGCCGAGACGTCGAAGGCGATCTTCGAACCGTCCCATTCCCTGGCCATAAAGCCTTTCTGTGATAAACTTTCAGTGTGAAGTTTAACGTCAAACGCAAGTGCCCGGTCTGCAAAGTCGACTACGAAGCGGACCCTGTCCGCCTGAAGCACGGGAGGCAAACCACGTGTGGCCGCGCTTGCTCGTACAAGCTTCGCGCCTCCAGTCTGAAGCGTGCCCAAGAGCACGAGTGCGGAGCGTGCGGAAAGAAGTTCCTTCGTGCCCCCTCCGGGATCAAGTCGCGCTACGGACTCGTATTCTGCTCCCGTCCGTGCGCCTACCTGCGGCGCAAGCGAATCGTAAAGCGCCCATACGTTCGGGTCGCTGTAGTCGATTACAAGGCCGCGTCCGTCAGGGCATGGGCCACACGGAGGGCGAACCCCAAACCCTATCCCAATGCCGCCCGCGAAAAAGCCCGTGCCCGCGCAATTGAGCGCGTCAACCAGGGATTCGGGGTCAGCAAGTTCGAGACGAAAGTCGCCGACGTATTCGAGCGGCTTGGCTTTGGCGTCGTTCGTTCCGTCCGCGTTCGTGATCCCAAGACCGGCCGTTGGTCGGCTGTCTTTGACATCGGTTTGCCCGTTCGCGGTCTGCTCGTCGAGTGCCACGGAACCTACTGGCACGGCGGCCGATGGTCCTGGTTGAAGCCCGACGCCGCCCAGACGCGCAATCTCTCGCGCGAGCGGTACAAGCTCGCACTCGCTCGCCGCCTCGGCTTCGGCGTCCGTGTTGTCTGGGAGCAGGACTTTCGCCGCGACCCTACAGGGGCTTTGCTTGCTGCCGTCCGATAGCTCGTAAGGCGGATCACAGACACACGAGTCCATCGAATTATCGGGCAGCGTGCGCAACACCTCGCGCATGTCGCCACACTCGACTTGAAGCATTCTCATTGGAGCACCCAAAAGCAGAGGTTTCGCGGATCGAGCATCGACTTGCCGTCTAACGCCTCGCGGTACGTGCGAGCGTGCAAGACGCACGACAGCTGTTTTGTTTTCCGGTTGTGGAGATGAAAAATCATGCTGCGCTCCCGCCCATTGCCGAGTGCATCTCGGTCAGGCTTTCTTGGATCGATGGCTTGTCGACGCTCTCGGGCGGCGCGACGGACCGCGGGTCGTACGGCGGCGCATCGAGCGCGAGCGCGACCATGCGCGGCGACCCGCTCATGTGGATCTGTCGGTCGCGTTCGAGGCGCTCCAGCGCGGCCATGTTCGTCTGCTTCTTGCCGCCGCAGCCGCCGAGATCGAGCGGGCGCAAAACCTGATCGACGCGAACCTGCCGACCGTCTCCCGCGTTCGCCCGGAGCCACACGATCACGCGCAGCAACGCGGCGCCGAGCGTGTCTTCGTTGAGCGGCTTGGCCGGTGCTTCGCCCACGTAGTCGACGCGCACGCCCGGCGACGAGACGCCCGCGCCGATGGCTTCGCCCGCGTTCTCCAGGCCCACGTCAACGATCTTGAGCTGGAACGGCTTGAACCCGCGGCGCACGCGCTTCGAAGGGCGGACCGAAATCAGCTCTGACTCGTCGTCGCGAATCATGGAGATACCCACACCGAGCGCGCCATGGATCGACGCGTGGCCGCTGATCATCTCTTCGACGCTCGCGCGCTTGTTGTCGTTGGTCTTCTTCTCGTGATGCAAGACCGTGATCGGCACGTTCAGCGCCTGCGAGATGCGGCCGAGCATGTACAGAGGGATCGAGACTTCTTTCGCGTTCTCGTCGAGGCTCGGAGTGCTCGCCCGGAAAGTGTCGATGAAAACGGCGCCGTAGCCTTGCGTCTGCAAGACGTTGGCGAGCTCGAGCTCCGCGTTCGGAACGTCCAGGTAATAGCGGCTATCAACGACCGTCAGCCACTGTTTCAGGTCCGAGCGCGACACGCCCGCCGCGTACGCGAGCCGCGCGAAGTTCTCGCGCGTGACGATGAT
>Ga0068857_100004318_pt1 | contig 11991 bp, 9 predicted proteins | sample KBSCornC72_FD_66591 | JGI IMG/M metagenome (GOLD analysis project Ga0068857, IMG submission 66591) | Corn rhizosphere microbial communities from Kellogg Biological Station, Michigan, USA - KBS Corn C7-2 | ecosystem: Host-associated > Plants > Roots > Rhizosphere > Soil ...
GAACGGGAACTTCTTGGGCAGCCTTAAGTGCCAAGGCGCGGTGTTCCTGGCTGTTGGTGGTCTTTTCCGCTAGATCCGGATCCACAAATGGGTTCTCAAACAGTCCTAGCCGGAATTTCGCTGCCAGCACTTTGCCAGCCGCGCGGTCCAGGTCTTTCTCTGGAACGATTCCTTGCTTTACCTGCCACACTAGAGTGCGAAACACCGATCCGTCTGACAAGTCGAAGTCCACGCCGGCGGCGACAGCCAGGCGGGCCGCGTCCGCCTTCGTGGCAGCCACATGATGAGTGTTCACCAGCATCTGTAGCCCGTCGCCGTCCGAGGTGATGAATCCGTTGAAGCCCCACTCCTGACGGAGAACCTTCCCGAGCAGCCAGTGATTGATGTGCGAAGGAATTCCGTCAATTTCATTGTAAGAAGCCATCACACTTCCCACACGACCTTCCTGTACCGCAGCCTGGAAAGGAACCAAAAAGGTTTCGCGAATCATACGCTCAGAGTAGTTCCCAGGTGCCGTGTTGGTTCCCCCTTCCGGTTGCCCATGCACGGCGAAATGCTTCATGGTTGCCATCACATGACCACGATTGATCAAGAACACATCGCCCTGCAGACCGGTCACTGCGGCCACCGCCATCCGTGAAACAAGGTAGGGATCCTCGCCATAAGTTTCTTCCGTGCGGCCCCATCGTGGGTCTCTCGCCAGATCAAGCACCGGGCTAAAAACCTGGCCCGCACCACGCGAGCCGGCTTCCTCGCCCGCGGCGGTGAACACCTGCTTTACAAGATCAGGATCAAACGTGCTCGCCAAGCCAATCGCCTGTGGAAAGCTCGTGCTGCCGTACTCCATAAACCCGTGCAGCGATTCACCCATAAATAATTGCGGAATACCCAGGCGGGTTTTCTCTTGCAAGTAGCGCTGCACGGCATTGCGGAGAATTGCGCCGTCCTTGGGCGCAAATTGGAACTCCGGATCACTCCATCGGCTCAGCCATTCCCGGGCCTTTTCATCGGTAAAGGTTCCGGTGGGATCGATTACGTGCGTTTCCCGCTCACGGCTTCCCGCAATCTGCTCGACCTTCTCCTCGATGGTCATGCGCGAAAGCAAGTCGGCAACGCGGTCGTCGATCGAAAGATTCGGATTGCGATAGGGAAGCGTACTTGCTGTGGCGGATGAGGGGTTTGCGGCTGGTGTGGTGGTGTTCTTGGCCCGTTCCGGTGATTTCGATTTTTTTTGAGCGCCTGATGTCGCAAGCAGGCTGATAAGACACAAAACTACGTAGAAAGTCAAAGTAAGAAAACGAATTGCCATAGGGATTGTGCGCCTCTCATCGGGGAATCTGAGACTGATCCAGAGTACGCAAGTATAGACGCGCGAGTTCCCTCAAAGTAAGGGACTTCGCCCTCCGGCTTGACCCCGATGAGTAACCGTCACCCGTCCAGTGCTCGGCGGACGCGATTTCGCAGCGGCTTCCCCATTTGCTGACTTGCTACGCTTCTAGTCGTCGGCTCCGGCCGTAACCTGGGGCGTAGTCGAGGAAGACACGGCCGGCAGTTCCTGATCCTTGTACTGGAGTTGGTAGAGCTTGTAGTAGATCCCGCGTTTGGCCAGCAGTTGCTGATGTGTGCCCATTTCGCGCAGCGTGGCCTTATGCATGACCAGAATCTTGTCGGCACGCTGAATGGTCGAGAGCCGATGCGCAATAATGATCGAGGTGCGCCCTTCCACCATCTTGCCGAGCGCATCGCGCACCTTAAATTCCGTCTCCGTGTCCACGCTGGAGGTGGCTTCATCGAGAATCAGAATCTTCGGAGAATGCGCCAGCGCACGCGCAAAAGAAATCAGTTGCTTTTGTCCCGTGGATAAAGTCGATCCCCGCTCCTGAACTTCTTCTTTGTAGGTGTTCGGCAACTCATGGATGAAATCAGCGAGGTTCACATCCTCAGCCGACTGTCGCACCTGCTCATCGCTAATCCATTCGGTCCCGAGTCGAATGTTTCCTTCGATCGTGCCGGTGAACAAGAACGGATCCTGCAGAACCACGCCAAATCGCCGCCGCAACTCATCGAGCGGCATCTGCTTGATATCCACGCCATCGATCCGAATGGCTCCGCGCTGCAAGTCATAGAACCGCAGCAAGAGGGAAATGATGGTGGTCTTGCCGGCACCGGTGTGGCCTACGATGGCCACGGTCTCGCCCGGCTCAATCGTGAAGCTCACGTCGCGAAGAACCCAGTCCGGTTCCCCCGGGGCTTGTCCCCCCACCGACTGTGTGGGGAAGGGGGCTCTTGCTGGTTCCGCCCGGCCGGTTCGATCGCCAGCATGATCCTCGGCTGGAACATTTCGATACGCAAACCACACATGGTCAAACTGAATACGCCCCGGCCCTTCCGGGAGCGTCGTTAAGGCGGCTTCGGTGACCTCAACTTCAGTGTCGAGTAGCTTGAACACGCGTTCCGCGGCAGCCATGGCCGACTGCAGCACGTTGTATTTCTCGCTGAAATCCTGAATCGGACGGAAAAAACGTTGCGCGTACTGTATGAAGGCCGCCAGCACGCCAATCGTTACCACCTTCGGCACCAAGTGGAGCGCCCATAATCTGTGCCCTTCGGATCCCAACTCCACCGTGGTCAACTGAACGTGCCGATTCAAATCCTGTCCGCCAAACCAGATCACACACGCGATCGCAATTGAGGAAAGGATCTCAACCACCGGGTAGTAGATGGCGTGCGCCATGATGGCGTCTTTGTACGCCTCCATGTGTTGCGCGTTCACTTCCGAGAACGCATCGAATGCCTTCTTCTCGCGGTTGAACAACTGCAGAACCACCATGCCGCTCACGTGCTCCTGAAGGTGAGAGTTGATGCGTGCGATCGCCACGCGAATCCGGCGGTAGGATTCACGCACGCTGTTCCGAAACATCCTCGTCGCATAAGCAATCACCGGGAGAACAGCCAGCGTGATCAGGGCCAGCTTCCAATCAATGCACAGCATGATGGTTGCAATTCCGACGAGTACGAAAATGTCTTCGAAGATCGATACCACGCCGGAGGTGAACATTTCATTCAGCGCATCCACGTCGGTGGTCACGCGCGTGACCAGCCGTCCCACCGGGTTTTTGTCGTAGAACCCGATGTGCATGCGTTGCAGGTGGCGGAAAATTTCGCTGCGCAGGTCGAACATAACCATCTGTCCGGCCCACTGCATGAAATAGGTTTGTAGATACTCAAGTAAAAAGCTGAAGGCAATGAGCCCTACGTAGATCCCGGCAATCTGCGCGATACCGACAAAGGGCTGCGGACTGAACCAATGTGCCAGCCGGGACGGTGATTGCGACGTAGGCGCGAGATAGAGGTCGATCGCCAGCATAGTGAGCGGCGGTCCCATGACATCCGCGCCCGCTTTCAGGATGATCGACGCCAGGGCGATCATGACCTTGAAGCGGTACGGACGCAAGTAAGCCAGGAGCCGCTTCATCAGGCGGCTGTCGTACGCTTTTCCTAGTACCTCTTCTTCTTGGTGAGACGCCATGGCAGGGCAAAAGAACTATTCTATAGATGGGCCGAGCCCGTGAGCGGATGGAAAACTTGGCCTGGTTAAGGCCTGATCTTAACCCATAACCTCATTCCGGACCGCACATTCAGCAAGGTGCGGGTAACCAGATGCGAATAAGACTTAAACCTGGGGCTCCGCAGCTGCAAGCCGTTTTCGATCGAAGGCATAGGGAATTGCCGAGAAAACGATGGGCGCCATGATCCAGCTCCAAAGGAGTTGTGAGTTGGTCGGCGCTGTCGTAGAGAACAGCTGTGTCCATGTCAAGGCGGTAAGCAGCACAACGAATGTTGCCATGCCCCAACGGGTAACTCTGGTTCCGCCCTTCAACCTCCAGTAGAGGACCAGCCCGGTGAAGGCCATCAGACTTCAATGGTAAGTTCGAGCGGCAGGTGGTTCCACAACCCCAGCCCAATCGTCGGGGAACTCTGCGCAAGCAGCGGCAACTCGGGCGTATGCACCAACCCATCGAGAATGAAGTGTGAGAATACTAGGGTGGCAATTATCCAAAATGCCCGAACCCGACCTTGCCGGTCGACCCAGCAGCACACCGCGCCGAACAACAATCCCCACGCGAAAAGCGCCACCATCCCATGCGAGTATGGAAAGGTGAATGTGAGATAGTGCCTGCTTGCGAAATCCGGCGGAATATGCGCCTGTTCCATTCCAAGGAGAGCGAAGACTCCCAAAAGAAAGTCAGCCAGGAAGGCCGCGAAGATCAGAATTCCTGCATTGATTCGAGGCGTCGCGCGCGCAGCTCCCAGGGCGACAGCGGCGTGGCCAATACCCACCTTAGATGGTCCAGCGCAGAAGCGTCGCGCCCACGGTGAATCCTGCGCCCACCGACGCCAGCAGAACAAGATCGCCTCTTCTGAGCCGGCCTTGCTCCATTGCGGTCTGCATCGCTAACGGAATGGTTGCCGCTGTGGTATTGCCAAAGCGGTCAATGTTGATAATTACCTTTTCTGGTTTCAGCCCCACGCGATCCGCAGTGGCCTTGATGATTCTTTGATTGGCTTGATGCGGAATAAAGCAATCGATATCCGCCGCACTCACTCCGTTGCGCGCCAACAGCTTCTCGCACACATCGCCCATCTTGCGAACGGCGAACTTGAAGACTGCTTGCCCATCTTGATGAACGAAGTGCATCTTCTGATCCACGGTTTCGTGGGTCGAGGGATTGAGACTCCCTCCACCCGGCATATACAAGGAGCATGCTCCGGAGCCATCGATCTCGTGCTCGAAATCGATCAGGCCAACGCCATCTTCGGCCGGCTCAAGGATTATGGCGCCGGCGCCGTCGCCGAAAAGAATGCAGGTCGAGCGGTCCGTGTAGTCAAGAATAGAAGACATGGTGTCCGAGCCAATCACCATCACCCGCTCGTGCGCACCGGAGGCGATGAACTGAGCACCCGTCTGGAGCGCATACACGAAAGCGGAACAGGCCGCGGAAAGATCGAACCCCCAAAGCCCTGACGCGCCCAGTTTGTGCTGGACCAGACAGGCGGTCGAAGGGAATAACATGTCGGGCGTGACCGTGGCCACTATCAGGGCATCCAGCTCTTTGGCGCCCAAGCCCCGGGTAACCAGAGCGCATTTTGCCGCTTCGGTCGCCATATCGCTTGTCGCCATTGGTTTGTCCACCACGTGACGCTCTCGGATTCCAGTGCGGGTCAGGATCCACTCGTCCGACGTTTCCACCATTTTTTCGAAGTCCTGATTGGTCAGCACCCGGGGTGGGACGTAGGTGCCCAAGGCGGTGATTTTGGCGCGCCGGCGGTCACTCACTCGCGATTGCTCTCCTAAAGAGGAATTGAAACGTTATTGTACGCACCCGACCGTGAAAGTCCACTTTGAGACGTTGACCCTCGTGTTGCCTTAGGGGGAACGGTACTTTAGTCATCATCGTTTTTCGATCAAATAGGTCTATGATCTGTGCTCAATTGGGGGGGAACTATGAAGAGACTCCGGATTGTAGTCTCTCTAATCACGCAGGATAACGATTACCAGGTAGAACAAGCTGCTGCCGCCGAAGAGGCTGCTCGCAGACTGGGCGTCGACGTCGAAATCCTCTATGCGGATGCAGACAGCATTCAGCAGAGCCAGCAAATTTTGAAATTTGTTCAGGCCGACGCCGAGGCTCGGCCCGATGGCATCATCTTCGAACCGGTCGGAGGACTGGCTCTGCCGCAAGTTGGCCGAGCCGCGGTGAGCGCTGGAATCGCCTGGGTGGTTCTCAATCGAGAAGTCGAATACGTTAAACAGCTCCGGGCGGCCTTCAAAGTTCCGGTCTTCATCGTTGCCATCGACAACCTGGAAGCCGGCCGCATTCAGGGCCGCCAAATGGCAGCTCTATTGCCCAGTGGCGGCACCGTACTCTACATTCAAGGACCTTCCGACGCTGACGCCTCCAAACTGCGGACTGCAGGCATGTACGAGACTAAACCGGCCAGCATCCAGCTAAAGAGCATGAAAGGGAACTGGACCGAGGCGAGCGCGTTCAAAGCGGTGACCTCTTGGCTTCGATTGTCCACATCGCAGCAATCGCATATTGACGTCATCGTGGCGCAGAACGATGCGATGGCTGCGGGCGCGAAGAAGGCCCTTCAACAGTTCTCGTACGAGGCCGAAGGCAGGGACCACTGGGTGAATCTGCCATTCCTCGGCGTCGATGGAGTACCCAAGACCGGGCAAGCATGGGTGCGGAGCTCTGTACTAGCCGCAACCGTGGTCTGTCCGCCGCTTGCGGGCACCGCCATGGACCTGCTCACGCGCGCCCTTCAAACCAAGGCAATGCCCCAGGAAACGACCTTAATTTCACCGCACTCTTTTCCGGAGATCGGAGCACTCAAGGGAGTGAAAACGAGCAGCCAGGCCTCTGGAGCTCGCTAGCCAACCGCAATTTCAACCCCCGCGAGGTCCGATCCTCGCAAATTTGAGCAAGCGAAAGCGGTTCTAAGAGAGCCCGCAGCCGCCGATTGCTGATGAGGCCGCTTCCAAGGTGGACGGACTCTTGGACCTGCTATTGGGGACGGCTAAAAAGGGGACCAAGCAGGAAAAGGGGACCAACCGATGTCCTCTAGCCAGGCACCGGCAACCCACTGCACACACAAGAGCCCGTTACCGTTGCTTCCTTCCGGACCTGGCGGGGTTGGCGGGAATGCGTCGCGTGGGGCCGATGCCTGACCCTTCATCTTAACATCTGGATTTTAAAAAGGCGGCGGGGAGAACGTAGCTGGTTGGCGATCAGAAAGCCCAGGGTCGGGTGCAGAGAAGCTTCTAGCTTCTCCGTCGAAGGCGCAGTCCGATCTTCGGTACCCTTTACCTTTCACGGCAAAATCTCGACAATACCTCTATTCCATGCCTGGCCTGTTACAGCCTGGAGAGATCACGTTGACCGCCGCCATCCGGCGCTACCTCGATGTCGCTCTCTATTTGCTGGTCTTTACTGGCTTTGGAACTGTGGCATCGACCGGCCGTCTGGACTTGCCGACCGTGGTGCTGGTTTCAGCCGCTCTCTTGTTTCGCGGATACATTCTCGCTCGCCGGCGTCAGATCTTATTGACCGAGCGTTGGACCAACCTGCTTACCATCGCGTGCGTCGCTTTTTTCATTGCCGACGAGTTCGGCATCAGTAAAAGTTTCCTAGATTCCTTGGTGCATCTCGTCTTGTTTGTCATGCTGGTGCGGCTGTTCTCAGCCCAGACCGACCGTGACCACTTCTTCCTCGCCGGTCTCTCGTTTGCCATGGTGCTCGCGGCAGCGGTCCTCACCGTCGACAGCACATTCCTGTTTGCTCTAGCCGGATTTGTGCTGGTCGCCACCGGTACCTTCATTCTGATGGAGATGATGCACGCCTGCACGAAAGCGGCTGTACAGGGACGCGATCCCAATGTCCCCCGCGCCTATCGCCACCTGTCTTTCGCCATTGCGACGGTCGCGCCAGTGTTGCTGGTTGTGATTTTTGCCGCCGGCGCCCTGATATTTTTTGTCCTCCCGCGCGTGTCGGCCGGCTACTTCAATGCTTATGCTTCCGGCAATGATCTCAGCACAGGTTTCTCCGACCGGGTTGAGCTCGGGCGCATTGGCCAAATTCAACAGTCTCGCAGTGTCGTGATGCATGTGCGCATCGATCACGACATGAACGCCGGGCGCGAACTGAAGCTGCGCGGCGTCATTCTGAACGAGTTCGACGGGCACGCTTGGTCGAACACCCGGAAAAAAATCGAACTGAAGCGAAATCCCGATGGCAGTTTTGACCTGCACGGATTCGCGGCCGAGGAGCGCACGCCAACGGCAGGCTATCCCGTGCACTACCAGGTGACCCTCGAGCCGTTCGTGAATAACGTGTTCTTCTTGATGGCGAATCCGCAGTCTCTACACGGCAATTATCGGCAGCTGGCGGCGGATGCTTTCGCCGATGTGTACGATTTCGATCCCGATCGTCCGGTCACTCGCTATGAGGCGGATTCGATTCTTCGGCTGGGACGGACAAGGGTTGGGGGAATTCACCCAGCCGGATATCCTCCTCAGATTCTAATGGATTTCCTGGGACCCACCCCGGTAGACCCACGGGTGCGCGCCCTCGCACAACAAATCACCTCCCGTGCCCCCCGCCCGTATGAGAAGGCGGAAGCCATTGAGTCATACCTGAGTTCCCACTTTACTTACACCCTGGAACTTCCCAAAACCGCTCCCCAGGATCCAATCGCAAGCTTTCTTTTCGAGCGTCGCCAGGGCCATTGCGAATACTTTGCTTCCGCAATGGCGGTCATGCTGCGCACCCTGGGCATTCCCTCTCGAGTCGTGAATGGATTTTCCGGCGGCGAGTACAACGATGTCTCTTCTCAATACCTGATTCGCGCCAGTGAGGCCCACTCCTGGGTCGAAGCCTACATCCCCGGGGAAGGCTGGATGGAGTTTGACCCCACCCCTTCCGGTACAGGGTTGGCCGAGAGCCATTCGAATCGCTTCATGCTCTATCTGGATGCCCTGGCTTCCTTTTGGCGCGAGTGGATCGTGAACTACGATCTCGGACACCAGATCCGCCTCACTCAGGACGCAAGCCGAGGCAGCCGCCAGTTAGTCGGTCAGGCGCAGTTGTGGTTTAAATCGCGCTATGACCGGATGCTGGCCTGGGCTCACAAGGTCGAGGACCGAGTAGGAAGATCTACCGTGTTCTGGGGTGAGCGCGTTCTGGCCTTGTTCGTGATCGTTTTGCTCATCGCCAGTTTCCCACGTCTGATCTCCTTGGCCCAGAAGCTACGACTCTCTCGTCGCCCGGAGCGTGCTCCCCAACTTGCAGCCACTCTCTGGTACGAGCGCATGCTGCACTATGCTGCGAGGCAGGGGTTTGACAAGTCACCGGCCCAAACTCCCACCGAATTTGCCTGTGGCATTGACGACGAGCGTCTTCGTGCCAGCGTAGAACGGTTCACCAAGAAATACGAGAGCGCGCGCTTTGGGAACTCCGCCCTGGAAGCCTCAAAACTACCTGAACTGTACGAAGAGATGAAGAGCAGCCGCTCGGCATAGAAGCGAGCGAGGAGTTTCTAGAAGGCGAACACCGCTCCGCCGCCCACGTAGAGATTGTGCTGGCGCGTCTTCCCCGTATCCACGTTGATCGGCGCCACGCCGCTCCAGTTGTCCCGCGCTTCGAAGCGGAAAATTGTGTTGCGCAGCTTTCGACCGAGGGGCACGTCAAATCCTACCCCCCCATTCAGTACACCGGTGGTTTTAATCCGATGGCCGGTGTTGGCGCCCCCGCTGAAAATCAGATCCTTGCTGGCCACGAAATGGCCCACCCCACCCCCAAAGCTGACCCAGGGTTCGAAGGCCATTCCTTCGAGAAATCGCACCCGTGCGGCGGGAGTCAAAAATATCGAGCTGTAGTCGACGGGAACCACGTTCTGCCCGAAATTGAGGTCTACGTCCGGGTTCCACAACACGGGAATCTCAACCCCGAGCGATCCCCACCTGTAGCTCGCTAGCGAGTGCGCATAACTGAAATTGAAGGAAAGCCCTTTGCCCGAGTGCACGGTGTTGTTGAAGAAGCTGGTGTTGGGGATGGTCTGATCGCTGATAAAGGTGCGTCCTACGGTCACCGCAAGTTCTTGCTTCTTCCCCTCCTGGGCGGCACACAAACGGGCCACACTCAGAAGCAATACGCCGGCCGTAAGAAATCTGCGCATGCTAACTGGAGCCTAGCATGTGATTGGAACAAGGCGGGATGGCTTCAATGGTGCGTCTGTTGACTTTGGTAACCGCGAAAACAACCTTCGCCTGCTTCTCGTCGATCGAAAGACCAGGCCCGGCGGTTGAACCAGCACTTAGGTCATGATAGCCTTCTCAGTTTGTTGTTCGGCAGCCCAGCCCCTGCCGAGTGATCGAGGACCGTCTTGCCTCCAGTCGAAGCCACGCCCGCTATCCGCAAAACCGCGCTCCACCCAGTCCACCGCAGGCTCGGCGCCAAAATGGTGGATTTCAACGGTTGGGACATGCCGGTCGAGTATTCTGGGATCATTGCCGAGCACATCGCGGTCCGCACCGGCGTTGGTATCTTTGACGTCAGTCACATGGGCGACATTCGGGTTGCCGGCAATGAGGCCCTCGCCGCCATCCAGCACATTTCCATGAACGACGCCTCCCGGCTGGCAATCGGTCAGGCGCAATACTCGGCGATGCTATATCCCCAAGGAACCTTCGTCGACGACATCATCGTCCACCGCCTGGGAGAGCAGGAATACCTCATCGTCATCAATGCCGGCACGCGCGAGAAGGACTTCCATTGGGTCCGCGACAATACCGGCCCCTACGATTGTGTAACCGAGAACCTTTCAGACGATTTCACGCAAATCGCCATCCAAGGTCCGCGGGGCGTCGACCTTGTCCAAAAACTCACCGATGCCGATCTGGGAGCCCTGAAGTTCTATTGGGTGACGCGGGGAACAGTCTGTGGTCTCCAAGACATCCTCATTGCCAGAACCGGCTACACCGGAGAGGACGGCTTTGAAATCTACATCCCCAGCGACCAGCAAACCAGCGAACGGGTTTGGAGCGAAGTGCGTGAAGCAGGAAAAGAATTCGGCGTTCTGCCTTGCGGTCTAGGTGCGCGCAACACGCTGCGACTCGAGGCGAAGTTGCCGCTCTACGGGCACGAAATTTCCGATACGATCAATGTGTGGGAAGCCGGCCTTGAACGCTTCTGCAAGATGGAGAAGCCGGAATTCATTGGGCGCGAGGCATTGGAGGAGGCAAAGGCTCGAGCAGGGAAGCGGGTGCTGGTTGGCCTCGAGATGGTCGAGCGTGGAATCGCGCGAGACGGTTACCGCATCTTGAATACTTCGGGCCAGGAGGTCGGATACGTGACCAGCGGGTCCTATGCCCCGTTTCTAAAAAAGAACATTGCTCTGGCATACGTGCCGCCTGACCTTTTAGGGCCGGGAACAGAAGTCCTGGTCGAGATTCGTAATCAAGGCGTGAAGGCAGAAGTCGTGCCCACGCCGTTCTACAAGCGGCCGAAGAAGGGTTGATTCCCATTTGTTGCATAATCGTTCGTTTTTTTTGCTTTAGATCGAAGCTAAGAGCTAGAAGCTAGGAGCTTGGTTTTCATGGCGTATCCCGCAGACTTCAAATACACCAAAGAACACGAATGGATCAAAGCCGATGGCGCGAGCGCCACGATTGGCATCACCACCTATGCCCAGGAATCGCTCGGGGACATCGTCTTCGTCGATCTGCCCAAGCCGGGAACCGAGATTTCCGCCGGCAAGACCTTCGGTTCGGTGGAATCCGTGAAGGCCGTCTCCGATCTCTATGCGCCCGCATCGGGCACGGTGAGTGAGGTCAATGCCGACCTTTCCACCCATCCCGAAAAGGTCAACTCCGACGCGCACGGAGCTTGGATGTTGAAGATCACCTTGAAAGACAAGAATGAATTGAATTCGCTACTGTCAGCCGCCGATTACGAAAAGTTTGTTTCCGAGGAAGGCGGGCATTGATCGAGCTTTGAGCAGTCAGCACTTAATTTCCAGCCGAACGCGACCCCGTGCAAGCTAGCAGCGGAGATCTAATAGCGACTTATGCGTTATCTTCCTAAATCTGCCTCAGACCGCGAAGCCATGCTGAAGGCGATTGGTGTTCGGTCGATTGATGATTTATTCGCGCAGATTCCGCCCGAATACCGGCTCAATCGCGGCCTCGAAGTGCCGCGCCAAATGGCCGAATCTGAAATCGTCGACTGGTTCCGTGAGCGCTCGCGCGAAAACGGCGACGGGCATGCCACGTTTCTCGGCGCCGGCGCCTACTACCACTATCGCCCGGTTATTATCGATTCGCTGATCTCTCGCGGCGAGTTCCTTACCGCCTACACACCGTACCAGGCAGAGATTTCACAAGGAACGCTGCAGTCGATCTTCGAATTTCAGACGATGATCAGCGAG
>Ga0068857_100004328_pt1 | contig 11979 bp, 9 predicted proteins | sample KBSCornC72_FD_66591 | JGI IMG/M metagenome (GOLD analysis project Ga0068857, IMG submission 66591) | Corn rhizosphere microbial communities from Kellogg Biological Station, Michigan, USA - KBS Corn C7-2 | ecosystem: Host-associated > Plants > Roots > Rhizosphere > Soil ...
GAGTCCGTCAGAGAGCCGTAGGGAATGCCGCTGACGAGATACGCGACGGAGACGCACGTGAACGCCAGGCTCACGCGCGCAGCCTCCCGTATCAGGGACGCGGCAGCGGCGAAAATCACCGAGCGCTCAGAGCCGTTCGCCATTGTCTGTAGGATGATGCCCCGCGCAACTCAGCGAAAGTCGGGCAGAGCAATACCATCGGGTCGTCCAGGTCGGCAGCTCGCAGCGGTGGAAGCGTCGAATCGATCGACGTCGAGCAACGCGCACCGGACGAACTGACCATACATCGACGAGATGGCCGGCGCGCCAGTCACGGACGTTCTAGGCGACGCCGACCCGGCAGGCGCCGGATACACCATGCACCCACGCCTTCGTGATCCGCGCCGCATCGAGCGCCGTGCCCGGATTTCCTCCCGGGAACGGCGTTTCCGCCACCGCCGGGTCGCGCGATGGCGGCGGCGCCCAGTCGATTGCGAACGAGACGCCGGGAAGGCCCGCCGCCATCACGACGAACGTGCCTTCACCCTGCGCGGCACACAGCGACCCGTGCGCGAGGCGAAGCGACTGCACGCTGCTGCCGACGCCCACTCCTCCCGCAGTCTTGAAGACGGGATCGAGGGCGATGACGCGAATGATCGACGTGTCGGGCGTGCCGGTGGTGAGCACCACCAGCGGCCGGTCGCCCACCGACACCACGTGTGCACGCTCCGCCACCCCTTCACTCAGGGTCAGCGCGGTGTCTGTCACCGCGCAGCGCATCGCGAGGGCCGCGATGCGCTCGCCGCGCAGAACCGGCCCGATACCAGCCGAATCGATGACCGTGGAGACGCCGGCAGCGCCGCAGCGCTGCGTTTTGCGAGCGGTTGCGGACGCTTGAGCGCCCGCAGCCGCCTGCCCCGGCTTGTCACCCTGACAGGCCGCGAGCGTCACGGCCGTGAGGGCGCCCAGGCCGAGCCGCCTCATCCGACCGTCGCCCAACACTCGATCTCGACCCGCGCACCTAACGCCAGCCCGTTCGCGCCGAGCGCGCTTCGAGCGGGCTTGTTCTTCGGGAAGTAGGTGGCGTAGACCACGTTCATCCGATCCCACTCGCGCATGTCGGCCATCATCACAGTGCACTTGACGACACGATCCATCGATGAGCCGGTCCGCTGCAGCACGTCCTTGATGTTCTCGAGCGTCTGCCGCGTCTCCGCTTCGATGCCGCCGGGGACGAGCGTGCCACTGGTCGCGTCGGGCGTGCCGATCTGACCGGAGAGGTAGAGCATGTTCCCGACGCGCACGGCGGGCGAGAACGGGCGCGTGGGCGGGCCGTACGGCGTGAGGAATTGCGCGCTCGCGGCGGGTGCGGTCTCAGGACGATTCCGTCCACCGCATGCCGCCAGAGAGCCGAGGATGAGACAGACCGGAAAACGGACACGCATGACTCCGCCTGAGTTGAGAATGGCGAAAAGAATACGGAAGCTCGGGCGTCTCAGCTAATCCGCGGGAATCCAAGGCGGGTCCTACGGTCCGAATGACCCCGCCCGGCAGTCGCGAGCCGCCCGTGCAAAGTTGGCAAACGCCTCTGTCAGAATGGGCTCGCGGCGACGCTGGATCTTGCCAAGTTGGCAAGCAAACTCGGGTACGACGGCTGCTTCTCACTGGCGTCGTAACGGTCGCAGCATCCGAGGGACGCAACACCCGTCGCGACCTTTCCTGATACCACCGCTTTCGAGGAGAGACTGCCATGACGAACAGCACGCTCATGCCGACGTTCAATCGCATCCTTGCCTTCGACCGGGAGCTCGATCGCCTGGTCAACTGGAACGGCAAGCGCTTCTTCGTCCCGTCGCTCGACGTCGTGGAGCGCGCGGACGCCTATCTGATCACTGCGGAACTGCCCGGGGTGTCCCCGGCGTCCGTCGACATCTCGTTCGAGAACAACACGCTGACGCTTCGCGGCACGAAGGAGCCGTCGATCAAGCCCCAGGAGAACGAGGAGCTTCGTGTGTACACGGCCGAGCGTGTGAGCGGGACGTTCGAGCGCGCGGTACGGCTGCCCGAGTACGTCGAGGGGGACAAGATCGAGGCGGCGTACGAGCACGGCGTCCTGACGATCACGGTCCCGAAGGCGCAGGCGGCGCGCGCGCGGAAGATCGAGGTGAGGGGCGCATAAGAGCCTGACGACCGACCAGGTGTCATTCCGAGCGGAGGCGAGGAATCGCGATCATCCCGATCGAGGGACCTCTCGGTCGGGACGAGTGCGATTCCTCGCCTCTCTCGGAATGACAGCGGCGCTACGCCCGGAATGACGACACGAGCTTCGCTAGCTCGCCGCTCTCACGTGAATCGGCGCCTCGTCTTCCACGAGGACCGCGTGGCCCGCCAGCGCGAGCCGGTTCTGCTCGGTGTCGAACGCCTTCTCGCTTTTCGCGATGACCACCGTCGCGACGCCATTGCCGATCAGGTTCACGATCGCCCGCGCCTCCGACATGAAGCGGTCGACGCCCAGGAGCAGCGCGATCGACGCCACGGGAATGATCTTCATCGCGCTCAGCGTCGACGCGAGCACGATGAATCCCGAGCCTGTCACCCCGGCCGCCCCCTTGGACGTCAGCATCAGGACGCCAAGGACGGTCAGCTCCTGGCCTAACGAGAGGTCCACGCCGGAGACCTGGGCAAGGAAGACCGTCGCCATGGACAGGTAGATCGACGTCCCATCGAGGTTGAACGAGTAGCCGGTCGGGATGACGAGCCCCACGATGGGCTTCGCGCATCCATACGCCTCGAGCTTGTCCATCATCCTCGGCAGCGCGGCCTCGGAGCTCGACGTGCCGAGCACGAGCAGGATCTCCTCCTTGATGTAGCGGAGGAAGCGCCAGAGGCTGAAGCCGTACGCCCGGGCGATCAGGTTCAGCACGACGAATACGAACAGGAACATCGTCGTGTAGACGGACAGCATCAGCTTGCCCAGCGGGATCAGCGTGCGGAGCCCGAAGTTGCCGACGGTGTAGGCCATCGCGCCGAACGCACCGATGGGCGCGACGATCATGATGATCCCGACGATCCGGAACAGCGCCTTCGACAGCGACTCGAACACCGTGAGGGCCGGCCGGGCCATCTCTCCAATCGCGCTCAACGCCACGCCGAACAGCACGGCAACGAATACGACCTGCAGCATCTCGCCGCGCACGAACGCCTCGAGCATGTTCGCCGGCACGATGTGCGTGACGAAGTCGACGAACGTCATCTGCTGGGCCTGCGTGGTGTAGCGCGAGATGTCGCCCCCGGCGATCTGGCTCACGTCGAGCCCTGCCCCGGGCTTCACGAAGTTCACGATGACGAGCCCGATCGCGAGCGCGAAGGTCGTGACGATCTCGAAGTAGAGGAGCGCCTTCCCGCCCACGCGCCCGACCCGCTTGAGGTCCCCGAGCGTCGCGATTCCGAGCACGATCGTGAAGAAGACGATGGGCGCGATGACCATCTTCACGAGATTCACGAACGTGTCCCCGAGAGGCCGCATGGCCTTCGCGGTATCGGGGGCGACCACGCCGAGAATCACGCCGAGCGTGATCGCGACCAGGACTCGGAACGTCAGATTGCCTAACAGGCGGCGCATGAGGTCCGGGTTACGTGAGATCGGGACGGAAAGGAACAGCGCTGGTTGCTGTGAGCTGGAACTGGGGCCGCAGCAACGGCGCTGGTTACTGTTAGCTGGAACTGGTTGCTGCGGCGTGAACTGCCTCGGGACGCTTCTGGCTTCCCGAGGGTGTCACCCTGCAGCAACCAGTTCCAGCTAACAGTAACCAGCGCGTTTATCGCCCCCGCCCGGACGGCGGAACCAGCCGAAGCAGATGCTTTGTCTCCTGCTCGACTCGGGCACGGGAGAATACGAGCGGGAAATAGCGATCGTTGCCCCACAGCGGCAGCAGATTGTCGTAGTACTCGCTGCCCGGCTGCGCCGACTGACCGGGAACGTTGATCGCCACCGAGTTGTCGAAGTCGCCGAGGTCGATCACCTGGCGGTACGACGCGCCGGAGGTCTGACGATAGTTGGCGCCGCCGGTGGCGAACACCGTGTTTGCGTCACCCGCCCGCGACACTGGTGGGAGGTCGAACGATTTCGCGAGCGGATGGTGAAGCTCGGCCAGGTGTACCGTGCCCCAGCGCCACGCCGTCGTGTCCGCGCCGTAGCGCCGGCTCACGTCCGTGACGGCTTCGGCGAGCGCGTCGAGCATCAGCGAGTCGCGCGACTGCGCGGACACGGCGCCCGCCGGCGCGGCAAGAAATGCCTCGAGCTGCTCGTAGTCGGCGCGATTGCCTAACACTTCGGCCGCCTGCCGTGACAGACGAGCCGTGTTGGCGCGTCGTGCCATCACCGGCGCCCACGCCGCGAACAGCAGCGGCGCGGCGGCGTCGCGCGACATCCGATAGTTCCACGACGCGAGCATCTGCACGGCACGCGTGTCGGCCTTCCCGAGCCGGCGTGCGGCCGAGATGAGCGACGGCACGAGCCGGCGCGCCAGCAGGGAGAGGTCGTCGTGCTGCAGCGCCTGAAAGTCCGCGATGGTGAAATTGCTTCGGCTCGAGAGGACTTCGCGGATGCGCGACACGCGATAGTCGGACGACCAGTCGAACGCGATCGGCGTCTTGTAGCCCGGCGGCAGAATGTTGTTGTTCGCCGTCGCAATGAACCCGCTTGGCGGATTGTACGATTGCGGCAACTGAGGTGTCGGAACGAAACCGTTCCACTCGTAGCGACCGTCGCCGGGGACGGGGAGAAGACCGGACCACTGTCGGCGGGGCATGAGCCCGGAAGCAATCCAGCCGATGTTCCCGTCGACATCGGCATAGATCATGTTCTCGCTCGGCATTCGCCATCGCGCCATCGCACTCTGAAAGTCGCGCCAGTTCTTCGCGCGGCCGAGTTGCAGCGACGCGAGGTACGCAGCAGTCCCGGGCTCCTGGCCGACCATCCGCATCGCGACCGCCCGCCCGCGTGCCGAGTCGATCGAGACGATGGGACCGTGGTGGGTGAACTCCAGCCTAACGGGGCGCGCGGGTTCGCCCTTCACCTTGATCGTATCGATGACCGTCGTAACGGGTTCCCATTTGCCGTTGTGGAAATAGCAATGGGCGGGAGACGGGAAGCGGGAAGAGCGAGACGATGCTGCGGGCTGTGCGCTACTCGCGGCACCGCTTCCCGGCTCCCCTCTCCCGCTTTCCGCACACGGCCCGATTCGCTCCACGTACACGTCCTGCTGATCCATTCCGACGATCGTCAGGCCGAATGCGATGCGATCGTTATGGCCAATCGAGACGCCGGGGCTCGCGGGCTCGCCCGCGCCGATCACGTTCCAGCCCGGCGCGACGAGGTGCGTGATGTAGCGAACCGACGGATGCGTGATCGCGCGATGTGGGTCGTTCGCGAGAATCGGTTTGCCGGAACGCGTCTTCTTCCCGCTCACGACCCAGTTGTTCGAACCCTCGACTTGCTGGAACGCGATGTCCTGGTACGCGCTGCCGGCGTCGCCGAGTGACGCGTTCTCCAGCCCGCCGAGGTCGAGACCGGGCACCGGATCGAGCGCGCGCCTTGGCTCCGTCGGCAGAACGGCCTCGGCTGCCTTCGCACCGACCGCGGCGACGAGACGGGCGCGAAGGATCTCGGTCGTCCCATTCGACACACCCGAGAGCGCCGTCACGCGCGCGAGTGGGACGTCCTCGGTCCACGGCTCGGGCGCGAAGCCCATCATCGTGAACTCGATGGGCAGACGGTCCGTCGTCTGCGCAATGTACGCGTTCACCCCGGCGACGAACGCGCGCACGATCTCACGCGCATTCGGCCCGTACGCCGTCCACTCGGCGTCCGTGGGTCCACGATAGCGAAAGAGACGGGCCATGCGGTCGCGGGCAGCGGCTCGAGGGCCGAGGACTTCCGCCAGGCGCCCTTCTGCCCGACGACGCCACATCTCCATCTGCCAGAGGCGATCCTGCGCGGCCACGAAGCCCTGCGCGAAGAAGAGGTCGTGCTGCGTTCGCGCGTAGATGTGCGGTACTCCCCACGGATCGCGGCGCACCTCTACGGTGCTGTCGAGCCCCGGCACGGAGAGCTCGCCGTCGATCTTCGCGAGTCGCTTCACGGCCTCTTGCCGAAGTGTGTCTGCGGTCGGGATCGCGCGCGTCGCTCTCGACGACGCGGACGCGGGCGACGTGCGGATCGCGACGGCCGTCGCCGCCGCGGCGATCGTGATGATGGTGAGCGCCCACAGAAATCGCGCCCGCCGCGGAGCTCGGTTGGACGAATGCTCGGATGTCATGAGCCTGCTCTCAGGTGACTTGCACGCGCGTAGAGTCCGATCTGGCGCGTACAGTGACACCGTGCTTCAGGCGGAGACAAGGGGATACGGCGCAGTTCGGGCGCTGCACCGAACCGTCCCGCCGAGCGCTCAGCGAATGCGGGTGCCGATCCTGCCCCACCGCACGTCGGTGATGAACGGCAGCGGACGATCGCTCGTCTCGTACGTGCACACCGGCGACGGTTGGTCACCCGGGCGATACGAGTAGTACACGAACATGGGACGGCCACGCACGTTCTTGCGCGGGACGACCCCCCAGTAGCGACTGTCCTTCGAGCAGTAGCGATTGTCGCCCATCATGAAGAAGTGGCCTGCTGGTACGACGAGCGGGCCCCAGTTGTCATGTGTGGGCTGCGCCGGCGCGGGGCCGAAGCGCGAGCTCGTGAGTGTGTACCGCGTCTGCCAGGCAAATAGCGGGTCCACCGAATTCGGATCGCCCTTCTCGTTGTTCGCGGCCGCGAAGCCCTGCCGCTGCGCGATCCCGTTCAGATAGACCAGACCGTCGCGCATGTAGATCGTGTCGCCCGACATGCCGATGAGGCGCTTCACGAGCGTGGGCGTGGGGTCGTTGCCGATCGCCGCCTCGTCAGGCTGATACGGCGACTCGAACACCACGACGTCACCACGCGTTGGCTCCGAGTAGCCGGGCAGGTTGATGTTCGAGAAGGGGACGTGCGGTCCGTACACGAGCTTGTTGACGAAGAGCCAATCGCCGACGAGCAGCGCGGGGATCATGCTCCCCGACGGAATGCGGAACGCTTCGACGAAGAACGCACGGATGAAGAGGAAGATCAGCAGCGCGCCGGCGATCGACTTCACGTTCTCCCAAAGCGTGGCCGGGAGCGCGCGGTTCGTCTTCGCCTTGCCGCGCGCGGCAGCGACGGTGGAGCTCTTCGAGCTCTTCGCAGGCGGCGCGGATCGCTTCTTGGTTGAAGCCACGGGTGAAAGAAGAGAGGAGAGTGGAGTGCGACGACCGGCTGGAATCTAATTACGCCGCACGCCTGGGGCGTGTTTCCTCTGCGACGGATCCTCCGGGATGCCTCGGATGCCAGAGGGGCGCGCTCTCGAAAGAGCGCGCCCCCCTGACACACCGACGACGTAGTGAACGACTACTTGAGGTGCTTGTTCACGAGCTTCGTCATGTCGAACATCGAGACCTGACCCTTGCCGCCGAAGACCGGTTTGAGCTTGTCGTCGGCGTTGATCATGCGGCGGTTCTTCGCATCCTGCAGGTTGTTCTTCTTGATGTACTGCCAGAGCTTCTTGGTGATTTCGGTGCGCGGCATCGGGTTCGCACCGACGACCGGGGCGAGCTGCGCCGAGGGCGTCATCGCCTTCATGAATGCCGGATTTGGCGCGCGCTTCGCTTTCTTCGCAGGGGCCTTCTTGGCGGCAGCCTTCTTCCCAGCGCTCTTCTTCGCGGCGGCCTTTTTCCCAGCGCTCTTCTTGCCGGCGGCCTTCTTCTTGGCAGTGGCCATCGATTGGTCTCCTGGTGGATGATCGAAACGCGTTCTCTCTGGGCGAACACGAATCCGTCGCGCAACAAGCTATAAGGCCCTGCCCCATATGCAATAGGCACTGAGGCGCGTTTTCCCTATGAAAATCATCGTCAGGCAGCGGGCAGCGGCCATCAGCCATCAGCCATCGGCTATCAGCTGCAAACAGCAAAACCTCAGGCTACGGCGTTAGGTCGGGCTCCCGGGGCGGACCGAGCGCGGCAGAGGATAGACCCACACCGCCGCGCGGCGCGGCCGAGTCCCGATGCGTGCGGGGCGACGAGCAGTCGGCCTCCGAGCGTGCGACGCCGTGGGGCGCGGGGGCTCGGCGGGTCGTCATTCCGCGCCGACAGGCGAGGAATCCTTGGTGTCCGGGTAGAGAGGCTGAGCTCTCGGCCGGGACGCCAAGGATTCCTCGCTCCGCTCGGAATGACACCGGTGGCGGAGCCGAGTCCCCGCGCCTCGCGCCGCGACGACCCAGACCGAACGCCCGCGGCGAGTACGACCAAAGGCTAGCCATCCAAAGGCCGGGCTCGCGTGGCCGCGACAGAGGGAGAACGCGAGTTCGGCTGAGACCTGCTGACTGTCAGCTGTTCGCTGACAGGTCCTTCAGCAAGTCCATCATCTTCACGTCGTACGGGTCCGGCGTATCGTCGTCGTCGGCGATGTCGTAGTGCTGCTGCGGCGTCTCGAGGATGAGCGGGATGCCCTTCGCCCGTCGATCGCTCAGCAGCCATCGAAACGGCTCGACACCGATCTGTCCGTCGCCGATGAGCACGTGCCGATCCTTGTTCGAGCCGAGCGCGCCTTCGCTGTCGTTGAGATGGAAGAACCTCGGTGGCTCGCCCGTCGTCGACTCGAACAGATCCAGCACGACGCGCACGGCATCCTCCGACATCGTGATGTCATGACCGCTCGCGTACAGATGACACGTGTCGAGCCCGTACCCGGTGCGATCACGCAGCGACGCCGGCACGTGCGCGAGAATCTCTCCGACCTCTTCCGCGGTCCGTCCCATCGTGCGCCCGGCACCGGCCGTGTTTTCCACCAGCAGACGCGTCGTGCCCGGCGTCTTCTCGAGCGCGTTCTCGATGGCCTTGGCGATGCGCTTCGCTGACGCCGATCGCTCGCCGTCCTGCGCGGACCCCGGATGGAAGCACACGGCACCGATGCCCAGGGCGGCGGCACGCTCGACTTCCTTCGCCAGGCCCGCGCTCGCACGCGCGTACTTCGCGTCGTCAGGCGTCGCCACGCTCAGCACGTACGCCGCGTGCGCAACGATGTGCTCGGGACGGATCTCGCTCTCCGCGAGCGCGGCGCGAAAGCGCTCGACGCGCTCGGGCCGCACGGAGATCTTCTCGTTGTAGAACTGCGGCTTCGCGGTGAAGACCTGCAGTGCGCGCATCCCGCCCCGCGCCGCGCGTCGTGCGGCCATGTGAATGCCGCCGGTATCGATCGTGTGAGCGCCGAAAATCATCATGGCGCGAAAGGTTATTCGACCGCGGGCACGGCGCTACGGGCACAGGCGGCGGTTTACGGACCTCCCGCCGACTTCAGTCGGCAGCCAGTGAAGCCCCGCTAGTTCAACGTGCCAACGCGCGCCGTCACGGCAGAACCGTTTCGCCAGCCCACAACCAGCTGCGGCGCTCGCAGCGCCACGAGCGGCCGCTCCGCACTCGTCGTCCCCGTCGATGCCGCTGGCCGCTCGCGAGCGAAGATGTGCCCCCACGTGCGCGACATCGCGAGCGAGATCTGCGGACGCTGACTGTTCGGATCCTCGAATGCGACGATCACGAGGCTGTCCGCCGCCGTCACGGCGCTCGCCGACGGACGATCCCCGTACATGATCGGCACCGGGGAATGAAACAGATCGCCGCGGTCCATCGAGTGCGCGAAGAACACTCCGGGTCCCGTCGGGCTGTTCAGGAAGTACGTCACGTGCACGTAGCCCGACGTCGAGTCCGCGGCGATGGACGGCGCCGGCCGCTCGCACGAGAGCGTGCCGCGATCGGTCGTGTCCACCGGAACGGTTGTAGCCCAGGTCGCGCCCGCATTGTCCGAGCGCGCCGAGAACAGCACCGCTCGACCGTTCTCGCGACGCGACCACCACGCGCCGTAGATCTCCGTCGGCGACAGCGCGGCGATGCGCAGCGAGCCCGGACACGCGGCGCTATCCGCGGGCATTGTCGCGACCGTCACGACCGGCTCGAGCGCAGGGGACCCGTCGGCACGAAGCACGAGATGGGCCTCGGCCTCGGAGCTCTCGGGGCCCGACACAGGCAGCGCGAGCTGGCGTGTGTCGTCCCTCCACTCGACGGGACCCTTCTCGCATGCAGTCAGGACGACAGCGAGCACGCCGAGCGACAGTACCGACGTGCGCGGTGTCCTCGGCTTACGCGGAGTGCGCGCAATGGACCGCGCGTCGGTCGGTGTGTGGAAGCGGAAGGCCTGGCGATCGCGTATCTTCACAACGTCGGTCCTCGATCTCTGCAGCCCCTACCCCGACTGCCCATGTCTGCCCCAGCCGTGAACCCGCCGCGCAACGCACGCAGCGCGAACTCAGAGACGCCCGCACCCGCCAGCGCCACGAGCCAGCCGATCCCGACCATGGGACTGGTGACCGGCTTCAACGGCAACCGCCGTGTGCCACTCGCCGTCAACGAACCCGTACGTTCGTACGCGCCCGGCTCGTCCGAGAAAGCTGCGCTCAAGGAGCGACTCGCCTCGATGGCGTCCGAACGAATAGAGATACCTGTCATCATCGGTGGCAAGGAGTATCGGTCGGGGGAAGTCGCGCATGCCGTCATGCCACATTCGCACCAGCACGTGCTCGCGGACTGGCACAAGGCCACGGACGAGCATGTGCGGCTCGCGGTCGACGCCGCGCGTGAGGCACAGCGCGAGTGGGCGAACTGGCCGTGGGAGGATCGCGCCGCGGTCTTCCTGCGCGCGGCCGAGCTCCTCTCCACCACGTGGCGCGCCACGCTGAACGCCGCGACGATGCTGGGTCAATCGAAAACGGCGTATCAGGCGGAGATCGATTCGGCCTGCGAGCTGATCGACTTCTTCCGCTTCAACTGCGCGTTCGCGCAGGAGCTGTACGACGAGCAGCCCGAAAGCAGTCACATGTTCTGGAACCAGCTCGACTATCGCGCGCTCGAGGGGTTCGTGTACGCGGTGACACCGTTCAACTTCACGGCCATCGGCGGGAACCTGCCGACCGCGCCCGCGCTCATGGGCAACACGGTCATCTGGAAGCCTGCATCGTCCGCGATGCTCTCCGGCTACTACGTGATGAAGCTGCTCGAGGCCGCGGGACTTCCGCCGGGCGTGATCAACTTCGTGCCGGGCGATGCGGCGATGATCTCGAACCACCTGCTGTCGCACCGCGATCTCGCCGGCGTGCACTTCACCGGCAGCACGGGCGTCTTCAACAGCATGTGGAAGACGATCGGCGCAAACATGAACCGGTATCGCTCGTATCCGCGCATCGTCGGCGAGACGGGCGGCAAGGACTTCATCGTCGCGCACCCGTCCGCGGACGCGAGGGCGCTCGCCGTCGCCATCGCGCGTGGCGGGTTCGAGTATCAGGGTCAGAAGTGTTCCGCCGCGAGCCGCGTCTATGTGCCGAAGTCGCTGTGGCCGCAGGTACGCGACGCCACCGTCGGCATGATCGACGAGATTCGCATGGGCGACGTGCGCGACTTCCGGAACTTCATGGGCGCTGTCATCGACGAGAAGGCGTTCAAGAAGATCGGCGAGTACATCGGCGACGCGAAGCAGAATGCGCGCATCGTGGCCGGCGGCGTGACGAAGGGCGACGAGGGCTACTTCATCGCACCGACGCTCGTCGAGACCGACCAGCGCGACTACCGCCTGATGTGCGAGGAGATCTTCGGACCCGTCGTCACCGCGTTCGTCTACGACGACAACGAATGGGCGGAGACGCTCACGATCATCGACGAGACGTCGCCGTACGCGCTCACCGGCTCGGTGTTCGCGACCGACCGTCGCGCCATTCAGCAGGCGGGCGTGGCGCTGCGAAACGCCGCCGGAAACTTCTACATCAATGACAAGCCCACGGGTGCGGTCGTCGGGCAGCAGCCGTTCGGCGGCGCGCGGGCGAGCGGGACGAACGACAAGGC
>Ga0068857_100004329_pt1 | contig 11978 bp, 10 predicted proteins | sample KBSCornC72_FD_66591 | JGI IMG/M metagenome (GOLD analysis project Ga0068857, IMG submission 66591) | Corn rhizosphere microbial communities from Kellogg Biological Station, Michigan, USA - KBS Corn C7-2 | ecosystem: Host-associated > Plants > Roots > Rhizosphere > Soil ...
GCCGTACCTTGCTCGCGTCAGAGGGATGGCCGCCGCTCCCACAGTTGGCGATGACACCGAGGTGCGGACGCCGACCGGCCGACTGATCCGTGGGCGAGTCCGGGAACTGGATCCTGGCTATGAACACAGCTTCGGCCATCCGCTACCTGCGTGGGTGCACATGAAGAACCACATCCGTGACCTCCTGAAGGCGGCCCCCGGGCCTACTCCGAAGGCGCCATCATGACGGCCAGCGCCTACCAAGCCGTGATGGACCGCAAGGCGCAGATTCTGCGGCAGGCCACCGGTATTGATTACGAGCGCTATCTCGACGGCCCGCTCCTCGTTGACTACGCCGGACTGATGACCTCCACCGGTTACAGCCCAGCCGAGGTACGGGCCCTGCAGAGGGCCCGCGGGGTCGGGGATACCCCCATGCTCGAGTTGCGAAACATCACCGAGCTGGTCCGAAGCCTCGCGCGGCCGGGATGTGGAGCACGAATCTTCGTCAAGGACGAGGCGGCCAACCCTTCCGGCAGCTTCAAAGATCGACGCGCGTCCATCTCCGCACACCACGCGAAGCGCATGGGCTATGGCGGCATAGTTGCCGCCACGAGCGGCAACTATGGCGCCGCGGTTGCCAGCCAGGCCGCAATGTGCGGTCTGGGCGCGATTGTCATCCAGGAGGCGTATGACAGTGAGGGCCGCGGCCAGCCCGAGATCCTGGAAAAGGCTCGCAAATGCGAGGCGCTGGGTGCGGAGGTGATTCAGACCACGGTAGGCCCGGAACTGTTCTACCTGCTTCTGAAGGTGCTGGAGGAAACCGGATGGTTCAACGCTTCCCTTTACACCCCCTTCAGCATCCAAGGGATAGAGACCCTCGGCGAAGAGATCATTGAAGGGGCCATTGCGCTGACCGGGCGACGCCCCGCAATGGTGATCTGTACGCACGCCGGCGGCGGAATGTGCACCGGCGTCGCCCGCGGTTTGCGCAGCGCTGGGAGCGAGAAGACCCGAGTCGTCGGCGTCAGCGTCGATCTCACCAACCTGCACATGGCCTCCGACCGCGACTTCAACCGCAAGTCGTTCACGACCGGGCATACGGGATTCTCAGTTCCCTTTACCACCTGGCCTGATCGAGCGGACGTGCCACGTAACGCGGCGCGGTCGCTTCGCTATCTGGACCGATTCGTCACCGTGTCACAGGGTTCTGTCTTTTTCGCCACCGAGTTGCTTGCGCAGGCAGAGGGGCTCGAGCGCGGACCGGCCGGGAACATTTCGCTCGCCGCGGCGCTGGTGCTGGCGCGCGAATTGCCGCGCGACGAAGTTGTCGTAGTGACCGAAACTGAATACACGGGGGCGGGCAAGACGCCTTGGGCGCAACTCTCCTTTGCCCGCAGCGTCGGGGTGCAGGTGGTCAATGGCGGGCCAGCAGATGAGCAACCCGGCGAGGTGATCGCACTACCCTTGGCCTTGGAGCAATTGGCCTGCAGGGAAATTGACCTTGACGCCGTTCGTCGGTCTTACCTACGGCACGCAATAGCCCTGCTAGGGCGCCCGCCCAGCGCCGCCGAGCGGGCGTTCTTAGCTGAGGACTCCAACCTAACGCCCGGCGAATTGGAGACACTCCTAACATCGAACGCAGCGGACTGAGACAAACATAATGGCATCTGGGCTCGACACAGAAGGACTGCAGGAGGCAGCCGACCGCTTCCTCTCTCCGGCGACGCGGCTCTCGTTTCCGCCTGTAATCGTCGAAGGCGGCCAGGGTGCGACCTTCTGGGATTTGTCCGGACGACGCTTCCTGGATTTGCACGCGATGGCAGGCGTGCTTAACATCGGCTACGCCCACCCGCGGCACATACAGGCGGTGGTCGAGCAGGTGCGCAAGTTGGTTCACTGCAACCCGGCCTATGTAATGCATGAGGCTCCGATCCGCCTCGCCGAGCGGCTGGCCGCGCTCACCCCGGGCGCATTCGCCAAGCGCGTCGCGTTCGGGCTTTCGGGGAGCGACGCGAACGACGGGGCCATCAAGCTGGCCCGTGCCGCCACCGGTCGGCAGCGGATCATCGCCTTCTCCGGCGCGTACCACGGCAACACCTACGGAGCACTGAGTCTTTCATCCGTGTCAGCGGCTATGCGTCGAGGGTTTGGACCGGAAGTACCAGGCGTGGTCCATGTTCCGTATCCCGACGTTTACCGTGACGCCTGCCGCGGCACGGTGGACGAGGTGGTAGCTCGCTGCCTATCTGAGTTGGACGCAGTTTTCGAAGCCGTGGCCCCGCCCGAGGACGTCGCCGCCATCGTGCTCGAGCCCGTTCAGGGCGATTCTGGGGTGATCGTGCCGCCGCAGGCCTATATAGACGGCTTGGTCGAGCGGGCTCATCGGTACGGCATCCTGCTTGTCGCCGAAGAGGTGCAAACGGGCATCGGCCGTACCGGCCGCATGTGCGCGAGTGAGCACTTCGGGCTGGAGCCCGACATGGTGATCTTGGGCAAGGCGCTGGGTGGGGGGATTCCCATCTCGGCGATCGTGGCACGCAGCGAACTGATGGACGCATGGCAGGCGCCGGGCCATGTCTTCTCAACCGCGGTCAGCCCGGTTGCTGCCACCGCCGCGCTGACCGTTCTCGACATCGTTGCCGATGAGGATTTGGCTGGGGCGGCGGAGGCGCGTGGCGCTGCGCTCCTTCGTGGGCTGTTGGAGATGGCCGAGCGCTACCCGGTGATTGGCGACGTACGAGGGCTGGGACTGATGTTGGGCGCGGACTTGGTGCTGGACCGTGACTCGCGCGCGCGGAACCGTGCGCTCACCGCCAAAGTGGTCAAGGGATGTGCGGACAGAGGCTGCTTCCTTACCTTCTTGGCTGGATCGGTGCTGCGCTTTATTCCACCGCTGGTTATTACCGACGAGCAGATCGAGCACGCAATAGGCGTGGTAGAGGACTCGCTAGCGGGCGCCTTGCGGGGCGATGTATCCGACGAGGAGGTGCGTGCGTTGACAGGCTGGTGATGGTGGCGACCAGCAGCGGGACAGCACAGCCCCTCGGCTGGCCAGACGGTCCGCCAATTGTCTAGCAGTGCTGACAGTCAGAAGTTCGGATGCCACGGCGGTATATTGAGTGATTGACAACATAACGGTATTGATCCCCTATCGCGGTGGGAGCCAAAGCAAGACGCGACTCAGGCTGGCTCAAGGTGAACGCAGTTTGCTCGGTCGAGCATTCCTTTTCGATACTTTGCTCGCTTGTTCGGCAAGCCCGCTCGTTCGCGAGGTGCATGTGATCGGCTAAACCTCATGCCCACCAAACGCACCTGAAATCAATAGTAAGGTCAGCCTTTGGTACGCACGCGAAACGAGCGGTCTCAATCGCGATTTGGCTTGTGCTGCTGACTCACTGGCCCGGCCGGGACCAATTGCCGTGGTGCTTGCCGACCTGCCATCTCTACGTCCCGAATCTCTAACTGAAGCTCTGGCCCGCGCCTCCGAACACAACTCGGCAACCGTTTCGGACCATCACGAGATTGGTACGACGATGCTGTTTGCTCAGCACAAGGCAGCGTTCCGGCCATCGTTCGGTCACGGAAGCCACAAAAGGCACGTTGTCCAAGGCTCCATCGCTTTGGCGCGTGTCTCCCCTCGCCTCAAGCTGGATGTTGACACGCAAGAGGATCTTGCTATGGCGGCCAAGCTGGGCGTCGGCCGGTATACGTTGGACGCTCTCAGCAAAATCCCTAGCCTGCGGCCGTCCAAACTCTCGGGGGTGACGTCCCGCGATGTGGAGGGGTTCCCACGCCCTAAAAGCCGATCGTGTGGAGCGCGCGGTGAACTCCGGGGCGTCGGTAGTCGTGGCGTCGCGGGGCTCGCGGAGTGAGAACCCGGCGGACACACAGGCGCGAAGGCGAAGAAGCTTGCTGCATCAGGTGGGAGTCAATCCCGCTCGAGAGCTCCGAGTCCACAAGGCTCGGTCACCGCTGACGGTCGTCCTAGTCCTTGGGACCGCCGGTCGCAGGGGTGCAGTGGCGAGGCAGTGGCCGTCCAGTGTGGAACTGGGCAGGTTAAACGGTTAGATGGGACACGGACCGCCAAGGATGGACACCACATGATCAACCTCATCTCCGCGGGCAGCGGCTCGCAGAACCTCTTCCAGCAGCTCATCGACGCTGCGATCCCCATCGGCAAGTACCAGCTCCACTGGCTCGAGCTCCTCGGCGTCCTCATCGGCATCGCGTCGGCGTGGTACGGCATGAAGCGCCGGGTCTGGGCCTGGCCTGTCGGCATCGTCGCCAACGTCATGCTCTTCTTCGTCTACCTCGGCGCGACCTTCGGTGCGGGTGAACGGATCCCGCTGTTCGGCCAGGCCGGCCGGCAGGTCTTCTTCATCGTGGTCAGCATCTACGGCTGGTGGCGCTGGTCGCAGCTGAGGAAGCGCCGCACCGACCCCGACGCCGCAGCCATCACCCCGCGCTGGGCCACCGTCAATGAGCGACTCGTCTGGGTCGCCGTGTGGCTGGTCGGCACCGTCGTGGTGCACCAGGCCTTCGTCGCGATCTGGAACCTCGCCCCGAACCCCTTCTACACGCCGCAGTGGTGGTTCTACTGGTGCGACGCCTGGATCTTCGTCGGCTCGTTCATCGCCACCTACGCGATGGCGCGCGGCTGGAACGAGTTCTGGCTGGCCTGGATCGGGGTCGACCTGATCGGTGTGCCGCTCGGGTTCGCCACCGGCTACGTCCCCACGGCGGTCATGTACATCTTCTACGGCCTGTTCGTCCTGTACGGCTTCACGCAGTGGGTCAAGGTGACCCGCGACGCGCGGCGCACCGAGGCCGACCGGGCGGAGCCGGTGCCCGCGGCCGGTTGAGGGCTGGACGGGGGCGCCGGCGACCGTCGGCGCCCCCGTACCCTTGTGCGCGTGAAGACCTTCGACGACCTGTACGCCGAGCTGGCGAACAAGGCGGTGAGCCGCCCCGAGGGCTCGGGCACGGTGCGGGCCCTCGACGCCGGCGTGCACGCCATCGGCAAGAAGATCGTCGAGGAGGCGGCCGAGGTGTGGATGGCCGCCGAGCACGAGGGCAAGGACCGCACGGCCGAGGAGATCAGCCAGCTGCTCTACCACCTGCAGGTGCTCATGGTCGCCACCGACCTCACCCTCGACGACGTCTACGCGCACCTCTAGAGGAAGCAGACATGCTGCGAATTGCCGTGCCCAACAAGGGATCGCTGTCCGAGCCAGCGGTCGACATGCTCCGCGAGGCGGGATACCGCGTGCGCCGCGACGCCAAGGAGCTCGTGGTCACCGACCCCGACAACGACGTCGAGTTCTTCTACCTGCGTCCGCGTGACATCGCCGTCTACGTCGGGTCCGGCCGGGTCGACGGTGGCCTGACCGGCCGCGACCTGCTGCTCGACTCCGGGAGCGCGGCCGTCGAGGTGATGACGCTCGGCTTCGGTGCGTCCACCTTCCGGTATGCCGCGCGGCCGGGTACCGCGACGTCCGTCGCCGACATCGCGGGTCACCGCGTGGCGACCAGCTACCCCGGCCTGGTCGAGAAGCACCTCGCCGAGCACGGCGTCAGCGCCCAGGTGGTGCGCCTCGACGGCGCGGTCGAGACCGCGATCACGCTCGGGGTCGCCGAGGTCATCGCCGACGTCGTCGAGACCGGGACCACGCTGCGCCAGCAGGGGCTGGAGGTGTTCGGCGAGCCGATCCTGCACAGCGACGCGGTCCTCATCCGCCAGAACGGCGGTAGCAGCGGCGCCCCCGGCGTCGAGGTCCTGCGGCGCCGGCTCACCGGCGTGATCACCGCCCGGCACTACGTCATGCTCGACTACGACGTGCCGGCGGGCCTGGTCGAGCAGGCGTGCGCCGTGACCCCCGGGCTCGAGTCGCCGACGGTGTCCCAGCTGCAGAACAAGGACTGGGCGGCCGTGCGCGCGATGGTCCCGCGCGCCCGGACCAACGCGATCATGGACGAGCTCTACGACCTCGGTGCCCGCGCCATCCTGGTCACCGACATCGCCGCCTGCCGGCTCTGATGGGCCAGCCCGACGACCCGGCGGCGTTCGCGCCGTTCCGACCCCGCCGCGGCCGACGGACCGCGGTCATCACCGCCATCACGTCCGTCGTGGTCTTCGCCGTCGTGGCCCTCGTGCTGCCCGGGCCGGCCGAGGCCGGGAACTGGCGGGTGCCGGACCGGGTGTTCTTCCTCGCCATCGGCCTCGCGTTGGCCGGCGGCCTGTGGCGGTTCGCCTCGCTGCGCGCCGTGCCCACCCGCGAGGGCCTCACGGTCCGCAACGTCATCGTGACCCGGACCGTGGAGTGGCGCAGCATCAGCGACATCCACTTCTCCGGTGGTGACCCGTGGGTGAGCCTGGACCTCGATGACGGCGACACCCTTGCCGTGATGGCGATCCAGCGGGCCGACGCCGAGTTCGGGCGGGACGAGGCCGGTCGACTCGCGGCCCTGGTCCAGGCGCTCGGCCCGAGCGCCACCAGCCCCGAGGTCACCCTCGGCTGACTGCCATCGGGTCGGGTGCGGCGGCTCAGGTGATCTGGCGCAGCCCGGGCCGCAGCAGGCAGGCCAGCGCGGTCTGGCCCACCATGAGCACGGCCAGCACCAGCCACAGCGACGCGAACCCGCCGGTGGCGTCGTGCAGCGCGCCGAGCGCGGCCGGCCCGAGCGAGGCGATCGAGTAGCTGCAGAAGAAGGCCATCCCCGCGAGCCGCGCGCTGGCCGCCGGTGTGGCCGCGTAGTCGACCATCAGGACCAGCCCGAGCGCGAACGACCCGCCCTGCCCGAACCCGAGCACCACCACCCAGACCCACGGCGCCGCGCCGGGCGCCAGCCACAACCCCAGCTGGCCGAACAGCCCGAGCAGCGAGGCAGCCAGGAGCAGCGCGCGGTGGTCGTGGACCCGGTCGGTCAGCGCCGGGCCGAGCAGGCCCGATACCAGCTGGGCGACGGTGAACGCCGACAGGAGGTAGCCGGAGTGCGCCGGGTCCCAACCGCGGGCGAGGTAGCTCGGCGCGAGCCAGGCGAGGGAGGAGTAGAACTCCACCGACTGCAGCGTCAGGTACCCGGCCACGAGCCACGCCGTCGGGTGCCGCCACGGCAGCCGCCCGGGGTCGATGACCCGGGGGTTCGCCGCCCGTTGCCGGGCGTGACCACGGGCGACCGGCAGCCACGCGAGCACGCCCACCACGCCGAGCAGCGACCAGGATCCCAGCGAGGCCTGCCACGAGCCGAGCCAGCGCTGCATGGGCACCGCAAGAGCGGAGGACGCTGCCGCGCCGCCCATCATCGCCAGCATGTACAGGCCGGTGACCAGCCCCGAGCGCTGCGGTGGGAACAGCTCCTTGACCAGGCCGGGCAGCAGGGTGCCCCCGATGGCGATACCGACGCCCGCGACGAAGGTCCCGGCATACAGGACCCACAGGTGCCCGCCCTCGAACCGGGTCGCCAACCCCGCCGCCGCGCAAGCTGCCGCGACTTCCACCGCACCCGCCGCGCCGATCCGCGCCGCCACCCGCTGTGCGAGCGGAGCGAAGACACCCATGCAGAGGACCGGGAGGGTGGTCAGCGCCCCGAACGCGGCCCCTGACAGGCCAAGCCCGCCGATGATCGACTCGGCCAGGGGCGGCACGCTGGCCATGGCGGTGCGCAGGTTGGCGGCGACTGCGACCAGGCTCAGGGCCATCGCCCACACAGGCGGCAGGTGTCGACGGGTCCCGGTCATCCGGGCCAGTGTCTCAGCCGCCCTCGGACCCGGAACGGGTGGTCCGGTCATCGGGTACCTGCTCGCGGGCCTCCTCGAAGCCGAGCCCGGTCAGCATGAGCAGGTCCACCACCATGGAGCGGACCTGGGCGCGCACCACCTCGCTCGACAGGCGGGCGCCGGGGACCGGCAGGGCGCTGTCCGCGCCGATGCGCGCCAGCGCGGCACGAGAGTTGGTCGGCGGGCGACGGGCCTCCAGCTCGCGGGCCATGTCGGCCGTCGTGGCGGACAGGGCCCGCACGAGTGCGACGTATGCCGGTGGGACCGGTTCGTGGCGCCACGCAGCGGCGCGCGTGCGGCGCACCAGCACCCGCAGGTTGCGCACGGCGCGGTCGAGTGGCTCCACGAGGTCGGCGATGGCCTGCACGCCAGGCAGGTGCCGGCGCCGCAACGGGGAGAGGCGCACGACCGCGATCCCCTCGGATGCGAACTCACGCAGCTGGTCGAGCAGCCGCTCGGTGTCGCGAGCCCGCGTGAGGGTATCGCGGGCCAGGTCCGCGTCACCGGTGCTGACGGCGCGGGCGGTGTCGTCGAGCACGGCGCTCACCTCGCGCAGAACCACCGCCGCCTGCTGCCGCGGGCGGCGCACGGACGAGGCCGGGACGAACAGGGTCAGCAGCAGTGCCACGCTGCCCCCGACGACGGCGTCGAGCCACCGCGTGAAGACCTGTCCGCTCTGCGGCAGCAGGGTGGTCACGATCACCGACTGGATGCCGGCCTGCATGGTGAGCATCGGGCCCGCGCCGAGCAGGGCGGCCAGGCTCATCGCCACGACGACCACCACGGCGATCTGCCAGGTGCCCGTGCCGAACACGTGCACGAAGGCGTCGCCGACGAGGACGCCGACGGCCACACCGGCCATCACCTCGACCGCCCGCCGCAGCCGCTGCCCGAAGGACATGCCCAGCGAGACGATGGCCGTCACCGGCGCGAAGAACGGGCGTGGGTGGTGCAGCACCGTGGTGGCGACCGTCCACGCCAGCGAGGCACCCACCCCGCACTGCACGATGAAGAAGATGCGGCCGAGCAACCGCCTGCTGCGCGCCTGCGCCTCGACCCGGGCCAGCCGTGCGGCCCCTGCGGTGAGGCGGTCCGCGGTGCTCACGTCAGCGGTACTGCCGGCAGCGGCGTTCCATGCAGGCGATTATGGCGGGGTCGCGCGGGCAGGGCCTGTGGACAACTCGGCGGCCGGTTTCGCCGATCGGGGCACAGTGGAGGCATGCCCGGCACGCAGGTAGCGCCCCGCCCCCGCCCTGTCGTGCCGGGCTACTGCCTCGAGGAGCTGATCGGCGCAGGTGCGGCCGGTTCGGTGTGGGCGGCGGTGCGTGCCACGGACGGTGCCCCGGTGGCGGTCAAGGTGGTTCCCGTGCGCGCAGACGGCCCCGACGCCGAGCGCGCCGCCCGTGAGGTCGGGGTGCTGGCCAGCGTCGACGTCGAGGGGCTGGTCGGGTTCCACGAGGCGATCGGCCTCCCGAGCGATCCGGCGGCCGTCGCGATCGTCCTCGACCGGGTCAGGGGTGGCTCCCTGCACCGCGCGGTCACCGCCCGGGGTCACCTGAGTGTCGGTGAGTCGGTGACCATCCTGACCGCGGTCGCCCGAGCCCTGGGCGGTCTGCACGCCGCCGGGGTGGTGCACGGCGACGTGTCGCCCACCAACGTGCTGCTCGAGCTCAGCGGGCGACCGCTGCTCTCCGACCTGGGCGTGGCGCGGCTCGCCGGGGAGCGGCCGGGGGAGCTGTTCGGGACCGCCGGGTTCGTGGCTCCGGAGGTGCTGGGGGGTGCGGCGCCGACCACTGCTTCCGACGTGTATGCCGTGGGGGCACTGGCGTGGTGGTGCGTCACCGGCGGTGCGCCGGGGCCGGCTGCCCTCCGGCCGCCCCTCGAGGTGCTCGCGCCGGGACTGCCCGAGCAGTGGCGCGCCGCCACCACCGCCGCGCTGCGCGGGGTCCCCGAGCAGCGGCCCAGCGCCGCTGACCTCGCCCTGGCCTACTACGACTCGGCATCGTGCGAGGCGTTGCAGCTCGTCGTGGGCACCGACGAGACCTCGCTGCTCACCACCCGGCTCCGCAGCGCACCCACGCCCGCCCCGGAGCCCGAGCCTGCACCGGATCGGCGACCGTTGCACCGGCTCCGCGGGCCGAGACCGTCGAGTCAGCCCGGTCGGGGAGTGCACCTTTCCGCAGCGGGGTGGCGGCCAGGTCGGGCCGGCTTCGTGGTGCTGGCCGCGGTCCTGACTGGTGTGCTGGGCGTGGGAGCACTGACGCTCGGCCCGCCCGACCTGCCGTGGGCGAAGGCTGCGGGGGAGCGTGCTCCAGCACGGGGTTCCTCCCGCTCCGCCAGCAGTGCTCGGTCGCCCGGCGGGCTCGTCTTCGACCACGAGTCCGCCCGGCGTGACCCGCGCCGCCTCATGCAGGAGCTCTCCGACCTGCGCGCCCACGCGATGAACGCCGCCTCGAGCACCGACCTGGCCCTGCTCGACGTGCCCGGTTCGCCCGCGCTGGCGGCGGACCGGGCGACCCTCGACCGGCTCCGGCGCTCGGGGAGCAGCTACGCCGGTGTGGCCCTACGGGTGCGCAGCGCCACCGTCGTGGCGGTGACCGCTGACCGAGCCAGGGTCCGCGCGGTCGTGGACACCGCGGCATACGACGTCGTGTCGGACTCGGGCCCGCCGCTGCCGCAACCGGCGCGCGCGGGCGACCCGATGCGGTTCACGCTGCGGTGGGCCGACGCGCGGTGGCAGGTGGAGCGGGTCGAGGCGACCTAGCTCCCCACCTCGGCGCGCAGCAGCTGGGTGAGGTCGGTGTCCTGGTGCGTGAACCCGGTCTCGAGCAGGCGGCCCGGGGAGACGCGTTTGCTCGTCAACACCTCGTCGGCGAAGCCGCCGAGGACCAGGCGCACGCCGAACGCCGGGGCCGGCAGCACCGACGGGCGGTGCAGCGCGTGGCCGAGGGCGCGCGCGACGTCGCGTTGCCGCTGCGGCTCGGGGGCGACGACGTTGACCGGCCCCCTGATGTCGGGGTGGTCGACGAGGTGGGCCAGGGCGGCAACCGTGTCGCGCAGCGAGATCCACGACCACCACTGCCGGCCGCTGCCGAGCGGGCCGTTGATGCCGAGCCGGGCCAGCGTGGTCATCCGCTCGAGCGCCCCACCGGTGGCTGCCATCACCAGGCCGGTGCGTGGGTGGGCCACGGACAGTCCGGCTGCGCGCGCTGGGTCGGCACTGTCCTCCCACGCCCGCACCATCTCGGTCACGAAGCCCTCGCCCGGTCCGGACTGCTCGGTCAGGACCTCCTCGCCCCGGTCGCCGTAGAAGCCGATCGCCGACTGGCTGACCAGGCGCACCGGCGCGGCGAGCTCGGCCAGGGCGGTGGCGACCGTCGTGGTGCCGTCGACCCGAGAGGTCAGCAGCTCCCGTTGGTAGGCGGGGGTCCAGCGGTGGTCCGACGGCCCGGCCCCGGCGAGGTGCACGACGGCGTCGACCCCAGCCAGGGTGCTGGGGTCGAGCCGACGTGACGGTGGGTCCCACTCGAGCTCGTCGGGAGCCTGCGGCGACCTGCGCACCAGGCGGACGACCTCGTCGCCACGTGAGCGCAGGTGCGCCGTCAGAGCGGTGCCGACCATCCCCGAGGAGCCGGTGACGGCGATCCGCTTCGGCACCGGATCAGACCTCGAAGTTGCCGTCCTCGAGCCGCGTCTTCATGGCGCTGAGGAACCTCGCCGCGTCCGCACCGTCGACGACCCGGTGGTCGTAGGACAGCGCGAGGTAGACCATCGAGCGGACCGCGATCGTCTCGCCACCCTCGGTGTCGGTCACCACGACCGGGCGCTTGACGACCGCGCCGGTGCCCAGGATGCCGACGTTGGGCTGGTTGATGATCGGCGTGTCGAACAGCGCGCCACGGCTGCCGGTGTTGGTCAGCGTGAAGGTGCCACCGGACAGCTCATCGGGGGTGATCTTGTTGCCTCGGGTGCGGTCGGCGAGGTCGGCGATCGCGCGGGCGAGACCGGCGATGTTGAGGTCGCCGGCGTTCTTGATCACCGGGACGAGCAGGCCGCGCTCGGTGTCGACCGCGACCCCGAGGTTCTCCTGGCCGTGGTAGGTCACCTGGTCGCCATCGACGCTCGAGTTGACCTGCGGGTACTCCTTGAGCGCCTCGACCGCGGCCAGCGCGAAGAACGGCAGGAAGCTGAGCTTGGTGCCCTCGCGCTGCTCGAACTC
>Ga0068857_100004334_pt1 | contig 11974 bp, 8 predicted proteins | sample KBSCornC72_FD_66591 | JGI IMG/M metagenome (GOLD analysis project Ga0068857, IMG submission 66591) | Corn rhizosphere microbial communities from Kellogg Biological Station, Michigan, USA - KBS Corn C7-2 | ecosystem: Host-associated > Plants > Roots > Rhizosphere > Soil ...
GACCTGATGAATGCCCTTTTGGACGCCTTTGCCGGCAAAAATGGAGTGCTTGCCAAACATAACGTAAAACTGCGCAAGGTGTTCGAACAGGAAGAACTTATGGCCGAGGTCGAAGGTTTTATCGCCCGTGCCGGTTACAGAACTGAGCTAATGTCGGATGAGGAACACGGCCTGTCCGAGATCGAGATCACGTTCTCAAACGGAACGAAAATTTTGTTTGACTGGAACATGGCGAGCTATGTCGAATTTCAGCGTTCCGTCGAGCTCATGCGGAGCCTCGAAAACGATCTGCCCGCGCCGTTCGTGGTCGGTGAGAACGGTAAAAGTGAGCAAATATCATCACGCATAGATTTGCTGGAAAAAGTGACGGGAATGGCAAAAAAAGACCTGACCATACAGCGTTACAAAGGTTTGGGAGAGATGAACCCCGAACAGCTCTGGGAAACGACGATGAATCCGGATAAACGCACGCTCCTTCAGGTGCGTATCGAGGACGCGATCGAGACCGACGGCATCTTCACCGTCCTAATGGGCGACAGCGTCGAACCCCGCCGAAAGTTCATCGAGGACAATGCTCTGGATGTGAAGAATCTGGATGTCTGATCTGACAATTTAAAAAATAAACGCAGGGTGAGGATTTCTTTGCCCTGCGTTTATTTTTAAACTGTATTATTGTGGCAATTACAGTGTAGAATATCTGATCATCACGATCCAACAGCCCGCTGGCTTGCCGGATTGTCCCGATCCATTTATGAAAAAGCACGTTTTAAGAGCCTCCGTACTATTTTTTGCGCTTGCCGCTGTGAGTTTTGCTCAAAAGCCGGACCCTTCGCCTACTCCACAAGATGACGAGGTTGTAAAAATTACGTCCAAGATCGTTCAGGTCGATGCGGTTGTGACTGACAAGGATGGGAACCAAATTACGGATCTCTCTCGTGACGATTTTGAGATACTTCAAGATGGCAAACCTCAAAAAATAGTAGGATTCTCATACGTAAATGTGGACACTTCTCAGAACGTTGGATTGGCTACCACACAAAGATCGGATAAGAATCTCATACAACCGCCGCCGGTAAAGGGTCACGGTCTGGGCCGGATCATTACCTTTGTGGTTGATGACGGCAATTGTTCCGCATCGCAATCGGGAATGTTCTCGGCCCGTGAGGCCCTTCAAAAATTTGTCAACGAGCAGATGCTTCCAACAGATTTGGTTGCAATTTATCAAACCAGATCGGGAAGCAGCGTTTTGCAGCAATACTCATCCGATAAGCAGCAGCTACTGCGAGCCGCCCGAAGGATACGCTGGTATCCACCTACCGGAGGTTGTGCTTCTTCCGACGGCAGTTTTTTTGAAGCGGCGCGCTCCAATACTTTCCAAAAGATGACGCCAGGCGGCGGTACTGAAACGGCTGTGATAGAGTCCGAGGCCGATCGCAAAACGCGGGAAGGCAGCGAAGATTTTGGCAAAAACAATCAGGTCGTCGGTACTGTCGGTGTTTTACGATACGTGGTTCGCGGACTTGAGCGTGTCGGAGGGCGCAAGATCGTTTTCTTTATGTCGGACGGAATGCCGTTTCGGTCTCGTGACGGCCAAGTACTCAGCGCTGTTGATTCCCTTCGTGATCTGACCGATCTTGCAAATCGCAATTCCGTAATTTTCAACACGATCGACGTCCGGGGCGTCATGAATACCATCATGATTGAAGCCAGGGATGAGGTTTCGACTAGCGGCGAAGCAGATGTAAATGCTTCAGACAAAATTATCGCGAACCGGACAAGGGACGTGAGGAATTCACAGGAAGGTATGGCTGTTCTCGCAGACCAAACGGGCGGCAGATTTTACCACGACAGTAATTTTCTTGAGGGGCCGATCCGCAAAGCTCTTAGCCTTGAGAAAGGTTACTATCTGCTCGCGTACCAACCGGCCGACGATACCTTTAAAGGAAAGAATTTTAACGCGCTCGAAATCAGACTGAAACGGCCTGACCTTAAAATTAACTCACGCGCAGGATTTATTGGATTTACGACTGACAACACAGCAACGAAAAAAAGAACCGGTGACAGCGAGCTGTATGACGCGATTGCCGCTCCGCTACCAAAAGCCGGTCTGAATCTGCAACTTACTTCTTTTTTCGGCAACAGTGCAGCCGAAGGAAATTTTGTCCGCTCTTTGTTTCATTTACAGGGCGACGAGATAACCTTTGTTGACGACGGCAATTTAAAGAAGGCTATATTCGATGTGGTTGCTGTTACCTTGAATGAGAAAAACGAGGTTGTTGACGAATTTACCCGTACGCATACGTTCCGGATCGAATCTGCTGCGATTCCCCTGATCAAACAAAATGGCTTGGTCTACTCTACGGACGTGCCGATCAAGAAGCCGGGTACATACAATTTTCGAGTTGCGGTGCGAGACGGGACGAGCCGAATGCTTGGAACTGCAAGCCAGGTGATACAAATTCCCGATCTAAGGAAAGGCAAGCTGTTTCTTTCCGGATTGACCGTCGCGCAGGTTGATGCCAACGGAAAGTTTTCGATTCCGGGTTCTGTCAAACCCGAAAATGCATTGTCGCTTATTGCGTCTACCGCGGTCCCCGGTGTTCGCCAGTTTCGCAAAGGCTCGATCCTTGCATATGCCTATACCATCTACAACGCGAAGCTCGATAACGCAACAAATCAACCGAAGCTTTCGATACAAGTGAATTTATACAAGGATGGGAACGTTATCTCGGAAGGAAAGCCACAAACAGCAGACCTGGAAAAGCAGGCTGACCTGTCACGCATCAACGATTACGGCTACCTTCGGCTTAACCCGACCATAGAACCAGGCGATTATGCTGTCCAGATCATAGTCAAGGATCTGTCCGAAGATGGTAAGAACGCAATGTCCAGCCAGTGGGTTGATTTCGAAGTTATTGAGTAAATAATCACAAAACGTTGACTTTGGCGATTTAAAGGGCATATTCTTCACGAAAATGTCTATTGAGACCGCAAAACGACTGCGTAAGTCTGACCAGATCGGCCACTACCAGATTATGGAACAAATTGGTGAGGGCGGAATGGGTGTGGTGTTTTTGGCAAGAGATCTGCGCCTGCACCGAAATGTCGCTATCAAGGTCCTACCCGAGACAGTTTCTACGGATAAAAGCCGACTTAACCGCTTTGAACAAGAAGCAGTTGCGGCATCTGCCCTTAATCATCCCAACATTCTGACGATTCACGAGATCGGTAGATCAGATAATGCCAAATTTATCGTTTCGGAGTATGTAAATGGTTTCACTCTCCGTGAAAAGATTCCTACGCTTACTGTATCGGAATCTATCGATCTGGCAATTCAGGTTGCTTCTGCTCTTGAGGCTGCACACAAGCATGGGATAGTTCACCGCGACATCAAGCCCGAGAACATAATGGTTCGTGAGGATGGATTGGTTAAAGTGCTTGATTTCGGTTTGGCAAAACTGACCGAAAAACAAATCTCGTTTCTTAACAACGAAGCCGCTACCTTAGCGATGGTCAAAACCGAACCTGGTATGATAATGGGCACCGCGTCGTATATGTCACCGGAACAAGCGCGGGGACTAGAGGTTGATTGTCGAACGGATATATGGAGCCTCGGCGCCGTACTGTTTGAAATGATCGCGGGTTATCCGCCGTTCGAAGGCGAAACATCCATGGATGTAGTAGCGTCGATCTTAAACAAAGACCCGCGACAGTTGACATCGGCGTCTGGCACGTTACGCATAAACGACATTATTTATCATTGTCTACAAAAGAAGCCTTCAGACAGGTATCAATCGGCTGGCGAACTTACTGCTGATCTCCGTTTCCTCAAACGGGCGCATGACGCAAAAGCCGATCCTGATGTGCGTCTGCTCAAAAATAATACGGCGGTTACGGAAGTTTTATCGACCTCATCCACAAGACGATGGCTGGTTAGCGACCCGAAACGAGTGATTGTCGCCGGCCTTGCACCAGTTTTGGCCGCGGCTGCGATCGCGATCTACGTTTGGGCTCCTGGAGCTTCGCACACGTCCATTACGAACTCTCAACGGTCACCGGCATACGACCTCTACGTGCGCGGAAAGGTCAAGGTCACAAATGTCAATCGTGACGACAATGACGCCGCCATCAAACTCCTTGAGCAAGCTGTAGCGATCGACCCTAATTATGCCGAAGCCTGGGCTGAGCTCGCCAAAGGCTACGTATTTCGATCATTTAATTTCGCACGTGATCCTGAGCAGAGAAAGCTGAACGAGGATGCGGAGGTTGCTGTCGAGAAAGCTCTTGAGCTAAATCCAAACCTGCCGGAGGGTCATTTATCACGCGGCCTTGTATTATGGACCCATACCAAACGTTTCCCGCATGAACAGGCGATCCAGGCATTCAAACGGGCTATAGCTCTAAATCCTGACCTTGACGAAGCTCATCAATGGCTGTCCGTGGTTTATATACATATCGGCTTATTTGACGAGGCTACCGAAGAGATCAACAAGACACTCGAGATCAATCCGAACAACACAGCGGTGCGCCTTCGAATGATCGCGGTGAATACATACCAAGGCAAATTCGAAGAAGCCATAGGCGTCGTCAAGACGACTCCGCCCGACCAGTATCCGGCTAACCTTAACCGCATCGCGGCTGACAGCCTTGTTCAGCTGGGACGTCTTAATGAGGCAGAGACGGTCATCGATGAATATTTGAAGGCTTATCCGGACGACGAGGGTGGAAATGTAACAAGTGTAAAAGCGATATTGTTGGTGAAAGAAGGTAAACAGAGAGAAGCAGAAGCGACCATCCAGCGCGCTATAGAGATCGGGAAAGGTTTTGGCCATTTCCATCACTCTGCCTACAATATTGCGTCGGCCTATGCCCTTATGAAAAAGCCGGACGAAGCCGTCAACTGGCTGCAGAACGCCGCCGACGATGGTTTTCCCTGTTATCCCTATTTCGAGATCGATCACAATCTCGATAACCTTCGTCAAGACGCCCGTTTCATAACGTTTATGTCAAAACTGAAGGAGAGGTGGCTGAAATACAAAGCTGAGTATGGCGGGTGACCTGGGAGCTCGTCCTGGTCTGTCTGACGGGTTGTTCCCGACTATCAAACGTCCTGGCGCGACACGCCTTCAATTTGCAAAACAAGATCGGCACCATACGCCTTAGAAGGCGTTTGAAACCCCGCAACAAGATTTCCGTCCAGTATTTTTTGAGTGATGTTCAATGCGGTTAACGCTGTCATCGTATAACCATCTGGTCCCTGCATTCTTGATTCGACTCGGTTGCCGTTATAATCCGACGCCTCGCCCCAAAGCAGCGTTTTTCCTTTTGTTCGTTCAATATCGGATGGGCCGCCCGGCGGTATCTGTTTTTGTAAGTAATCCTGAACCGGTCTTGTCGCAAGCAGCCAACCCAGATAGCGGCTCATTTTCATCAATTTAAGCTGCTTTTGCGGGACAACCGTGTAAACTTCGATATTTGGGATTCCGGTTGAGTAAAAAGCCGTTGCGACATCACCCCAGGGGATAGTGACGCCAGTTTTCGTGACTTCGCCGAAATCTATCTCACGCGTTTTCCACGCTGCCGGAACGCCTGTGATTTTGCCGTCCTTACGAATAGCACCGCCGTTCCCAATGTTCATCGTCATTGTTGCCTGCGTTCCGTGCGAAATGCGACTACCTTTGCCGTAAAACGCGAGAGTCAGATTTGTCGCTGACGGCAGGCGATCTTTCAGATGCCGAGCTAAACAGTCAGACGGAACAACGTCAAAGCCGACGCCGGGCATTATCATTATTCCAGCGTCCTTGGCCTTTTGATCAAGCCGAGCCATCGCTTCAAAGACGGCGATCTCACCTGTTATGTCCGTGTAATGCTTTTTATTTCTGAGACATGCTTCGACCATCGGCCGCGAGGTCAACGAAAACGGCCCGGCACAATGCAAAACGACTTCAACCTCTTGCAGCGCCGCATCGAGTCTGTCCTTCTCATCAAGCGAAAAAACGCGGTATTCGAGATGATGTTTTTTCGCAAGTGCTTCGACGGCAATAGCATTCCGACCGGCAAGTATCGGTGTCATCCCGCGTTCGACGGCATAACGCGTGATCAACTCACCCGTGTAACCATTCGCGCCATAGATCAGGAAGGATTTAGCCATAATAAAAATAGCTGAAACTTTTCTAATCCAACATCTTCCTCAACAACACAATCTGCCCGAGATGATACGCATTGTGATCCGCAACCAGCAAGGCTTCGCGCAGCAGCGTTTGCCCGTCGCCCCACGGAAATATCATGTAAAGATCGTTTGCTTCGTCCGAAACAAGATCACGCATCGCCTGTAGATCATTTAAAACCTGCTTAACCGATTTTTGCCAGCCGGTTTCCGTGCCTTTGTCTTTTGGCCAATAGCCGTCCGGCCAATCGGGCGAAACATGTTTAGAGTTGCGGCTGAATTCCAGAATGTCCCACTGCGCGATCCTGATATGTTCAAGCAGCTGCCACGCGGTGTGCGGTGAATTTCCCGGTTGCGTATTTATCTCTTTGATGGGAAATTTCTTTAATGAGCTTTCCAGACCGACGTGCGCCGATTTTCCCTCAAGTAGTTCTAAAATATGTTCGCGTAATGCTTTTTGCTGGTCCATAATTCGTTCAAAAAAGATCTAAGCCTTCTGCCTGCGTTTCCTTCAATTTCGCTAAAAACTCGCCGCGCGAGATCTCTTTTGCGCCAAACTTCCGCATATGCGGCGTCATTACCTGAATGTCGAACCACGTCGCTCCGCGATTCCGTAGATGATCGATCAAAAACATCAGTGCAAGACGCGATGCATTCGGCACTTTGTAGAACATACTCTCGCCGCAGAAAACGCCGCCGGCGTCGACGCCGTACACGCCACCGACAAGGTTATTTTCGTCGCTCCAAACCTCGACGCTGTGAGCCATCCCAGCCTTGTGCAATTTGGTGTAAACTTGGACAAACTCAGGCGTAATCCACGTGCCGGGCTGATCGGGACGTTTCGCTGCGGAGCAGTTTTTTATCACATCGTGAAATGCCTTATCCATTGTGAATGAAAAGCGATTTTTGCGACCCTCTTTGGCGAGGCTTCGCGGGATATGCAGTTCTGCAAATTCGAGTATGGCGCGTTTTTCCGGGCAAAACCACGGCATCGGCATATTGCCGATCGGCCAAGGAAAAATGCCTTTGGTGTAGGCATTTTTCAGATTTTCGACCGAAAGATCGCCGCCAAATCCTATGATGTCCCGTGCGTCGTAGTAATAATCACCGAACAAAACCCACTCCGGAAACTCGTGAGTTTGCGGATCGGGAAACGCGATAGCTGACATAAGGATATTTTAACGCAGAGCACGCCGCGCTGCCGAGAGATTTTGTCAGGATACAGGGATGAACCGGATCAATTGGGCTAAAAATCACTTTTATCCCCTGAATCCTCGTTTATTTTGTATTTCTTCCGGGCATCTCGGGGATTTTCAAGCCAGCTCAAACCACTTTCAGCTTCCACTTTCCGCGTCTGAACAATATCGCCGCGGCGATCGCCAGCGCAGAAAAGGCCAAAGTTATCGCCCAGAACACGCCCTGCGGACCCATATTGAAGTGGTACGCCAGCGTGTATGCAAGCGGTATTTCAAACATCCAGAATATGAACAAATTGAGATAGGTCGGCGTCCACGTGTCACCCGCGCCGTTGAACGCAGTTTCAAGCACCATGCCTATTGCGTAAAAGAAAAAACCATACGCAATTATGCGCAACGCGTTCGCGGCGTATGCCAGAACCTCCGGTTCGCTCGTAAAAATACCCGCAATCTGTTCCGAGAACACGACGAACAAGACACCTATCGAGGTTTGCACTATCGCATTGTAAAACGCTGCGGTCCAAACGGCTTTTTCCGATCGGTCCGGTTTTTGAGCTCCCAGATTTTGCCCGACGAGCGTTGCCGCCGCATTGCTCAGCCCGATCGACGGCAGCAGCGCGAATATCACGACCCGAATGCCGATCTGATATCCCGCAACAGCCTGCGTGCTAAACCCGGTTATGACGCGCACGAGCCCGATCCAGCTTGCGGTCTGAATAAAGAACTGCAGGATCGCAGGGGCCGAAACCTTTACGAGTCGGAAGATCTGTCCGAAGTCAACCTTCCAATGATGTGCGTTAATATGAAAACGCTTTTCGCCGCGAAACATATAATACGCCGCGAACACGACGCCCAAACCGCGGCCGATCGTCGTTCCTACCGCGGCACCTTCGACGCCAAGCTTCGGAAAAAACAGCAAGCCGAAAATAAAACACGGCGACAGAACGATGTTGAGAATATTTGCCAGCCATAGCACGCGCATTGCTATTGCCGCGTCGCCCGCGCCGCGAAATATCGCGTTCAGCAAGAACAGGAACATCACGACGACGTTTCCGCCCAGCATTATCCGTGTAAAGTTGACGCCCTCGGTGATCACGTGTTCCTCGGCTCCCATCAAACGGAGAAAATCCCCCGCAAAGATCAAGCCGATCACTCCGAGAACGACGGAAACAACCAAACCTATATAGATCGCATGTGTTGCCGCTTTTGCTGCTCCGTCCGGGTCCTTTTCGCCGATGCGCCTCGCGACCATCGCGGTTGCACCGACGCTTAGGCCGATGGCGACCGAATAGATCAGGTACATCATCGACTCGGTGATGCCGACGACCGCGACCGCATTTGCGCCGAGATGCGCGACAAAAAATATGTCCACAACCGCGAACAAGCTCTCAGCGAACATCTCGACTATCATCGGCACGCTGAGAATGAACAATGCGACGCCAAGCGAGCCTTGCGTAAAATCGCGTTGCGTTCCCCAAACCGCCTCGCGCAATATGCTCCAAAATGAATTATCCACCGTCTCCGCAGACGGATTTACAGAATCAAAAGACATATAGAAATTTTAAAAGCCTTAAGTAAAAAGAGCGCGAGGTGCGCTGGAGCAACCCGTTTCTTCGATGAGAAGAAAAGCGAAAAACGGGCACATCGGTGCGGCTGACTTAGACAATGGCGGTACGCATAATTTTAAGAATCTATCACAGGATAGATTTAGAGCGCAATATATTTTCGAAAATTTCGATCTTGCGCCGCGTCGAAAACGTTCTTGTTATTAGAACTTCATAAATTTATAATTCCTTTACAAGAGGAGATTATTCCGTATGATAAAACGAATTCGTGGAAGCTCTATCTGATAACTCGACCGGGAAGAACTCGAACAGCTTATCGCGCCCTACCGGCGACGGCGTGGTGATCGACATCGGGACGGGCGACGGCCGCTTTGTATCCGTTGCGGCAGCCGAAAATCCGAACAAGTTTTATATAGGGATCGACGCGAACGCGAAACCGCTCGAAAAACCGTCGATAAAGGCAACGAGGAAGCCGAATAAGGGCGGCCTGCCGAACGCGATGTTCGTTCAGGCTGCCGTCGAAGACCTGCCGCAAGAACTCAACGGTGTCGCAGACGAGATACACATCCACTTTCCGTGGGGAAGCCTCTTGCGCGCTGTCGCGACCGCCGATGCTGAAATTCTTTCATCGCTTCGTCGTATTTCCGCTCCGGGCTGTTTGCTTGAGATGGTGATCGGCATCGACCCGGAACGCGATAAAACCGAGATCGAGCGTCTCGACATTCCCGAATTGACGCCCGTTTTTCTGCATTCGTATTTGATTCCGAAATACAAGGCCGCAGGTTTTGATCTTTTAGATTGTGAAATTTTAACTGGCTCGGAATGGTCGCAGCTCGAAACCTCCTGGGCAAAGAGGCTGCGCGGCAACGATCAACGACATGTCTGGTATCTAGTCTTTACGGCTGCTTGATCATTTTGCGTAATAGCCCGTCCGTGCCCTTACCTTTATTTCCGGGTGGCCGGGGATCTCAACCTTGATCGTCCGCCACGATCCGTTGCGTTTTCCGTTCGTCGGCTCATAACCCAGGCTGTAAACCCGGCCGACGTCGCGCAGCACGCGTTCGTAAACCTCGCTCAGCTTGCCGATGTCCTTCGTTGTGTAGTAGTTTCCGCCGCTTTCATCAGCCAGCAGTTGCAGTGTTCGGCGAGCGTCAGCATACATTTGTGCGTTTAACTCACCAGGTTCCTGCGTGTTCAGATAGATCGGGAAGATCGCCGTCGAATTGTTTCGCACGTCTTCGATCAGGTCTGCAAACAAGGTCTTTGAACCCGCGCCCGGTTCGTAAGTGAGCGCGTTGTCCACACCGTCCGTCATGACAACGATCGCCTTGCGGCGGCCGGGTGTCGAATCGCGCTGCAGCATATCGAGAGCAAATTTTTCGGCGTCCCATACCCAGGAACCGCCAAAATCCTTTATCTTCGAAAGGCTGTCAAAAAGCTTTTCCTTGTCCGATTCGAGCGGCGAAACGACGGTTTGCTTGTCCGAGAATGTGACAATTCCGACGCGATCGACATCGCGTTTCATTTCAATGAAATTCTTTGTTGTCTTTTTGATCAGCCCAAGCTTTTCGGCGGTCGAGCCGGAAAGGTCAAGCAGAAGAATAATATCGAACGGCGATTTCGGCGTCGAAAAAACGCTGATATCCTGTGGTTTGCCGTCCTCGTAGACCTTAAAGTCGCTTTTTCCGAGATCGGGCAAATTTTGTCCGAAAACCGTAGCGTCGATAGTCACCAGCGAAGTGTTGACCGTAACCACATCGTTGTCGTCGTTTCCGATCTGCAGCAAGGCGGAGCCGTTTTGCGGCTGTGCAGTTTCGGCTTTTACTTCGACACGGGCAGGCTTGACGGGTGACCAGATGACCGGCATTTGATAGGCGGATTGCAAAGCGCGGATGTAAATTCGAAGCGGCACGATCCCATATTCCGCACGCCACGCATCAACGTGTTCGGCTGACAGCAGCGGCGAGATCACGATAAAGCCATTGTTCGCCGCCGCCTGCGTCCCAAAAAGCTGCGGCAACCCTGCCCGTAACCGCAGCCTGTCGATCAATGATGCCAACTCAGCGTCCTTCTTTATCTGATCCTTATCGACGCCTGCCGAAATTACCGGCAACAGAGCGACCTGCAGCTGCGGCGAAAAATAAGTTTTCACCAATCTCATCCACGCCGACGCACCATCTTCGCCTACCGTGCTTTTTGAAGGCCACGGCTCGCTTTTAAGAATGGAGCACATTCTTTCGACGGCTTTTTGCGTTTGTTCCGGTGACGGCGCTGCGGACTTGTCCCGGCTGTCCTGCGCTGAGAGCGCCGCAAGATCGGCCTTCATCTGTAATATCTCGGTTCTCAACGCCGAGTTTTCCGTTACGGTCTTTTGCGATGCAATGTCCGTTTTGAGTGCTTGTATTCTCTCTGGTGAAACGCATACGTTTTGCGCGGTGGCGAGGTTTGCAAGACACAAAATCGCGCCAAATACGAAAACAATCAGCGCGTCTTGTTTCGCGCGGCGGGCTATTTTTCGAAAATTAGCATCCATCGCATTCTTTTCAACCCGTCATCAAACAGATATATTCTATTATGCGTTTATGAAGATAGCGGTTGCAATGAGCGGCGGTGTCGATTCGTCATCGGCCGCTGCGTTATTAAAAGAACAGGGACACGAGCTGATCGGCTTTACGATGCAGCTTTGGAATCAGCGTCGCCACATCAATGTTGACGAGAACGGCGACGCGCTGCCGTCGCGGTGCTGCTCGCTCGACGACGTTTATGACGCGCGCCGTGTTGCGGAAACGCTTGGTTTTCCGTTTTATGTACTGAATCTAGAACGCGATTTTGAAGAGTCGGTCGTCGAGCCGTTTGTCCAGAGCTATCTCGCAGGCGAAACGCCCATCCCGTGCGTTGCGTGCAATTCGCGTCTGAAGTTCGCGTCGCTCGATAAAATGGCAGTCTCTCTTGGCTGCGACAAGGTCGCAACGGGCCATTATGCACGTGTCGAATACGATGAAGCCGCGAACCGCTACCGTCTTTTCCGCGGCAAAAACCATTGGAAG
>Ga0068857_100004336_pt1 | contig 11972 bp, 8 predicted proteins | sample KBSCornC72_FD_66591 | JGI IMG/M metagenome (GOLD analysis project Ga0068857, IMG submission 66591) | Corn rhizosphere microbial communities from Kellogg Biological Station, Michigan, USA - KBS Corn C7-2 | ecosystem: Host-associated > Plants > Roots > Rhizosphere > Soil ...
GGACATGCTGCGGATGCGCGGTCCATTCGCGGCCAGTGCTCGGTCGGACGGACATTTGTAAACCATGGCTGAACGATTCGCGTACGGTCCGAGCTTGGAGTCCGTGAGATAAATCTGGTTCGTGTTGTCGTCGCTGTTGGACCAATCTTCGACATTGTTCGCCCACGTCTGTCGGCGAGCAGTGGTCTCAGGCTTGCCGTGGTTATTGACCAGAAGATTTTCGTTGTCGTCTGAGTAAAGAAACCAGGCAAGCGAGAGTTGTTTGATGTTGTTGGCGCATTGTGAGGCTTCGGCGCGAGATTTGGCTTTGCCCAACGCGGGCAGCAGAAGGGCGGCGAGGATTGCGATAACCGCAATGACGACGAGGAGTTCGATCAACGTAAAGCCCGGCAACCTTCGGCAAATCGTCTCGCGATTGAGCACGTCGAAAATTAGCAGGTATTCCGCGGTTGGCGAGCTATACAAGGCGCGGCGATTTGCAATCGCAATGTAATCAACGCGGCCTTTTGCTCGAAAACCCTCCGAGGCTCGGTTCTTACAGCCCGGCGCAATTCTAAAATAGGCTATAAGCCTTAATACCAGTTCACAAAAAGTTGCTGGTGGTCGCCGGGTCCGAGCCGGTGCACCCGGTCCAGGTGCGGTCCCACCCACACCACGGCCGGCTGACAATCGGAAGCGCACTCGATGCGGTGAGTGCCCTCGCATAGCTCCAGCGGCTGATTGGTCAGCGGAATACCGTCCAACGTACCTTGGATCGTTCCGGGATCCTCAGGCATGAGTGCTCCCTGCAGCCCCACAGGATAAGTATCCGCTAGATCGGACCCTTTGAGGGTCGAAATGCGGTAACGGCCTCGGTGATACACCTCGAAAGTGCCTCCGCCAGCCGGAAGAATACTTCCAAGTACCCAACAGTCGTCCGCAAGAGCAACATACCGCTGACGAATGAAATCGTGGTCTTCGTCCGTTAACCAGTCGGTGCGATAGCTGGGAATGATCACGGCTGCGGGCCGGGCCGCCAACATTTCGTGAACACGAGGCCCAGGTCCTTTGGTGAATTTCTCGATATTGAAGCTGTGTAGGAACCATGAATAATGAACTCTGGCCCGCGTGGGCACCATGCCAATGCCGTCGTAAACGGGGTCCGTCTTGGCGTCCGTCAGGTCCTCCGCAAAGCGAATAATCCGCTCCTGCCGGAAGTTGGTCCAAAGCAGGTGCCGACGGGTCGCCAGCGCAAAGGGAACCGCATGCGCAAAAACCAGCACGGCGAGGAAGCCTGGGACGAGTATGGGTTTTGGAGAAGATTCCCTCCAGAGGCGCAAAGCGTATCGAAAAACGAGCGGGTATGCAAAAGGGACAAGATTGACGAGATTGTAAGGAAACGGGGTTGGATTGATAAGGAGCGCACCGAGAGCAATCAGGAACAGGCATAATTCGGGCAGGTCGCTTTCCCAGCTTAGCGCCTGCTTTCGCCTCAGGAGTTCAAGGCCGACTTGCAATATCGCTGCCGGAATCAGTGCCAGAAGCAGTGGCGTTTGCGACAACAAACGCGCCAGAGTTCCCCACGGAGCAAAATGGTTTGCAGCACTGTCACCAGCCACACGATGGAAATCTGACAGGAATAGGTCCCATAAGCCCGATGCTCCATATGCAAGTCGCATCACGATAAAGAACGCAAGAGCGCCAGCGCCGTACCCCAGCACCAGTTTCCATCGCGGCACAGTCTGGCCAGTTGGCGGAAAGACCAGGGTGAGCAGTGACATTGGTACGGTGTACACGAAAGCCTTGAAAGCCACGAATTGCAGCGCGGTTGCCAGAACCCCACAAACCACATAGGACTGAATGCCGTTGGGGCGGATCCGAGCCACGCACCAGAAAAGGAGCAAGCCCGAAAGCAGCAAATTGTCATGGCGAATTTCAAATCCAAAATCCCACAGAGGAGCCAGTGTGGCGGCACCCCACAAGGCAGCCATACCTCCGCTGGATAAAACCTTCTGGCCGGTCGCCAGGGCGATTAGGACAATATTCAGCCAAAAGATTTCCAACATCAGGAAGCGGCCGGCGACGAGTAGGTCAACCGCGCGGGCAGCGCCATGACTTACCCAGGTCAACGGAAAATGGAGCAGAGAAAGGAACACGTACGAATTACTTTGCTGACCAGTAGCAAGGATTTTTGCCACGCAAACGTTCTCACATTCGTCGACCTGATAGATTCGAATCCCTGCCAGACGATGCGAGAACCAGACCAGCGCAGCCAGACTGAGGACCAGCAGCCAGATTGTTACACGGTTCATATACGAATCAACCGGCAGTATTGGAGCAGCGCATTATGAGATGGGTATACGGAACCCGCAGCAGATCCTGTCTCAAACTTGATTCGATGTGGGAGAAGTACTCACCCGCCAAACGTTGGTAATCTTCCGGCCTCCGGATGTACTTGCCACGGTCTCTGCGAAGGAGCCAGCGGGCAATTTTGGACTGGCCATTCACATAACAGCCGTCGTACGTGATTAACCTGCCGCCATGTGCCAGGGCAAGACGTGCCAACTCAAAGAGCTTTCGAGCCCGCTCGTCGTCGAGATGATGAAGAACTCCTGTGGCCAGGACCAGGCTGAATGTGCCGCGCTCTTGCTCAATGGCGACTGTTCCGACGTCGCTGCACAAAAAGCGGCCCTTGTCGCCAAATCGTTTCCTGGCCGAGTCGATGTACTCTGGACTGATGTCGATTCCAGTATAATCGGTGTGCGACAGGTACGTCAGGATATCGGCTGGCCCGCAGCCAATATCAAGCACCCGTTCGTTACCCGTGGGTCTGATGTATTCGTTGCGATAGATCTGCCATACGTTTCCACCCACCAACCGCGAAAAGGTACGATAGGCCGATGGCAAGCCGAGCACTCTCGAAAATGTATCAGTTAAGCACATGGGATGTTTTGGCCAAATTCCATTACTGCCTGAATCACTCTATCCTGGTCCGAACGACCGAAGCTGTTGTAGAAGGGCAGACGCACCAAACGGTCGCTTCGGTCTTCGGCCACCGGGCAATCTGCTTTGCCTTGGCCTATGCGCAGGGCCATTGGCGACAAATGAAGCGGCACATAGTGAAACACACTGAGTATGCCACGAGCTTTTAGGTGACTGATGAACGCCTGGCGCTGCTGGAGTGAAGGCAGGATCAGGTAGTACATATGAAACGCTTGCTCGCAATGAGGCGGCACGGTGGGGCATAAAGTGCCTCGTTGTTCGGCCCAAGGGCGTAAGTTGCGGTCATAATGCTCCCAAATCTCTTTGCGGCGGGACTGAATGGCTTGCCATACTTCCAACTGAGCAAATAGGAACGCCGCAAGCACGTCGCTCATGACGTAGCTGGACCCGACATCCACCCATGAGTACTTATCAATCTGGCCGCGAAAGAACCTGCTGCGGTTGGTCCCCTTTTCACGGAGAATTTCCGCCCGATCAATCAATCGTTCGTCGTTGATGAGCAACGCGCCACCTTCTCCGCAAGTGATATTTTTGGTCTCATGGAAGCTTTGACTGGCCATGCAACCGAAAGTCCCAAGCCATTGCCCCCGGAATTTCCCAAACAATCCGTGAGCATTATCCTCGACTACAGCTATCTTGTGGTGGTTCGCGATTTCAAGGATCTTATCCATCTCGCAACCAACCCCGGCGTAATGCACCGGTACAATCGCCCGCGTCCGCGCTGTGATCAACGATTCCAGCCGTCGCTCGTCGAGGTTCAGCGTATCGGGTCGAATATCGGCGAAAACGATGCGCGCTCCCCGAAGCGCGAAGGCATTCGCTGTGGACACAAAGGTGAAAGAGGGGACGATTACCTCGTCGCCAGGCTGCAATTGCAACAGCAGTCCACACATTTCAAGCGCGTGAGTGCAGGAGGTCGTAACCAGGGCCCTTTTAACTCCAAGGACCTGCTCGAGCAGCAAGTGACACCTTTTCGAATAGGTCTGGTCTCCAGCAATTTGGCCCACCGTCATGGTGCGGAAGATATGCTCCAACTCTCTTCCAAGCAGAGATGATTGATTAAAGGGAATCGAGTAATCCTGTGTCATGTTCAAGGGTTGACTTGCGGGAGCGCATCCGGCGTGCCGTTGGGAAACCATTTATGGTACCAGAGCTGCATTTTCTGAGTCACAAAACCGCAGCGCTGGTACAGACGTTGCGCCTGAATATTACGGCCTTGGGTGACGACGATTACTTCAAGAGCTCCATTCGAGGCAAACCAATCTAAAGCAGCGGTTACCAAAGCTTTGCCGATCCCTTTGCCTCGAACCTCGCTGCTTACGCCCACGAGCCCGATCTGGCCGGTGCGACGCCCTGGGTCGAGATGACAGGAGATGTAACCTTGCGGCTCGCCGCCGGATGACACAGCCACCAGGACTTGCGTCGCCCGACCTTGGCATTCAAGAGTAACCCAGGTGGAATAAAATTGCTCAGCGCGTTCCGTCGAAAAATGTGTGTCACTGAAAAAACGTGTATCGCGGTGCCCAGTCCGTGCCATTCTCTGGAGTGTGGTCAGATCTTCTGGCTGAGCCGCTCGAATTAGCGGCTGAGGCGACGAAGCATCCGCCGCTGGAGAGCGCTTTGACATCGGCTCGCGACATTCGAGCGTCAGTCGTATATCCACCAGGTTGTAGCCGAATTCGCAAGCGTTCCCGAGAGTGGCCGGGTCATCGGCAACGGCCAGGAAATACAAACAACGGACGCGGTTTTCTTCCGCCCACTGATCGACACGAAGCGCGAGCGGGCCCGACAACCGTTCGCTAGAAACTCGGCCGATGGGTACTCTAAAAAATTCGCTATCCCACGGCAGAAGCTCGCACGGCGCTGGTTGGGCAACGGTCATACCAGTTTCTTTTCTCTAACCAGTTCCTTTTCTTTCACACCGCTCTCCTCTCGCACGGTGTAAGCGCTCTCCTCTCGCACAGTGTAAGTCGGTCGCTCCATCATCCTGAAATGCATGCGAGCGAGGTACTCGCCGATGATGCCCAGAGCCAATAGCTGGGCTCCTGAGAAGATAGCAACGATTGAAGCAAGGAATGTAAATCCAGGAACAGTCGTCCCATAAAACAGGAATCGCCCCACGACAAACAGCAAAATGAGCCCGCCGAAAGCCGTGCATAGAAACCCCAGGAGGTTGGCCATCTGGAGCGGGAGAACCGAAAACCCGGTCATCATGTTTGTCGCATGGGTAAGCAGCTTGCGGAAGGTGTAGTTTGATGCGCCCGCGGCGCGTTGGTCGTGACGCACCGGTATGGCGGCAAACCGAGTTGTTGCCCATGTCAGGATCACGTCGATAGAGACAAAGGGGCTGTGATAATTTGCGAACGCGTCGCGAATCTGGGTGCGAAAGACTCGAAAGGCTGAAACGCGCCTGGCGGTTTCGGCTCCCATCGAACTCCGAAGCGCCAGTTTGGTAAATTCCGAAGCAATGTCTCGCAAGAAGCCGTGCTGCTGGCACACTGGGTAGCCGTAAACCACTTCGAAACCCTCCTGGATTTTGGCCAACATTTTTGGCAGCTCTTCCGGCGGGTGTTGAAGATCATCGTCCATCGTGACCACGATCTCATGATTTGCCGAACGGATTCCGCACAGAAGTGCGTTGTGCTGGCCATAATTGCGCATCAGATTGATGCCTCGAACCCGACTGCGGCGTGAGGAAAGGTCCTGGATGACTTTCCAGCTCTGGTCCCGGCTGCCATCATTGACCAAAATCACCTCGTAATCCAAAGATAGCGCCTCCAACACGGTCTCCAATCGCTGTATCAATAGGGGCAGGATTGACCCGCCATTATAAACCGGCACGACAATAGAAATCGAATTGGTCATGATTTCACCGCCCATGGCATGTATTTCATTCAGCATCTCTTGTGATCTCCATATTTTGCTCTGAAAGGCTTAATCCGTTCGCAGCATCCGCCTTCCTGTCGCCGGCGATGTGCGCCTGGTAAAGCCGCAGGCCGCATGCCCGATAACCTGGGTGTTCGTCCGAATTGAAAACACAATCGAATCTGACCCGTTCGTGGTAATGTTCCTGGTAGAATACTTGGAGCGGTTCGAGCCAATGTGGCTGCATCTGAAAAAAAACCCCGGGATTGTCCACCAGCGACATCGAATAGGGACGTAGGTGATTGGCGTTTAAAATCTCTGAAAATATCGGAGAATGAGACAGCCACCCATAGGGGAGAACTGTGAAGGAACGCTCTCCCGATGCTGGATAAAAGGCGAGACTTTGCTCGAATACCGAATCTAAGGGCATGGCAACCAAAAGCAGCTTTTTGCCTGATGCCAGGTCTCGCATTGGCGCATCCACAATTCGGCTTACGGCCAGAAGTTCCCGATGACGCGTATTCATCGCCCATAGGCTCTGGACCACGCCGACGGCAAGGAACATGTTCAAAACAACCCACAGCGGAACCAACTGCCGCACCGATATGGAACATGGCTTCATGCGCGGAATCCAATCAGGCAGGCGCCGAAAGCCGCGAAATTGCAGGACAACCTGAGGGTCGGTGCCCGCGGCAGCCCAATAAAGGCAGACCACCTGCATTAAAACTGACAAATTAATGGAAAGCCGCTGAGGAAGCCGAGCCGTGTAAGCAAGATACAGGGCCAACGTGACGCACATGACGTATGTGCCCAAAAGACTTACAATATACCGGGCCCTTGGTTGCCTGGAAACGATCAAAAACCATCCGGCATTCAGAATCGCAATGCTCATTAAAGCTCCTGCATCGCCTGCCAGGAGCTTTGGCAGAAACAAATCTCTCCAGTGCAAAGGTGCATGTCTCGGGATAACATCCGTTTTAGCGATCATCTGCAGGTGATTGTAGAGATGTCGCATTTTGGAAAGAGAGCCGAAGACTTCAGGATCCGCAAAATACCAGTTATGAAACATCTCGGCGTCATTTTTGGTCCAGCCAACACCCGGTGCAGCCTCCATAAGATACGCTTCCAGGGCGGTCCGATGAATCCTGCCTCGCAGGTCGTTATACTCACTGAATTCAGCCCAGGCCGGATCATGTTGGAAGTACCAATGGTTTGCCTCATGAATGACTATGCCAAGCGCGACGCAGGTTGAGCCAACAGTGAGCAGTCTGCGCAAGCCGCGCAGACCAAATCGTTCAACGACGAAAGGGCAAGCTACAATGGCCAGGAAAGGGCCGACCGGCTCACGGATCAGCAGCATCAGTCCTGTGAAGCCGAAACCAATGAATGTTTTTAACCAGTTAATCGGATGCGCCGGTTCAAGGGCATCCACCAAAAGCAGGACCCCTGCTGTGCCGGCGATGAACGCCGTGGTGGTGAACTGGAGGCTCAAGAGTTGGTGCAACTCCACGAGCAGGAGAAATCCCGCGTACAACAAGATGAAAGACAATGTCCAGCGGCGCCTCAGAATCAGGAAGCCTATCGTCGTAACCGAGACGAAATGTACCGCCACGAGATACAGCAAATACCAATTGAAAGCGCCGGAGAACTCGTAAAGCAGCCGTAGCATCCAACCAATAGCGAACGACGTGAAGACCAGATACTCGGACGGATGCCCCGTATAAAAGCCGGAGGCGATTAATTGCATCGCGAGATCGTCATTGGTTTCGTAGTTCGGAACTAGAAAGATCAATAGAGCGCCGAAGAAAATCAAATTGAGGAGAGCGACGGCGACAAAAACCATCAGCGGAGTGGGGCTGCAAATGGATGAACTTAGCAGGGCACAACGGCGAGGTTGCGCGGAAGATAGACGGGTCTCGCCCTTGAAGGGAGAGCGCGCCAGGAAGTTATAAGCCTTCAAAAACATTCCAGCCTGATCTCTTAAACACACTTGAGTTCTGCCTCAATCGAGCAAGAGCCATTCCTAATCGGCCGGAGTTTTCCAAATTGATGAACAAAGCTGGCTAAGGGACAACAAATGCTACGATTCGACAGTCGTTCAACTGCCGAAGGGTTTCCTCTCCTCATTTGATGAGGAAGGGCCAGGGCGAAAGGTTTGTTCATTGCCAGAACCTCAATCGGGCACGGGTCTTGCGATAAGGTTCCCACATGATTCCAGCGGAAAAAGCAGAACGTTCCCCGTTTATATGGCCCGCCAAAAGGGCCAACACTGTCCAGGAATCGGCCACGAACGCCGGGACGTTGCCGCACATTGGGTCAGAGTCGTCATCACGTTGGGCTCTCCCCGTCAATGTTTGGGCGCGACTTGTTGTGATGTTTCTCGCCCTGGCAGGAATCAAGTTGGCATTGGTCATCAGACTCGGAAAGAGCCTCTTCGAGGTGCATTGGAGAGTGATGGAACATTTGCCGGCCTGGGGAGATTATGTTTTGTTTGGGCTTTTCGTAATCGTGGGTTGTCTAACGCTGGTCAGATTGCAACGGCGCTGTGCGCTGGTCGGCGTCAGGGCGATTCGAGCCGCAAACGCCATCGTGTTGAGCCTGGGGTTGATCTTCATTTTTTTCACTTTTCATGCGGAGGGCAAAAACTACCTGTATCCAATTCTCACTGGCATTTTGGACTACGGCAGTCTGATTCCCTATCTGAGCCTCGATTTGTTCTTCCACCCACCGTTCCTGGCCGCATGGCTTTTTGTGTATGTTTTAAGTTACTACATTTTGGCGCGGACGGGTCGCGAGTCATCGATACTCTACATGACGGCCATTTTCGGGACGGTTTATGCAGCATTGCATTTGTGGGAGCTCGCCGCGTCACGAAACGAATTGATGGTGGTAACCAGCCTCGGTTTGGCCTCATTGGTGTTTTGGGGAGGGGACGGCAGAAAAACTCAGACGGGCTGGTTGGTTGCACCACTTGCATGGGGGCTATTTTTTGCAGCCGAATTGTTCTGGTTCATGCCTCCTTTCGGGGCGACAACCACATACTTTTGGCTGTTGGCATATGCGAGCGCGCTTCTTTTCGGAGGCGCGACGCTGCTTGCGTATAAACGAGGATTCGGGCCGGGATGGAGCCGCGTCGCTCTCTTCTATTTTGCCTCTTTTTTATTGCTCGCAAATCGCAATCACTCGACTGCCATCAATTTCAACAACGTCATCTGTCTCGGGTTGGAAGTGCCGCACTATTTTCTGGGGGAGGTTCTGGTGGTTGCGGTGTTGGCCTTGATTGCCGCAGGCCACAAGACGCTTTTCCCACGACTGCGTTACTGGTGGTTGGATATCGCCAGTTTGGCGCTGATTGTGATTGCTTTTGTGGATTTCAGGCTGTCCCAAATTATCGGAACGCGACTGGGGTGGGATGTGCTCGCGCAAGGTGGAAATGCGAAAATGATGTGGCGGATGTCCAGACCCTATCTGCCCGGGGCAATTGCCGGCATAGCATTGCTGATAGCCGCTTATGCATTGACGCTAAAAGTCGTTCAATTCCGGCTTGAACGCCGAAACGCAAGGCAGCCGAGAGGTGACGGAACAGAAACCGGGGCAGGGCGGGGTGGCCCCGTAGCGTCGTCTGGTATTTGGATAGGAGCTGGCGCAAATTCGGGTGTATGGTACTCCGCGACCGTCTTTATTGTCCTTGGGCTGATAGGACTTGTAACCGCCAATCCAGACAAAGTTGAAGGCCAGGCTGGACTGCGCCTCGTGGAGACGAGCCCGATTTGGAAACGGGCTATGACTCGCACAATGAAACCGGAGGAATTTCTGGGCACTGCCCGCAGCCTTGGCATTGGAGAGTTCAAAGTTGCGTCCGCGTCTGCATCCTCGCAAGCGGATTTGAACGTCGTTCTGGTGTTCATGGAATCAACTTACAACAAACACCTCTCGCTCTTCGGCGGAACCGAAGAAACGCAGCCGCTGCTGTCAAAATACAAGGCGCGAATGGAACTTTATCCCAATTTCTTTTCCAGTTTTGCGTCATCAATCCATGCGAGATTTGCGAGTTTTACGTCGCTCTATCCAGTCAGAGATTACAATGCATTTACGCTGCAGCACGTGCCGGTAAAGAGCCTATTCGAGGTAATGCACGATAATGGCTACAGTTGCTCGCTATTTTATTCGTCGTTTCTCGATTACACAGGTTTTCGCAGTTTCCTTCAGGGCCGTGGTCTGGATGCAATTTATGATGCTGACACGATGCCAGGAGAACGCAAAACCGAGCCGGTATCATGGGGTCTTGCTGAGGAAGAGACGCTCGCCGCAATGCAGAGCCAAATCAAGGCTTACGCGTCCAAAAACCAACGCTTTTTTCTGACATACGTTCCGGCGGCGCCGCATTATCCCTATGAAACCGGGCCGAAACGTTTTCATAAATATAAGGCGGGGCAGATGGGCGATTATTCGCCGTTCTACTTGAACGCGCTCCTTTACATGGACTGGGTTCTGGCTTCGATTGTCGATCAATTGGAAGAATCAGGGTTGCTGGACAAAACAGTCGTTATCATTACTAACGACCATGGAGAGATGCTCGGCGAGCATGGCGGTCCGATTGGACACGGGTTCGCGCTAAACCCCGAATTGGTTAATACTCCACTCATAATCATGGATCCACGGAAGCCGGGTTATCGCGTCAATCCGGTCATTGGCTCTCAAGTCGATCTACTGCCAACAATGCTCGACCTGCTGAGTATTCCCATCCCACGGGACGAACTTTACGAAGGGCGGTCGCTGCTAACAGGCGGGGAACGCAGTGGCCTGATGTACCTTAACTCGATGCAGGAATACGGTGTTATCTTTCAGAATTGGTTATTGTTGGGGGATCGCGAAAGGGATAATGGCGCTTTGACCAGAGCGTTTGCGATCACGAATTCGGGCGCCAGGACCACCTTTGAGGAAGGTATTGCCAGCCCGCAAGAGAATTTCTCCATCCAACGATTTGACGAATTCCAAGCGAACCTGTTGCGCAACTATTCACTTTATCGCGAGTCGATGCGCAGGTCGGGGACGCTAACCCGGCGGTAGTTCACTTGGTCGGACGGCCTTTGGAATAAGCTGCGGCGTAGAATCAATCAAAGATCCGTCGCTCTTCCTCTTCGCTTGCGCACCTATAGTGTGGCGACACCATTTTTGAGAGAAGAAAGTGTCCCGTGCCGGTACACTTTTGAGGCGGTCGTCTTAATGTGAGACATCAGGTATCCGTTCAATAACGGACACATAAATCGGGTTGAATCAGGAATGCGGCCAGGGAAAAAGAGGGTTGCCGTTTAAGCCGAAATTCTGATAAAGTCAGATAACGGTTAGCAGCCGGCAATACGTGAACAAAATTGTACTAATAAATAACCGCCTGCTGCTTTGTTCACGCCGTAACAAAGAAAGGCTAGTATGAAAAGAGGAACATCCCGGAAGGGAGGATTCACGTTGGTGGAAATCATGATCGTCGTCGCCATTATCGGTCTCTTGGCTGCGATTGCGATTCCCAACTTCGTGAAAGCCCGCGTAACAGCCCAGCAAACAGGCTGTATTAACAACCTGCGCCAGATGGACGGAGCTGTCCAAACTCTGGCGTTGGAGAAGCACAAACAGGACAGTGACAGCTACTCGCTGGACGAGTTGAAGCCCTATATCAAGCTCGACTCGAACGGTGACCTGCCGCATTGCCCCGCTGGTGGAACCTATTCTCCCGGCTCAGACATCACTCACGGGCCGACTTGCAGCATCGCCACTCATAAGATGCCGTAAACGTCCCTGATTAAACCATGCCCGAAGCAAATGCTTCGGGCTTTTTTGTTTTCAGCGCGGAAACCAATGCTCGTCTCAATTCTGGCACTTACTGTGCTAATACCCTTGCTGCGGGCGCAACAGGCAATGTGTGAACGACAAGTGCAATAATGTAACCCGCCTGTTGTTTCGTTCACCCCGTAAAAAACAGAAAGTTACGAACAGCAGTATGAAAATCAGAGCATCGCGCAAGGCAGGCTTCACCCTGGTAGAAATCATGATCGTCGTCGCCATCATCGGTCTTTTGGCGGCCATCGCGATTCCCAATTTCGTGAAAGCCCGCACCACATCACAACAGA
>Ga0068857_100004338_pt1 | contig 11970 bp, 7 predicted proteins | sample KBSCornC72_FD_66591 | JGI IMG/M metagenome (GOLD analysis project Ga0068857, IMG submission 66591) | Corn rhizosphere microbial communities from Kellogg Biological Station, Michigan, USA - KBS Corn C7-2 | ecosystem: Host-associated > Plants > Roots > Rhizosphere > Soil ...
CCCACCGACGCCAGGGTGCTTGCAATGCGTGCTGATGAGGTGGGCAATCTGGCCGGTTCACTGATCCGTCTGGAACGCGATGGGTTGGAAAAGCTCAGCGAATTGCGCACGCTGCTGGAAACCTCAAATGCGATTGTCGGTTCGCTTGACCCACACGCGGTCGTCAGCAAGATTATCCAGGAGGTACGTCGTCTGGTGGATGTTCAAGCTGCCGCTGTGCTCCTGCCAGACGAACAGAAGGTCTTGCGCGTGCTCGCCAGCGCCGGGCATAGCGCGCGCTACGAGGATAAACTCTCACTTGTACCGGAGAATATGAGTTCATCCGCTGTACTGGCCCTGCGCGAGCGCAAACCAATCCAAAAACTGCTCACTCCTCATCAGACGTCACCATCTCTCTCTTATGATGAAGGCTTCCGCGCTGTCCTGGCTATCCCAATCATTAGCCGACATGCGGGCAGCGTTGTTCTGCTGGTCCATCGCATAGAGCCGCGTCCGTTCGATCAGAACGAAGTGGATTTGCTGCTCACCTTTGCCAATTACGCCACGCTCGCCTGGGAACATGCGATCCTCTATGAGCGAAGCGACGAGCGACTACGCGAGATAGCCCAGGAAAATAAGCAACTCTATCAACAGGCAGCCGAAGAAAAGCAAAGGCTGGAAGCGATTATGAGCAGTATGAGTGATGGGTTGGTGCTGACCGGGATCGATGGCGTGGTCCTCTATGCCAACCTGGGAGCACGCGCGCTGGCGAGGCTGCCGGGCGAAGCCTTTGTTCGCCGTCCCATCAGCACACTCTATGAAGCTCTCCTCGCGGAAGCGGTTGATCCTGAAAAATGCGCGCAGACACTGGCGCGTGCTGAAGCAGCGGAGACAACGGAGCTGGTCGTTGAAATTCGCAGCGAGGGCAAACGCCGTGTTATTCATCTACGCCTCTTTGACGTAAAGGACGAGCCTGACAGAGCGATCGGGCGAGGGCTATTATTGCGCGATATCACACGAGAGCGCGAAATGGACGAGTTCAAAACAACACTGCTGGCGGCGGTAGGGCATGAGTTGCGCACACCATTGGCCGCGATCAAAGGCCACGCCTCGACTCTTCTGCAACAGGACGTGATCTGGTCGCAGGAGGATGAGCGTCACTTCCTGCAAACTATCAGCGGTGAGGCTGACCGCCTGGCACAACTCGTGAGCAATCTGCTCGATCTCTCACGCCAGGAAGCCGGGCTTCTGCTGCTCAATCGCAGCCCTGCCAGGGTCAGCGATCTGGTCGCAAAGATTGTTGAACGGTTTAGCAAGCAGGGCAATCGTATCGAAATAGATCTTCCCGTTGATCTATCGCTGGTTGATATAGATAGCGCGCGTATCGAGGTTGTGCTGCATAATCTCCTCGCAAATGCGCTGACCTATAGCGCGAGCGGGGTCAGGATTAGCGCCGTGCATCAGGATGAGCAAATTATACTCGCGGTAACGGATAGCGGGCCTGGCATTGAGCCTGACGAACTTCCACATGTCTTCGAGCGCTTCTACCAGGCACGTCAGGGTCGCCAGCGGCGTTCGGGCGGCACAGGTCTGGGCCTGGCCATCTGTAAAGCCTTTATTGAAGCGCACGGAGGCACCATCTGGGCGCGGAGTAGCGAACAGGGAACGACTATCGCGTTCTCGCTGCCAACGGTCCCGCCGACTGAGGAAGGCACATCTGGCGGACTCACAGCAATCACGTCGCCTTTGCAGCAGGAAAGGATGAGTACATGACTGGCATAACCAGGCGCATTCTCGTGGCCGAGGATGAGCTAGCGCTACGCGATTTCGTGAGCCGCAATTTGCGCGCGCGGGGATTCGAGGTTCTGGAAGCGAGCAACGGGCTGGAGGCCGTTGCCACGTGGGAGAGAGAAAGTCCCCATCTGCTGATCCTGGACATCATGATGCCACGTATGGATGGTCTTGAGGTCTGTCGGCGTGTACGCGAACACTCCAGTGTCCCCATTATCGTCCTGACCGCACTGGATGACGAGAGTGACAAAGTTACCGCACTCGACCTGGGCGCTGACGATTATCTGACGAAACCGTTTGGCGTAGAAGAGCTTCTGGCTCGCGTGCGCGCCGTGTTGCGCCGCACTCAGGGCGAAATTACCCCAACCGCAAGCAGCTCCAGGCAATTCGGCGAACTCTCGATCGATCTGACCGCGCGCGTTGTGCGCCTGCGGGATACTGAGGTGCGCCTCTCGCCCACCGAATTTGCCGTCCTGAAAGAACTGGTCAGCAACGCGGGCAAAGTCCTCACGCATCGGATGCTCCTTCAGAGTATCTGGGGACCTGAGTATGGTGGTGAGGCCGAATACCTGCGTGTCTATATCAATCGTCTCCGTCAGAAGTTGGAAGCAGACCCTGCCAACCCACGCCACCTGCTCACCGAACCTGGCGTCGGCTATCGGTTCGTCGCGTAGAAGATTGCGCTGCTGGTATAAAAAATCAGCCATGTGAATCCGCGCAAAGTTCGAATAGTGACAACCGATGTCCTCTTTCTTGAGACTATCAACTTCAAGAAAGAGGACATCGGTTGTCATTACATTCAGGCAGCTAATTTAGTTGCCCGGCGCATTATCCACAAACTCGTTGGTGAAGGTAGCGCTCAGGTCAATCGTTTTGCCCTGTACTGAGGTGTTCGTTTCGTTCTCAGTGTTGAGGACAGACTGCGGGCCGTCCGAAGGCATACGTCCATCGGGGCTGAAAATGGCCGTCTGGTTCTGCAATGCGGTAATATACTGAGACTTATTGCCAGCATAGTAATCGGCAGGCATCTTGGCAGCGATCTCAGCCGCGCTGTGTGTGTGCATCCATTGCAGGGTTTCGACGTAGGCGTTCACCAGCTTCTGCACAATCGGTTTGTTCGCATTGACATAACTATTCTTCATGAAGAGGCAGATGAACGGATAATTGCCGCCGAGCGCCGCTGAAGTCGACTGAGGGTTGCGCAGGTCGGTTAACACTTTGCCCTGACCACTCGATACGAGACGTGAAATCGTCGGCTCGGTGGTCATGCCAGCATCGATACGGCCCTGCTGCATCGCAGCAATGAAGGTGTCGCCGGCACCCACGGGGATGAAATGGACGTCGCTTGGGGATACGCCAGCCCGGTGCAGCAGCACAGTGCTGAGCGTCTGAGTACCCGAACCCAACTCTGTAACGCCCAGATTTTTGCCTTTAAGATCGGCCCACGAGTGGATCTGATTGGCCTCTTTAGCTGATACTACCTCGGCCTCGCCCGGAGCAACATCAAGCTGTACCACACATTCCATCTGCTTGCCCGCAGCTTGCAGCTCGATCGTGTGGTTGTATGAGCCGGAGCCAGCATCAACCTGACCCGCCAGCACTTCATCCTCAGAAGACTGGCCAGAAGCCTCGTCGAGCAGGGTAACATCGAGTCCCTGCTGAGAAAAATATCCGAGTCGTTGCGTCAGCTCGTTAGGCAAATAGATCTGCTTGCTCATGCCGCCAACCATGATCTGCAGATGGATTTTTCCGTTGCTGGTAGTGGGGCCGCTATTACCGCAGGCCGCGAGAAGAAGAGCCATGATAAGGCCGCCAACGAGCAAGAGTCTCTGACTCCACGATTTCATAGGTTCTTTCCTTTCGATTCTGTGCTGTCACAGAGGGACGATGTTTGACGATGATTGCCGCGAGCAAAAGGCCGCGAGCAAGATATTTATCAAATCGGCGTATGGGACTCCGGTTTACATCGCTCTTTGCGCGCGGCGTAAGCCAACGCTCCATTGTTGCTCGATGTGATGCTACATGGTCATGCCGTCGTTGTTCGCATTGGGCCGCCAGCGGATCAAGCGATTCTCCAGCATGGTGATTAAAACTTCCATCACTAATGAAACCACTGCCAGAATGATGATGGCTGCGAAGACGCCGTTTGCGTTGAAGTTGTTCATAGCGACCTGGACCAGCAAGCCGATGCCCTGAGTCGCACCGAGAAATTCGCCGACCACCGCTCCGACCAGTGCGAAACTAAAGCTGGTGTGCAGGCTGGCCAGTATCCACGAGAGCGCCGAAGGAATAATCACGGCTGTCGAGAGACGACGCTGGCTGGCACCCAGGATACGCGCGTTGGCTAACAGGTTGCGATCGACTTCCCGCACGCCCTGGAAGGCGTTGAAGAAGACGATAAAGAAGACCATAATCACGGAGAGTACGACCTTCGACTGCATGCCAAGCCCCAACGCGATAATCAGAAGCGGGCCTAACATCACGCGTGGGATGGCATTGAGCGCCTTAATGTAGGGACCGAGAATATCTGCCAGGAAGCGGTTACGTCCAAGCACCACGCCAAAGATTACACCGAGAACCACGCCGATCACAAAACCAATGATAGTTTCTTCCAACGTGACTGCAATTTGTACCAATAACGGACCTTGCGCGGTTCCCTGTGTCACCCATGTGACAATCTGCTGCCAGATCCCGCTTGGCTCGCCCCAGAAAAAGGGATCGATAATTGCTGTGCGCGCGCCAAGCTCCCAGCCGCCAATAACCAGAACCAGAAATACGATGCGCAGCGTGTTGACCAGCAGGCCGCGGCGGAAAGATGTCGAGGTGCGCGGACGCTTCCCAGAGGTCGCCGATGGTTTAGTGACCCAGTTGCTTATTACGTTCATAGCTGATGTGTACCTCGTTGCGTAGTGCTTCCCAGATTTCATGATAGAGTTGGACAAAGCGCGGATCAAAGCGGATCTCCTCGACATTGCGTGGGCGCGGCAAATCGATGGTGAAGATGCCTTTGACGGTGGCCGGGGCAGCTGTAAGTACACAGACCTTATCGGCCAGGGCGATCGCTTCTTCCAGATCGTGGGTCACAAAAACCACCGAGGCTGAAGCCGACGACCATAGTTCGAGCAATTCATCTCCCATCAGGGTACGTGTCTGTACATCCAGCGCGCTAAACGGTTCATCCATCAACAAGATTTGCGGCTCATTGATAAAGGTCTGAGCCAGCGCTACACGTTTGCGCATCCCACCGGAGAGCTGGTATGGATAACGATCCTCGAAGCCAGCCAGGCCCACGCGAGCGATCCACTCGCGCGCCCGTGTATACGCCTCAGCCTTCTTGACGCCGCGAAAGAGCGGGCCAGCAGCGACGTTTTTGAGCACGTTGCGCCAGGGGAAAACAGCGTCGGATTGAAAAACGTAGCCAATGCTTGGATCGATGTCCTGCACACGTTTGCCCATCACCATCGTCTCGCCAGCCTCCGGTTGTGCCAGACCAGAAATCAGGCTCAGCGTGGTTGACTTACCGCAGCCGGTTGGACCAACAATGGCGCAAAATTCGCCAGGGGCAACGCTCAAAGTCAAATCCTGGAGCGCAGTGTAGATTCCACCTGTTGGCGTGCGGAACTGTTTGGTAACGTTGCGTAATTCAATGGCATATGTACTGTGTTCATGTATTGCCTGGGTAAGAGTTACGTCCATCACTGTCATGTTATGATCGGTGATCACCGAACCCCTTTCTCCGTTGATCTCCTGGCACTTTTGCGTTGCGCACCAGTTTGAGCTATCGCATGCGAACTGCTGGCCCAGGCGCTTCCGCCAGACCTGTCACATGCCATTAAAGGTGAAGCGCCTTATGTGTCTGTGGGAAAAGTATAGTTGAGGAAGCGTAAACAGCCCATAAACGCAGAGGGGGTTGATATAAATAATGTATAAACGTTAGCGGAGCCAACCGGAGTGTTCAACAGCAGCAAGTCCTCCCAGGACAAGTGACCGCGTCAGAGCTTTTGCCAGATGCGCTAACGCTAGCACCGCGAGGCGCAACCGCCCTATCGCCGCCAATGCTCGCCATTGGCGGCGATAGGGCGGTTGCATCAGAGGATAGCCGCATCTGTTATATACATCTCAAATTCCAGCATTCCACTGGGGAAGATCGCGTGTTTCGCTGTTCTGCCTGTGGACTGATGATGGATCAAGATGAAACAGCGGGCTGATAGCTTCTGGCCGAAGGAACAATTCAGCGCTCAACTTCTGGCCAAAGGACGAGAGTTGTGCCGCAAATTGTGTGAGGGTCTGCGTCTTTGTAGTTATGCGTGTTGTGCGTGTGAGCCTGATAGGCGAAACCCTCTCGGCTAAGTTGACGTGGACGCTGCATATCTCCAAGCCTCAGCAATGTTACAGCAACTCCGGCATAGCCCACCTGATAGTCTGGTGTTGTTGTAAGGGGAACTTCCGAGGGCCAGGTGAGCAAGCCGTCCTTTTCCTGGGCGAAGGCTTCCATGAGCGCTGCCAGTTCAAATGCCCACTCCTGATATTGTGTGTCTTTTGTCTTTTGAAACATATCCAGTAAAAACTCGATATTGCCAGACAGCCCATGACAAAGAACCGGGCTACAGGTGCGACTGCCATATGCAACGGTGCGAGCCGCCCGCTGAGCAATAGTGAACGCCTCCGAAAAGACATCCAGTTGGGCTAAATGAAGGAAAAAGCTGCCTATGCCGGTTGCTCCATGGCACCAGTGCGCTCCATGAGGCGGTTCACCTTCACTTGCAGGCCAATCTAGCCCGCTTTGATCGGCCAGAACTGGTATGGCCAGGCGTTGCAACCAGCGCCCGGCTCGGAGCGCAGCCGTGAGAAACATTTCCTGTTGTGTGGCTTCATAGAGGTCCAGCAGCACATCGGCAATGCCCGCAGCCCCGTGCGCATAACCCGGATAGATCTTGCCACTCATGCCACCATACCCTGAAGGAATGCGCCAGTACAGTTCGTGGTTGTTTGTCTCTTCTCCGTGTTCGACCAACCACTGGCCAGCCTGCAATGCCAGGGAGAGCATTTCGTTTTCCTTTGTGGTATCCCAGAGCCAGAGGAGATAACGTATACGGCCAGCCGTGCCATTAAAGAGATCTGGAGAACGAAAGGGGAGTTGCGCAATCTCGTACCCCTGCTTCATTGCCAGCGAAATCAGATCTGGATCGTCCAGTACCTGGCCGGCGCGGAGCAGCGCGGCTCCGATTCCTGACTCACCAATGTACAGTCCCGCGAGACGCTCCCCAGGTAGAGGATGAGATGCAGCCAGCCAGCGCGCGCCTTCTACCAGGGTGTCACGTTGGCGTTGCACTTGAAAGGCGTCGACCAGTTCAGCCAGAGCAAGAAGGGTGCCAGCATTTCCCATATTGACATCGCGGGGATACATTCCTTTGCCAACATAGGCCGTGCTGCGCCAGCGCAGTCCCTCACTCTCCGGGTCAGGTTGAGCAACCTGACATAACGTTTCGCCCAGGCGGCGCGCTAATTGGTGATAGTGTTCGGCAGGCATTTGCCAGGCGGATTGTTGTATCTCTGTTCGCCGAGTCAGCGAGAACTCGTTCTCTGACCGAAGCTGGATCGACGAGAGTGCGCGTTCTATCTCCAGAGCGGAGGCGAAACGGGCTGAGAGGTCTGGAGCCAGGCAACGCTCAATTAAGGAGGCCAGATCGGCGGGCAAGTGAGGATTGAGCAGAGTCAATGGACGTACATTTAGTGATTTCTGATAGGGAGCCAGAGAGGGTTCTGCACCTGTCGCCAGGAAATAGAGCACCGCGCCAAGCGCATAGATATCGTCGCTGATTCGAGCAGGTTCGCCATTCCTGTGTTGCGGCGACATATAGCCAAAAGTGCCTCCGCTAGAAGCCTGCGCTTCGCTGCCAATCTGCCGCGAGAAACCGAAATCCAGGAGGCGTAAAGAGTTATCCGGGGCAACCATGATATTTGTCGATTTAATATCTCGATGAATTAATCCTTTGCTATGCATAACGGCGAGCAGTGCCGCAAGTTCTTTACCCCAGGCGATGAGTTGTTCAAGTGGGAGGGTGAGGCCGCGTTGCCTCAGGCGACGCAAAGACACTTCCAACGTTTCCCCCTCCATATCTTCCATGATAAGCAGCGTTTCCCCTTGCTCTTCCACAAGGTCATAAAAGGCGGGGAAACCAGGGTGTGGGGCCAGAGCCTGGAGTACGCTGGCTTCATGGCGCAGCTGCGAGCACATGGGGTCGAGTGTGTGCTCTGTTCCGCGCACAAAGGCCAGGCCAGGATGTTTGACCATACAGCGTCGGGGTTCCAGGAGATCAGCCGCGAGATGAACCTGACTTTGAGCTGATTGATGCAAGGTTGTGAGCAACAAATAGCGCTCGCCAATAAAGAGCTTCGGGGAAGGAAGCTCGCTGGCTATTCCGGCAGCGAGAAAAGGATCAGTGGCCCAGGCAGGAGGCGTGTACGTCGTGGTTCGCTGGTCTGCAATCAGCTCGTGATCTGGCGTTTGTAGTAGGAGCTGATAACTTCCCCAGGCTGTCTGCATCACCTGAGGCTGAAAGCCACCGTAGCGATAATGGACAATGCTCCCCGCGTATAAGGGACGGTCGGAAGGGACTGCGGGTGCGTGGAGTTCGCGCGTGGCTTCATCCAGTGCGCGAGCCAGATCAATTGCTTCCTCATCGCTTCTGGGGTAGACGGTGAGAAACTTGCCAATCTGGCTGAGGCCCGCCAGTCCTTCGTTGAGTTGCGCCAGAGCATTTGTGGATTCTACGAGTTTAAACGTAGCGCAGCGCGCCAGCAGGATCGGCAGAACACAGTGCAGCGTCTGCTCGGCAGTCGCATTGCTCGCGGCGATATGGAGTTTCCAGCCTTGTGCTGGTAAAAGGAGATCCTCATACGAGATACGAATCCAGCCGGGTACTCCGCCGGAAGGCACAGACAAATGACGTTGGTGCGGCCTGGCTGGCTCATATTGCTGCATATATTCTCTTACGATATCCGCGAGAACTGGTTCCGTCGTTGCTCTCTTCTCAAGTCGTGAGGCAGTTTGACTCATCTTTATTGATCTCCTGGGAAAAAGATGTGGCCTGGTAGGGGGTTGGAGCATACTACCAAGTCCACATCGGGAAGTCTTTTAGACATTGCCCTCTTTACGCGATGGAAAAGAGGACGCTACGGAAGCTATATACTAAAGAATCCCAGGGCCTCCTCCCCATGAATAGACGCAGGTACCGGGGCAAATACTAATATAGCAGGTCCCGAAGGTACATTCTTGCGCAACGGGTTCGGGGCAGATGATTTCGGAAATAGCCCGCTCCGAAAGACCGAAGGCCCGTAACGCTCCTTGAGGATCTTCCGCGACTCTCTGGCGGAAGCTGGCATCTTTCCGCGCAAACTCGACGATACGAGCAGCTTGTTCGCGTGCTTCCAGAAGATTCTGCTGTTCCAGTGATTCGAGAGTAGTGCTCATACAAATCCTTTCTCTGTCAAAGACGATCTGAGGCCAGAGCAGAAGCAGAATGTCCCAGAAGAACTTCTATTGTTTCTGCTACCTCGATAAAAGAAAGTATATGCACCCAAAACGCCTTTGTCCTCCCCCCGAATGGGGGGATTTCACCAAAACATAATTTGAAGCGGGCAGGGTAGGAGAGGTATGAGCGCGATATCCTGAAAAAACGCATACAGAAGCTCCCGCACCTGAGTGGGAGTGGGAGAGGAAAACGTCATGTATCCTGGATACCGGCTTTCGCCGGGAAGAAAGAAGGAGAAGCTGGACCGGGTGTTATGGAAGGTCGAGAATGCGTGGTTGCAACAACTGTTCGACCTCATAACGCAACAAGTACACCTTGCGATCGCCTTCAATTTTCGTCTTATGCAATTTCTTGAGGTTGATTTGCTTCAAAAACCATTCGCGCGACCGGTTGTACTGGCGTTCTGCGTCGGCAATCCAGATAAGGTCTTTCGGGTCAATTGTCATAATCTTGCGCAAAACTTTCTTGTGTATCTCACAAAGCTATGCTTTTGATACCATTCTATCTTTTTCCATAGGATAACATAAACCTTACCTACTTTCAATTGTTTGCTAGAAGGTAAGGTTTACCTCTAAATATCTTTGAAAGCATCCAGAATCGATGCCTCTATCGATGGGATATGCCCTGCTGTTCTGAGGGCGTTGAAAAGCTGATCCCCTAATTCGGCACGCAGGCTCTCGATGGTGCTGGTGGTCGAGACTGGCGAGAGGCAGGAGTCAATGTTATAGCCTACAACCTCGACTTCCTGAGCCTCTTCCTGTTCTCGCAGGCGTTTTAAGAGCGTGGTAAGATTCTCCAGGCAGGTTGCGATGCCCGCGCGATCATCCATTTCCTGGAAGAGATGCAGACTCTCTTTGTACAGGTGCTTCGCCTCTTCGTATTCGGCGCGAGCGAACGCACCCTCTCCGAGACCTACGAGCGAGGAGGCTATGCCCCAGGAATAGTGTATCGTACGGGAGAGCTGCAAACTTTCCGTGTAGAGGGCCAGGGCCTGTGCGCGACGATCACGGCACCATTCAACCTCAGCGAGATTATTTAAAACAGCGGCCACAGCAACGTCGTCTTCCAATTGACGGAAATACCCCAGGCTTCTTTCGTGCAGAAGAGCCGCCCGCGCGAAATTACGCTCCTGGCGCGCCATGTTTCCCAGATTATTGAGCAAGCCCGCCATACCTCGTACATCCCCTACAATCTGGCGAAGTTTGACGCTCTCTTCAAGATGGGTCGAGGCGAGCGCGAACTTATCCTGGCGCAGCGCTACATTGGCCAGCGCTACGTACGCTTTACTCATAATCTCCTTCTCGTCGAGCTGCTGGCTGAGGCTCAGCGATTCCTCAGCCCAGGCCTGTGCCCGCGCGAAGTCGTCCTGACTACAGGCGAACACGCTCGCTCTTTCCAGCACTTTTGCTTTGACGACATCGGATACCACCTGATTCTCTCGCTTCAAAGCGTGAAAGAGCGCTTCAAACCAGTGTTGTCCTTCATGTAGGCGTCCTCGCACCCACCAGAAATAGCTCAGCGCTTCTGCCAGGTGAAAGCCATCCTCTATATTTCCGTGTGTACTGCACCAATGAAGCGCGTCCAGCATATTTTCATATTCAACTTCCAGGCGTGTCAACCAGTGTTTTTGTTCACTTCCCGCTGGCAGGGATTTGAAACGCTGCATCAGGTCTGCATAATACTCGGCGTGCCTGTGGCGCAAGAGCGCCAATGTTTCTTCCCGTTGATGCTCCAACGCGAATTCGCGCATCGTATAGAGCATCTCAAAACGCGGTTCGCCTTCTTCGTTCTCGCGTAAACGGAGCAAGCTTTTATCGACGAGTGAGTGCAGGATATCAAGCGGATCGTACTCTGCGGGCGCGGCGAGCTGACAAACGTACTCAGCCGCCTCCAGCGTACAACCTTTGCGAAAAATGGCCAGTTGCTGGAAGAACTCTTCTTCCGCCGCATTGAGTAGATGGTAACTCCACTCGATGGTCTCCCGCAATGTCTGGTGGCGGGTGCTGCGATGCTGATCCTGTCCGTGCAACAGGCGTAAGCGTTGCCCCAGACGTTTCACCATTGCGTGCGGGGGAAGCAAGTTGACGCGAGCCGCCGCCAGTTCAATTGCCAGTGGAAGCCCATCCAGTTGTTGACAAATTTCAATGATGTCATGGGCATTTGCTTGTGTGAGGCAAAAGTCCGTTTTGATTGCCCTGGCTCGTTGGACAAAGAGGCTAATGGCTTCATTGTGTTCCAGTTCAGCCAGATCTGGTGCGCGCCGTTGTGCCTGCGGGGCCGTAAACGTTCTAACACGGTACTCGTGCTCGCCAGCGAGATGAAGGACGGAGCGGCTGGTAACGAGTACCGTGATATCAGGTATGTCGAGTAGCAGCTCGCGCACAAGTTGAGGCGCGTCCTGCACTTGTTCAACATTGTCGAGCAGAAGCAATATTTTTCCTCGCAAAGCTCCTTTGACCTGTTCAAGCAGCAGATGGCCTTCGCCTTTGGCGATTCCGATAGCCTGGGCCAGTGCATTAATAATTCCCTGCTGGTCATGAATTGCCGCGAGATCGACGAAATAGAGGCCATGGGGAAACGTTTCCGCGAGATCGGCGGCGACCTGCATTCCCAGGCGCGTTTTTCCCACGCCTCCCGGCCCAACCAGTGTAATCAGGCGAACGTC
>Ga0068857_100004341_pt1 | contig 11968 bp, 9 predicted proteins | sample KBSCornC72_FD_66591 | JGI IMG/M metagenome (GOLD analysis project Ga0068857, IMG submission 66591) | Corn rhizosphere microbial communities from Kellogg Biological Station, Michigan, USA - KBS Corn C7-2 | ecosystem: Host-associated > Plants > Roots > Rhizosphere > Soil ...
CCGAGGATCCGCGACGCCATGCGGTCGGGATGGAAGTACTCGATCTGGTCCAGCTTCTCGCCGATCGAGGCGAGCTTGATCGGCTTGCCCGTGACCGCCTTGACCGAGAGCGCCGCACCGCCGCGCGCGTCTCCGTCGAGCTTCGTCAGGACGACGCCGTCGAACGCGACGCGCTCCTGGAACGCCTCTGCGACCGAGACCGCTTCCTGGCCGGTCATCGCGTCGAGCACGAGGAGGACGTTCGTCGGCTTCGACGCGTTCCGGACCGCGGCGAGCTCGTCCATCAGCGCCTCGTCGACGTGGAGCCGGCCCGCGGTGTCGAGGATGACGACGTCCTTGCCCTGGCTCCGTGCCTGGTCGATTCCGGACGTGACCGCTTTGACCGGGTCGCCCGCTGTGTAGACCGGGATCTGGAGCTCCCGGCCGAGCTGCTCGAGCTGCTCGATCGCAGCCGGGCGGGCAAGGTCTGCGGCGACGAGCGCTGGCGAGTGCCCCTCCTTGCGCAGGAGGAGCGCGAGCTTGGCGGCGGTCGTCGTCTTGCCCGAGCCCTGAAGGCCCGCGAGCAAAATCACCGTCGGCGGGCGGCTGGCGAACGCGAGCTTCGAGTCGCCGCTGCCCATGAGCGCAGTCAGCTCCTCGTGGACGATGCGCACGACCTCCTGGCCGGGCGTGAGGCTCTTCGTCACGTCCGCGCCGAGCGCCCGCTCGCGCACGCGCGCGACGAAGTCCTTCACGACCTTGAAGTTGACATCCGCCTCGAGCAGCGCCAAGCGGATCTCGCGCATGGCGCGGGAAATCGACTCCTCGTCGAGCTTGCCGCGGCCCCGAACGTCGTGGAGCGCCGCCTGGAGGCGATCTGAAAGTGCGTCGAACACGGCCAGCCAGTGTACTCAGACGTCGCTTCTCTCCATACTTCTTGTGGACATGGCCACGTGCCTCAACTGCGGCGAGGCCAACCCGGATCGCGCACGGTTCTGCCTCGCCTGCGGGGCTCCCCTCGAGGAGCCTGCCGCCGCGCGCGAGATGCGCAAGACGGTCACGGTTGTCTTCTCCGACCTGATCGATTCGACGCCGCTCGGCGAGCGCCTCGACGCCGAGAGCTACCGACGCATGCTCTCGCGGTACTTCATCGAGGTCAGCCGCGTGCTCGAGCATCACGGCGGCACGGTGGAGAAGTTCATCGGCGACGCTGTGATGGCGGTCTTCGGAATCCCCGTCGTGCACGAGGACGACGCGCTGCGGGCTGTGCGCGCGGCAACGGAGCTGCGCGAGTCGCTGCACGCGCTGAACGAGGAGCTCCGCGCGGAGTACGGGCTGGAGCTTCGGTTCCGGACCGGGATCAACACCGGCGAGGTGATCGCGGGCGACCCGAGCGCGGGGCAGGCGTTCGCGACCGGGAGCGCGGTCGCCGTCGCACAGCGACTGGAGGCCGCGGCCAGCGCGGGCGAGATCCTGATCGGCGACCCGACGTACCGCCTCGTGCGCGAGGCCGTGCTCGTCGAGCCCCTCGAGCCGCTCGAGCTGAAGGGGAAGTCGGAGCCGGTCACGGCATGGCGCCTGCTCGGCGTCCTCTCGGGCGCTCCGGCGTTCGCAAGGCGGAGCGACGCCCCGATGGTCGGCCGCGAGGGGGAGCTGGAACGGCTGCTCGCCGCCTTCGAAGACGCGTCCACGACACGCGAGTGCCGCGTGATCAGCGTCATCGGGACGGCCGGAATCGGCAAGTCGCGGCTCGTGAAGGAGCTCCTGACCACCGTCGAAGCCGAAGCCCTCGTCCTGACCGGCCGCTGCCTCCCCTACGGAAAGGGAATCACGTACTGGCCTCTCCGGGACCTCGTCCGCAGGGCGGCCGGGGAGGTGACGCTGGACGGAATCGAGCGGCTCCTGGACGGCGAGCCCGAGGCGGCGAAAGTCGCGGCCCGGGTCGCCGGCGCGATCGGGATCAGCGGAAGCACGAGCGCGCCCGAGGAGACGATGTGGGCGGTCCGGCGCTTCCTGGAGCATCTGGCCAGGGAGCGTCCGGTGATCATCGCGTTCGACGACCTCCAGTGGGCGGAGCCGACGTTCCTCGACCTGATCGAGTACCTGCTCGGATGGATCCGGGACGCACCGATCCTGATCGTGTGCATGGCGCGGCCCGACCTGCTCGAGTCGACTCCCGGCTGGCTCGCGGCCGTCCCGAAGGCTGCGTCGATCGTGCTCGAGCCGCTGTCCGAGCCCGAGGCCGAGACGCTGCTCGACGTCCTCCTCGGAGACACCGAGCTCCACGCCGACCTCATGGCCAGGATCACGGAAGCCGCCGAGGGCAACCCGCTCTTCGTCGAGCAGATGCTCGCGATGCTGACCGAGAACGGTCACGCATCGAGCGACCTCACGATCCCGCCGACGATCCACGCGCTGCTCGCGGCGCGGCTCGACCGTCTCGAACGTGAGGAGAGGACCGTGATCGAGCGCGCATCCGTGATCGGAAAGGAGTTCTGGCGCGGCGCGATCACCGAGCTGACTCCCGCCGAGGAGCACGAAGCTGCGAGGTCGAGCCTGATGACGCTCACCCGCAAGGAGTTCATCGAGCCTTCCGTCTCGATCTTCCGCGACGAGGACGGCTTCCGTTTCCGCCACATCCTGATCCGTGACGCGGCGTACTTGGGCGTGGCGAAGCAGACGAGGGCCGACCTGCACGAACGCTTCGCCGGTTGGCTCGAGCGGACCGCAGGCGAACGCGCGAGCGAGCTCGATGAGATCATCGGCTACCACCTCGAGCAGGCACACGGCTACCGGGCCGAGCTCGCCCCATCGGGCCCCGGTTCCGTCGACCTGGCCTCCAGGGCGGGCGAACGGCTCGCGGCTGCGGGCCGTCGCGCGATCGTCGCGCGCGGCGACGTCCCGGCCGGAGCGGCGCTCCTCTCCCGCGCCGTCGAGCTCCTCCCGCCGGAGCACCCGGAGCGTCCGGCCTTGCTGACCGAGCTCGCAAGCGCCCTCATGCGCAGCGGCGACTTCGCACGCGCCGCCGAGGTCTTGACCGTGGCCATGGAGACGGCGGCTGCGACCGGCGACCGGCGACTCGAGCTGCGCACGACGATCGAGCGGGAGTTCTACCGGTCGTTCACGAGCCCCGAAGGCTCCGCGCTCGACGATTCCCACGTCGCCGACGAGGTCATTCCGGAGCTCGAGGCGCTCGGCGACGACGTGGGCCTCGCCAGGGCGTGGTGGTTGAAGAGCGAGGCCGATGTCAACGCCTGCCGCTGGGGAGCGCGAGCAACCGCCCTCGAACGAGCTCTGGAGCATGCCCGCCGTTCCGGAGAGGACGCGGAGATCGCGACCATCACCGGCCTGCACGCTCAGGCGCTCTATTTCGGCCCGACTCCCGTCAAGGAGGCGATCACGCGGTGTGAGCGGTATCTGGCGGAGAACGCGGAGAACCGTACGCTGGAGGCTTCCGTGACCGGCGTCCTGGGCGGCCTCAGCGCGATGCTCGGCGACTTCGACCGCGCGCGAGCCTTGCAGGCCAGAGCAGGAGCGATCTACGAGGACCTCGGCCTGCGCATCCGCCTCGCAGTCACCTGGTCGCTGCTGGGCGCCGACATCGAGCACTTCGCCGGGCGGCCGGGTGAGGCTGTCTCGATCCTCCGCCGTGCGTACGAGGACGTTCAACAGATCGGAGCCGTGAGCGTGACGGCGACGATGGCGGCGTTTCTCGCAGATGCCCTGTCCGGGGACGGAAAGCACGACGAAGCCGATGAGCTCGCAGGGTTCAGCGAACGACATGCGCCCGCGAGCGACATCGTCACCCAGGTGCTCTGGCGGACGGCGAGAGCGCGGGCCATTTCGGAACGAGGGAACGCGGAAGCCGAAGTGCTCGCACGCGATGCAGCCGCCCTGGCCCACGACACGGACTATCCCGACCTCAAGGCGCGGTCGTTCACCTGTCTCGGGCAGGTGCTCGGGCCCGGGGAAGAGCAGTCATCGCTCTTCGCCGCGGGCCGCGAGGCGTGGGAGCAGAAGGGCAACGTGGCGGCGCTGGCCCGGCTGCCCATCGGTTCCGCGCATCCGGCATAGGATTTCGCCGACTCAGCCAACCCGAAGGGAGAGAGCGGCCATGGCGAAGAGGTACGAAGGACGTCACGAGAACGGCTTCAAGGACGCAACCGCGGCGGCGGTAGAGGATTACCACAAGAAAGAAGGCATGAACGGTGAGCCGGTGACCCTCCATGTCGTCGAGATGAGAGTCACCGTCACGAACCCGGTTCGCGACTACCACGTGGTGCTCGCCCCGACCGGCTGAGCCCCAGGCGTTCGTCGCGACACCAAGGCCACTAGGCGCGCCTTCTGGTCAGGCGTAGGATCTTGTCGACCCCGGGGGGACCAGAAGGGAGCGGACATGTCCATGAGCGAAGAGGAAAGGACCGGCCGGGGCGAGTCGGATATCGGCTTCAGCGCGGCCACGAAGAAAGCCGTCGAGGACTACGAACGCAAGTACGGCATGCCTGAGGACGACGAGGTCTGGACGCTGATCGTCCTCGAGCAGTCGGTAACCGTGACGAACCCGGTTCGGGACTACATCGTCATCGTCGGCCCTGGCGGGTAGCGTCGGGTCGAGGGCGCGCCTGCCCACCGCCTGACCCTGCAGCGGAGCCGCCGGATCCGGACCTGCTCTTTCCGGACGAGCCGCCCGGCGGCCCCGAACTGCCGCACGACGACCTCTAGACTCCGCCGCCCTACAAGCGACGAAGGGAGCGGGGAGAGATGGCAGCTGTCGCAAAGGTCGTGAGGATCATCGGCTCGTCGCCCGAGAGCTGGGCGAAGGCGGGTGACGCTGCGGTTCAGGAGGCGGCGAAGACGCTGCGCGGGATCAGTGGCGCCCACGTCATCTCGATGAGCGCGCAGGTCGAGGACGGCCGGATCAGCGAGTACCGGACGACCGTCGACATCGCGTTCGGCGTCGAGAGCTAGTCGGTCAGGAGGGCCCGGGCGAATTCGCGGGGGTTGAAGGGTCGTAGATCCTCAATCCCCTCGCCCACTCCGACGAGCTTGACCGGGAGGCCGAGCTCGTGCGCGATGGCGAGCGCGACACCGCCTTTGGCCGAGCCGTCGAGCTTCGTCAGCGCGACGCCGCTGACCTCGACCGCCTCGCCGAAGAGCTGCGCCTGCCGGACGCCGTTCTGGCCCGTGGTCGCGTCGACGACGAGGAGCGTCTCGTGCGGCGCGCCTTCGAGGCGGCCCTCGATCACGCGCCTGATCTTCGCCAGCTCCTCCATCAGGTTCGTCTGCGTGTGGAGCCGCCCGGCCGTGTCCACGACGACCACGTCCCGTCCGCGCGCCGTCGCCGCGCCGATCGCGTCGTAGGCGACCGCCGCCGGGTCTCCCCCGCGCTCCGAGCCGACGAAGTCCGCGTCCGCGCGCCTGGCCCAGATCTCGAGCTGCTCCTCGGCCGCGGCGCGGAACGTGTCGGCGGCGGCGACGATCACCGAGCGGCCGTGCTCGTTCAGGTGGTACGCGAGCTTGCCGATCGTGGTCGTCTTGCCGGTGCCGTTGACGCCGACGACGAGCAGGACGCTGGGCTGCTCGCCGACCGAGAGCGTTCCGGGCTCGCCGAGCATCGCCGACGCCTCTTCGACCAGCGGTTCGATGAGATCGCCGGCCACGCCGCGCGCCTCGAGCCGCTGGACGAGCTCGGCGGTCGCGGGCACGCCGACGTCGGCTGCGATCAGCGCCTCCTCGAGCCGCTCCCAGGCCTCGTCGTCAGCGGGATCGAAGGCGGCCGCCGCGAGCTGGCCGGTCAGCGCGCGCCGGCTCTTACCGAGCGAGTCGCGCAGGCGCCCGAAGAACCCGGGCTCGGCGGCCTGTTCCTCGTCACGCTCCTCGTCCCCGAGCAGGGCGCTCCACGTCGTCATCCCGACGAGAGGCTACGCGGCGACGACTTCGCGCGGGAGGCGGCGCGACACGATCTGCGAGACGCCGTCGGCGCCCATCGTCACGCCGTACAGGGTGTCGGCGGCCTCCATCGTCTTCTTCTGGTGCGTGATGACGATGAACTGCGCCTCTTCGGAGTAGCGGCGCAGGAGGGCGACGAAGCGGCCGATGTTCGCGTCATCGAGTGCCGCCTCGACCTCGTCCAGGAGGTAGAACGGATGCGGACGCGCCAGGAAGAGCGCGAACAGGAACGAGATCGCGCCGAGCGCCTTCTCGCCGCCGGAAAGCAGTGAGAGGCGCGTCACCTTCTTGCCGGCCGGGCGGAGCTCGATCTCGATGCCCGGTTCGCTGTCTTCGTCCTCGCCCTCGAGCTCGGGCTCGGTCAGGCGGAGGCGGCCCTCGCCGCCCGGGAAGAGCGTGGCGGCGACCTCCTGGAAGTGCTCGCGAACCGCGTTGAACGTGTCCTCGAAGCGCCGCTCGACCGTGTCCGCAAGCTCGTCCCGCAGCGTTTCGAGCTCCTTCAGGCTCGCTTCGAGATCGGCGCGCTGGACGCGGAGCTCGTCGAGACGCTCCTTCTCGCGTTCGTACTCCTCCTTGGCGAGCGGGTTGACGCTTCCGAGCGCCTCTCGGCGGCGCTCGAGGCGGGCCAGCCTGTCGGCGAGCTCGTCCGGGTCGTCGCCCTCGGCCGGCTCCGCCTCGGCGTCGGACATGCGTCGTTCGAGCTCCCTCGCTTCTGCGCTGAGCGTGGCGAGCTCGACGTCGATTCCCGAAGATCGTTCGCCCGCCTCGGCAGCCGCGCGTCTCAGCTCCGCCTCGCGCGCGCCGAGCTCCCGCAGCTCGTCGCCCAGCTGCTTCGCGCGTTGTCCGCGCGCGTCGGCGCGCGCGTCGAGGCTCGGCTCGAACCGCGCTGCGAGCTGGACGGACTGGACGAGGATCGCCGCAAGGCGCTCGGCGAGCTCGGCCGGGCGCGTATCGGTTACAGGCGCCTGGGTCGTCGCGCGATCCGCGGCCGCATCGAGCTCTGCGATCTCCGCTTCGAGCGCGCGTCGGCGGGCCTCGAGCTCGAGCAGGACGGCCTCGGCCGCCTCCCCCGCGTACCAGAGCTCGCCGCGCGCCGGGTCGAACGCGAACCCCTCGCGTGTGACCGAGAGCTCGGTCACCCGGAGGAGCTCGTCCTTCTCGACGATCGGCGCCTCGGGTTTTGCACCGCCGATGACAACGCCGAGGTTTCCGAGTCCGGCCGCACGGGCCTGCTCGAGGTAGTCGAGCGCTGTCTGCGCGTCGTCCGCGACCACTGCCGCGGCCCGCCAGCCGAGCGCGGCTGCCACCGCTCGCTCGTCCCCGTGATCGACGTCGAGCGACGAGAGGACGAGCTTCTGCCCACGCTCCGCGAGCGCCCGCGCCGCAGGCGGCAATCCCTCGAGCTCCGCGAGAGCCCGTTCGAGCGCACCGAGGCGCTCCCGTCCGAGCCGCGCTTCCTCGAGCAGCCGCTCGCGTTCCGCAGACCGCACGGGTGGAGGATCGGCCCGCAGCCTTCCCGCCAGCGCCTGCGCGCTCTCGCGGCGGTGCTCGAGCCGCTCGGCTGCACTCTTCAACCGGTACCGCGCCGCAGTCGCCTCCTCACGGCCCCCGGCCGCGCCGACGAGCTCGCTCTCGACCCGGTCGCGCTCGCCCAGGAGCGCCTCGAGCTCTTTCGCGGTTCGGTTGCGTGCGAGCGTCGCGGCCTCGCGGCGCTCCTCTGCGGCCGAGCGCCGCTCCTCGACCGCGGCCAGCTCGAGCTGTGCAATCCGGGCGCGCACGGCGCCGATCTCGCCGCGCAGCTTCTCGGCGCGCTCCGCCGCGGTCGCCTGCAGAGCCAGCGGTCGCAGCCGCTTCTTGACCTCGGCCTCGAGGTCGCGCGCCCGCTCGACGTCGACCGCGACGCGCGCGAGCTTCAGCTCGGCCCGGTGGCGCCGCCGCTTGAAGCGTCCCAGCCCGGCCGCTTCCTCGACGAGCTGCCGCCGCTCCTCGGGCTTCGAGCCGAGAATCTCCTCGACGCGCCCCTGGCTGATGATCGAGCCCATCGCCCCGCCGAGCCCGACGTCCGCGAGCAGCTCGACGAGGTCCGTCCGCCGCACCGGAGAGCGGTTGACCAGGTACTGCCCCTCGCCGCCGCGGTGCAGCCGCCGCATGAACGAGACCTCGGCGAACGGCAGGTCCGCGAGCGCGCCGTCCTCGTTGTCGAACAGGAGCTCGACCTCGCAGTAGTCGGCCGGAGGGCGATCCTTTCCGCCCGCGAACAACACGTCGTCCGGCTTCTCGGCCCGGAGCTCGCTCGGCGCCAGGCTGCCCGCCGCCCAGAGCAGGGCGTCCGAGATGTTCGACTTCCCGGAGCCGTTGGGCCCGACGACGACCGCGACCCCGCGCTCGAGGCGAACCTCGACCGGCTCGGGGAACGACTTGAACCCGCGCAGCTTGATCGCTCGTAGATGCACGCGGGAGGAAGTCTGAACGGCCCCTAGGACGTCAGCGGCGCCTGAAGTAGGGCACGCAGAACACGTTCGAGCAGTGGACCGCCTTCACCCCGGTCGTGTCGTTGTGGTACGCGACGAGCGGCAGCCCGTCGACGCCCAGCGTGATCGCCGAGCCGAACAGGTTGCCGTCCGGGTCGAGCGTGACGACCGTCGCCGTCGAGCACGCGATGTTCGAGCAGTGCGCGACTTTCAGCGGCCCCTCGTTCGTCTGCGGAGCCTCGTAGGTGATCACGCCGAGGCCGTCCGAGCCGATCGTCAGCGACGTGAACCCGCCGAGGTCGCCGGTGTCGAGCGGATTGGTCGTCGCGGACGAGCAGACGACGTTCGAGCAGTGCGCGACCTTGAGGCTGCCGGTGTCCCGGTCGAAGTAGCTGATCAGCCCGAGCCCGTCCTGGCCGATCGCGAGCGAGCTCCAGTCGCCGCGGTCGCCGGTGTCGAGGGTGGCCGTCGTCGCCGTCGTGCACGCAACGTCGTCGCAGTGCGCGACCTTGAGCCCGAACGTCTGGTAGCTGACCAGCGGGAGCCCGTCCGTGCCGATCGCGACCGAGATTCCGTCACGGAATGTGTCGCCCTGCGGGTCGAGCACGGAGATCGTCGCCTGGGTGCACTCGAGGTTCTCGCAGTGGGCGACCTTCGGAACGAGGCCCTTCGGCTCGAGGAAGCCGATCACGCCGAGGCCGTCGGTGCCGATCGCAACCGACGTCGTCTCGAACGCGGCGTTGTCCGGCGCGCCGAGCGTCGAGAGCGTCGCGCTGGTGCAAGACGGGTCCGAGCAGTGCGCGACGTGCAGGCCCTCGACCGAGAAGCTCGAGTACGAGATCAGGCCCAGCCGGTCGGCGCCGATCGCGACCGAGGTGTAGAGCTGGCAGGTCGTGCAGGTGTCGATCGTGGACTTCGTCGACGCGCTGCAGGCGAGGTTGGAGCAGTGCGCCACATTGAGCGCGCGGCCGCCGTCGTAGGTGATCAGGCCGAGCCCGTCGGCGCCGATCGCGGCTGCGCCGAGGTAGCCGCCCGAGGCGTCGACCGTCGAGGACGCGTAGCCGGGCCTGCCGAGCCCGTTGCCCGCCGCTCCCTGCGGACCGGTCGCGCCCTGCGGTCCTCGAGGGCCGGTGAAGCCCATCGGCCCGTCCGCGCCCTCGAGCCCTTCTTCTCCTTGAGGCCCGCGCGGGCCGGGAATGCCCTGCGGCCCTCGGAGCCCACGGAATCCTCGTGGGCCGCGAAAGCCGCGGTGGCCGCGCGGGCCCCTCGGGCCGCGGACCGTGGGTCGGGCCGCGGCTTCCCTGACCGTCTGCCGCGACGACGTCGCGCCCGAGCCGAGCGGCGTCAAGGCGAGCGAGCAGGCGACGGCTGCGAGGACGAGGAGCTGGGTGATGCGTCTGTCCATCAGCGACTCCTGGTGTACGGGATGCAGAGGACGTTGGAGCAGTGGGCGACCTCGAGCGCGTTGGTGGAGGCGTCCCAGTAGCCGATCAACCCGAGGCCGTCGACGCCCACGGTCGCCGAGGCTGCAAAGCCCGTGTCACCGACTGGATCGACCGTCGTGACGATCGAGGCCGAGCAGGCGGCGTTCGAGCAGTGCGCGACCTTGAGTGCACCGCTGCTGCGGTAGCCGATCAGGGCGAGGCCGTCGGCGCCGATGGTCGCCGAGACGTCCGTCGCGTCGGAGTCGACCGTCGACGTCGTCGCACTCGAACACGTCAGGCCGTTGCAGTGCGCGACCTTCAACGCCGAGTCGGCGAACGCGATCAGCCCGAGCCCGTCCGAGCCGGTCGCGATCGACGTCGGTCCGCCTGCGCTACCCACGGTCGAGATCGCCGCCGCCGAGCAGGCGACGTTCGAGCAGTGCGCGACCTTCAGCGCGTTCTGGTCGTCGCGGTAGCTGATCAGGCCGAGCCCATCGCCTCCGATCGTGATCGAATCGGAGCTTCCCGCGTTCGGCCCATCGAAGGTGGTCGTCGTCGCGGCCGAGCACGCGACGTTCGAGCAGTGCGTGACCTCGAGCCCGGAACTCGAGCGGCGGCTGATCAGGCCGAGCCCGTCGCTGCCGATGACGAGCGACGCCGCCGAGCTGCCCGCACCGAGCGTGGACGTCGTGACCGCACTGCAGAAGGCGTTCTCGCAATGGGCGACCCTGAGCTGGAAGTTCGAGTAGTCGATGTAGGCGACGAGGCCGAGCCCGTCGGCGCCGATCCCGATCGAGGAGTCGCGGCCGACGTCGCCCACCGTGTCGATCGCCGTCTTCGTCGAGCTCGCGCAGCGCAGGTTCGAGCAATGGGCGACCCACAGGCTCTGGAACTCGGGCTCGAAGTAGCTGATCAGCGGCATCCCGTCGGCGCCGATCGCGACCGAGGAGGTCGCGACGGCGACGCCGGGCCCCTCCACCGTCGAGCGGCTGAAGCCCTCGTGGTCGGAGGCGGAGGCGCCTGTCGGCCCCGTCGGGCCGGCCGCGCCCAGCGAGCCGGTTGGCCCGGGCAGCCCCATCGGGCCCGTCGCGCCTGCGAAGCCGGTCGTTCCGCGACGTCCAGTCGGGCCAACGAGCCCGGTGGGCCCGCGAACGCCTTTGCGCCCACGCTTGCCCCGGAAGCCGCGCGGCCCACGAGGCCCTCTCAGCCCTGGCTTGGCCGAAGCTGCCTTCAGCTCGTGGCGCGTCGCCGTCGCGCCGGCCCCGAGAGGCGTCGCGATCAGCACGATGGCGAGAACGCAGAGGCCCGTGCACGCGAGCACCACCCCGGGCCGACTCACCATGCGCCTACGCTAGCGTGGCCGGCTGTCGGAGCCCAGGCCCGCGAGCGCCTCACGGGCGGCCTCCTGCTCGGCCGCCTTCTTGGACGGCCCGGTCCCGACTCCGGCCTGCTCGCCGTCGATCACGGCTGCGCACGTGAATGTCCGGTCGTGCGGCGGCCCGGCCACGTCCAGCACCGTGTACGTCACCGACCGCCCGAGCCGCGCAAGCGCCTCCTGCAGCTCCGTCTTGTGGTCGACGTAGGTCGTGAGCGCATACTCGATCCGGCCAGCGAACGCGCCGACGACCGAGTCCTCGACCGCCTCGAAGCCGTACTCGAGGAAGATCGCGCCGAGCGCAGCTTCGAGCAGCGCCGCGAGCACGTTGCGGTTGCGCGCGAGCCGGTCGAGCTCCTCCTGCGGCACCGCGACCGCCCGCTGGGACATGCGCTCCCCGAGCTCGAGCTCACGCGCCACCTCGGCGCAGCTCGCCCGCGAGACCACGTGCGACCGGATCTTCGCCAGCTGTCCCTCCGAGAAATCCGGGTAGCGCTCGTACAGCTCCCGCGCGACGGCGAGCTCGAGCACGCTGTCGCCCAGGAACTCGAGGCGCTCGTACGACGACGCGCGGTCAGGCGCCCACGAGGTGTGCGTGAAGACGTTCTCCAGCCTCTCGGCGGGCAGGTCGTCGATCAGGGTCTGGAGGCTTGCGTTACTGGTGCGACGTGACGTAGTCGACGGCCTGACCGACGGTCTGGATCTTCTGCGCGTCCTCGTCCGAGATCTTGATCCCGAACTGGTCCTCGAGCTCCATGATCAGCTCGACG
>Ga0068857_100004349_pt1 | contig 11961 bp, 14 predicted proteins | sample KBSCornC72_FD_66591 | JGI IMG/M metagenome (GOLD analysis project Ga0068857, IMG submission 66591) | Corn rhizosphere microbial communities from Kellogg Biological Station, Michigan, USA - KBS Corn C7-2 | ecosystem: Host-associated > Plants > Roots > Rhizosphere > Soil ...
ACGACGAGCCGCTGCCAGTACGCCGGCAGGTCGGTCGCGAGCTCCGCGAAGAAACGCGGCCGGATCGGGCGAGGGCCGACGAACGACATGTCGCCGCGCAGGACGTTCCAGAGCTGCGGGATCTCGTCCAGCTGCGACACCTTCAGCCACCGGCCGAGCCCCGTCAGCTCGGCGTCGGTCGCGTCCACGAGCTCCTCGCCGAGGTACTGACCGATGCGCTCCTCGGCGCCGGTGCGCATCGTCCTGAACTTGAGCATCTCGAAGAAGCGGCCGCGGCGGCCGACGCGCTCGCCGCGGTAGAGGACGGGCCGGCCGCTCGCCACGAGCTGGATCGCTGCGATCACCAGCGCGATCGGCAGTGCGACCAGTCCGAACAGCGTTGCGAGCGTGACGTCGAGCACGCGCAACTCGAGGTCGATGCGCCGGTGCTCCGCTTCGGTCGCGAGGCGGACGTAGCCGTGCACGAGCGTCTCTTCGAGCGGTGGCGGCGCCGCCTCCATCGCATCGATGGTAGACCCCTCGGGGATGGCGATCATCGGCATCGACCACGTGCAGGTTGCCGCGCCCGCCGGATGTGAGGACCGCGCGCGGGCGTTCTACGGCCGGCTGCTCGGACTCCCGGAGATCCCCAAGCCGGCCGCTCTCGCCGCCCGTGGCGGCTGCTGGTTCCGCGCGGGAGCGCAGGAGCTCCACGTCGGGGTCGAGGAGCCGTTCGCACCTGCGCGCAAGGCACATCCGGGCTTCGTCGCCGATGATCTCGACGCGCTCGCCGATCGGCTGCAGGACGGCGGGCACGAGGTCGCCTTCGACGACGCGATCCCCGGCGCGAAGCGGCTCCACGTGGCCGACCCGTTCGGCAACCGGGTGGAGATCCGACTGGCCTGACATCCCGTACATCCCTCTCGACACTGCTCGACGAGGGAGGTTCGATCGTGAGACGCAATCGCTCAGTCCTGGTCACGCTCGCCGCTGTCGCAGCCGCCGCGCTGGTCGCGGCCGTCGCAAGCGCCGACGACGGGGGCCGCAAGGGAGACGACGACCAGGGGAGAAACGGGAGAGGCGACGACGCAGCGAAGATCTTCAGCGCCACGCTCGTCGGAAGCCAGCTGGCCGACCCCGCGATTCACGGCGTGACCCGCGGCGGGGTGCCGTGGGTGATCGAGCGGGGCCGGGTCCAGCTCGCTGCCGACGGCAGCATCAAGGTCCAGCTTCGCGGCCTGGTGATCCCGATCGCGCACGGCACGTTCCCGGCGAACACGGCGCTGCCCGTGACGACCGTGAGCGCGTCGCTCTTCTGCGCCCCGGATTCGACCGGGCCCGCCGCCACGACCACGTCGGCGCCGATCTCCGCCGACGGCAACGCCCGCATCACCGACAAGCTCACGCTGCCGGCGACCTGCCTCGCGCCGACGGTGCTCGTCCACCCGAACGGCGGCGTCGGGGCGTACATCGCCCTCCCGGGCTGGCGCTCGTAAGCCGCAGGCAACGCCGCGTGTCCATAAGATGTCCTTATGGACACGCGGCAGTTGCGAGCGTTCTGCGAGGTGGTCGAGCGCAAGTCGTTCTCCCAGGCGGCCGAGCGCCTCGGCGTCACGCAGCCGGCCGTCAGCCTGCAGGTGCGGGCGCTCGAGAAGCGGCTCGGCACCCAGCTGCTCGACCGCTCCGGGCGCCGCGTCGAGCCGACGGAGGCCGGTGTGAAGCTCTACCGGTCTGCGCAGCGGCTCCTCGCGCTCGAGGAAGAGGTCGTCAACGAGCTCGCCGACGACGCGACGGGCGAGCTCGCGGGAACGCTCGAGATCGGCGCCTCCACCGGCCCCGGCGGCGTCGTGCTCTCCACGCTCCTCTGCCGGTTTGCCGAGCAGCACCCGCAGGTCAATGTCGCGCTCTCCGTCTTCGACACGCAATCCGTCGTCGAGCGCGTCGCCGACCGGACGCTCGAGCTCGGCGTCGTCGGCGCCGCGCCCCGTCACCGCGGTGTCGAGTACGAGCCGTTCCTGCGCGACACGATCGTCCTCGTCTGCCCGCCCGGCCATCCATTCGCCGGCCGGACGGTCACGCTCGACGACGTGCGCCGCGAGAACCTGATCCTCATGCAGGACGGCGCCGGCGTCCGCCAGATGGTCGAGGAGGCGCTGCGCCGCGCGGGCACGCGTCTGCGCGATCTCGACGTGCGCATCGAGCTCGGCCTGCAGGAGTCCGTCGCGCACGCTGTTCGCGCGGGCTACGGCGTCACGTTCATCTCGCGGACGTCGGTCGAAGCAGACCTCGCCGCCGGCTCGCTCGTCGAGGCGCGTGTCGACGGCCTCGACCTCGAGCGTGAGATCCTGCTCGTCCGCGCGACCGGGCGCACCGAGACCCGCGCCGCGCGCGCGTTCGTCGAGTTCGCGCGCGAGACGTTGCCTTGATCGTTCGCTGGAGCCTCGCGGAGCTTCCCGACACGCTCGCGGAGGTGGGCGTCGAGCGACCGCTCGTGATCGCGAGCGAGCGTTGGCGTGCGCTCCAGGTGCCGCACGTCGCCTGGTGGACGGAGGTGCCGGCGGTGCAGGTCGACGTGCCTGCCGACACCGACGGGATCCTCGCGATCGGGGGCGGCTCGGCGATCGACACGGGCAAGCACACGTCCGCCGAGACCGGACTGCCGGTCGTGCACGTGCCGACGACGTACTCCGGCGCCGAGTGGACGACCTTCTACGGCGTCCGCTCGCCCGATCGTGTGATGCGCGGCGGCGGTGCCGGCGCGCACCCGGTGGCGATCGTCTACGACGTCGACCTGACGCTCGACCTGCCGCGCGACCAGACGGCGGGCACCGCGATGAACGCGCTCGCGCACTGTGCCGAGGCGCTGTACGCCGCGGCCCGCAGCCCGCAAGGCGACGAGCAGGCGCTGCTCGGCGCACCGCTGATCGCCGATTCGCTGCCCCGCGTCCTCGCCGACCTCTCGGACCGCGACGCACGCGGCGACCTGCTGCGCGGTGCGATGCACGCCGGTCACGCGCTCGGGCTCGCGGGGCTCGCGCTCGCGCACGCGATGGCCCAGGCGCTCGGCGGCGCCTACGGGCTCCCGCACGGCGCGATGAACGCGCTCTGCCTCGCCCCGGCACTCGGGTTCAACGCCGAGCTCGTCCCGGAGGAGGTCGCTCGGTTCGGCGACGCGATCGGCGGCGACGCCGTCGAGCGCTCACGGGAGCTGGCGGTCCTCGGGGGGTTCGAGCGGCTGCGCGACTTCGGAATCCCCCGTCACGACCTGCCCGGCCTGGCCGCCGCGACCGCGCAGCGCGGCGGCAATCAGGCCAATCCTCGCCCCGCCACACCGGCCGAGATCCTCGGGCTTTTCCAACTAATCTACTAGAGATTAGTTTTTGTTATTTCAGGTATAGTCGCGGTCGTGACGGAGTCGGGCCGCCAGTTCGACGTGCTCGTGATCGGGAGCGGCGCCTCCGGGCTCGCCGCCGCCGTCTCGGCGGAGAGGGCGGGCGCGCGGGTCGCGCTCGCGACCAAGGGCTCCCTCCAGGCGAACAACTCCTCCAAGGCGCAGGGCGGGATCCAGGCCTCCTTCGGCGACGACGACTCGCCGGAGCAGCACGCCGACGACGTCTTCCGCTCGTCGCATGCGACGGCCGACCGCGAGCTCGTCGAGGTCCTCACCGGCGACGCGCAGGCCGCCATCCACTGGCTCGAGGAGCTCGGCGTCGAGTTCACGCGCGACCCGGACGGCCGCTACCGACTCGCCCGCTGCGGCGGTGCGAGCGCGAAGCGCCTCCTCCAGGTCGGCGACCGCACCGGCCACGCGATCACGAAGCAGCTGCGCGAGGCGTGGGAGTCCTCCAGCGGCACCAGCTTCTTGAACGCGCCGCTGCACGAGCTCGCCCAGGCGAACGGCCACTGGCGCGCACGCGTCGGCGAGCACGAGGTCGAGACCGGCACCGTGATCCTCGCCGCCGGCGGGCGCTGCTACGCCGAGGCCGAGCGGCGCGGCGAGCTCTCGACCAACCACCCGAACGCGACCGGCGAGGTGACGCAGATCGCCGTCGGGCTCGGTGCGGAGTCGCGCGACCTCGACGCGCTGCAGTACCACCCGAACGGCGGTGCGTGGCCGCCGAACATGCAGGGCTACTCGATCCCCGAGACGACGCGCGCCTACGGCGCGGTGCTCCTGAATGCCGACGGCGAGGAGTTCACCGATTCGCTCGGGCCGCGGGACGTCGTCAGCGAAGCGATCTTCGACGAGGTGGCGAACGGCCGCGGCGTCGAGACGCCGGACGGCCGCCCCGCCGTGTACCTCGACACGACGCGCATCGACGTCTCCGACGCAGAGATCTCGCTCCCGTACATGCTGCGCCGCTATCGCGGCTCAGGCATCGATCCGCTCAAGGAGCGCATCCTCACCTATCCCGTCCTCCACTACCAGAACGGCGGCCTCGTGATCGACACGCGCGCGGAGACGACGCTCGACGGCGTGTACGCGTGCGGCGAGATCGCGGGTGGAACGCACGGGCGCAATCGCATGATGGGCAACAGCCTCCTCGAGTGCGTCGTCTTCGGACGGCGCTCGGGGAAGGCGGCATCCGAGAAGGCAAGGAGCTAATGGCGATCGACACCACCACCGACCTGCAGCACACGGTCGAAGACGCGGCGGCCCACCTGTACGTGTGGTCGCTCAAGGACATTCCGCAGGACCTGCGCGATGCGCTCTCCGCTGCACGTGAGAAAGAGACCTCGGTCCCGGGGAAGCGCGTGCTCGAGACGATCCACAAGAACATCAACATCGCCGACAGCGAGAAGAATCTCGTCTGCCAGGACACCGGCATCGCCGTCTACCACGTGCGTGTCGGCGAGCACTTCCCGCTGCATCCGGCGCGGATCTACGAAGGACTGCGCGACGGCACTGCGCGCGCCACGATCGAGCATCCACTGCGGTCGAACGCCGTCCACACGATCACACGCGAGAACACCGGCCCGAACATCGGCCATCGCCTCCCGATCGTGCACTGGGAGTTCATCGACGACTGGGACGGCCTCGACGTCAAGTGCGTGCCGAAGGGCTCGGGCTCCGAGAACATGAGCTTCCTGAAGATGTGCGTCCCCGCAGACGGCGTGAAGGGGATCAAGCAGTTCGTGCTCGAGTCGATCGTCGGGGCCGGCGGCAAGCCGTGCCCGCCCGGGATCGTCGGCGTCGGGATCGGCGGCTCTGCGGACTACGCGATGTACCTCGCGAAGGAAGCGATCATGCGGCCGATCGGAACGCGCAACTCCGACCCGCTCGTCGCGCAGCTCGAGGACGAGCTGTTCGGTCTCTTGAACGAGACGGGCATTGGGCCGATGGGCCTCGGTGGCGACGTCACCGTCCTGCAGTGCCACATCGAGCACGCGGACACGCACATGACGCTGAACCCCGTCGCCGTCAACTACCAGTGCTGGGCCGCGCGGCGCGCATCGGCGCACATCTCCCCGACCGGCGACATCGACTACGACCGGGAGTTTTGATGGCCAATCACTCCGTCACGTTCCCGGTCACGGACCCGCAGGAGATCCTGAAACTGCGCGCCGGCGACGAGGTCACCGTGCAGGGACACATCATCGGCATCCGCGACCGGACGCAGATCCGCATCTTCGACCAGGGCGTCGAGCCGCCGATGGACCTCGGCGGTGCGTTCCTGCTGCACACGGCGCCGAACGTGCGCAAGGTCGCGGAAGGCAAGTACGAGAAGATCTGCATCGGAACGACGACGAGCGCGCGCATGGTGCGCTTCACCGAGCCGCTCGGCCGGCAGTACGGCGTGCGCGCGATCTGCGGCAAGGGCGGCTTCCCCGATGAAGCCGTCGAGCCCATGCACGAACTTGGAATGGTGTATTTCGCGATCGTCGGCGGCGCGGCCGCGCTCGAGACGACGCAGATCGAGGAGATCGAAGAGGTGGCGTGGGAGGAGCTCATGCCGGAGTGCCTCTGGAAGTTCCGCGTCAAGGACTTCGGCCCGCTCACCGTCGGCATCGACGCGCACGGCAACTCGCTCTATCGCGACGTGCAGACGCGCGCCAAGGCGAAGCTCGAGGAGCTCTTTGCCCGCCTTTGACCTGAACCTGCCGCGGCACGTCGGCCTGACCCACGTGATCGACAAGGGCCTCGGGCCGCGCGCTTGGGAAGACGTCCTCGAGGTCGCGGGCGATCACATCTCGATCGTCAAGCTCGGCTGGGGCACCGCGTACGTCACCGGGAACCTGCAGCGCAAGCTCGACGTGCTGCGCGGCCGACCCGTCGTGATCGGCGGCACGTTCTTCGAGGTCGTCTACACCCTCGGGAAGCTCGAGGAGTACAAGCGCTGGTTGAACGAGCTCGGTCTCACGCACGTCGAGATCTCCGACGGCACGGTCGAGATCCCGCGCGAGCGCAAGCTCGAGCTGATCGCAGACTTCGCGCGCGACTTCACCGTGCTCTCCGAGGTCGGGTCGAAGGACTCCTCCGTCGAGTACACCGTCGACGAATGGACGACCTGGTTGAACGACGAGCTCGCCGCCGGCGCGTGGAAGGTGATCACCGAGGCGCGCGAAGGCGGCACCGCCGGCATCTTCGACAGCTCGGGCGGCATGCGAACCGACTTGATCGAAGAGATCGCCGGCGTCGTCGGGCCGGCGAACATCGTCTTCGAGGCGCCGACCAAGGCGGCACAGGCGTGGTTCGTCAAGACGTTCGGCGCATCCGTGAACCTGGGCAACATCGCGCCGGACGAGGTCATCCCGCTCGAGACGCTGCGGCTCGGTCTCCGCGGCGACACGCTGAAGGAGGTGCTCCGTGGCGACGCCGACGTTGCAACTCCCGCCTGACGTCGAGTCGATGACGGCGGAGGAGATCCTCCGCTTCTGTGTCGACACGTTCCCGGGCAAGGTGTCGCTCGCCTGCTCCTTCCAGAAGGAGGAGAGCGTCCTGCTCGACCTGCTCTTCGCGATCGACCCGAAGGCGCGCGTGTTCGCGATCGACACCCACTACCTCTTCCCGGAGACCTACGAGCTCTGGCGCGAGGTCGAGAAGCGCTACGACACGAAGGTCGAGGTGTTCGAGGGCGGTGCCGTCGAGGACAAGCTGTGGGAGACCAAGCCCGACCTCTATCTGTCGATCACGAAGGTCGCGCCGCTCAACACCGCGCTGCTCGATCTCGACTGCTGGATCACCGGCGTCCGGCGCGACCAGTCGCCGACGCGCACCTCGACGCCGAAGCTCGGCTGGGACGCAAAGCACGAGCTCTGGAAGGCGAGCCCGCTCGCCGACTGGAGCGACCGCGACTGCTGGACGTACATCAAGGAGCGCGGGCTCCCGTACAACCCGCTGCACGATCGGGGCTACGAGTCCATCGGCGACACGCACTCGACGCTTCCGGGCGCCGGCCGCGAGGGCCGCTGGGCCGGCACCGACCGAACCGAATGCGGGCTCCACACATGAGAGCCCTGTCGCATCTCGACGCCCTCGAGTCCGAGGCGATCCACATCATGCGCGAGGTCGCTGCCGAGCGCGAGCGGCCGGTGCTGCTCTTCTCCGGCGGCAAGGACTCGATCGTGATGCTGCGCCTCGCCGAGAAGGCGTTCCGGCCCGCGAAGTTCCCGTTCCCGGTCATGCACGTCGACACGGGGCACAACTTTCCCGAGGTGCTCGAGTACCGCGACCGCCGCGTCGCCGAGCTCGGCGAGCGCCTCGTCGTCGCGAGCGTCCAGGAGTCGATCGACAAGGGCCGCGTGGTCGAGCAGACCGGCCCGCGCGCGTCGCGCAACCAGCTGCAGACGACGACGCTGCTCGACGCGATCGAGGAGCACGGCTTCGACGCCGCGATGGGAGGTGCCCGCCGCGACGAGGAGCGCGCCCGTGCGAAGGAGCGCATCTTCAGCTTCCGCGACGACTTCGGCCAGTGGAACCCCCGCGCGCAGCGCCCCGAGCTCTGGAACCTCTACAACGCGCGCATCCGCAAGGGCGAGCACATCCGCGTGTTCCCGATCTCGAACTGGACGGAGCTCGACGTGTGGCAGTACGTCGCGCGCGAGCAGCTCGAGCTGCCGTCGATCTACTTCGCACACGAGCGCGACGTGTTCCGCCGTGACGGGATGCTGTACGCGGCGTCCGAGTTCATCGAGCGGTATCCCGACGAGGACACGTTCGCCGCCACGGTGCGCTTTCGCACGGTGGGCGACATGACCTGCACCGGCGGCGTGCTCAGCGAGGCGCGGTCGCTGGTGGACGTCGTCGACGAGATCGCCGCCACCAACGTCACCGAACGTGGCGAGACGCGTGCCGACGACCGCGTCAGTGAAGCGGCGATGGAGGACAGGAAGCGCGTTGGCTACTTCTAAGGAGCTCCTCGACACCGAACTGCTCCGGCTCGTCACGGCCGGCTCCGTCGACGACGGCAAGTCGACCCTGATCGGCCGCTTGCTCTACGACACGAAGCAGATCCTCGTCGACCAGCTCGAGCACATCGAAGACGCGTCGCGCCGGCGCGGTCACGACTACGTCGATCTCGCGCTGCTCACCGACGGTCTCCGCGCGGAGCGCGAGCAGGGGATCACGATCGACGTCGCGTACCGCTCGTTCGTGACGCCGCGGCGCCGCTTCCAGCTGGCCGACGCGCCGGGCCACGTGCAGTACACGCGCAACATGGTCACCGGGGCGTCGACCGCCGATGTAGCGGTGATCCTGGTCGACGCCCGCCAGGGCGTGATCGAGCAGACGCGCCGCCACTCGTACATCGTCTCGATGCTCGAGCTCCCGCACGTGGTGTACGCCGTCAACAAGATGGATCTCGTCGATTACTCGGAAGCGCGCTTCGACGAGATCGTGCGCGACCTCTCCGAGCTCGCGTCTCAGCTGCACGTGCACGACCCGGCGATGATCCCGATCTCCGCGCTGAAGGGCGACAACGTCGTCGACAAGACCGACGCGATGCCGTGGTATGCAGGCACGACGCTGCTCGACCATCTCGAGTCGATCGAGCTCGCGGCCGATCTCAACGTCGCCGACCGCCGCTTCCCGGTGCAGTGGGTGATCCGCCCGATGGCGGACGAGCACCACGACTACCGCGGCTACGCCGGCCAGGTCGCCGGCGGCACGTGGCGCAGGGGCGACGCCGTCGTCGTTCTGCCTTCCGGCCGTCGCAGCACGGTCGCGTCCGTCGAGACCCTGGACGGGCCGATCGACGAGGCGATCCCCGGCCAGTCCGCGACCATCCTGCTGGCCGACGACATCGACGTCTCGCGCGGCGACCTGCTCGCCGACCCCGACGATCTCCCGATCGTGGCGCGTGAGGTGACCGCGCGCGTCTGCTGGATGTCCGAGCGGCCCGTCGAGGTCGGCGCGCGCGTGCTCATCAAGCACACGACGCGGACGGTGGCCGCGCGGATCGACGAGATCGTCTCGGTCGTCGACATCGCGACGCTCGAGGACACGCCGTCGCCGGGGAAGATGGAGCTGAACGACCTCGGTGTCGTGCGCTTCCGACTCGCCGAGCCGCTCGCCGTCGACCCCTACGCCCGGAACCGCGCGACCGGTGCCTTCGTGATCGTCGACGAGGCGACGAACGAGACGGTTGGCGCCGGCATGGTGGTCGATGCAGCGTCGAGCTGACCCCTACCGCGACACGGACGTGATCGACTCGCGGGCGCCGCGGACGAACCAAGCCGTGATCGGCGCCGTTTCAGTGGTGGCTGTCGCGACGGGTTGGTGGTGGCTGCTTGCGCTGCTCGCGTTGCAGCTCGCTCTCGGGCTGTCGATCGGCCGACGCGTCTGCCTCGCGTGCGTCTTCTATTTCGAGGTGCTGCAACCGCGGTTCGGCGAAGGCCCGCTCGAGGATTCGCGCCCGCCGCGGGCGGCGAACATGGTCGGGCTCGTGGTGCTCGCGGCGGCGTCGGTCGCGTATCTCGCGGGCGCCGGGTGGCTCGGCGCTGCGCTCGGGCTGCTCGTAGCGGCGCTCGCGCTGCTCGCCGCGGCGACCGGCTTCTGCACCGGCTGTGAGGCGTACAAGCTCGGCCGCCGGCTGACCGGCAGGCCCTTCGTGTCGTGCCCGATCCCCGGAGCCAGGACGTGACCTGGCAATTCGTGATCGCCGGCCTCGCGGTCGGGACGCTCGTCGGGATGACCGGCATGGGCGGCGGCTCGCTGATGACGCCGATGCTCATCCTCGTCTTCGGCTTCAACCCGAAGACCGCTGTCGGCACCGACATCCTGCACGGCGCTGTGTTCAAGTCGTTCGGCGCGTGGCGTCACCGCCAGCTCGGAAACGTGCACACGCACCTCGCGCTGTGGATGCTGGTCGGCTCCGGGCCGCTGTCACTCGTCGGCGTCCAGCTTGCGAGCTCGTTCTCGGGCTCGGCGGAGTCGACGATGAGCAAGGTCGTCGGCGCGTCGCTGATCCTCGGCGGTCTCGGCTTTCTCGCGAAGACGTTCCTGCCGAACGCGAAACGCGAAGACGACGACGAGTTCGCGATCACCACGCGCGTGCGCGTGACCGCGATCACGATCGGAGCGGTGTTCGGCTTGATCGTCGGCCTGACGTCGGTCGGCTCGGGCACGTTCTTCGGGCTCGCGCTGCTGCTCTTGTTCCCGCTCTCGGCGACGCGGATGGTCGGCACCGACCTCCTGCACGCTGCGCTCCTGCTCTTCGTCGCAGGCGCGGGGCACCTGCTCCACGGCAACGTCGACCTCCACGCGATGAGCTGGCTGCTCGTCGGCTCGATCCCCGGCGTCCTGATCGGCTCGCACCTCTCGATCAAGGTGCCCGACCACGCGCTCCGGGTCGTGTTCGCCTTCGTCCTCGTGCTCTCCGGCATCAAGCTCGTGAAGACGCCGGGCGCGGACACCATCATCCTGGTCGGCGTGATCCTGGGCAGCATCGCCCTGGTCGTCTGGGCGATCGCGGAGCTCAAGACGCGCCGCCGGGTGACGAGCCGCGTTCCCGCGCACGACCCTGCGTAGACTTGCGCGGGCGTGGCCCGCCGTGCCCTCCCGAGCGTCCTGGTCATTGCTCTGCTCGCGGCGACCGCTGCTGCGTTCGCCCTGACCGAGCGCGCCAAGCTGGAGCGCCCGCCGATCTACGGCACCCAGCAGGCGCAGGTCTTCTCGCCGGACAGCAAGGATCCCGCGAAGAAGGTCGCGCACCTTCGCTTCCATGTCCGCAACAGCGAGAACATCGACGTCTGGATCCAGGACTCCGGCGGCAGGAAGGTCGACACCCTCCTCACGCATCGCAGCGTCCGGAAGGGGGAGCTCGTCACTCTGGTGTGGGACTCGTTCACGTCGGCGGGTGTCGGCGAGCCGGACGGCACGTACCGGGCGGTCGTGAAGCTCGAGCATTCGCATCGCACGATCGTCATGCCGAGCGACATCACGGTCGATACGTCGCCGCCGCACATCACGGCGCGCCCGGCCACCAAGTACCCGATCATCTCCCCCGACGGCGACGGCCACGCCGATGTGTTCCGCATCCCGTACGAGGTGAGCGAGCCGGCGCACGCGATCCTGCTCTTGCGCGGCAAGCAAGTTGTGTACACGAACGGCCAGAAGACGAAGGGAACGCTCGTCTGGAACGGGAAGGTGCCGGGCTCGCCGACCGGGAAGTCGCTCCCGCCGGGCCGCTACGTGCTCGCGATCGCCGCGCGGGATCGCGCCGGCAACCAGTCGACCGGTGTACGCATCGCGATCGGCCAGGTGCGGTACCTCACCCTCGCTCGGACGCGCGTCGTCGTGCGTCCCGGCGGCCGGTTCGCGTTGCGGGTGTCGACGGATGCGCCGCGGGTCGACTGGCTGCTGCACGGCCGGCACGGCACGCTGCCGCGCGGGACGCTCCATCTGCGCGCGCCGAGGTCGGCGGGCGTCTACCGGCTGTACCTCTCGGTCGGAAGCCACACCGCGGTCTGCTCGGTGGTGGTGGCGTGACGGAGCTCGCCAACGAGCGCAGGCACCGGCTTCGCCGGCGCCGGAGCGGGAAA
>Ga0068857_100004375_pt1 | contig 11937 bp, 8 predicted proteins | sample KBSCornC72_FD_66591 | JGI IMG/M metagenome (GOLD analysis project Ga0068857, IMG submission 66591) | Corn rhizosphere microbial communities from Kellogg Biological Station, Michigan, USA - KBS Corn C7-2 | ecosystem: Host-associated > Plants > Roots > Rhizosphere > Soil ...
GTCTCGCGTGGGCTTTGGGCAGGCGCCAGCGTGTCGAGCACCGCACAGATGCGCCGCACCACGTCGATATTGCGCCGTTCGTTGCGCCCGCCGACATTATAGGTCTCGCCGGGCCGTCCTTTTTCGATGATCAGATCGAGGGCGCGGGCATGATCGTCAACATATAGCCAGTCGCGGATATTCTCGCCTTTACCGTAGACGGGCAGAGCCTTTCCTGCGAGCGCATTGAGGATCGTCAGCGGGATCAGCTTTTCCGGGAAGTGGTAGGGCCCGTAATTGTTCGAGCAGTTGGAGACGACCACCGGCAGCCCATAAGTGCGCTGCCAGGCCTTGGCGAGATGATCGGACGCGGCCTTTGACGCTGAATAGGGTGAGCTGGGGTCGTAAGGCGTGGTTTCCTCAAACAGCCCTTCATCGCCCAGCGATCCATATACCTCATCGGTTGAAACATGGAGGAAGCGGAAATCTTCTTTGCTCTGTCCCTTAAGCCCGTTCCAATAGGCACGCGCGGCCTCCAGCAAGGTGAAGGTGCCGACCATATTGGTCTGGATGAAATCGGCCGCGCCGGTGATCGAGCGATCGACATGGCTCTCGGCGGCGAGATGCATGATCCGGTCCGGGCGGAAGCTCGCAATTGCTTCGTCCATCGCTGCACGGTCGCAGATATTGGCCTTCAGAAAGCGATGGTTTGGCCTGTTATCGATGGCCTTGAGCGAGGCCTCGCATCCTGCATAGGTCAGCGCGTCGATGGTCAGCACCTCATAGCCCTTTTCGAGCACGAGATAGCGGACGAGGGCCGAACCGATGAAGCCGGCGCCGCCGGTGACGATCACGCGCATAGGCTTATTGGCTCTGGTTGAAATAGGCCGGCAGATCGGCGAGTTTCGGCTGCACGCGATCCTTGGCTGAAAGCGTTTCGGCGCTGGCGATGTCAGGCCAGTCGATGCCGATCGCGGGATCATCCCACGCCAGGCCCTTGTCGCATTCCGCGCTGTAATAGTCCGTCACCTTGTAGCAGATGACGCTGTTGGGCATCAGCGTGCAGAAGCCATGGGCGAACCCCGCCGGCACCCAGAGCTGCTTGCCATTTTCAGGGGTGAGCGTTTCGCCCACCCATTGCCCATAGGTCGGCGACCCTAGCCGGATGTCGACCGCCACATCGAACAGCGCGCCCGCCGTGCAGCGCACCAGCTTGCCCTGCGCATGCGGCGCGCTCTGGAAATGCAGGCCGCGAACGGTGCCCGCCTTGGCGCTCATCGATTCATTGTCCTGCACGAAGGCCGTTTCGCCGACATGCTGAGCGAAGACATCAGCGCGGAACGTCTCCGCGAAATAACCACGTTCATCGCCGATCTGGCGCGGAGTGAACAGCTTGACGCCGGGTATGGTGAAGGATTGCACTTCCACGTTAGATGCCTCAGCTCAGTTGCTATTCTGGATCACCGACACCGCGCTTGTTATCGTCAAAATCGGCGAGAAAAGCTGGCTAATCAGCTGTACCAGCTTGCTGGGCTGATTGGCAGCCGCATTGCCGAAGTACAGCACGTCCTTATCACGAATGATGAATTTCTGCGCAAGGAAGAAGGTGCCCGCCTTCATCATGTTGAGATGGTAGACCATCGGCACTTCCACGCCCTGCTCGTTCTTTACATAACGGAAGAGGAAGATCGCCGCAGGATTGCCGATATTGGGATTGACGCCACCTGCAGTCGCGACTGCTTCGGTCAGCGTCACCGAAGAGCGGCTGAACGGCAGCTGCGCCACCTGACCTGATGCGCCCAGCACTGAATAGGTACGCGGATCGTTGATCAACATGATACGATCGCCGGGATAGATGCGCATGTCTCGCGATGGCGTATCAACAAGGTCATTGAGGCGCACGTCGCTGATCTCATCGCCGTGGAATACTCGCGCAAGCAAGTCCTTAGTATTACCGCGATAGCCGCCCGATAACGCGATCACGTCGGTCAGCCGTTCCTTATTGGTCTGCAGGACCAGCCTGCCGGATTTGGCAACCTCTCCGCCGACGATCACGCTATTGGTGATCGCATCGCGCATCGAGATCAAGACCTGTGGATTCTGCGAGACCCCTCGCAGGGCAGTGTGGATCATCGCCTCGGTTTCGCGCACCGTATGCCCGGCGACCTGGAGCTTGCCGGCATAGGGGATGAAGATATAACCATCGTCATCGACACGAACCGGCGGCAGCTTCTGAACCTGCACGCCTGGCGCAGCTGATATCGCCCCCTTCGCATCCCCGCCGCCGCCCGGAGTGAACAGCGTAACGCCTGCCTCATAGATATTGATGTCGAGCACGTCGCCCGCGCCGAGCAGATCGGTCGGTATCGCCGGGGCCTCGGGTTGAGGGTCGTCAGACCGCGCGCTGGTCGCAGAACCGGGCACGTCGGCGATATTGGCGACATGCACTAGCTTGATCGGGAGGTCGCTAGGCGCCTGGCGCACCGATTTTTCAATTTGACCGCGAGTGGGTCCATTGGTCGGCAATGTGGCGCAGCCCGCCAGCCCGGCAAACAGGGCCAAATAGATGGAATTTTTCACAAGCATCGTGGAAATGGACCCAAAAACCTTAAGAATTGACGCGTGCCTTTAGCATCAGCTTTTGCTTATAGCCAATAGTCTCGTTAAACACCTACGTCCCCATAGACGAGTTATTTCATTGTCGACAAAGAGTATCGAAACGGTTTGACGGGTTGACCTTGCAAAATGGGAAGTCTTAGCCTAGCGCAAGGCGGTGAATGGCGAACACCCCTTTGGGTTCTCGCGAAATTGATGCAAAGATATGTATGAACGTTGAAACTTCGTTCCCGGTCGAAACTGCGAGGCGTGTGCACCGGTCGCCAGTGATGGAATGGCTGATAAAGCGCCGTTGGTTCGCGCTGTTCGTGATCGCTCCAACCATACTTTCAGCTATTTATTATGGGCTGTTCGCGTCCGACATTTATGTCTCGGAATCGCGCTTCGTCATCAAGAGCCCAGACCAGAAGCGCTCTTCTATATCCTCGCTTGCTAGCCTCATTCAGACGACAGGTCTCTCAGCCGGGCAGGAGCAGACAAATGAGGTTCTGGTCTATGCGCGCTCGCGCGATGCACTCAGTGCGCTGGAGAGAGACCGTACGGCCAACCCCGCCGTCGCTTGGTCTCATGGCGATGCCCTTGCGCGTTTCCCAACACTGCTGTCGGATGGAGGCTTCGAGGGTCTCTACAAATATTATGGTAGGATGGTCGATGCCCGCCTCGACAGTGAGACCGGAACGGCGATCGTCACCACTAAAGCATTTAGCGCCAGGGATGCTTATGCGCTCAACCGCAATTTGCTCGAACTGAGTGAAGAGCTGGTTAACAAGCTCAACAATCGCGCGCAGGACAGGGGCATTACTGAAGCGCAGCGGCAGGTCGATATCGCAACCGCGCGCGCGCGGAATGCGCGCATCGCGATGGCGCAATATCGCAATAGCGCGGACCTCATAGATCCCGAAAAGCAAGCAGTCGGTGTCATTCAGATATCCAACGAGATGATCGGGCAGCGTGCCGCGTTGCAGGCACAGCTCGACCTGATGCGGCGTCTTACCCCGCGCAACCCGTCAATCCCTGCGTTGCAGAACCGGATTGCCGCGATCTCGGCGCAGATTGCCGGGCAGGACAGCCGGGTGGTGGGGACCAGCAATGGGATCGCGTCCAAACTGGGTGGCTATGAGGATGTTCTGGTGGAGCAGAAGTTCGCAACTGAAAGCCTCAACGTAGCTAACGCGGCGCTGGTTCAGGCCCGCGCCGAGGCGCAGAAGCAAAAATTCTATCTGGAGCGCGTGGTTGATCCGAATCTTCCCGATGCGCCATTATTGCCCAAGCGATTTATCAACGTGATCGTTGTATTTGCGGCGGCGACCTGCATCTATTTTATCGCGTGGATGTTCGTTGTCGGCATTCTTGAGCACGCGCCGGACTGAGCGATAATGGACCGCTCAAGCTTCAGTAGGCTGTACGAAGGTTGGCTCGTGCAGGTTCGCGTTGTTCACGCACTGATGATCCGTGAATTAACTACACGATTTGGCCGTGAGAATATTGGTTTTTTGTGGATCATGGTTGAACCTCTTCTGTTCGCTATTTTGGTAGGGGTGATATGGCGCCTAACTAAGGGGCCAGAAGAGCATGGAATGACGATCATCGCTTTTGTTGTTACCGGATATATTCCAATTACTTTATTCAGGCACTGTGTAGCACGAAGCGTGGCCGTTTTTACTTCAAATGGAAGTCTTCTTTATCATAGGCAAGTCAAGATACTTGACTTCATTCTCGTTAGATTCATCATAGAGCTTCTAGGAGGTATGATGGCCTATGTTTTTATTGCAATAATATTGATATTTTTTAATGAATTTCCAATGCCATCTGACATAGGGCTATTAATCGCCGGCTGGTGTTTATATGCGATTTTCTGCTTCTCACTATGCCTTATTATCGCACCCCTTTCAGAAATGTCAGAGGTTTTAGAGAAATTCGTTCCAGTCACAACTTACATCGTGTTGCCATTCTCTGGCCTATTTTACATGGTTTCCTGGATGAAGCCGGAAGTGCGGGACTTTCTTCTTCTGTCCCCATTCGTGAATGGGATGGAAATGATGCGTAAAGGGATCTGGGGGAATCAGATAACGGCATATTACAATATTTGGAATCCCATCGTTTGCTCTGTTGTGACAGCTGCGATTGGCCTTGCCTTGTGCCGTCGCGTGCGTAGGAACCTTTCCGTCGAATGATCGTCTGCCGCAACATCTGCAAGGCCTATTTCCACGGCAGAGTCCGGAAAAACGTTCTTAATGACGTCAATCTGACAGTTGAACGTGGTCAGCGAATAGCGTTGCTGGGCCGCAATGGAGCTGGCAAGAGTACGCTCATCAAGCTGATTGGTGGCGTCGAAATGCCGACGTCAGGCAAGATCACGCGCCAGATGTCAGTATCTTGGCCGTTGGGATTTGCTGGCGGTTTTCAGGGCAGCCTGACCGGTTATGACAATGCGCGGTTCATTGCCCGCATCTACCAGCGAGGCTATTCCCAAATCCGCGACTTCGTGGAGGAATTCACTGAGCTCGGCCAGCAGTTAAAAATGCCGGTAAAGACTTATTCATCAGGTATGCGGGCTCGACTGGCTTTCGCCCTGTCGCTCGCCATCGAGTTCGATTGCTATCTGATTGATGAAATCATCTTGGTCGGTGACCAGAATTTTCATCGCAAATGTTACCATGAACTCTTTGAGAAACGTAAGGACCGCGCTATGATCTTAGCTTCCCATAGCACGGAAGTAGTCCGCGAATATTGCGATCGAGCCGTCGTCATTCACCAAGGTACGGCTAAAGACTTTGGAGATGTCAATCTCGCCCTCGAAATCTATTCAAATCTCTAAGGCGCGCGGTTGAGTCGCCAAATGCGTCGACGAAGTGTGCGGATCAGGCGTCCAAACCATTTGTTCGGCTTATGAATCCGCACGCCATATGTTGTCATCTCCAACAGAAGTTCGGTGCCATCTGAGTTCCAGATTTTTAAGCCACGCTCCCCGATCCGGAGATGCGTTGTGGCGTCGACCGAATATATCTCGCCAGATGTGCCCCCGTCGAAGATGATCCCACTATTAGCTCCTGCACCAGCTATGCGAATGGCGCCTTCCTTGAAGGTCGTCAGGTCAAAATCGATCCCACGCAAGATATGCCCATTAGCCGAAAGCATAACCGTCGATTCACTATCGAGTGAATTGCGCATGATGATGCCCCAATGCCAAGCACCTCGCCGCGTATCCGGTCCCCGAGTGGGATCGTCGCTATCCTCCGTTCTGATCTCGATGGCTGCCGTATTACGCTTGCCAAAGCCAACAATTTGCACGCCAACTTTTGCATAAGCATGGGCAGCCCCAGGCATCTTCTGGTCCCAAGGGAGGCCATTATTGAGAACATCAACTTCTATGCCAATAAGACCTGCATCGAACTCCGTCTTTTCGTCGTAATGAAAGAGTTTTTCCGGTGTATAGCCAAGCCACTTAACGGGATAAGAGCGCGCGCTGAAGAATGCTCCCCAACCCTTCGCACCGGGCGCAAATGCTCCACTGTCACCCCAAATGGCGACTCCATTCAAATCTTTGGAAAAATTACTGATTTCAGCATGCACGAGTTGATGGTGATTGTGCGCATCACGATAGACTTCGACGCTCATCTGCCCCAGCGGAGCATCCTGCATCTCATATGGCTCGGAACGCCAATTTTCGACAGGCGTCTCGTCTGTCAAGGTTTGGCTAAAAGTCACGTTACGAGCAAGTCCCGTGGACAAATTTGAATATTGTGTCCAATATCCTTCGATACGAGGGTGATTTCCTCTAATAAAACTTGTTCCGCCATAACGTAGATCAGCAATAAGTGCATCATCGGGTAATGCGAATGGCAACTTCCCCTTAGGAGCGGAAGCCGCCAGCGTCAGGTTTCGTCCCCCGTTATCGAGATAAACTTTTAGGGCTTGGAGTGTCGCCTGCTCGAAGTCCGCCATTATGAACTGCTGCATTAGCTGCTCCACACTTAAATTAATGTTGCTTTGTGCGCCCGTATTAGCCCGTCTCATTGAAATGTATAGCCATTCCGCGCCCATCGACCGGAGGCGTGGGCACAATTGCGATGGATGGCGGATGTGCAACCTTTATGATTCGCCCTGCCCACATCAATGCCTTGGGAAAAGGCACCTTGCCATAACTCGCATGAAACAATAGCCGCCGCTCGGCAAATCCCCCTGTTCAAAACAATATGCAACTGTAATGCCCGCATTGCAGATCTAGCGAGGCACAGTTGGACAGCTCTACTTGGTAATTATTATATTGTTTTTATGGCGATTCAGTTCATTTTTGATGACAAGAAGGGTGAAGTGAGTAACACGCCATTCTGAAATTTAGTATGAATCAGAAAGTTTCTTAATGACGCCAACGGCCTTTTTCCTGTTCGGAGCAGCACGATCGGGAACCAATGCTCTCACTTGGGCGCTGCAGGCATCCGACCAGATTGTCATCAAGAACGAAGACAGCATCGACTGTTTCGATCAGTTTACGCTTAAGGACGATTTCGCGATCGAGGCCGTCCTGCGAGAAGCGGCGCCGAAGCCAGTTTTCTTTAAGAGCTTTCACGATACGCCACGGGCGAAACTTCTCCTTGGACTCCACCCCGGTTCCCGTGCCATCTATTCGATCAGGCAGCCAAGCGACTGCATTGGTTCATTCGTTAACGAGTTCGGCAAGGCGGGCGCGGAATTGTGGTTCGAGCGATTCACTTCGGCTGCGGACGAACGTCGAGGTCTGCTCTTACATGTCTGTCGCGGCGACCTCGCTGCAGCCGAGCTTGCCGTCGATAGGGCTAAGTTCGTACTTTATGAGTTGGACAAATCTGGGGTTTCCATTCCGAACGTTGCGGCTTGCTATTATCTGTGGGCTCATTCGTTCGCCGAGTACATCGGCCTTTTCGATGATGGCCGCTTCCTGGTCGTGGATTACGATGCGATGGTTTCCAATCCACAAGCAGCGCTCGATAGAGCCTGTCGACACTTCTCTATCAAAACAATCTATGCCAACGCTGATCGTTGGTTCGTCGGGCGTGGATTCGGCACAACGATTGATGTTGCGCCGCGACTACTCAAGCAATGCCAGGCAGTCTATGAGGGGATCAAGGGGGGCGCAAATAGACAAATCTAGGAGCCCGGTCTGAAATTCGCTTGCGACGTTTCGCGGGGCGTATATCTCTGCCCAGCCTTAGAGAATGAAGGAACCATCTGGTGAATCTGAACAGCTATTCTAGATGGACTCGCGTGCTGGTGCCTATGGGGTGCTGCAACTCGCCATCGGATATTCCCTTCATCGAAAATCAATAACATGCCCCGCCATGTCTTTCGATGGCTGAGGGCATTGCAGCAGATCTCGTCCCGATGGTTAGTGGCTCGATCTGGGCTATTTGACGCTAAATATTACCTAGAGGAATATCCCGATGTTGCGGCCGCCGGTATGGTGCCCAGCGAGCATTACTGTAAGTTTGGGTGGCGCGAAGGGCGCAGGCCCGGTCCGATGGTTCATACGGACTATGTATCAGCAGGACCAATCGGGCGCCACTTTGCGCGATTCAACCCGATCATAATTTGGTTATTGCTCGGACGCTGGGTGGGGTGGTCACTTACCTGGCCACAGTTGCGAGGTTGGACGCTGTCCACCCCCCATATTCAGGCCGACATAGCATTCGTTCTACACACTACCACTAGGACCGGCGCGCCGATTTGTGCGCTCCGTCTTGCTCGATGGATGCGTCGCAAAGATTATGCCGACCCGATCTTCATATTGCTTGCTGATGGCGCATTGCTGCCAGAGATATGGAACGAATTCCCCTGCCTGCCTTTATTCGCCATGCCGAAAAGCCAGCGGCGTAGCTGCCTGCAGGCGACCCTACCCCGTACCCGCGTGGTCTATCTGAACAGTCTTGCATCACTGCGCGCTTGGCAATGGCTCGATTGGTATCGCGGTGGCCTTGTGCTGCATGTGCACGAAAGCGCCGCCAGCATTGATCAATATGCCTCAGATCTAACGGCGATCGCTCTCGCAGGTCCGCGGACCATCGCGGTAAACGAAAGTTGCAAGGCACCACTCACCCAAATGCTGGGGCAGGCGCCAGATATTGTGCCCCCGGCAATCGAGTTTACCCAACAACATCTTAAGGGCAGTCCCCCGACTGCACGAAAAATAGTGGTCGGGTGCGGGACGATGAGCCTGCGTAAGGGCGCAGACCTGTTCTGTCAGGTTGCTGCACAATTGCTGGAAAAGTTTGATGATGAAGTGGAATTCCGCTGGCTAGGAGGAGTTGGAGACGTGGACATGAAAGGATTGCTGAAGCGCTACGGCATTTCTCGCCACGTGAAGCTGATGGGGGAGGTCTCCGACCCCCTGCCCTACCTTGCTACAGCAAGCCTATTTATGCTTCCCTCGCGCGACGATCCTTTCCCTTTGGTGGCAATGGAGGCGGCATCCTGCGGGGTGCCGGTTGTATGTTTTGACGTCCTGACAGACGGAGTGGGCACGTGGATTTCCCGCGGAGCCGGAGACATTATTCCTGCTTTCGACATCTGCGCCATGGCAGATTCAATAATTCAGTTCTTGATTGATCCAGTTAGGCTTGCATCTGCGGGAACATTTGCCAGCAAGGCTGCCGAACAATTTGACATTGACAAAATTGGTGACCGGATTGGCAGAATCATAGACCAAGTGGTCGAAGAAAGCGTCGCATGTTGATGAACGTTGTTGCAGTTCCACCAGATCAATCTACTACCTTGCACGGGAATGTTCAGTTATTCTCCCTTGCTTAACGTAGGTCACCTCATTTCGCCGATCAATCATGGCTAATCATTTCAGCGGGTTTCAAATGCAAAAGGCTATTTTCAAGGTTTTCAAGAAATACAGGTCAGGCACAGACCCCGTTTATAGATTGGTCGCTGAGTTCTTCGACAAAGATTATTATCTCGATCAAAATCCTGACGTGAAATCAAGCGGTTTGGATCCGATCGAGCATTATTTGAACCACGGCCATGAAGAAGGCAGGAATCCCGCGCCTGATTTTTCGACCCGTGATTACCTTACTCGCTATCCTGATGTGGCAGCGGCAGGTATAAATGCCTTTTATCATTATCTTCGCCATGGCCGGCTCGAAAACCGCATTGCTAGCATGGACGCCGCTTATTCTGGGATAGAAAGAGACGACGTCCCTTCCGGGCCGCCTTTGTCTGAGCATCTGTCCTCGCTTGACTACACCAAGGTCAACCGCCTTCTCGGCGTCAACGCTTTGGCTATGGCTCCTCATCAAGTGCGCGTGGGGATAACCCATGTTTTGCGCGAGGAGACGCCAAAGGAGGCTCTGGAAACCAATGATGTAGATGGAACCGTCATGGATGGACCGGAGCTGGCAAAGCAGATGCTTGCTGCGGCTAAAGGAAAGACTCTATCGCTAGACCTGTGGGATACGATCCTGCGTCGCCATTGCGCGCCCGATACTATCAAACTGAGGCATGCGCGCGTACAATGGCTAACCCGCATTTCTCCCAAAGATGCGCTCGGCGATTTGCATCCAATTGATCTCCTGCAAATGCGCCGAATGGCGGAAGCCGATGCTGCGGATGAGCATTTCGAATACAGAATAAGCGATGTCGCCGATCGGCTCGCGCCCCTGCTTGCGCAGCCAGACGAAAACTTTGGCGCAAGCTTCCTTGCCCAGGAACTCCGCATTGAAAAGACGGCGATCAGCCCCGACCCCGTAGTTGCGGAATTAATTGCCAATCATGACGGTCGCAAGATAGTCCTGTCAGACTTCTATATGCCGGGCAAGGCATTGGAAGAGTTGCTACTTTATGCCAATATTGACCGGATCGACCGCGTCTATTCTTCTTCCGATTATATGGCAACCAAGCGCGCGGGTCATCTATATGATCTTGCTACAAAAGGTGAATCTCTAGATACCGGCTCGGTCCTCCATATAGGTGATCGCTTCAGCGCAGATGTCGCTGCGGCTCGCATGCGCGGGATCGAAGCCTTCCATTATTATTCACCGTCACATCAACCACGGCTTGATAAGCTCGACCGCGACTTCTGGGGGCATGTAACGGGCGATTCCACAATTTATGCAAGCGGCTTAGCAAGCGAACTGGGGCATCGTCCAGGCGATGTGCCCAGCCTAGAAATGCTCTCGGTGGCGGCTACGTCCTTCGTCCTCCACGTAATGGAGGAGGCTCTGCGCCGCAAGGTTGAGAAAGTTTTCTTCTTCACCCGGGAGGGTTGCTTCTTCCGTCGCATCTATGATGTGCTGGTCGCCCAAGATGTGTTTGATCTGGGTAGCTATCCGAAGGCAGAAATCTTGGAGGTGAGCCGCAGAGCCACCTTCGCAGCCTCGCTGGAAGACTTTACAGTCGACCAGCTGATGCGGCTTTGGAGTCAATATTCCGCCCAATCGGTTTCCGCGCTGGCAACAACGCTAAACATCGATGTGGAACTATGGGCCCATCACGCGAGGAAATTGGGGCTTGATCCCGATGAGACTGTCGACATGCCTTGGCTGGACCGTCGTTTTGTTGCCTTCGTGAAAAACCGTTCCGTCGTTCGCGTTGCCCGTGAAGCGATATTGAGCCAGCGGGCCGCTTTATTGAACTATCTCGAGGTTACTGGCTTTGAGCCACGCGCAAACCTGCAGCGGGTCATCGTCGATATTGGCTGGCGCGGTACGATACAGGACAATCTGGCCAGCATTGTTTCCGGGCGCATCCATGGTTGCTATTTCGGGCTGGAATGGTTCCTCAACCCGCAAGCAGCCAGTACGTCCAAGACGGGCTATGTCTTCGACGCCAATCAAGGCTATCCCCTCAGCGTGTCTGAAGTAGCGGGTTTGGAATTTCTGTTAAATGCACCTGGCGGATCCACGATCGGATATCGCAACGGCACCGCCATACGCGACATTGTGCCGGAGGAAGAAGCCATTGTGACTGGGCCGGTCGCCTTGATGCAGGAGCGGCTTCTGAAAGCATCAGTCAAAATAGCTGATTATGTGCGGATGCATGGCCTTATCAGTAGTGATCTTGTCAGTTTCGCGCGAGAAGTGGTCGCAGAATTCGCGGCCGCGCCACCGTCGGAAGTGGCCGAGGCGTTTTTTCAGCTCAGCCACAATGAGAGCTTCGGCGTCGGCGGCGTCCATTCCATGCACTTTAATGGAGAGGGGTTGAATGATGCAGTAAAACTCGATGGATCGCACCTGCACGGTGAGGTAGCACGTCGCTTGAAGGGCCTGCGCTGGGCTGCGGCCGCGCGGCAACTGCCAGCCTTTCGAGTACTTGAGCAAAAACTCTCTGTTTCCCAACAATTGCATCTGCCAGCCAAGCCAGCTA
>Ga0068857_100004376_pt1 | contig 11937 bp, 8 predicted proteins | sample KBSCornC72_FD_66591 | JGI IMG/M metagenome (GOLD analysis project Ga0068857, IMG submission 66591) | Corn rhizosphere microbial communities from Kellogg Biological Station, Michigan, USA - KBS Corn C7-2 | ecosystem: Host-associated > Plants > Roots > Rhizosphere > Soil ...
TCCGCAAGGTCGTGGAGTGCGGCAGCCCTATGCCGCTTTTTTCGCGTGGACTCACCCTGCCTTAGCTTTATTACTCCACCTCGCGACCGCAAACCTCGCCCTCGCTGACTCCGGCATTCCCAGCCCGGATGGCTCCGTACAATTCAAGTTCTTCGTCGAGCACGGAAAATTGAGTTACGCAATTTCATCCCACAACAAACCCATCATCGAACGTTCTCCGATGGAATTTGCGCTCGATGGAGCGAACCTCACCGAAGGAATTGATCTGGGTCACATGCAGCCTTACGACATCAACGAGACTTACCTCTGGCGCGGCGTTCATTCGGTCGCCACTAATCATTGCAACGGAATCAAAATTGAACTGCTCAATCAAAAAACCAATGCTCCCTGCACGCTGGACATTCGTGTCTTCAATGATGCCGCTGCGTTCCGCTTCATTGTGCCGGAATCCACCACTGCGCGGGTCCCGGACGAAGCTTCCACTTTCCTCATCCCGTCACGAAGCACCGTTTGGTATCACGATCTCGAAGGCCATTATGAAGGTGTCCACACAAACAAGGACATTTCAGAAATCAAATCCGGTGAATGGCTCGCCCCACCAATCACATTCAAACTTCCAGACAATCAAGGTTACGCCTCCATCACGGAAGCCGCACTCATGGACTACAGTGGCATGGCCCTTCAGGCCGACGGCGCACGCGGCTTGCGCGTTCGACTGGGCCATAGTCATCCGCCGTCGCATCCATACTTGCTTCGCTATGGCACAAACGAGGTGCAACGTCTTTCCAAACCTGCGTCGATCATAGGCCCCATCGTCACACCTTGGCGTGTTGTCTTAATCGCGCCCGATTTGAACGGCCTCGTCAATTGCGACGCCGTCCACAATCTCTGTCCGCCGCCCGATCCGAAACTTTTTCCCAAAGGCCTTAACACTTTCTGGATTAAGCCCGGCCGCGCCGTCTGGAAATATCTCGATGGTGGCGGCAGCAATTCACTCGCGACCGCCCGTGAATTCACGCGCATGGCCGGCGAACTGGGCTTCGAGCATAACATCATCGAAGGCTACTGGAGCCGTTGGAACGACTCGAACATCAAAGACCTCGTCCAGTTCGCCAATTCAAAACACGTCGGCATTTGGGGTTGGAAACATTCTCGCGATCTCCGCACACCAGAAGCGCGCCACGAATTCTTCAAACGCTGCTCCGGGGATGGTCTGATTGGCGCAAAAATCGATTTCTTCGATCACGAAGCTAAAGAAGTTGTCGATCTCTACACTGCACTTCTCTCTGAAGCCGCCCAATACCATCTCCTCCTCGACTTTCACGGCGCGAACAAGCCCACGGGCCTCGAGCGCACCTGGCCAAACGAACTTACCCGCGAAGCCGTTCGCGGAATGGAAGCCAGCCGCCTTAAAGATCGCGCGACACACGACGTTACACTTCCTTTCACTCGCTTCCTCGCGGGCCCCGCCGAATACACGCCAATGATTTTCACCGAACGCCGGGCCAACACAACCTGGGCGCATCAAATTGCGAGTCCGATAATCTTCACCACTCCCCTGCTCACCTACGCCGCCAATCCATCGAACATTCTCGCCAATCCATGTTGCGATATGATCAAAAGCATTCCTTCTATTTGGGATGAAACGATTGTGCTACCGCCATCAGAGATCGGACAAATTGCTGTTCTCGCTCGTCGCACTGGCAAAACCTGGTTCCTCTCGATCATGAATGGCACCGAACCCCGCAAAATAAAAATCACGCTCACATTCCTCGGCAAAGGCGACTACCGCACCTCTCTCGTTCGCGACAATCAAGACGGCACCGCGGCTCAAACCACACTGGAAACATTGCTGAAAAACAGCAACTCGATCACCGTCGATTTGCATTCAGGCGGTGGCTTCGTCGCACGGTTCGTCAGATGACAAGCCTCGTTTGCCGCTGCCGGCTTCATGGGTTGCTTTTTTCCATAAGTTTCCGTCGTCCTCTCGTCGAGGCATCCTCTCAGAGTGCATCAGAATAGCACGACCAGATGCATCGCCTGGACGGAGCGCGCCCGTCCTCGGGCGCAGCAACATCCGCCTTGCCTCTGCGCTGAAATCGTCTTTCAGGCCCTCCGATTCCAGGCTTGCTGCGCCCGGGCGCGCTCCAGTGGTACTTTCGAGATGCACTCATCCTTTCACGTCACCGAAAAAATCTTTGAGGGAACTTTTTCCTGATTGCTTCCTCTTACCCTTTGAACCGCAGCCGCGATTGGAGGAGCCAACTATCAAAATATGAACAACAATAACGATTCACTTGCCGTAGCACGCCGGCAACAATCACAAATGGTCAATCATCATGCCGGTGAAAATTTATTCACCGGAGCAACGGCGTCAAAGCCCGGTCTGGTGCCCCCATTCCGAGTTGGCAGGCGATTTTTTATGAAGACACTCGCTTTTGGCGGAGCGGCATTGTTGCCCGCAACAGCCGCGCTGGCAGACCGTGATAATGGGCGGGGCAAAAACAATTCCATCACCGAGAACGATGCCAACATCCTCAGATTTCTGGCGGCCGCGGAAATTCTCGAAACAGACTTCTGGCAGCAATACACAGAGTTTGCAAATCAAGACAGCCCATACTCGGACGCCTTGGAGGTCATTGACGACGATATGCCCTCCTACGTGACACAGAATACAAACGACGAATTCAGCCATCAGGATTTTCTGAACGCCTTCCTGGCGAAGATGCATAAACAACCGGTGAATCTGGAGCCGTTCCGCACACTCCCCAGCAGTCCCGTGGCTCCGATCCAAACTCCGCGCCTCACCAACCTGATGCACCTCAATGTGGATACGAGTTGGTATCTCCGTTATCGCAGCTCCGGCAATCCAGATTTTGGCGACACATTCGGACAGGTGGTCAATATCGTCAATCGTCCCGCCATTCCCACGAAAGACCAGAGCACATACACTGCTAACCAAATGCAGGCCATTGCTAACACTGCCGCATTCCACTTCGCTATGATTGAACAAGGCGGCTCAAGTCTTTATGACGCATTGAGTCTCAAATGCAGCAGCTTATTGGCGCTTCGAATCGTGACCAGCATCGAAGGGAGCGAGGTCGCGCATTTCGAAATCTGGAACGATAAGGCTGGGGATGCGCCGCCAGTAGATAGCGGCGACGGCCTCGTTTTCCCGGACCTTAATCAAAATCCGGATACAGCGACCAATCTAGTCATGCCTAGACCGTGTAAGTTCATTAGCGACGACCTGCCGCTCTGCTCGATCATTCGCCCGACGTCCATCCCACTTGCCGGCGCCACAGCGGCGGCTCATTTCCTGACGGACACTGGACTTTTCGTCGGCCAAAGCAATGCGTTCTTCCACACGCTGTTTGATCTCGCCGCGAAAGCCGATGCAGCTGTTCGCCAGTGTAACGGAGATTGACCACCCTCACATCTCGGACGCGCGGCACAACGCCGCGCGTCCCGCAGTCCTGCCGTGACTGTGTAACCTTTGCATTCCAACGCAGCCAAAAATAAAATATTTCTCCCCAAAACTTGTTCACATTTCCTTTTTCTTCAATTCCCAGGTGTGAATAACCTATGTCGGAACTCACCACATTACCTGATTTACCGTTCCCTCCGGGTCACAGGAAATTTCTTCAACCGTGCGAGTCGGTGAATAAGTCTGTGGATATGATTTAGTGGTAGGATTTAATTTTTCTGATAACCTGTTCTCAGTTCATTGAAAGAACTGAGATGGTTGGCGGCAGTCAACAGATTGAAGTCGATTATCTCAAGGATAATCCCAGGTGACTGGGGAAAGGCTGAGTCAGGCTGGTTGGCTCAAGCCCCTCTAAAACCGAATCGCAAGGTCCGGCAGCAGAGGCAGGATTCACCAGTTCCTCTGGCGGCGTTCGCGCGTCGTCAGTTACGCGAAGATGGAACTGAGAGATGAGGAACGATGAGAAACCGTTCCAAGTCGAGTCAAGTAGCTCAGAGAAGTTTCGAATCTGAGCAAATCGCAGTTACCAGAGGGTAAATGGTTGCTACTGTGCATCAGCACGCGCGGGTGACTCTGGCGTCTCGAAAATATCGAAGTCTGCCAAACGAAAAACGCCGAAAGGCGGAACAAAATGAGCACACGCACCGGGAAGGACACGCGGTCCAGGCAAGACCCGTGAAAACCTTTCGAAACGTCGGCGATATCAAAAAAGAAACCGCTGACCTGTGAAAGAAAAGCAACCTGAGAGTTAAGAGGCGAGACCCGTGGCGCCGGGCAAACGTACTGCCAAAAGCAGTAGCTGATCCGGCGCTAAATGGTGAAGACGCGGGAAAGAAAGTCATAGACGTGTCTTTACCTGGTTCGCAAATCGGTGTCGCAACCATCGATCGAAGCGAGCTGAAAAGCCTCACTCAATAACTCAGTGGTTCTGAAAAACGGAACGCTGGGCGGCCCTGCTACGAGGCCGGTAACTTCGCTTGCCGTGAAGAATAGCGTCGGGAAGCTGGCAGCCCCAGAAATGAGGCGCCAAATGCTAGCGCGGGAAAGAGAGCCTGGCGAACTCCCATCCCCCATTTAGTCCCTGCTTGAGCGAAAGCTCAGGCGGGGACTTTATGTTTCTCCCCTCTCACTCCTACTCTTTCTCTCACTCTCAATCCTCTTCATCCTCGACCATTTCGGCACCAAATGTCCCCAAACTTTGCCCTTACCCGCCAAGCTACCTCGTGCAACAATAGTCTCGTGAAAAACGCATTCGCAAAAGTCGTCCCGTCCGACCAGTCCGCCACGTCCGACCAGTCCAATCTGCAACCGGCAGCCTTCGTATTTCAATTAACTTTAACGTTACCGGTAACCTACGGTAACTCACGGTAACCTACCGTAACCAAAAATGATTTTGCCCCTAACACCCAGCAGTGGACCAACTGCCTTTTCCCGCACTTGCCCACGCCATCCCCTTTGTGCTACCGAATAACTATCCTATGATACTGCGGGACAAAACTAGCTTCTTCAAGGCCGGTCACAGGGTTGCGTTTGCTTTCTGCTGCCTGAGCGTCCTCCCCCTCACAAGTTGCAACAAAAGCTCAGACGCCCCAACCTCCTCTTCTGGCCTCACCAAAATCCGCGTCGGCTACATCGGCCTGACCTGCGAAGCACCCATTTTTACTGCCGTCGAAAAAGGCTTTTTCAAAGAAGAAGGTCTCGACGTTGAAATGGTTAGATCTGAGTGGGCCAACTATAAAGACCTTCTCGCGCTCGGCCGCTTCGATGTTACACACCATCTCATCATGTATTTCCTGAAGCCTCTCGAACAGGGCGTCGATGTCAAATTCACCGGCGGAATCCATCGCGGCTGCCTCCGCGTTCAGGCTGCTACCAAAGGCAACATCTTCAAAATCGAAGATTTGCGCGGCAAAAAGATCGGCGTGCCTGGAATGGGAACTCCGCCTTTCATCTTCGCCAACCGTGTTCTCGGCGCACATGGAATCGACCCGAGCAAAGAAATTACGTGGCTCGTTTACCCGGCTGGCGAACTTGGACTCGCTCTCGACAAAGGCGATGTGGACGCAGTCGCCAACTCCGAACCCATCGGCAGTCTGCTGCTCTCGGACGGAAAAGTCCGCAACATTGCGGATCAAGCTAAAGATGTCCCTTACGTCGATGAATATTGCTGCGGCGTTTTGGTCAACGGCAAATTCCTCGAGAAAAATCCGAAAGCAGCAGCAGCAGCAACTCGGGCATTGCTGAAAGGCGCAAAATGGGTGGAAACAAATCCTGCTGCAGCCGCGCGCCTGTCCGTCGAAAAGAAATACCTCGCTTCGAATGTCGAAATGAACACCATCGCGATTGCCAACCTCCGCTACGTGCCCAGCGTCTCGGGTGCTGAAGATGCCGTTAAATCCGCCGCCGCCGAAATGAAGAAAGCCGGAATGCTCTCCCCGACCACCGATGTCGAAGACCTCGCCAAACGCGGTTTCGTTCACCTTGAAGGCGTCTCTGACGAGTGGCTCAAAACGCTCCAGGTCGAGAAACTCGCTGATGGCCAGATTCCTCCCAGGTTGAATTATCAGAAATATGCGGCGATGTTCCTGGCGCAGCCGGGTGACCCGTGCTGTAGAACTGTGATGAAATGACATCTCCTTCACTAGAACATTCGACAAAGTCGGTGGAGCGAGCGTCCTCGCGAGCCGAGGAAAATGCAGATGCAGCCAACCAGGAACGGCTCGCGGGGACGCTCGCCCCACCTTCCCCTGCTCGACTAAAAATGCGATTGCGGACAATCCTGGCCGTTCCAATGGCGGCACTGGTTGCTTTCGTTATTCACTTTTTCGTTTCAAAAAATCAGCCAACCTTAGAAACGAAGCTCTATTTCGTTCTTCTCGCGGCAATTTTTCTCTCGGCTTTGCTTGGCACAATTTTGCAGATGGCCTGGCCATCCACCCGGAAATGGCTAAAGCATATCTCACCAATTATCGCGGCGACAATTCTCCTTCTCGCCCTATGGGATCTAATCACGACCGGTTTTCATTTATTGCCCCTTCCATACTTCCCAGGCCCGGCTGCCGTGCTTCAAAGCCTCATCAACGATCGCCAACTCTTGCTCGAAAGTGCCGGCAACTCGTTGCTTCTGCTGCTCTCCGGATATGCAATCGGTGTCGTCATCGCATTGATCGCCGGGATTTGCATCGGTTGGTTTAATCAAGCTCGCTACTGGGGAATGCCATTGCTGAAGGTCGTCGGCCCAATCCCGGCGACAGCATGGGTTCCACTCGCGATGGTTATTGCGCCGTCGCCGCGCTTTTCTGCCATTGGACTAATCGCATTGGCCGTTTGGTTTCCAGTCACAATGCTTACCGCCTCAGGAATCTCCAATACTCGCGCATCCTATCTCGATGTTGCGCGTACTTTGGGCGCCAGTCGCGCTTACCTGATTTTCCGAGTCGCTATCCCCGCAGCGATGCCCAGCATTTTCATCGGCCTCTTTATGGGGTTGGGCACTTCGTTTCTGACGCTTATTGTCGCAGAGACGGTCGGCGTCAAATCCGGTCTTGGTTGGTATGTGAGCTGGGCCCAAGGTTGGGCTGAATACGGCAAGGTATATGCGGCATTGGTGATCATGGCCGCGTTTTTCTCGACCATCATGACAATCCTTTTCAAAGTTCGCGACCGCGTCCTTGGATGGCAGAAAGGTGTCATCAAATGGTGAACACAGCTGGCAAGCCCAATCAAGAGGTGGGGCGAGCGTCCCCGCGAGCCGCTGCCAACGAAGGCGCTTCTCTTCGCGTCACAAGTGTCACCAAAGATTTTCCTGCGCCAGACCATCCCGAAGTTCGCGTCTTGGCCCTACAAGATGTTTCGCTCGCACTCGCCGCCGGCGAACTCGTTTCCATCGTAGGTCCCAGCGGCTGCGGTAAATCCACGCTCCTTCGTCTCATCGCGGGACTCGATTCTCCCAACTCGGGCGAGCTTTGGGTTGGTAATGAACGCATCACTGCTCCGAGCGCCGAACGCGGACTTGTCTTTCAGGATCCAAATCTCTTTCCCTGGCTGACTGTTCGGAAGAACATTCAATCAGGTCTCCGGGCTCGGCGTTTGCTTAAAGAAAAACGCCACGAAGTCGATGAATTCATGCGCCTCGTCGGACTTGAATCATTCGCCAACGCCTTTCCGCACCATCTCTCCGGCGGCATGGCTCAACGCGTCGCTCTCGCGCGCGCACTGATCAATCATCCGAAAGTTTTGCTCCTCGACGAACCTCTCGGCGCTCTCGATGCCTTCACGCGTATGCGAATGCAGGACGAAGTCCTGCGCCTCTGGCAGGACCGCCGCACGACGATGCTACTTGTCACTCACGACATCGATGAGGCGATATACATGAGCGATCGCATTGTGATCATGACGCCGCGACCCGGCCGCATCGAACGAATCATCGACGTCCCACTTCCTCGTCCGCGTCAAAGAAACAGCCCGGAATTTCTAAAACTGCGCAGCGACATTCTCGAACATCTTCACTTCGGAGGAGAGCAGCGCACTGACAGCGGCGCGGTGGGGACACCACGCCCTACCACTGCGCCGCAAGTGCCATCGGCAACCACGACAGTCGAAATTCCCGAAAAGCTCGACACCCAGGTCATCATCATCGGCGGCGGCCCGGCCGGTTCAACCCTCGGCGCTTACCTCGCCAAAGCCGGCATTGATCACATCATCCTCGATCAAGCGGTCCATCCACGCCCGCACGTCGGCGAATCTCTCGTTTGCTCGACAACGCGAATCTTTGAGGAAATCGATTTCCTCAAATCAATGGAGCAGGAAAAGTTCGTTCATAAGCACGGTGCGGTCTGGACTCACTGGAGCGACTCAACCGAGCACGTCATTCGGTTCCGCGAAATTCCGGAGCTTGGTCTCACTCAGACCTACACTTACCACGTCGATCGTGGCCGGTTCGACCAACTCTTGCTCAAACACGCTGCTCGACAAGGCTCGCGAGTTATCGAAGGTGCTCGAGTTGAAAAAATCGAATTCGGACCGGACGGCTCAGCCACCGGCGTCCGGGTGGCCAAAAATGGCGTTCCTTCCTCGCTTCGCTGCAAACTCGTCGTCGATGCTTCGGGACGCAGCACCGTCCTTGGTTCGCAGTTGCGTCTAAAGCGTAACGATTCGTTATTCGATCAATTCGCAGTGCACAATTGGTTCGAAGGCGTCGAACGCGGCAACAGTGAAACCGCCGATTTCATCCATATCCACGTTCTGAATCTTCCACGGGCCTGGGTCTGGTTCATTCCCATCAACAAGACTGTTTCCTCCGTCGGAATCGTCACCAAAGGGGCAGATTTTCCCAAAGGCAACGAAAGTGTAAAAGAGTTCTTCGACCGGTATATCGCCAGCCACCCTGCCCTCGCGCACAAGATGGCCAAGGCTCGTCCGCTGCATGAATTCACGCGCGAAGGTAACTACAGTTACGTCATGGACCGTCTCGTTGGGGACGGTTGGCTGCTCGTCGGCGATGCCGCGCGGTTTGTTGATCCCGTATTTTCGTCAGGTGTTAGCGTGGCAATGGAATCCGCCAAGCGTGCCGCCGATGCAATCATCACCGCTCTCAAAAGCAACGACGTCCGTGCTGCTGCATTCGTTGATTACGAGCGTACGATGCGGACAGGCTTGGATATCTGGCGCGAATTCATCCTTCTTTATTACCAACTGCCGCCGCTGTTTTTCGATCTCATCTCCCGGCCCGAAAGTCGCTCTCAACTGACGCGCCTGTTGCAAGGCGATGTTTATGATCGCGCCACAGTTCCCATTCTCAGTAAAATGCGCCAAGTTATTAAGACCGTCGCCGCAGATTTCGCGCACCCATGGCGCTCGCAGCTCGCCGAAGTCTTAGCGCAGACAAAATAAAGATATTACCGAGGATGGGGGCAGATGGTTCCTCTGTGAAAAAGATCTGGCGCTATGAAAGGCAATTCGAGACAAAGAGGATTCTAATCTTGAACGGAAAGGCTTAGCCCATGAAATGTATGAAAAAACTATTCCTCCTCACAATTGCGATTCTCATCGTTTCACTCGTCCGTGCCGCCGATGATGAAAGCGTTAAGAGAGATCTTGCCCAGCTCCAAGGCGAATGGATGATGGTCTCGGGCTCCGCTGATGGTCAGCCGATGCCGGAAGAAATGCGCAAAGGAATGGAACGTGTTTGCAAAGGTGACGAACTCACGGTTTTGATGAATAATCGAGTATTCATGAAAGCGAAAATTACCATCGATCCGTCTAAGAAACCCAAGACGATCGATTACAATATGACCGAAGGTTTCAGCAAGGGTAAGAAACAGCTTGGCATCTACGAACTTAACGGTAACACGTTCAAAGCCTGCTTTAACTCACCCGGCGCTGAGCGCCCGACAGAATTCAAAGCGGGCGACGGACTGACTCTTTCCGAATGGAAACGCCAGAAACCCGCGGCCGAAAAGAAATGATTTGGAGCCGGATAAGGATGAAGTTCACACATGAGCAAAGCGTTTACGCGGGAATCGGATGACTCTGGCGACGATGAAATTCTTGCCGTTCGCCCGCCACTTCCTCCGGGCACGATAAACTATATCACGCCCGAAGGCGCTGACCGCCTCCAGCAACGCCTCAAAGAACTACTCGATAAGAAAGAACGTTTAGCCCCATCGGAGGCCGACCTTCGAAAGCTCGAGGTCAATATTCGTGCCCTTCAGCAAACGTTGAATTCGGTCGTCGTCGCAAAGCCTCCGCCAGATTCTGGAAAAGTCGTGTTTGGCGCAACCGTCCGCGTTCGCGATCAAAATGGGGAAGAGGAAACCTACCGCATCGTTGGCGTTGATGAAGCGGAGCCGGAACACAATTCGATCAGTTGGCTTTCGCCCCTCGCTCGAGCGTTACTGTCTCGAACAGTTGGCGAAAAAGTGCAATTTCGAACACCGGCTGGGTTACGAGAGCTGACCATCCTGAGGGTTGGTTACTAGCAGACACACTGGGCGTGCGACTATGCCGCTGATGGAGCTTTCAAAAAGGCTTTCGCCAGAGGTAGGGAACTCCGATGAGTTCAAATTCGCCGCTCCCTAATGCGACCAAGCGGTTTCAATCCTGTACATTTGCCATGATGGTATGGGAATTGCACCTCTCATTGAAACCGTGCAAAAAGCGCCAAATTATCGTGAACGGAGCCGGTCGTGTCCCGTTTTGGGGCACGTATTAGCTGCATTTCCGGGTGAGTTGTCAGCAGGCGTTGGGGCGCTTGAGAACCACTAACTGGCAGCCATTCTACCAGTGAAAACATCGCAAAAGAAATCCGTTGGAGTGCTCGTCGCGTCCATCGTTTGGCTGGCAGTTGTCGGTGTTTCAACCGCGTTGATGGTTCGATATTCGAACACCCCGGGCAGCGCCCGTTTTGCTCCCCCAACCTGGCCCATGCAAAGCCAGATTCCTTTAGAGCCGAACCGCCCCACGCTCATTATGTTTGCGCATCCGCATTGTCCCTGCACCCGGGCGAGCCTTAGCGAATTAGCCCGACTGCTTACCCAGGTACCGGATAGGCTGAACACATACGTTGTGTTCCTTAAACCGGAAGGAACTCCGGCAGACTGGGACAAAACCGATCTCTGGCGTACGGCTTCCAGCATTCCGGGCGTTGTGGTCATTTCTGACAAGATGGGTGCCGAAGCCTGCCGTTTCCACGCCGAAACTTCCGGACAAACCCTTCTCTACAATCAAACGGGCGCGCTGCTATTCCAAGGCGGCATCACTCTCGCCCGCGGTCACGAAGGGGACAATTCCGGACGCACCGCCCTGCAGGATTTGCTTCTCAAAGGCCATGCTGACCAAACGAATACCACCGTGTTCGGTTGCGGCCTCTTTGAAGCGCAATGTGAGAAAGGAACCGTCGTATGCAAACCGTAACCTTACCTACCACCAACTTGATCTCCGTTAGTGCGCGGACAAACGCGCTCTTCGAACAAGCTCACGAACATATCCTTCGTCGCACCGACCGAATGTTCGCGTGGCTGATGATCTTTCAGTGGCTCGCCGGTATTGCCGCCGCACTAATCATCTCTCCCAGGACCTGGATTGGCACGACCAGCCAGGTTCATCTGCACGTGTGGGCCGCAATCTTCCTCGGGGCTGCGATCAGCGGTTTTCCGGTCTTTCTCGCATTCAAACGTCCTGGTCGCACGTCCACTCGCCACATTATTGCTGTTGCGCAAATGTTGACCTCCGCCCTGCTCATCCATTTAACGGGCGGCCGCATCGAGACCCACTTTCACGTCTTCGGCTCGCTGGCATTCCTTGCGTTCTATCGCGATTGGCGCGTGCTGATTTCCGCAACCGTCGTTGTGTCCCTCGATCATATGTTACGCGGCATTTTCGTTCCCCAATCGGTCTTCGGCGTCTTTACTTCCAGTCCGTGGCGGTGGCTTGAACACGCGGGCTGGGTT
>Ga0068857_100004379_pt1 | contig 11934 bp, 11 predicted proteins | sample KBSCornC72_FD_66591 | JGI IMG/M metagenome (GOLD analysis project Ga0068857, IMG submission 66591) | Corn rhizosphere microbial communities from Kellogg Biological Station, Michigan, USA - KBS Corn C7-2 | ecosystem: Host-associated > Plants > Roots > Rhizosphere > Soil ...
GCAAGTCACTCAAAACAAGCTCGTATTCGCCTTCTTCGAGTTTCACGACAGCTTCCGCGGCGCTGGCGGCGGCATCGACGTTATAGCCACCCGCTTCAAGAACCGTCTTTAAAGTGAGCCGGGAAGCCGGGTCGTCGTCCACCAACAGGACGCGCGCCAGATCATATTCGAAGCTACGTGGCAGTTGGCTCATCTCGTTTGGGGCCTGAGTTTTTATACTCAAGTCACGAACCAACTATAGTTTAACCCCGAAAGGCAGTTTTTTGACCCGGAGATTTTAATAGTACGTACTGAGAAGGAATAATCCCCTGGAATCAAGAGAGTCCGGGGAAAACCCGCGCGAAGATGCGATCCACGTGGACCAAGTAGCGGCCCACGGAAAACGCCTGCTGAATCTGTGCAAGCGAAAGAAAGGAAAGAATTTCTTTGTCGGACTCGACACTGGCCCGGAAATTGCCGCCTGACTCCCAAGCGCGCATGGCATGCACCTGCACCACCCGATAAGCCTGCTCCCGCAGCATCCCAGCGGCCGCTAAATCCAGCAGAAGCTGTCCCGAAAAAATGAGGCCGTGAGTGCTTTCGAGATTCTTCAGCATGCGCTCGGGGTAAACGCGCATGCCGTCGATCAGCCAGATGGTTTTGGCCAGCAGGTAGTCGCTGAGGATCGCCGAATCGGCGAGAATCACGCGCTCGACCGACGAATGTGAGATATCACGTTCGTGCCACAGCGCGACGTCTTCAATGGCCGCGTTCAGATTGCCGCGAACCACGCGCGCCAGTCCGCAGATTTGCTCCGAAGTTACGGGGTTGCGTTTGTGCGGCATCGCCGAGGAACCTTTTTGCCCCGCCGAGAAGGGTTCTTCCACTTCACGCACCTCGGTGCGCTGCAGATGGCGGACTTCGAGCGCAATCTTTTCGAGCGTGGCGGTGACCAGTGCCAGCGCGGCGATCCAGGCGGCGTGCCGGTCGCGCGCAATCACCTGCGAGGCGATATCGGCGGGCTGCAATCCCAGACGCACACAGATCTTTTCTTCCGCTTCCGGGCCAATGTGGCCGAACGCTCCCACGGCGCCCGAAATCTTGCCGACGCGCAGGTCTTCGGACGCCGCATTGAACCGCGCGAGATTGCGCTTCATCTCGTCGTACCACAGCGCCAGTTTCAGGCCGAAGGTGATGGGCTCGGCGTGCATACCGTGCGTGCGCCCGATCTCGACCGTGTGCTTAAACTCAAACGCGCGGCGCTGGAGACACGCGAGCAGCGTTTCGCAGTCTCTCTTGAGTACCCCGGAGGCTTGCTGGAGCACCAGCGCCTGCGCGGTATCCACGACGTCGTTCGAAGTCAGCCCGTAGTGCAGCCAGCGCGATGCGTCGGCCTGGCCCGCGGCCGCCATCTTTTCGGCGACAGCGGTAGTGAAGGCGATCACGTCGTGCTTTACTTCGCGCTCGATGTCATGAATACGCGCGACATCGAAGGCGGCATACTGGCGCAAAGCGCGCGCGGCTTCCACAGGGACTTCGCCGGTCTCGGCTAACGCTTCGCTTGCGGCCAGTTCCACAGCGAGCCACTGCGCAAAGCGGTTTTCGTCATTAAAGATGCGGCCCATTTCGGGCCGCGTGTAGCGTGGGATCATTTTTCTTCAGTACACAAAACTTTCGCAGGGCTGATCGAGGGGACGCTTGGTCTCGGCGATCACCAGGCGCGTGAACAGGTTCCGGCCATCGAGCGCCTGCTCTGCCATCAAGCGCACGATTTCAGGATGATTGTTCTGTGCACTCAAGTGGCCCAGGATCAGAGTGGATGTGCGCGTGTCCAACTCGTCGCGAATGAAGTTACAGGCGACGTCGTTCGATAGATGCCCGTTGCGCCCCATGATGCGCTGCTTCAGCGCCCACGGGTAGGGGCCGACCTTGAGCATTTCCACATCGTGATTGGATTCGAGCAGCAATGCATCCGAGCCGCGCAGATGGAAGCGGATCGAATCCGGCATATAACCGAGGTCCGTGGCGATCGAAATCTTGACCCCTTCAGCGCGAAAGGAGAAGCCCACGGGGTCGGCCGCATCATGCGGGATGGTGAAGCTGGTAACGTCGATATCGCCTACTTGAAAATACGAACCCGCTGCGAACAGTTCGAGTTTGGGCGTGTAGTCTTCCGGCCATTGCGTGTCTTTGCCAAAGATGGCCGGCGCGGTCAGGCGCGACATGTAAATCGGGATGTCGAGCTTGCGGGCGATCACCTGCAATCCGGCGATGTGATCGCTATGCTCGTGCGTAATCAGGATCGCGGTGAGGGTTTCCGAGGCCACGCCCACGGCGGCCAGGCGCTCAAAAGTTTCCTTGCGCGAGAGCCCCGCATCCACCAGCAGGCGCGTCCGTTCGGTGGCAACTAAAGCGCAATTGCCGGAACTAGACGACGCGAGTACAGTGAGCTTGACGATGACGGAGCCTCCTCCCTATTAGACGCGGAAACGGAGGGGCGAAGCAAGCGTGGCTTAGGCAGCCGCCGCCATCAGCGCTTTGACATGGATCTGGGCCGTGTCGAGAAACGGAATGCCGACGTCATTGTCGCCGCGCAGGATCAAAGGCAGCTCGGTGCCCCCAAGAATCATCGCCTCAATGCCGTCGCGTGTTTTCATGAGTTGTGCGATTGCCGACAGGCTCGCACGAGTTTCGGGCAGCAGGACGCCGGCCACCAATTCGCCCATATACTTCTCGTGAATGTAGTCCTGCTCCTCAGGCTGCGGCGCAACTACTTCCATGCCGGCTTGCGCGAAGGCGTCGGCGTAGAAACTTGCTTGCATGGTGAAGCGAGTGCCGAACAATCCCACGCGTTTCAACCCTAGCGCCGACGCTCTGTCGCGGGCGCTCTCGACAATGCTCACCAGCGGAATCGGTGCGCGGCGGGCGATTTCGTCGAACACTAAATGCGGCGTGTTGGACGCCAAGAACCCGACTTCCGCTCCAGCGCGCGCCAAGGCGTCGACCGCAGCGCCCAGGAATTCGACCAGCCGGTCACGTTGATTCGCTCCGACCAGGTCGAGCACGGTCTTCAAGTCCACACTATTGATGACAATCGCGGGATAGCTGCCATCCGGGTGCGATGCGCGATAGGCGGCGATCAGCAACCGGTAGTAATCGATGGTCGATTCGGGCCCAATACCGCCCACCATGCCGATGGTCTTCATCCTGCCATCATAGGCCAGCGGAGCAGGGCGCGGGTCAAATCCAGTAGAGTAGGAATATGAAGGCTCGCGTATACGTTTCCTTCAAGCCCACCGTGCTCGATCCGCAAGGCCAGACCATTCGCGGCGCGCTCAACAGCTTGGGACATTCCTCCATCGCCGCCGTACGGCAGGGGAAATTCTTCGACATCGAAATCGCCCCCGGCGCGGCCCGCGACCAGGCCAAGCAGGAAATGGACCAAATCGCCCGCGACGTGCTGGCAAACCCGGTGATCGAGGACTACCGCATCGAGTTTTTGGACTAAACGGACGATAACTTATCTATGTGCGGAATTGTCGGCTATATCGGACCCCGGGAAGCTGTCCCCATCATTATTGACGGCCTCAAGCGCCTGGAATATCGCGGCTACGATTCGGCTGGTCTGGCGGTGCTCGAGGACGGCTGCCTGGCGGTGCGGCGCGCCTCCGGCAAACTGCGCAACCTGGAAGAGGTGCTGAAGCTGAATCCTGTGGAGGGCTTCTTCGGCATCGGCCACACGCGCTGGGCCACGCACGGCCGCCCCACTGAGGAAAACGCCCATCCGCATCGCGACTGCCACGGCGACATCGTGGTGGTGCACAACGGCATCGTCGAAAATTATCTGGCGCTGAAGAGCCAGTTGATCGCCGAAGGACACACCTTCGTCACCGAAACCGACACCGAGGTGATCGCGCATTTAGTCGAGAAATATTACGACGGAAATCTGGAGAACGCCGTGCGCGACGCGGTGCGCCAATTGACCGGCGTTTTCGCATTGAGCGTGATCTCGCGCAAGGATCCCCACAAGATTGTGGCCGCACGCTCCGGGCCTCCGGTAGTGATCGGGCTGGGCGACGGCGAATATTTCGTGGCGTCGGACGTGCCGGCGATCTTGAGCCACACTCGCGACATGATTTTTCTGGCGGACGGCGACATGGCCGTGTTGACCAAGGACGGCGTCCATCTCACGGACTTCAATGGGCGTCCAGTGAAGCGTCCGCCTTCACACATTCTGTGGGACCCTATCATGGCCGAGAAGGGCGGCTATAAGCACTTCATGCTCAAGGAAATCTTTGAGCAGCCGCGGGCGGTGCGCGACACCACGCTGGGGCGCGTCGGCCAGGAATCCGGCAGAATTTTCCTTGACGAAATGGAAATTTCGTTGAAGGATTTCAAGACCTTCCGCCAGGTGCGCATCGTCGCCTGCGGGACTAGCTGGCACGCGGCGCTGGCCGGCAAGTTCATGATCGAGCGGCTGGCGCGCGTTCCCGTCGAAGTCGACTACGGTAGCGAATTCCGATATCGCGATCCCATCGTCGGGCCGGACACACTCACCATCGTGATTTCGCAATCCGGCGAGACCGCCGATACCCGCGCGGCGTTGCACGAAGCCATGCACAAGCGCTCGAAGACCCTGGCGATTTGCAACGTGGTGGGTTCAGCCATCACACGCGAGGCCTCGGGGACGCTGATCACGCATGCCGGACCGGAAATCGGCGTGGCGTCGACCAAAGCATTTACCTGCCAGTTGACGGCGCTGTTTCTGATCGCCATGCATCTGGGGCAGGTGCGCGAGACGCTGGAGCCGGCGAAATCGCTCAAGCTGGTGGATCAGCTACTGAAGCTGCCGGCGCTGATCGAGGACGTGCTGCGCCGCGATGCCATCTACGACGACTTGACCAAGGTGCTGTTCCGCTCCACCGATTTCCTGTACCTGGGACGCGGCATTCACTTTCCCATCGCGCTCGAAGGCGCGCTCAAGCTGAAAGAGATTTCCTACATTCACGCGGAAGGCTATCCGGCCGGTGAGATGAAGCACGGTCCTAACGCGCTGATCGACGAAAATCTGCCGGTGGTGGTGCTGTGCACGCGCGACCCCGAGGACGAGCTCAGCCGGACTCTATACGAAAAAACGCTTTCCAACCTGCAAGAAGTGAAGGCGCGCGAGGGCATCGTAGTGGCGGTGGCGTGCGAAGCCGACGTCGAGGAAGTCTCCAAGATCGCCAACCACGTGATCTCCATCGGCTCGACCAACGAATTACTGCTGCCCATTCTCGAGGTGGTGCCGCTGCAGATGCTGGCGTATCACATCGCGGTCCGCCGCGGATGCGACGTGGATCAGCCGCGCAACCTGGCCAAGAGCGTTACCGTCGAATAAACCACGTGGAGTGAGTTTTCACCATCACACTTTGCAGTTGGCCACACGCGGGAAAGGCTTGTATCCTTTTACGCGCGACGTGGCGAAGTGGGTGGTTTCGACCGGCGTCCGCGACGGCCTGCTTACGGTCTTCGTGCAGCACACGTCGGCCTCGCTGGTGATGCAGGAGAACGCCGACCCCGACGTGGTGCTGGACTTGGCGGATTTCTTCGAGCGCCTGGTGCCTGAGAATGACGCTCGTTACCGGCACACTACAGAAGGCTCCGACGATATGCCTGCGCACATCCGCTCGGCGCTGACGCAAACCTCACTCTCCATCCCTGTGATCGAAGGACGCATGGCACTAGGGACGTGGCAGGGCATCTATCTATTCGAGCACCGAGCTGAGCCCTATCGGCGCAGCGTGGTCCTGCATTTGCTCGCGTGAGACTACTGCACCATCCGCCGGCGCGAACGTAGGATCGCGGGGACTTCCAGATCGTCGAACAAAGGATCGGTCTCCACGGGACTCGCCGCAGCGGCCATCGCCATCGGCGCAGGTTCTTCGTGCGCTGGCGCAGGCGAGGGAGCTTCGGCCGACACCGGTTCCGCAGCTGCGGGCTCCGCATCTTCGATCCATTGAGATGCGTCGAGGGGAGCCGGCGGGGGAGGCAACGCGACAGCTTCGGTCTTCGCAGTGCGGCGTTCAATACGCGGCAGGTTCTCGCGTTGGAAGCCGGTCGCGATCACAGTGATCTTCACTTCGTCGCCCATGTCCTCGTCGAGCACCACTCCGAAGTTGATCTGCACATCCTCGTTGTCGGCGGCTTCGCGCACCAAGTTGCACGCCTCGTTGACCTGATGTAGTCCCAACTCGCTCGAAGCCGTTATGTTAATCAGCACGCCGCGCGCGCCGCGCAATCCGCCGCCCTCCATCAGCGGCGAGTGGATCGCCTTTTGTGCCGCCGCGACGCAGGCGTTTTCGCCGCGCGCCGCGGAGGTGCCCATCATGGCGTAGCCCATGCCGGTCATGATGCTGCGTACGTCGGAGAAATCGCGATTCACTAGGCCCGGCAGGTTGATGATGTCGCTGATCCCCTGCACCGCTTGCCGCAGTACATCGTCGGCCATGCGGAACGCGTCCATAAAACTAGTGCCCTTGGGCGCGAGTTTCAGGAGCTGATCGTTGGGAATGGTGATGACGGTGTCAGCCACGCTGGCCAACTCGGCCAAACCTTGCTCGGCTTGCTTGCGGCGCTTGGCGCCCTCGAAACCAAAGGGCTCGGTGACAATTGCGACCGTGAGCGCACCGAGTTCCTTAGCGAGCGACGCCACCACCGGAGCCGCGCCAGTGCCAGTGCCGCCGCCCATGCCGGCGGTTACGAACACCATGTCGGAACCTTCGAGCAAATCGATAATACGCTCGGTGTCTTCGAGCGCCGCTTGGCGGCCCACCGCTGGGTCCGAGCCCGCGCCCAGGCCGTTGGTGATCTTGGAACCGATGGCGAGCTTCGACGAGACCGGCGACCCTTCGAGGGCCTGCGCGTCGGTATTCAACACGCAGAACTCGACGCCGCCCAAGCCCTGATCCATCATGCGCGCGACCGCATTCGAGCCGCCGCCGCCCACGCCGAAGACGCGGATGCGCGTGCGCGGTGCGGGCTCTTCTTCAATCATGAATTTCAATCCGCCGAGTGCCATGGCTGTCTCCTCTTGTTTATTTCAGAACCAAACCCATCAGGCCGCTCACTTGCCGGGAAGGCGGCCGGTGCAATTTCAACTTCGCCGAATACAGCGCGAGACCAGCGGCGGTAGTCCACAGCGGGCTCTTCAATTCTTCGGGCCATCCGCCGATGTCGTCTTCGGTGACGATGCCGTTGGCGGCCTGGCAATCGAGTACGCGCTCGGCCATATCGCACATGCCGTTCAAGAGCGCGCCTCCGCCCGTCAGAATGATGCCTTCATAGAGGTGCCGTTCCATGCCGACACGATGGATTTCAGAGCGCACATACAGGAACAACTCTTCGGCGCGCGCTTCCAGAATCTCGTTCAACTCGCTGCGGCGGGCTTCGCGCGACGCGCGGCCTTCGGGTGATGGCACTTCGATCAGGCTCGAATCCGCTGTCATGCCGAGCAGCGCGCAACCGTATTCATGCTTCAAACACTCGGCGTCTTCGTAGGTGACTTTGAAGATGGTGGCGATGTCGCGTGTGAGATGATCACCCCACACCGGAATGCTGGCGGCGAGCAGCATGGCGTCGCCATCGTAGATCACAAGATCTGTCGACTGCAGTCCCAAGTCCAGCACAGCCACACCGCGCGCACGCGCTTCCGCATGCACGCAGGCATAAGCGGCGGCCAAGGGTTCGAACACGGTTTCTTCCACCGCCAGGTGCGTCAGGTGCGCTGCCGACACCAGCGCCTGATGCTCGTGCGCGGCCGCGGTCACGACGTGCGCGTGAGCTTCCAGGCGCGAACAAACACTCTTTTGGGGACGGCGGAATCCGGCGCGACCGTCCAATGTGAAATTCTGCGGCAGCACGTGCAGCAGTGTGCGGTCGCGCTCCAGGCGAACGTCCCCGGCGAGTTGTACGGCGTATTCGAGATCGCCGGCGTCGATTTCATGGGGGCGTCCGAATTCGTACAGACCGCGGCTCTGTGCGCCACGCACTTCCATGCCGCCCATGCCCACGGTGACGGATTCGACGGAGACCTGCGCGCCCCGTTCGGCGTCCGTCACGGCGGCGTGAATCGATTCGGCGACGGCCACAGGGTCACTGATGCGGCCCTTCACCCACCCCGCGGCCGGCGCGAGGCCATGCGCCAAGTAACGAATTCCGCCGTTCTCAATCACGCAGATGACGCAGCGGGTGCGGCCGCTGCCCGCGTCCAGACCGACGGCCAGTTGTGTTTTTGGGCTCATTCGTCCGCCTTTTGTTCTACTACGGTGATGCGATCTTCGAGGCGCAAATCGAGCGAGGTCGCATTCGGCATCTTCTCGCGAATCTCAGCGTAGTGGTTCAAGAAATTTTGATAGCGCACGGAGAAGTTCTGGTCGCCCAGCAGTAAGGTCACCATGCGGCTGTCATAGGGCTGGGTTACGCGCAGGTCGTCGCGATCGTTGACGTCCACTTCTGCGATCTTCTCGGCATTGGACCCCAACGCGCGCATGAGCCGCAGCATGCGCTGCACGCGGTCGCGGCGGTCGGCCAGAGGATCGCGCGCACTCACACCCTTTAGCACCGGTAGATGAAAACGATCTGTCGCCGGCGGCAGAATTACGCCGTCTTCATCGATCAATCCGTAGCGCGAGCCGGACAGCGTGACGAAGGCCACAGGCTTGCGTTCGGCCACTCGGACCAGCACGCGATTGGGCCACAACCGCATGACTGTAGCGTCCTTCACCCAGTCGACCGTGCGCAGCGTGGCGCGGCGGCCGTCGAGCGGAACCATATACAAGCTTTGCCCCATATCGTCCGCGAAGGCCGCTTCAATCGCGCGTCGCGAGGCGTGCTGCGCGCCCTGAATTTTAATCGCGGAAGCGTCTTCGGCGCCATCGGGGACGTTCACCGCGAAGCGCGCATCGTGAATCAGGAATTGTTCGAACTGGTGCCAGGCGTAAAGCGAAATCACCAGGATGACGGTTGCACTTACGACTCCGATCGCGATCTTCAAACGCGGCACGGTGTTGGGCTGCGGTTTCGAAACGCGTGCGCGCGGCGGGGACGTGTTGGGACTCACGCTTTACTCCTGAGGCGCGTCACAATTTCGCCGGAGGCCTGCGAGACGCTGCCCGCTCCCAACGTGACGATGGCATCACCCGGACCCGCGGCCGCAATCACGGCGGCGATGCCCTGTTCGATCGAGCCGGCGTAACTCGCACCCCGATGCCCGAAGGCCTGTAATTTTTCGACGAGGATTTCCGATGTCACGCCCGCAATCGGCACTTCCGAGGCCGCATAAATATCGGTCACATGCACGGTATTGGCCTGATGAAATGAGCGCGCGAAATCATCCATCAAGGCCTGCGTGCGCGTATAGCGGTGCGGTTGAAACAGCACGTGGACGTTTTGAAAGCGGCAGGCACTAGCGGCCGCGAGGGTGGCGCGGATTTCGGTGGGGTGATGTCCGTAGTCATCGATTACGGTGATGCCGCGTTCGGTACCGCGCACTTGAAAGCGACGGTCCACGCCGCGGAATTCGGCCAGTGCCTGGCGAATCATCTCCACCGGAACGTCGAGCTCCAGAGCGACCGCGACCGCTGCGGTTGCGTTCAGGGTGTTGTGCGCGCCGGGCACCTGCAGACGGAAGCAACCCAGATCACGATCGCCAAGATGCAAATGGAATTCGCTGGCCAGGTGCCCCGCGGACGCGCTGGTAATCCGCAACTCCGCCTGCGCGCTCAAACCGTAAGTAACCACGCGGCGGTTCAGGGAGGGCAAAATCTGCTGGATGTTTTCGTCGTCCAGGCACAGGATGGCCGCGCCATAAAACGGTACCTTCGCGATGAAAGTGGCAAATGCGGCGCGGATGTCTTCGATGCCTGCGTAGTGATCCAGATGCTCGCGGTCGATGTTGGTGACGACGGCGATGATTGGAGCAAGCTTCAGGAACGAGCCGTCGCTCTCGTCACTTTCGACCACCAGGTAATCGCTTTTGCCCAAGCGCGCGTTTGAGCCGTTGATGCCCATACGGCCGCCCACCAAAATCGTGGGGTCGAGATTCGCATGGATCAGAATCGCCGCCACCATCGCTGTAGTGGTGGTCTTGCCGTGGCTGCCGGCGATGGCGATGCCGTATTTCTGGCGCATCAACTCAGCCAGCAACTCGCCGCGAGGAATCACGGGCAGCTTGCGGCGGCGCGCTTCGACGATTTCCGGATTCTCCGGACGCACTGCCGAGCTGTACACAACCATTTTGGCTCCGGCCAAGTTTGCTGCAGCGTGGCCTTCGTAGACCACCGCTCCGCGGGCCTTTAAACGCTCGGTGGTGGGCGAGAATTTCAAGTCTGAACCAGTCACGGGATAGCCCATATCCAGCAGCACTTCGGCAAGGCTACTCATGCCAATACCTCCGATGCCGATGAAGTGGATGGGCTGTGACTTAAAAAACATTTTAATAGTATATTGTTTCGGCTTTCGCTAGCGCGTGTCAATGGCCCCGGTGATGGATTCGAGCACGTCCGCGGCTCGCTGCGCCGCTCCCGGCTTCGCGAAGGCTCTGGCCGCGGCGCTCATGTCTTCTAACAACCTTGGAGTGCTGGCCAAGCGCGTCACTTCTTCCACCAGCCGCGCACCGGTCATTTCCGCATCCAGCACTAACCGCGCCGCTCCGGCCTTTTCGAACGCCTGCGCGTTTTTCAACTGGTGTTGATCGCTCGCTCCCGGCAGCGGCACTAATATCGACGGCTTGCCCGCGGCTGCAAGTTCGCTAACCGCGCCCATGCCCGCGCGGCTCACCACGATGTCGGCTTCCGCAAAGGCGCCTGGCATGTCGGCGATAAACTCTGCGATCTCGCCCGGGACACCCGACTCGTTAAATTTCGGCGCTAACTCGGCGTACATTCGTGAACCGGTCTGGTGAATCAGGCGCACGTTATCCTTCTCCCACAGTGGCCAGCTTTCTTCCGCTGCGCGATTCAACGTTCGCGAACCCTGGCTGCCTCCGGTGATTAAAACCGTAACCACTGCATCGCGCGGCTTCATTGGAACTGCGAAAAATTCTTCGCGGATGGGCAGCCCAGTGACTTCGGCGCGGCCTTTCGGAAACCAGCGTTCGGCCTCCACAAAACTCACCAGCGCCCGTGTCACAAAACGCGCCAGATAGCGGTGCGTGAAGCCCGGAATCGCATTGGGCTCCATGATGACAATCGGGATGCGCTTCCACACGGCGACCAGCAGCACCGGTCCTGCGACATAACCACCTGTCGAAAAAACCGCCGCGGGAGCAGCTCGATCCAAAATGCGCGCTGCTTGCCAGATGCTGAACGGCAACTCTCCCAGCGTCGCCAGCGTCTGCCGGAAACCCACGCGGTTCAAACCGCTGATGGCGATCCACTCGATGGGGAAATTCGCGGCGGGAACCAGTTTGGCTTCCATGCCGCGCTCCACGCCCACGAAGCGCACTTGATGTCCTCGGGCACGCAATTCGCGCGCCACGGCGAGCGCCGGAAGCACGTGGCCTCCGCTGCCGCCACCGGCCATCACAAACGTTCGCGACAACTTCACCCCTCATTTTCACTCACGCTCAGCAGCATTCCCAGCGATGCCAGCGTGCTCAACAGCGAACTGCCACCGAAGCTGATCATGGGCAGCGGGAAGCCTTTTGTTGGAGCAATGCCCACCACCACACTCATGTTGATCAACGCCTGCACCACGATCGACACCGTGACGCCCAGCGCCAAATATTTCCCGAAGTCGTCGCGCGCCAGCATGAAGAGCCGCGCACCGCGCCATAGGATCACCAGGAATCCGAGAATCACCGCCGTCGATCCCCACAGGCCCAACTCCTCGCCGACAGTCGCGAAAATGAAATCGGTGTGGGCGTCGGGCAGGAACATTAGCTTCTGCTTGCCCTGCATTAAACCCATGCCCAGC
>Ga0068857_100004382_pt1 | contig 11932 bp, 6 predicted proteins | sample KBSCornC72_FD_66591 | JGI IMG/M metagenome (GOLD analysis project Ga0068857, IMG submission 66591) | Corn rhizosphere microbial communities from Kellogg Biological Station, Michigan, USA - KBS Corn C7-2 | ecosystem: Host-associated > Plants > Roots > Rhizosphere > Soil ...
GCGCGTTCGTCGAACTGGTTGTCGCCCTCGAGGTCCCAGTCCAGCAGGATGGCGCTATGCGAGGGATCGGAGGTGACCAGCGAGAGGCCGTCCTCCGGCGTCGAGGTGCGGACGACCTCGTAGCCCTCCTGCTTGATGGCATCGACCAGGCGTTCCATGGCACGATCGGAGACGGAATCGGTTCCGCCCACTTCACTCGCAATCAATAAAACCCAACGACCTTCGTTCATACACCTCTCACTTCTAGATCAATGTTACAGGGAGTTTTGGGTGGATATTTACGGAGGGTAAATATAGGGGATTTCTGGGGTGTGGAGAAGAGAGAAGGATTAGAACCTATCTAATAATTGCGCTTGCCTGCGCGATATCTTGCAAAGGCAAAGCGAAATACAGTGGTCTCTCCGCCGCGCCGTGCGATGAAACTGCGCGGCTCCAGTCGAGATGACGTTTCTTTATAGTTTCAGGATAGTTTCTCAGGAGCAGGTGCAGTCGACGCAGCGATGCTCGGCGCAGGTTCCACAGGTCAGGGCGAGCTGCTTTTTAAGTGCCTGGCGAGCGCGATGGATGCGGACGGCGGCGTTGCCGGGGGTGATTCCGGCGGATCTGGCGAAGGCGTCCAGTGTGCTCTCGCCAAGATCAACTTTGCGGATGATCTCGCTGTATTGCGGCTTGATGGAGGGAAGGACCTGCTCGATGCAGCGGCAGACGATATTCTGTGTCGTCGAGTCGGGGGAGGCCTCGGCGGTCAGGTCGCCAGCCCAGCGTTCGAGCGCGCGGTCTTCGGCGGCGCGGTGGCGGTAGTGGTCGATAACGGCGTTGCGCAGGATGCGATAGAACCAGGCTACGGCAGACTCGGTCTTGTTGAGCGTCGAGGACTTTTCCATGGCGCGGATGTAGGCGTTTTGCAGGATGTCTTCGGCGGTGGACGGCGTATCGACACGACCCCTGACAAACTGGAGGAACCGGCTTCGCTGAAGGATGAGATCGTCGATGGCTTTGGTCTGCATAAGGTTGGACGCTCTTGGATAACCGGCGCAGAGATACGCTCCGCGCCGGTTATTTGACGCTGACTAGTTAGATGATGGGCAGGCGCAGTCGGAACCGCAAGGGCAGTCCGTTCCGCAGGGACAATCTGCTCCGCAAGGACATAGAGATGTGGTCATTTGATTCTCCTTTGGCCGGGCAAAGCGCCCGGTACTGTAGCTGACGGACGAGAGCGTCAAACCTTACAGTTTGAAAGCCGGGAGATGAAATTCAGGCCTAAAAATGTCGGGAGAGGTCGGCGAAGCGGGATAGCTCGATGAGGTGGCAGCCTGCCGGGGGATGGTTGATGTTCTCGCGCTCGAGCGCCCAGGTGAAGTCGTGGGGAATGAAGATGGCGTTGAGGCCGGCGGCGAATGCCGGGTTGATATCGGATTTGGGGCTGTTGCCGATCATCCATGTGGTGCAGGCCTCGCAGCCGTGATGCGCGGAAAGGCTGCGGTAGGCGGCGTGGTGCTTTTCCGGGAGCACCTCGACGGCGCTGAAGTGTGGGGCAAGGCCGGAGCGGCGCAGCTTGTCGGTCTGCTCGGCGTGGTCTCCCTTGGTGACGAGGATGAGGCGATGGCGGGTGGCGAGGTCCGCCAGGGTCTCGTTCACGTGGGGCAGCAGTTCGATCTCCTGATCGGCGATGGACTGCGCGAAGCTGAGGATGCGGGCGTGCTTGTCGGGAGTGATGGGCCGGTCGGTGAGCTGCTCGAAGCAGGTGACGAGCGATTGGCGGAAGCTGTGCAGGCCGTAGCCACGGGTAGAGATGGTGGCGTGCTCGACGTGATTGAGTCGTTCTCGAACCTGCTCGGCATTGTAGACGCGGTGGTCGAGGTAGGAGATGAAGGAGGCGATGGCGCGCTCGAAGTAGACGTTATTCTCCCAGAGCGTGTCGTCGGCGTCGATGAGCAGCGTCTGGTTGGCCGGATGGCGGACGGGTTGGGCGCGGCGAGACATCTGGCTGATTATAAAGCCGGTGGCATGGGCTGGAGAGAAGGCCGGGGAGAGGTGGCGCAGGAGAGCGGCAATTGCATCTTAACTTCCTACAATAACGGAGTAAGGAGCATTTCAATGAAGCGATCCATCACCCTGTTTGGCACCCTGTTCACCATCCTGTTTGCCGGTGTTCTGCTGAGCCTCTCTGCAGTTGCTCAGGTTGCCGCACCGAACGCCGCACAGGCCAAAGAGGCAGGCACGGCGAGGACGGAGCAGAACGAGGTGTTCCATAACACGCTGGCGAACTATCAGAATCGCACCGCGGCGGTGATTCACCGATTCAGCTTTGATCTGTTCAATCCGCGGGATACGATTGCGCGCTACAACGTCTACGAGTTCAGCCAGCCGGGCTTTACCTGGGGACAGGATGGCGGGTGGGCGGTGCAGCACGGCATTTCGGAGAAGGGGACCTTCAACACTCGCGGAATTGGACAAATGGAGGTCTCAAATTCGATCAAGCATGCGACCGGCGATTTCGCTGCGCAGTACACCTATGCCTGGACCGATGGCGGCGTAACTGCCAAGGCGGACGAGGGCTTCACGCTGGACACGCGGGCGGGGGGCGAGAGCGATAGCTGGTTTCATGGGAGCGCAGCCGCGGGCGCTTCGCCGGGAACGACCTTGCTGCCCGTGACCTATGCAGCCGGGCCGCATTCGCAGGATGCTACGACTGACGGTGCCTACATGCTGGACATATCGAAAGGAACGATCTCCGGCATTGTGACCGGGCCGGAGAGTTTGGTGAAGGGAACTTCCGTCCATGTGATGCCAGTCTCGGTATCTCTGCCGCCGTCTACGGGGATTGGGATTGTGGCTACGTCTATTCCTGTGCCCCGGGTGAAAGTCGAGCCTGAAGAGATCACCCTCTCCGGCCTTCGGTTGATCAAAGGCTTTTTTACAGTCGGAAAGGCCTGTCTGGCCGGGGGGTGGTATCCCGAGCAGGTGCTGATTACAAAGGTCGGGCCATCGAGAAATGGCTTGCAGGACGTGACGATCATTCACAAAAATCCCAACGGCACCGATGCGAACAATCCGACGTCGCTGTGGCAGGGAGGAGTATGCGGCCAGTATCTGAGTCTTGACCGCAATTTGCAGCGGGACGGTTTTCGCACCAGCTATGAGGTCGTGGGCGCGACGGACTCAAACCATCTGGCCTACATATGGAATGCCATGGGAAATACGAAGGTCAATGTGCTCAATGTTTACCGTCCTCCGGTTGCCCTGGTGAATCTGTCACGGAACGGCGGAGTGGTTACGGCCAGCTTCGCGGGCGCGAACCAGTCCTACATCTTCGACCACGCAGAGACCGTCGTCATCGCGGGCGCGAGCGATCCCTCCTTCAACGGCGAAGTGCATCGGCCGGAGTATGTTGACGATGTCAACCGGGTGTTGAAATGGCCGCAGGCCGGCAGGGATGCGAAAGCGTCTACTGCTACGATCGATCTTCCGCCCTCCTACTATGGCTTTCATCTCTATCCCGGGGCCGAGGTCATAGCGCCGCGGGTGGCAGGAGGAGGCGTGCCGCTCGAGCCGAACTCGGTGGAGTGGGCCGCGGGCGACGTGATCGAGAATCCCCATCATCCCAGCTTCTCGATGAATGGAAAGATGACGCAGCTGACCCAGCACACGCTAAGCAGCGGCTACAACTCCAACGGGCAGAGATGGGGATTTCAAGGGGCGGGCATCAGCGCGAACTATCAGCCGTCGGTGTGGACCAACGGCAATCCGTGCGTCCTCTACACGGGATGCGGAGGGACGCTGGAACCGATTCGCTGGAACACTTATCTGGGTCCTTACCGTGAGCTGTTCAATATAAGGAATGCGCCGCTGAATATGGGATCGTTGTTTACGGTGGGGTGTGACTCCAGGGGATGCGATCATACGCCGCCCTATCAACTGTTCCGGTTGCAGAACGGCAACATGGAGTACGACCCGGCAAACGGAAACTTTACCGTGCCCCGCATGACTGCCACCGCGTTCTATGGCGAGGTGAATGGTCCGGTAAGTACAACGCGAATCGAGTTGCAGGATCCAAAGACTCCCGGGCTTGCGCTTGCGATTACTAACTCGGGCGGAAAGATCGTTGTAAGCCGCGGCGGCGGAACAACTCAAGGGCAGGAAGCTGCCGGTTCGCTCTCCGGAGAGGAACCGACGCACGGTGCGGTTGACGTTGGGATAGGGAGCGGGGCGGCGGCAATCGGAGCAGGGACAGGGAATCGTGGCGGCAGCGCTGCCTGTGCCCAGGGATACACCTGCACGGCAGAGCGGGGACGACTTACCATGATCGCTCCTGCCGCGGGTGCGCACGGGTTGATCGCGAGCGTGCGAACAAGACTGCGTGCGGGTGAAATCTGCACAGCCGTGCAGAACGGTGGATCGAGCTTTGCGGGCATAGGGAGCGGAGGCGAGAGCGTGAGCGGCTTCGACATTACGGCCGGTGCAACGCTGCATGGGACCGTGACTATCGACTATAGCTGCCGCTGAGCAGGCGTTTTCCTTCGAGAAAACATATCGATGGAGGAGTGCAGAGGGGCAAAAAGTGACAAAGAGGCATCGTCTGGCCAAACATAAAATCCATAAATGTATACAGTTGTGTATGTGTCGTGATATAAGACGGACCGAAGCACGGAGCGCTCCAGCACGTGCTGTCAACGAGGCCATGCCCAGCCGTGGCGCGGACCAAGAAGAAACTGCGAGGGAGCCATTGATGAGTAAGAAGCCGGCCCTATGGGCTTTGCGTTGGTTCGTATCCGTTGCCGGAATGATTGCGATGTTCTGCTGCGTCGGCTCCGCAAGCCAGCCCGCGGGGGCTGCTCCAGTAAGCCAGATGCGGCCCATCATCGAGCACTTCAGGGCCGATCGCCGCAGCCTGTTGAAGAAATATGCGTTGCCGATTGCGCCCGAGCGCGCGACGCGGATGAAGCAGTTCTATGACGACGAATTGCAGACGCTGGCAAAGCTCGACTTCGATGCCCTGAACCAGGAGGACCAGGTTGACTATCTGCTCCTGAAGAACCATGTGAACTCTGAGCTGCACCAACTGTCGATTGTGGGGAAGCAGATCGACGAGATGAAGCCGCTGCTTCCATTCGCCGGGACGATCATCAGCCTCGATGATTCGCTTCGGCGCATGGAGCCGTCTGATCCCGAAAAAGAGGCCGGGCAATTGACGGAGATGGTGCGGACGATTGCGCAGGTCCGCAAGGCGGAGGAGGCGGGGCTGTCCGCATCTGCTAAGGGAAACGCGCAGTCAGGACAGGTTGCGCCGATTCGAGTGAACAGGATCGTTGCCAACCGCGCTGTGTTCGCCGTGCAGAGCTTGCAGCGAGCGCTGAAGCGGCAGTTCGACTTTTATAACGGCTACGATCCGCAGTTCACGTGGTGGGTGGCGGAGCCATACAAGCAGGCTGATCAGGCTCTGGGAGACTATGCGAATTTTCTGAAAGAGAAGCTGGTTGGGATCAGTGCCGACGACAAGACGACGATCATCGGAGATCCGGTGGGACGCGATGCTCTGATGGCGGAACTTGCCGACAACATGATTCCGTATACGCCGGAGCAGTTGATCTCCATCGCGAAGACGGAGATGGCGTGGTCGATGCGAGAGATGCTGAAGGCGTCGCGGGAGATGGGCTACGGCGACGATTGGCACAAGGCGCTGGAGCATGTGAAGAACATGCACGTCGCGCCGGGCGAGCAGCCTGCGCTGATACGAAAGCTGGCGCTTGAAGGAATCGACTTCGCGGAAAAGAACGATCTGGTGACCATACCGGCTCTTGCAAAGGAGACGTGGAGGATGGATATGATGTCGCCGCAGCGGCAACTCGTCAATCCGTTCTTCACCGGCGGCGATATCATCAGCGTCTCTTTCCCGACGGACACGATGACCTACGACCAGCGCATGATGAGCATGCGCGGCAACAATATTCCGTTTGCGCGGGCCACGGTGTTTCATGAGCTGATTCCCGGCCACTATCTTCAGGAGTACATGACGGACCGGTATCGCAACTATCGCCAGGTGTTCGCGACGCCGTTCTGGTCGGAGGGCAATGCCTTCTACTGGGAGATGATCTATTGGGACAAGGGCTTTGCCGCGACACCGGAAGAGCGGGTGGGCATGTTGTTCTGGCGGTTGCATCGTTCGGCGCGGATCATATTTACGATGAGCTTTCATCTCGGGTTGTGGACGCCAAAACAGTGCGTCGACTTTCTGATCAACAGTGTTGGGCATGAGCCGGATAACGCCACAGCAGAGGTACGCCGCTCGTTCGATGGATCGGTCGGACCGTTATATCAGTGCGCCTATATGGTCGGTGCGCTACAGTTTCGCGCGCTGCATAAGGAGCTGGTTGGCTCCGGCAAGATGACGAACCGGCAGTTTCACGACGCCATCCTGCATGAGAACGAGATGCCGATTGAGATGCTGCGCGCGATCCTGACCGGCCAGAAGCTGACGAAGGACTATACGACCCAGTGGAAGTTCTATGGGCCTGTTGCCGGAACGAACTAGTTGCCGGAGTTGGAAAATTCAGAGGAGTGCAGGCGATGGATAGACGGCGTTTTATACAAGGCATTGCCATTGCGGCCGCAGGGGTGAATGGCCTGCCTTCCGTGGCGGAGACGAAAGGTGAAGCCGGGAGATTACAGGCAGCCGGCTCGATCGCTGCCAAGGATATCGACGTAGAGGGCCACACGCTTCTTTGCAGCTTCAAGCGAAATACCGAGACGTGGAAGGCGTATGAGGATCTTCGGTCTCGCGATGGCGCTATCACGCTGATCTCGTCGAACGGCACGGGACGCGTTCTGACGAAGAGTGCTGAAGCCGTATTCGCGGAAGGCGCCCCGCATCTCGGCCTCAACCTGAGTGAGATTGGGCAGTCCGGGCCTGATCTGCTGGCCGAGGCGCTGCTGAAGGACGGCGATCCAGACCCGGAGCGAGTGCGTTCCGCCGCTCCTCCACAGGGGACCGAAGGCCTGCGCAATCCTCGCGCGCGCGTGCGCTGGAATACCTTTGTCGGCACAAGAGAGTGCGAAGACACTATGCCGGTCTATCCCGGAGGGAACACCAGAACGTATCATCCTGTGCAGTCGTTTCCCGATCTGCATGGAGAGCGAGTAGAAAAGCGCTTTGAAGGATTGCTGGGTGGATGGATGCCCGCGGTTCGTAAGGTGATGCCGATCTCGGACGCGGCGCACGATGAGGTAATCGTCTTCGGCGATGTCATGGCACGAGACAAGTTCATCGTTCAGACGTGGCATCGGACGGTGCAGGTGGAGAACGGAAAGATTGTGAAAGTGGAGTACGGGTATAGCTACCCGGCCTTTCCTCCTCGGAGAGAGGACCCTGCACCTGAGGCCTTCTATCGCGGGCTGCTGGAGTTCGCACTCTATTGGGAGAGTGTGTTGCACGATGCAGCTTCCGCATCGCTGCCAGACAAATCCTGGGTGGATATGTCGAGGTATGCGTTTGCGAAGGAGCAGATGGTGCGGCCGGGCGGAGTCTATCCAAAATATGGAGCGGTCGACCGTGACTATTACGGCTCCGAATACGATGGCTTTCAGGATATCTTTACAAGCTCGCTCTATACGAATCTGGAGTGGGGGCGCTTTGAGATGGCGGGGCAGGTCTTCGACAACTACTACACCGACTTCGTCGATGCCAAAGGAATGATTAATATGCGCGGGCCGGAGACGGCGCAGTTCGGGTTGACGCTGTCGCTGCTGGCGCGATACTTCAACTACACCAACGACAAATCGCTGTTCGTCAAGCATCGAGCGAAGATCGAAGCTACCGCAACACTATTGACCGAGCTGCACGACGAGAGCCTGAAGTTGCCTGCCGACGATGCGGGGCATGGGTTGATTCATGGGTGGAGCGAGTCCGATGCGTGTCTTGCACCGCAGCCGATGACATGGTGGAAGCCCTACTTTGCCAATAGTGCGATGGCCGCGCGCGGATTGAAGGATATTGCCGGCATATGGAAGCGTCTGGACAAAGGGCGATCTAGCGGAACAAAAAATGAATGGATGCGGCATAGCGAGATGCTCTCGCAGGCAGTGACGGCCAGTGTGCAAAAGAATATTCGCCGTGACATGAAGCCTCCCTATATAGGACCACTACCGGGAACTACGCTTACCTTCTGGGAGTCGCTGGAGAAAGAGCATCCCAGTCCGCAGCAATGGGCGCATCGGGCTTACGCCGAACTGCTCCATGCGGACGTTCTTCCTCCGGAGCTCGCCAACGTGGTGATCGATTGCATGCGTGCCTATGGCGCGATGACGCTGGGGGTTGTCGCCAATGTAGAACGACCTCACGCGGGCGGACGCGACATGCTCGGCTTTATTTCCTACGGCTATGCCTTGATGCTCTTACGCCTCGACCGCATTGAAGAGTATCTTCTGTTTCTCTATTCGCATCGTTTCCACGACCATACAAGAGGTAGTTGGACGGCGGGCGAAGTGTCGGGCATCACCGGAGGCACGGCACTGTTCTGTATTCCGGCTCAACTTACAGTTCCCGCGCTGGTGAGATGGATGCTGGTGCTGGAAGACTCGGACGAAGATCGCCTCTATCTCGCCAAGGGGCTGCCAAGGGATTGGGTCGCTTCGGGCAAGGAGATCAAAATCGATCAGGCTCCGACGCGATGGGGCCGGGTGGATTTCAGGATGCAAAAGAAGAATGCCAATCGCATTGTGGCGACTGTGGATTGCCGTGGGGAGAGCAGGCCGAAGGAGCTGCACGTGAAGTTCCGCCTGCCTGTTCAGAACACTCTGGCCGACATCACCGTGAATGGACAGAAGGCGCAGATAGGCGGCCTGCACAAAGACACTGCAATCTTTGCCGCCGGTCAGGCCAAGCACTTTGAAGTGGTTGCTGAGTTCAGCTAGAGGATGAGCCAAAGATCGTGCAAGAGGTAAGGAAGACAGAATGACACAAAAGATATTGGTGTTGATTGCGTTGGCTCTGTGGCCGATGCTGGCCGCAAACCAAGCCGCGGCGGAGGTAACGCGCGCCGACTATGCGCGGGCTGCCGAGCTTTATCAGAAGAATCGCGGATTGGCGCTGAATATTCCGGATCCTCCGATATGGCTGGGTGATTCGGATAACTTCGTTTATCGCAAGACGGTGGAGGGCGGTCACGATTTCATTCTCGTGGACGCGGCGACGCAGGTAAAAAAGCCCGCGTTCGACCAGGTGCGGCTGGCTGCCGCGCTTACAAAAGAGGGTGGGAAGGAAATCAAGGCCAAAGAGCTTCCGTTCACGCGATTTCGATTCGTCGATAAGCAGAGCGCCATTGAATTTGTGGTGGATGAGATGCGCTGGCACTGCGATGTGAAAAGCTATGTCTGCTCGAGTCATTCACTTCATGAAGGAAATGACGAGGATAGCTCCGACGGCGGTTATGACGATACTCCCAAGGCAGTCAATAGCGAAAAACGTGGAGAGGATTCGCCCGATGGGCGGTGGTTTGCCTTTATCCAGAACTATAACGTTGTGGTGCGGGCGAAGAGCGGCTCTGAAAGGATCGTGCTGAGCACGGATGGTTCGGAAGGGAACTACTACTCGGCGGAGAGTTTCAGTTGGTCGCCTGACTCGAAGCATCTTGTGGCGTACCGCATTCGCCCCGGCTATCGCCGCCTGGTGCACTATGTTGAGTCCTCGCCGGCATCGCAGCTACAGCCCATCTACTCGTCGATGGTGTATCCCAAGGCAGGCGATGTGCTTGCCTTGCAGCAGCCTGTTCTCTTCAACATGGAGACGAAGCAGCAATTCAATATCAGTAGCGAACTGTTTCCCAATCCCTTCGATCTATCGCGGGCGGTGTGGTGGAAGGATGGCCGCGGGTTCACCTTCGAGTACAACCAGCGAGGGCATCAGGCATACCGCGTCATCGAGGTGGATGGAAAGAACGGTCATGCGCGCAGCCTTATCTCGGAGGAGAGCTCGACCTTTATTGACTACCGCCCCCTGGTGATGAACCAGACGGACACAGGAAAGAAATACAGGTACGACGTGGCGGATGGCAAAGAGATCATCTGGATGTCGGAGCGCGACGGCTGGGCGCATCTGTACCTTCTGAACGGGAAGACGGGAGAGGTTGAAAACCAGATCACTAAGGGGAAGTGGGTGGTTCGCGCGGTGAATTATGTCGACGAACAGAAGCGGCAGATATGGTTCGAAGCCAGCGGCATGCGCGCCGGAGAGGACCCCTACTTTGTCCATGGCTACCGGATCAACTTTGACGGCACAGGCCTAACGCCGCTGACTGAATCGCCGGGGAATCATCATCTGGAATATTCGAAGGACGGGAAATATTATGTCGATATCTGCTCGACGATCAACGATCCGCCGGTGATGAGTCTTTACCGCACGGCAGACAATAGGCAACTGGCCGTGTTGGAGAAGGCGAATATCAGCAAATTGGTTGCTTCCGGCTGGCATGCTCCGGAGGTATTCACCGCCAAGGGGCGTGACGGCAAGACGGATATCTGGGGCGTGATCTATAAGCCGGTGAACTTCGATCCCGCGAAGAAGTATCCGGTGGTCGAGGATATATATGCCGGGCCGCAGGGCTCCTTTGTGCCCAAATCGTTTACCAGCCGCAGCGAGCCACTGACGGCGCTGGGGTTTGTCGTGGTTCAGATTGACGGCATGGGGACCAACAATCGTTCCAAGGCCTTCCACGATGTTGCCTGGAAGAACCTGAAGGACGCCGGATTCGCTGACCGTATTCTCTGGCACAAGGCGGCTGCGGCGAAGTATCCCTGGTATGACATATCGAATGTAGGAATCTTCGGCACCTCGGCAGGAGGGCAGAGCGCGATGGGAGCGCTCCTCTTTCACCCAGAGTTCTATAAGATCGCCGTGGCCAACAGCGGATCTCACGACAATCGCATGGATAAGATCTGGTGGAACGAGCAATGGATGGGATGGCCGGTTGGCCCGCAGTATTCTGAGTCGTCCAATGTAGACAATGCTTATCGGTTGCAGGGGAAGCTGATGCTGGTTGTGGGCGAGATGGATAAGAATGTCGATCCCTCGTCTACCTTTCAGGTTGTCGATCGATTAATCAAGGCCAACAAGACGTTCGATCTGTTCTATGTGCCCGGGGGCGGACACGGAGCCGGCGGAGCCTACGGGCAGCGCAAGCTGGAGGACTTCTTCGTTCACAATATCCTGCACCAGGAGCCGCCGGACTGGAACGCCGATGCCGCTACCCGATAGTATGTGCGGGTGAAAGGCTTGCGTATGAATGCGAAGGAGCGGCGGCGCAGGGTCCTTCCGCTCCTGCTGATCGTGGCGCTTGTGGCTTCGTTGCCACGTGGAGCGGCGGCACAACTCGACAGTACGGCGTCTTCGCAGAACGGAACTCGCTCGCAGACGAAAGATCCCGCTGCGGAGATGGCATTGCAGAAAGGAATCGTCCTTACCGGACAGGGCCGCTTTGAAGAAGCGATCGCTCCTCTGTTGCAGGCGCGGGGGAAGGTGGCTGAAGAGTATGCCTCGGAGTTCAACCTGGCCCTTTGCTATCTGGGGACGGGACGATATGGCCAGGCGATCTCGATATTGAGCGCTCTGAGGGCAGACTCTCACGATACGGCGGCGGTGAACAATCTGCTTGCACAGTCTTACATAGGCAGCCGTGAGCAGGAGAGGGCGCTCGAGGCTCTGCAACGGGCTGCGGCGCAGACGCCCAAGGACGAAAGGCTCTATGCATACGTTGCCGATTCCTGCACCGATCACAACGAGTACGCTCTGGGCTTGCGTGTTGTTGAAATAGGCCTGAAGCATCTGCCGGACTCCGCTCGCCTACATTACGAGCGAGCGATGTTTCTGGCACGCCTTGACAGGCTGGAGGAAGCAAAGCCGGAGTTCGGTCGTGCGAACGAACTGGCGCCGGGAGGTGAC
>Ga0068857_100004384_pt1 | contig 11929 bp, 15 predicted proteins | sample KBSCornC72_FD_66591 | JGI IMG/M metagenome (GOLD analysis project Ga0068857, IMG submission 66591) | Corn rhizosphere microbial communities from Kellogg Biological Station, Michigan, USA - KBS Corn C7-2 | ecosystem: Host-associated > Plants > Roots > Rhizosphere > Soil ...
TTCCGCGCCGTTCACGGTAACATCGCGGGCCCGGCCGTAGGGAAGGAACATATCGAAGTTCAGACCGACGGCCGTCTTCCCAGCAGGAACGACCGGATGTTGCCCGTAATAATAGGATCCACGCAGACCAGCTTCCTCAGCCGCGGCCGCCATAAAGATCACGGAACGCCGAGGCTTCTGGGGCAACGCCGCCCACGCTCGCGCGATTTCGAGCAGCATCCCGCAGCCGGACCCGTTGTCCAGAGCCCCGTTGTAGATGCGATCTCCATTTACGGGTTCACCGATGCCCAAGTGATCCCAGTGCGCGCTAAATACGACAGCTTCTTCCTTGAGCTTGACGTCGCTGCCCTCGATCCGGCCGAGCACATTGCGGGTATCCACCGTGCGGACCTTCGCGGGGGCGCGTCCCCGGATCCGCATGGGAAGATCGATCGCGCGGAAGCCCGGCGTGTCGGCGCGTTTTAGAAGCGCATCCACAGTGCTGCCGGCAGTGGCCGCGATTTTCTCGCCGATATCCTTGGTCACCCAGCCGGCAAACGCCAGGGCGGGTTCACCGGAAGCCAGCTTTACTTCCTGATCCTCGCGACCCCAGGACGATCGCACGACTTCCCACCCGTAGCTGGCGGTGGGAGTCGTGTGAATAATGATGACCGCGGCCGCGCCATGACGCGTCGCTTCCTCGTATTTATACGTCCACCGGCCATAGTACGTAAGGGCGCGTCCAGTGAAAAACTTGGGATCATTCGAGACCGGCTCGCCGGTAAACAGCACCACGACTTTGCCCTTGACGTCGATGCCTTGATAGTCGTCCCACTTGTATTCCGGTGCAACGATGCCGTGCCCTACGAACACCGCCGGCGCATCGAATTGCGCATCGGTACGCTGCTGATAAGTCACGCCGACAAACTCATCCAGCCACTTTGGGGAGATCGCCGAGCCGGTTGTTGGAACGAAGGAGAGCTGCGAATCGGCTTGCGGCTCGACGCCCACAAGCTGGAAGTTCTGAAAATAAGTTCCCTTGTCTCCGGCCGGCTTCAGCCCAAGTAGGGCGAACTGCGTCGCGATGTATTCGGTTGCCAGATCGCCGCCGCGAGATCCGGGAGCCCGGCCTTCCAGGAGATCGCTCGCCAAAAACTTCACGTGGGCGCGGATTCGCTCGCCGGAGATCCCGCTGGTTTGGGCCGTCGCGGCAACCGTGGCGATGGCGAGAAAAAGGGCGCACTTGGGAGTTTTCACGGGCGGAGTCCTTTGTTGATTTCGGATTGGCGGATCTGGCAGGCGAGACAAAAATCCTTGCCGCCCTCTTTAGAAGCCAGCTTGGACATACTGGGAATCTTCTGTCCGCAGGAATCACAATAGCGATTCCCGTCCTTTTCCATATTTCGATGGTATCGCGCGCATGGCGCCGGATGCTAAACTTGTGAGGTTCGGGCTGTGGCGCAGCCTGGCTAGCGCGCTTGCTTGGGGTGCAAGAGGCCGGGAGTTCAAATCTCCCCAGCCCGACCAACTACCTCAGAGACTTGTGAACCCCAGAGGTTCTGAAAGTCTCTCGTTGGCGTCCAGGTGGCCCAAAATGGACGCTGCTTCCACGCTGTCTTTGCCCTCTCTTCTGCGCGATCTTGCTTGCTCGACGAGGAATTTCTGAAACGGTCTCGGCCTTCGCGTCACTAAAGGCCATGCTCCCGTTAAACGCTACGCCCCGCGAAGCCGTCCAACACTCAGAGAGAGACAAAAATCGCCAGAACGCTGCGGAGGCCGGGGAATCTGATTCTGTTTCTGGAAAGGCTCTTCCGGGCGAAGCGGTAACCTGTATCCTCGATTCGAGGGTACGGAACGTCGCGCCGGATGCCCAGGAGAATATTCATCGGGCGCTGGCCATTCTCCGCGCGGACCTAAAGGTTGTCCAAGAAGCCATTCAAGCTCTAGAACTGATCGCACCAGAGGCTCGGACAGAACGGACTTGCGGACCCTCTATACCGAGGCCCGTGACTGCTCCCCTGCGCAAACCGAGAAAAGTGGTCGACATTCACACCAAGCGCGCGTAGTCGCCTACACCGGATCGACTTCAGGCGCCAAATTCCGCCCGGAATCTAATCGAGCCAGATTTGCAAGCGCCTCAGGGGGGATACTTTTGGAACGCAAAGCGCCGCGAAACAGATTCCGCCAAGAAATAGGCCGGTCCTCGGAGCGGCGGAAGGGATCCATCCGCCACTCCTCTCCTCCGAAGGACTCGGCTCTGCGGCTCTAGGAGACCGCTTTATTACCTAGTGATGCCGGCGGGGGAAGCGTATCATGAATTTTTGTCCCTTGCCAAGCGGATCGCTAGCGGATGTAGGTTTGATATGGGGCCCAGTAAAACGGCTTGCGGAAGGGCCCGGAGTGGAGCAACTCCAACTTGGCCTGGTGAAGCGCCGCAGCTGGTTTCTGCCCGGATGCCAAAGCCTGGTACAGCTTCTCCATAAGCTGCGAGGACGATTTATCCCCGACGTCCCACAATCCGGCGATAACCGATTGCGCTCCCGATTGAAGAAACGCCCAGGCGAAGCCCACCAGACCCTCTCCCCCATAGGTCCGGGCCCCCGCACTGCGGCAAGCCGAAATGGTCACCAGGTCGGCTGAAAGCTTCAATCCCGAAATGTCACGTGCGTAGAGCTTAAACCGGTTGCCGTTCTTAGAAAGGATGATGGCCGATTCAAGCGGATTTTGCGAGTTTGCCTCGGCGTGCGCTGCAAAGTGGATCATCGAAAATCGACCTGGCATGGATTCCAAAAACCCCGCGGGCGTAGCCGCCGGACCTGTCCGAGTCACCTGGTCCTGCCCTTGGAATCGGCTCTGAATGCTTTCGATCTCTGATTTTGCGGCGGGCAACTCTGGATACTCTGAGCCGACAGCGTCAGGGGCTCCAATCAGGAGCAGGGATGGTTTGGATCGAACCTTGGCCGGCGTATCGGCAAGCGTACTCAGGGACGGAGCCACCGACAATTCCACGTCTTCGATCCAGTAGCGGTTCGTCCCGGGTACGGGGAGAGTTTCCAGATTCAAGGCGTGAAGTCCACCGTCCGTCACAATGACCGCCCTCTTAGCGCCCTTCAACTCGGCCTCAGCAGGACCAAGCAGCATCTGACTCAGGCGTTCGGCCTGCGGCATGCGGGTTTCCGCGGGATCGCGCAGATCTTCCTCAATGATCTTCCGGTAGGTCTGGACCAAGGCTTCGATCTCGTTCTGCGGAGGCAGTACTTTCATGTGAACACCAGAGGCCGTAACGATCCATAGAAAAGAACGCTTCGGCGCCAGCCAGTACGACAACAAAACTGCGCCGTTGCGGCTCGCGTAGCGTTGAAAATTGGTCGTCCGGACCTCGCCGGGCACACCGTTGCCAAGACCCAACTTTTCTGCCAGCAACCTGGCGCGGCTCGATTCGGCCACTTGGAGCGCCTGATCCTCGTGCCCTTCCAAAACCAACAGTTCCACGTAGTCCTTGAAGAACTCCATCAAGGCATCGTGATAGGTGAGCCGATAGTCGTCCTGAAGCAGGCTGCCTCGCACCTGTTCGAGCACCGCCAAACCTCGCTGGTATTCGGTGTTCGCTTCCGAATAATGCTTTTCGCCTGCTAACAGCGACCCGAGCCGCGTATGCGCATTCCACTCCAGATACGGGACGTCCCCGGCATTCGCGATCAGCTTACGGTAAAGCCGAACGGCTTCTTCGCGATTTCCCCGCCCGTTCGCAATCGCCGCGGCGTTCATTTCCAGATACAGGAGATTATCTGGACGTTTGAGACGTTTATTAAGGCTATCCGCCTGCTGGTTCCAGGACTCAGCCTCGGTCCATTTCTGCTGTTCGGTGAGTGCCAGAGAGAGCCGGCCAGCCCAACGCGCTGCATCGACGACGGCGTCGATGTTCTTATCAATTCCGAAGGCTTCCTCAAAGTCCCGCGACGCCAGGGCCGCTTTATGGGTCTGCAAATGAACGTTGCCCAGATTTCCCAAGGCGTTCGCAAGATTACGCAAGTCGCCGATTTCTCGAAGCTCAGCGATGGCCTTGTTCAAGTACTCTTCCGCGCGGTCTAAGTCACGCAATACGGAATAGGCCATCCCGAGATTGTTATTCGCGATACCCGCCACCCGGGAGAAGTGAGCCTTTTCCGCGGCCTCCAGCGCGGGTCGGCTATAGTTGAGCGATTCATCATAGCGTCTTCGGTTGTACTTGGAGAATGAGATGTTGATCAGAGCGCCGGCTTGATTGTACGTATCGCCCGCGTCCCCGGCACGAATCGCGGCTTGCTCCAGCACTTGCTCCGCGTCGTCGAAGCGTCCGGCGCGCGCCAGGATCGCACCGCGCAAGACGCGGCCCCTCGATACCGGATCCGTATTGGCGTTACCACCGGCCGTCCGGTCTACCTCATCCAGTAAAACGATCGCCTGGTCGCCTTGCTCCAGCTTGGATGCCGCGTCAGCGCGATCCACCAGCCAGCGGAGATGCAATAGGGGCGCCTGCGGATCAGGCAAAGCATTCAGAAGATCCTGGGCCTGCTGGGCTTGCCCGCGCGCCAATAGAATCTCGGTCTGAAGTAAGCGGAGCGGCTGGATGGCCTCATCCCGCTCGTTCTTATGATTTTTGAGCGCCGAATCGACGAGCTTTTGCGCAGGTTCTAATTTCCCTTGGCGAAGCGCGTTCCAGGCGTCGGAATAAGCCGCACTTGGTGATGGCGGCCGCGAACAGGCTACGGCCGCTAGTAACACCAGGAGGATGCGGCGAGGCATCCTTAAAGCATAATGCCCTGGTTAAGGTAACGTGCCGCCACCCGAACATCCCGAGCCGCCCGACCCGTTTGAATATGTGAATCGGATCAGCGATATCCGCCGCATGTAGGGCGTGAGCACCATTTCCCCCAGGATGAGATTTCCGAAGGAAGGCCAATGGACCGTGTATCCGTTATACGTGGCATCTTTGGGAAGACCTTCGACCTTTTCCACGATCGAACCAACCACGTAACCCAAGGGATTCCTATAGAATCCGCCGGTGGTGGGGTCCACTAGAAAGCGCGGCGTCAGGCGGGCACGCAATTTGGGGTCAGTCTTAAATGCGGTTTCCAGCTCTTCGAGCGTCGGATATCGGTTAAACGTGTCCAGATCCAGCGTGATCTTGAGTTCAGATTTACCCAGCTTCAGCCCCTTGATCTCGGTTGCCCCAAATGTGATCTGCGGGAAACGGGTTTTGGCTGTATCATGCGACGACTGCATGTTGAGCAAACTGTGCTTCAGGAAGACCTTGTCGCCGAGCCGCAGCGAGCTCATTTCACTCACGCAGCTATTCCTGAAAGGCTGGCCTGGAATATCCGGCTCACTCTTGCAGGAGGTGAAGGCCGAGCCGATCGAGAACAGCTCTCTATTCTTCAATTTGCTGACCAGTTTGCGATCGATTGGTCCAAATTTAACTTTTTTGCAATCGAGCGATACCTTCTTAACCTTTACTTCAGAAATTCCACCGGCCATCGGCAAGTGCACGGGCGCGACGGTCGGAATTTGAACATCGACTCCGGGAGCGACATGCGTAAATGTTCCACCCAAGGCAAATGCGCCAGAAATATGCAGATAACGACTAGGATAGTCGTGAGGATCCATGTTGTCGGCTAGCTCCTTAATTAACGTTTTAATTCAAACGGGTATCGCCCCAGCTCGCTCACCGTTCCAGCCGTGGACGTTGTCCCAACATGGAGCACGTAGCTCCCCGCCGGCAGATCCAGATTTGGAAAGGAAACAATAACTGGTTCGTCTGCACCGGGATATTCTCCAGAAAAGCTAAGAATGTCCCGATCGTCGTTCGATTTTACGATAAATTGCAACCGACTTGCTGCGGCAGGTGGCAAATCCAAGCCGTCCAGGGTCAACAGCGCCGGTTCGCCCGGCTCGAGAGTAAGCACGGTCGAAGCGCCGCGGGTTTGAGGTTTTAAAACCCTAGAGCGAAGAGCCCGGGGAGCACTTATTTCACTGACCTGGTGCTTGAGACCAGGAATTGTCGAAAAAGTCTCAACAGCAGCGACAATTCCAAAGACAGCCACCAGGGCAGCAGCGAATTGTGGCTGCAGCCAGTTCCACCATGAGGACCGTCGGTCGCGGGCTTCGCGGCTTGGCATGGGCACAGCCGATGGCCGAGGGGCGGCTCCCAGCACCCCCTTCATATCCTCAAGGAACTGGGAGGCGGACCGAACGTCTTCGGCACAAATGCCACATTCAAAATAGTGCTCCTCGAAAGCGTCTCGTTCTCCCGGGGTCATCTCCCCGAGCAAATAGCTTTCGACAGCAAGGCTTTGAACTGCTCGTTCGTGTTCCATTCGCCTCTTCAATCCATAGTGTCGGATAACCGCAAATCATTACAAACCAGCCGGGAAATACCCTGTCAGGCCGAGACTCGCCCCCGGCTCAGGGCGGTGCGCAGCCGGCTTCGAGCCCGATGCAGAAGGACCCTCAGGTACTCCCTGGTGACGTTAAACTCAGCGCAAACCTCATCTTTGTCAGCCTCATCCAGGAAAATCCGTTGAAGCACCTTTCGATCCTTATCCTCAAGTTCACCGAGCGCCCGCTTCACCAGGTTCGCGCGTTCGTCCTGAAGCAGGCCGGATTCCGCGCTGGCTTGCCCGCTGGGAATCTCACCGGCGTCTTCGGGGAACTCACCCAGGCGGCTGTTGCGCCGGAACATCTCCTGCATCACGTGATCGGCCACGGTATTCACGTAAGCCCCCAGGCGTTCCGGGTGTTCGATCACGCCCCGCCGGAGGTTTCGCAGCACGCGCAGCAGGGTCTCCTGCGGGACATCCTCCGCGAGGTGCCTGGACCGCAGGCGCGATACGGCTTTGATGCGGATTAAATCGCCGAAATACTGGGCGAAATGCTCCGTCGTTGCTTCATCGTCTTCGCTAAGGCGCCGAACGTAATCCGCGTCAAATGAGAATCGTCGATCCACAGTTCCCTCAGCTTTGCCGAGCCTCCATCTTAGTACAGGAACCTGTGCGAACCACTCTATCTTGCAATGATTCTTGACCGGTTAAGGGTTGAAGCGTGGTACTTCAATTTGACGCTGGCGCGGTCTATGATGAATGACGTACTTCTGGAGGGTTCGATGAAAAGAATCTACACAACTGCGATCATGGCATCGGTTATGCTGCTGCTCGCGGGCGCCGCACACGCCCAGGTGACGCTGAACTCGGTGCGAATCGGCGCGAAAGACACCGTCGCCTTAGCGAAGTTCTATCAGGCTGCGTTCGGCATGCAGGAAGTGAATCGGATCAATGCACAAGGAGGACCGGAGGTCTTCGTGAACTTCGGTGGAACGATTGAGAGCGCAAAGGCCAACAAGAGCGAGCCGATCGTGATCATGCATCGCGATTCCGACGACATAAAGGATCCGATCGCGCACGTGATCCTCAACGTGAAGGACATGGCGGCGACAGTCGCATCCATCAAGACCGCGGGCGGGTCGATGGCCGGCGATCCACGTCCATACGGAAACACAGGCATGGTCATCGGCATCGCAATCGATCCGGCCGGCAACCGCATTGAGATGATCCAGCGGCCATAGCGGCATAGAGGAGGAATTATATATGAGTTCCGTTGCTATTCCTGCGCGGGAAACCACGCCAAAGCGTTGGATGCTGTGGATCGGCCGGATCCTGTCGCTCTGGCCCGTCTTTGTTGTCGGGTTGAGCGCTACCTGGAAGCTGACCCGGAACCCGTGGTACGTCGCGGAGTTTGCAAGAATCGGGTGGCCGGAGAGTGCCCTGCCGCTGCTCGCCTTCCTGCAGCTTGGCTGCATCGTGTTGTATGTGATTCCGCCGACGGCGGTTCTGGGCGCAGTCCTGCTCACCGGCTACCTGGGCGGCGCTATCGCCACCTATGTCCGCATGGGAGAGCCTTATCCTGTCCTGGTGCCGCTCTCGACGTGCCTGATCGCCTGGCTGGGAATCTATCTGCGCGACGAGCGTCTTCGATCGCTGCTCCCGCTCCGAACGCGCCGTAGCGTTTCTGACTTGCGCTAATTACGGCTTTGCGTAGTCACGCAGGAATTGAATCATCAATGTGCTGACCAGTTCTGGCTGCTCCTGCTGCACCCAATGTCCGGCGCCAGGGAGCAGATGGAATCCGACCATCCGCGTGCAGGCGCTAGTCCGCATCTTGTCCACCGCGCCGGGCGTTTGATAGACGTTCCAATCGCTGTTCCCCGCGATGTACTATAGGCGAGTTCGGGGAAACCATGCAGGAGCAAACGTGCCTGCCAGCCCGGCGTTTCATAACCTGCCTCCCAGAATGTGTACCGTCATGCCGTTCACGTTTGGGATATGACGCGAGCGAACGCCGCTGGAAGCGCACCATTACCGTAAATCGGAAACTTCGAAAAATCGGTCCGGACGATAGCGGCGGATGCCGGTCTCCGTGGCGCGATCGCCAGTCCGCCGAGTCCAGCGGCTGTCGCCACGAACGCGCGCCGCGAAAAATTGGCGATCGTCTCGACAATTGTTTCGTCGGCCATGGAAACCTTTCGCAGTCTAAAGATGTGCCGTCATAATCGCTGACACTGCCGTCTGTGTCAAGGGCGGAGCGTTGACCACTCGCGGTCATGTGACCACATGCGGTCGCGTGCGAGCTCCTGAGGGCGCCGTCGGCGCTGTAGGGGCAGTTTAGCGTGTATTCGAAACGGTGTTGAACGTGCCTCTCTTTCGCCTGTCAGGAAACTTTGGGCACCCTATGAATCTAACCGGCAAACTGATCAACACTCTTTGCATCGTCAGTGCTTTTGCGCTTTCCATTCCCGCGCGCGCATATCAAAAGCCGCAGCAGCAAGCTTTTGCGGATCCGGCAAAGGCCGCAGTGGCCACCGAAGCTCTCTGGCGGGACCGGGGTGACGTTGCGTCGCTCAACCTCCTTTACGGGCCCGGCGGCAAAGAGCACCAGCCGGCCGGAAAGTTTACGTTCGTCAAAGAAGATAAAGAAGGCACCGCTCCCAAGTTCGAAATCGTAGATGAGCAAGGCGTCCGTTGGAAAGCCAAACTGGGCGATGAGGCTCAGTCTGAAACGGCGGCGACTCGCCTGGTGTGGGCAGCCGGTTACTTTACCGACGAAGACTATTACCTGCCGGAGTTGACCGTGGCAAACATGCCCGAACTCTCCCGCGGCCGCGAGTTTGTCTCGGCTGGCGGCGTGGTTCGCAGCGTCAGGCTGGAACGCAACATAAAAGGGCAGAAGAAAAGCGGCAATTGGAGCTGGTTCAAGAATCCTTTCGTGCGAACGAAAGAGCTGAGCGGTTTGAAGATCCTGATGGCGCTGATCAACAACTGGGATTTAAAAGACGTCAACAATGCCATTTACGAGGAGAAGGGCCAGGGACCTCGCTACGTCGTCAGCGACCTGGGCGCAACCTTCGGGGAAACCGGGAACGCGATTACCCGCTCAAAGAGCAATCAAAAAGACTATACCGATTCAAAGTTCGTGCAAAAAGTAACGCCGGACCATGTGGACTTCATCCTGGCAAGCCGGCCGTTCGCTCTCGCAGCCGTGAATGTGCCCTACTATACGTCGCGCACCCACATGCAGGACATTGTGAAGGATATTCCGATGGCGGATGTGAAATGGCTGGGTAAGCTGCTCAAGCAGCTCTCCGACGAGCAGCTTCGCGATTGTTTTCGTGCCGCCGGATACTCGCCCGAGGAAATTGAAGGATACGCCGCGGAAGTCAAGGAACGAATCAGAGCCTTGAACGAGCTCTGATGGCGCCCCCTCCAAAAGACAAGTTGAAGGACCGTGCCTATGATTATTAGGAATGACGCAGGGCGGTTCCAACAAGAAGGTCGCCAACAAGCTGGTGGCCGCAAGTTGCGCCGCCGTGCTCGCGGTATATACCGCCGGATATGCTCGCACCCAGAAAGCGGTGGACCGGCTCGCAGCGCAAATCGCGTCTGAGCGAAAGGCGGAGCGTCCGGCGGCGCAGCGCGCGACGCTTCCCCACACAAAGATCTCAACAACGCCCATCGTTCCACCGGAGGCGCTTTCCCCGATCACACCAGCGCCGCCCAGACCGAAGGTGGATCGGGAACCAGCGCATATTGCAACAACCGCAGCGGTATCAAGCGGCGCCCGAAACGTCACCGGTCGAAGTGGCCAGGGCGTCAAATCCAGTGCTTGTAGAACATCAACCCGAAGTGACCGCCGTCGATTCCCCGGTGGTCTTACCGGTTGAATCCGCACCTGCGCCAGCGAAGCCGGCGTGGAAGGACGGAGTCTACACCGGCTGGGGCTATTCCCGTCACGGCAATATCGAGGCCGCAGTGGTCATCGAAAGCGGACGTATCGCTTCGGCGACCATCTCTCAGTGCCGGACGCGTTATTCGTGTTCGGTGATCGATAAGCTTCCACCTCAAGTGGCCCAGCGCCAAGGTCCCGAAGTCGATTGTTTCCGGCGCCGCCCAGAGCGCCGACGCCTTCTACGGAGCCGTCGTCGAGGCTCTCAGCAAGGCCAAATGACCGGCGAAGGAGCACGCAGCGGGATCAATCCGAACTGAAGTGGTGATGGGAACGCTGGTAACCATTCATATCCGGACACTGACGGCGAGAGGGACGCGGCAATGGAACGCTCCTTTGGGCGGTAGGTCGCCACAATCACCTCGGTTACCGCCGTCCTGAGCAAGTACTTTTTCCGCTCGCGGTCGGCTAACCTATTCAATCCTGCAGCGCTGGCCATCATCGCGAGCTTCTATGTCTTCCACACCGGCCAGAGCTGGTGGGGCGCGCCTTACAAACCGACGAACCGGATCTACATTTCCCAAAGGCTTGGGTGTGTTCCTGCTTGAGATCAGCCCCTGGCGGGACCTTGTCTTGAAGAATCGGCAGGCTTAACATGGTTTCCATGAAACAGCCATTTTTGCACCGATTTCTTCTCCTGACTTTCATGACTCTGGCGTTTGGTTCATTGTTACTTGGCCATATCCGCATAGCTCCGACGGAATCCACCACCGGCGCGCGCGAGAAGTATACGATGCGCGTTCCCAACGAAAAGCAGGTCGCCTGCTCCAAGATCGAAGGCGAGTTTCCAGCCGGACTCGATATCTACGATTTCGAATTCAAACCTGGGTGGAAAATCGACTTCAAGAAGAACGACAAAGGCAAGATCATCGGCGCCACCTGGACTGGGAAGATGATGCCCTACGAATTTGTCGAGTTCGGGATGCTGGGCATCAATCCCAAAGAGGGCACGGAACTGGTCTGGAAGTTCGTTCAGTATTACGATGACGGAACGAAAGAGGAGTTCACAGGTGCTGCAGGATCCAGGCTGCCCTCTCCGGTGGTGACGTTAAAAGCAGCCGCGGGGAAATAGCGACACCCCGCATTCGGGGGTGTTAACGCTCGCAGCGCGGCTTGCCGATAGCTCCTACGTGATTACTCGGCTATTGGTTTGTGTGGCGCTCGCTGTGTGCTCAGTTTTCGGGCAGACGGCAGTCTTGACGCCGACCCCGGTTTCGATGACCTTCACGTGGCAATCCGGCAACGCGCTGCCTGCCGGACAATCTTTAGCTGTGAAATCGGGATCGAGCACGGCAGCCTACACGACGTCCATAACGCCCTCGAATGCGCTGTGGCTGACGGTCAGCCCGGACTCAGGCAAGCTTCCCGCTTCGCTCACGGTTCGGGTGAATCCCACGGGTCTGCCGGTTGGGACCTTTAACGCGTCGGTCAGAGTGGCCGCGACGGGATTCGCCTCACCTGTTTTAATCCCCGTAACGCTGACAGTCACCGCACCGCTGCCGACGTTATCCGTAAGTGCGACGACCATGAGTTTCACCGCGCCTCCGAATCCACCGGCATCGCAAACCCTGCAACTGATTGCCAGCGGAGGCCCGGTATCTTTCACAGCCGCATTACAAGGCGCCACTTGGGCGAC
>Ga0068857_100004390_pt1 | contig 11923 bp, 9 predicted proteins | sample KBSCornC72_FD_66591 | JGI IMG/M metagenome (GOLD analysis project Ga0068857, IMG submission 66591) | Corn rhizosphere microbial communities from Kellogg Biological Station, Michigan, USA - KBS Corn C7-2 | ecosystem: Host-associated > Plants > Roots > Rhizosphere > Soil ...
GCGCGTCCGCTGGATGACGCTTACAACGCCGTGCTGCTGAAGGCGATTAAGATCCGTACCGAGCGTGCCAATGCGCTGACGGCGCAGGCGCACAGCCGCACGCAGCTGGGCCTGATGTTTATGGTGGGCGCGTTTGCGCTGGCGCTGGTGCTGACGGCGATGACCTTTGTCGTGCTCCGCCGCACGGTAATCAATCCTTTGCAGCGTGCAGCGAAACGTATCGAGAATATCGCCAAAGGCGACCTGACGATGCCGGACGACGTGGCCGGGCGCAGCGAAATTGGCCGCCTGACGCGCGATCTGCAAACCATGCAGCACTCGCTTGAAAACACCGTAGGCACCGTACGTCAGGGGGCGGAGGAGATCTACCGCGGCACGAGCGAGATTTCTGCCGGTAACACCGATCTCTCTTCGCGTACCGAACAGCAGGCTGCGGCCATTGAGCAAACCGCCGCAAGCATGGAACAGCTGACCGCGACGGTGAAACAGAACGCCGATAACGCCCATCATGCCAGCAAGCTTGCGGAAGATGCCTCCGGGAAAGCCAGCCGCGGCGGCCAGATGGTCTCAGGCGTGGTCAAAACCATGGGCAATATCTCCACCAGTTCGAAAAAAATCTCCGAGATCACCGCCGTCATCAACAGCATTGCGTTCCAGACCAATATCCTGGCGCTTAACGCGGCGGTAGAAGCGGCGCGGGCGGGCGAGCAGGGGCGCGGTTTTGCCGTGGTGGCAAGCGAAGTCCGAACCCTTGCAAGCCGCAGTGCGAATGCCGCAAAAGAGATCGAAAGCCTGATTAACGAATCGGTCTCGCTGATCGACCAGGGCTCCGGTGAGGTTGTGGCTGCCGGTAACACCATGAATGAAATCGTCGAAGCGGTTAAACGCGTGACTGACATCATGCTGGAGATTGCCGCCGCGTCCGATGAGCAGAGCCGCGGTATCGTGCAGGTGAGCCAGGCGATTTCTGAGATGGATAAAGTGACCCAGCAGAACGCCTCGCTGGTGGAAGAAGCCTCTGCGGCCGCCGCGTCTCTGGAAGAACAGGGCGCGCGTCTGACCGAGGCGGTCGGGGCGTTTCGTCTGAGCGGTGCAAAGTCGGGCCGCGCGGTGACGTCTGCGCCAGTGGCGAAGAACGCGCCGTTGCGTCCGGCGGCGACGGTTTCCGGGGATAACTGGGAGACGTTCTGAGTTGTCGGCAGTGTCGGGTGGCGCTTCGCTTACCCGACCTACAAAATCTGACCTACAAAAAAGGGACCTTTCGGTCCCTTTTTCACATCTTATTGCTTATCGGGTAACGCGTACGCGATAACGTAATCCCCGCGATCCGGCGACTGGCGAGCGCCCCCGGCGTTGATGATGATGTACTGCTTACCGGTTTTCGGCGACACGTAGGTCATCGGGCCGGACTGGCTGCCGACAGGCAGACGGTCTTTCCAGATCTCTTTCCCGGTGGCGGTATCAAACGCGCGCAGGTAGAAATCCTGCGTGCCGGCGAAGAACAGCAGGCCGGACTGGGTAGAGAGTGATGCGCCCAGCGTCGGCATGCCGATTGGGATTGGCATGTGCATACGAATGCCCAGCGGCCCGGTATCTTCCACCGTGCCAACAGGCACCTGCCACACCAGCTTGCCGGTTTTCAGGTCAACGGCCGACATGGTGCCAAACGGCGGCTTCTGGCACGGAATGCCCAGCGGCGACAGGAAGCGTTCGCGCATCGCGCCGAACGGTGTGCCGTCCATCGGTACGATGCCCATCTCGATGCCGCTGGCGTTTTTCGCCACGTTAGCGCGCGGCACCATGTAGTTTGCCAGGCCCAGGCGCATATCGTTGACGAACATCAGGCTGTTGTTCGGGTCAACGGAGACGCTACCCCAGTTCATCCCGCCGAGTGAGCCAGGGAACTGCAGGGAACGGTCGAGACCCGGCGGGGTGAAGACGCCCTGATGACGCATCTCTTTAAACTGAATGCGGCACAGCAGCAGGTCAACAGGCGTCGCCCCCCACATGTCGGATTCGGTCAGCGTCTGGTTGCCAATCATCGGCATGCCAACGGAATACGGCTGGGTCGGCGAGTAGCGTTCACCTTCAACGTTACCCGCCGGGACAGGACGTTCTTCTACCTTCGCCACCGGCTTGCCGGTTTCGCGGTTAAGCATGAAGATCATGCCCTGCTTGCTGGTCTGCACCAGCACGGGCGTGGTACCGCCCTTACCGTCGGGCAGGTCGTACAGCAGCGGCTGGGAAGGCAGGTCAAAGTCCCACAGGTCGTGATGGGTCGTCTGGAAATGCCAGCGCACCTGACCGGTGGTCGCGTCGACGGCGACGATGGAGGAACTGTACTTATCGTCCAGCGCGGTACGTTCGCCCGCCCAGAAGTCCGGGGTGGCGTTGCCGGTTGGCAGGTAGATCAGGTTCAGCTTAGCGTCGTAGGACATTGCTGACCAGACGTTCGGCGTGCCGCGGGTGTAGGTCTGGCCTTCCGGCGGCAGGCCGGTCAGGTTCGGATTACCCGGATCCCACGCCCACGCCAGCTTACCGGTGTGCACGTCGTAGGCGCGCACCACGCCCGGCGGTTCGCCGGTGGAGTAGTTATCCGCGACGCGACCGCCGACGACAACCACATTGCCTGCGACCAGCGGCGTGGAGGTCTGCTGATAATATCCGGGCTTGATCTCGCCCATGCCGACGCTCAGATCCACGGTGCCATGGTCGCCGAAGTCTTCACAGACCTTGCCGTCATCCGCGTTGATGGCAATCAGGCGGGCGTCGGTGGTCGGCAGGAACAGGCGGCGAGGGCATGCCGCAGGCGGTGTCTCTGCCTGTGACGTTGTCACGCTGGAATGGTCTTCAAAATAGCCCAGACCGCGGCAGCGCTGCCAGTTAGGCGCCGTGGCTTTGGAATCGTAGCGCCATTTTTCTTTGCCGGAATCCACGTCCAGCGCCAGCACTTTACTGTACGGGGTACAGACGTACAGCGTGTCGCCAATCTGCAATGGCGTGTTCTGATCTTCCGCGCCGGAGCCGTTGCTCTGCGGAATATCGCCGGTGTGCGCAACCCACGCGACTTTCAGATCGCGGACGTTTTGCTTGTTAATCTGGTCCAGCGCGGCAAAACGGTCGCCGTGGGTGGTATTGCCCCAGTGCGCCCAGTTCTTTTGCTGCTCGCCGGGGGCGACGGGTTTCACCGGAACGGGCTCGTTCGCTGCCACGAGGGTCTGCGGCTTAAACATCCAGCCCAGGCTGACCAGCATCGCCACCGCGAGCACGGCCGCGACGCCAAAAGCGGGAGCCTTGTTCGCGGCGCGGTGGTTTGCCGCGCGCAGGAAAGGCCAGACGATGGCGCAGAGGAAGGCCAGTACGGCAAAGGTAAACAGGCGAGAGAAGAGCGGCCAGAAATCCCAGCCCGCATCGCCTACCGCCCAGAACAGCGAGGCAATAAAGGCGATGGCGTAAAGTACGATCCCGCTGCTGCGATTGAGGAAAATCAGGATCGCGGCAATCACCATCACCACGCCCATTATCAGGAAGTATCCACTTCCGCCTACGGTGACGAGCTTAAAGCCCAGCCCGCCGACTGCCAGACCGATGAGCAACATCAGTCCGGCAAGGAGCCACTGCAGGATACGCGGTATCCCACGTGGCGCGCTGCCAAATGCCATTTCTGTCTCCTTAAGATCCCCCCGCCGTGCTGGGTGTGTACCAGTTGGGTAATAAATGCGGAGGGAAGAATGATTAATACGGGTGAATTCGGGGTTGTAAAATTATTTACGAACCATTTGGTGAATTCGTCACTATGATAAAACTGTTAAATTGTTTTACGCAATTGTTAATGAATGATTTCGCATTAATTGATTAGGGCGCAGGAAGTGAGGTCGGATGGAACAGTTTGCTGGCCCTATGGGGGCTGCAGGATCCCCCTGTAATTTCTCAACATGAAGCGATGAATGTTGCTTTAGGAAAATGAATGGCTTATAGCGACGCCCTGGTCCGGCTGTAAATCGCTGAGGCGTTTGCCTTCCGGCCGGGGCGAGGCGCAGGGATGCGCCGAGAGGGCGGGCTTTACAGGGATGTTACCTCCGCCCGTCCCCGATAAGCCGGAAGGAATAAGCCGAAGGGACCGCGAAGCGGCGATTTACCGCCGGGAGCCCGGGTCGCCAGGGTGGTGGCGACTGAGCCACCCTGGCACGTTCACAGGCCATGTCGTTACAGAGTAGCAAAGAATATAAAGTGAACGGAATGACCACCAGAGCCGTATGTTCCCCCTCACCCCAGCCCTCTCCCTCCAGGGAGAGGGGGCCGTCTGTGCATGCATTATTTTATGGCGAACCCTCAGCCTTTCAGAAAGGGTTAGGGTGAAGGGAGAAAAGTGTCAGACCGGCATTGATTTACGGATAGCGCTCAGCAGCGTCTGCGCGCCCGTTGAAAGCGGCGTGTCTACGCGGGTCAAAATGCCGATAGGTTCACCGGGGCCGGGGGAGGTAATCGGCAGGGCGATCAGCGTTCCCTGACGTAAATCATCTTTCACCGCACCGGAGGGGACGAACCAGACGTAGTCATAATCCAGCGTAAGCTGCCGTGAAAGCGAGGCCGATAGCGTTTCGATACACCCTGAGGGCAGCGTACACCCCTGCATTTGCAGCAAGGTTTCGGCGGTCTGGCGGGGAACGGTCCCTTTTGGGCAGACCACTACCGGCCACTCCATCACGCGGCTTAACGTTACCGTGTCCTGCAGCAGGGGGTGATCGGGACGAACCACCAGCTTCAGAGACTCCAGGAACAGCAGTTCATAGTTGAGGCCGCCCATCAGCTCAGGGTCGGACATGCGGCCGATTCCGAGATCCAGTTCGCCGGATTTCAGCCCCGCGAGCAGCATGGTGTTATTCATGGTGGCGACCTGAATCGTGGTATGCCGCTGCTGCTTGTGGAACTGGCCGATAACGGGCGGAAGAATGCCCAGCGCCGCGGTAGGCAGAGCGCCCACGCGCACCACCTCACTGGATTGCTCTTCTTTTCGGTGCAGGGACTGGCCAGCGGTATTGAGCGCATCCAGCACTTTAACGGCGTGCGTGAGGAACTGTTCGCCCACGATGGTAAGCTGCGCCCCCAGCCGGCCGCGGTCAAAAAGACGGGCACCGGTCAGCTGTTCCAGCTCGTTGAGGGTTTTTGAGAGCGCAGGCTGGCTCAGGTTGAGAGTTTCAGCCGCACGCCCCAGCGTTCCCTGTTGAGCGACGGCCACAAATGTATGCAAATGGCGCAAGCGTATGCGCTGACTGAACAGACCATTTTTTTCCATAGGCGATGTTAAAAACAGAGCGATGCGGGTGACAAGTTAAGTTGTTTAATTTTGATAACCTGATAGCAAAATATTTTTAACATTTGATCTGTTTGAGTTACAACAGGTTTTTTGGCGGGGGAATAAAAGCGAACATCCTTGTTCGTTTATTGCTCACTGCGGAGGGGGATCGTCTACCGGTTTAGATCACGCCGTCGCCGCCATCGGAGCACCACACCTGGCCGGACGTAAATGAACATTCATCCGAGGCCAGCGTGACGTACAGCGGGGCAATCTCGACGGGCTGGCCCGGACGTCCCAGCGGGGTGTCGCCACCGAACTCCTTCACTTTTTCCATCGGCTGCCCGCCGCTGGACTGCAGAACCGTCCAGTAAGGGCCAGGAGCAACCGCGTTGACGCGAATGCCTTTCGGACCCAGCTGTTTGGCTAAGGATTTGGTGAATACCGCCAGACAGGCTTTCGTCTGGGCATAGTCCAGCAGCACGGGGCTGGGCTTCACCGCCTGAACGGACGAGGTATTAATGATAACGGACGACGCTTTCAGGTGGCGCAGGGCCGCCTTGGTGATCCAGAACGGAGCGTAAACGTTGGTTTTAAACGTTGCGTCAAAATCTTCCGTGGTCAGTTCCTCAAGCGATTCACGGAACTGCTGACGGCCGGCGTTGTTAACCAGAATGTCCAGCCCGCCCAGTTTCGACACGGCTTCTTCGACCAGATTCTGACAGAAGGTTTCGTCCCGGACGTCTCCAGGCAGCGCGATAGCCTTGCGACCTTCGGCTTCAATCAGGTCGATGACCTCAGCGGCGTCTTTTTCCTCTTCGGGCAGGTAGTTAATGGCAACGTCAGCGCCTTCACGCGCATAGGCGATAGCGACCGCGCGACCAATACCGGAGTCACCGCCGGTAATCAGCGCTTTTTTGCCGGCCAGGCGGCCATGTCCTTTGTAGCTTGTTTCCCCGTGGTCGGGTACAGGCTGCATTTCGGATGCCAGTCCCGGCGGCGTCTGAGGCTGTTCCGGGAACGGGGGCTGCGGGTAAGCGTTCGTACGTTGTTTAGTATCACTCATAGCTGACTCCTTAAGCCAAGGGGTGAGATTTGATGGATAACTGCAGCGTTAACGCTTCGCTGAATTATTTCTGCAAACGATCGACACGGACGACGGCAGGAGAGGATTTTTTATCAAGCGAACCGTTGATACTGATCATCTGGTCGGGTTTTACCGTTCTGCCGTCGAAGACTGCCTGGGGAATAATAACGTCGATTTTTCCGGTTTTATCCTGAAATACAAACTTATCGCCGCTACCGTCAATAAGATTACCGCGTAATGAAATTGTCGCACCATCGTGCAATTCTTTTGCCTGCCTGATGGTCATAATACGCGCGTCGTCGGTTCCGCGATATCCGCTATCAAGCGCGTGGGGAGGCGGTGGTGCTTCGCCTTTTTGTAAACCCCCGTTATTATCTGCCCATGCGGCCGGAACCAGAAATATCAATAAAGCGGAAACAAGTGATAATTTCATCCGATATCCTTCATTTTGCGTGTCTTGACTTATTAAGTATTGTTGCTATTCCTTTATGTGGCAAATGTGATAAGTCCTAAAAACATTCGCGTTAGAAATCAAAATTATCGGATAATAAGCGAAACGGTGACGATGACCATGAAGCGTGAAAATGAAAAGTTACCCGGGATAGATGAGAGTTACCGTTTGCTGACGTTTGAATACGCGTTTCGTCAGGTGGGTTTTATTGTTCTGCTGGGTATTATCGTCGCGGCGATTGCCGGTCTGTTTTCCAGCGGAATGGTCAGCGACACGGTCAAAACGAATTCCGCTAAATCATTGACCATAGACTATGAACGCTTTGGACGACGGGAGACAGAGACGCGGATGGCGCTCGCGTTTCCGGTGCAGAGCGAGGGGAAGTATGTCCTCAGTATGACCAGCGAGAGCAGCGATGCGTATGAGCCCGGCAGCGTCTGGCCGCAGCCGGACGCTATGTTCAGCCGCGGGAAGACCCTCTTTTTTGTCTATAACAACCTGAAAAAATCCGACCGCTTCTCCGTGTTACTCTTCACGACACCTTCCAGAGCCGGTAAATGGAACACCGTCATCCGCGTCAATAGCGAGCCGGAGATTAACATCTGGCAATTTATTTACCCGTAGGAGGCTGATATGGATATGGTCTTTCGCGCGCTGGCTATTTATCTGTTCCTCGTGGTGGTATTTAAAGTGGCCGGGCGTCGCGCGCTGCTGCAGATGACCAGCTTCGATCTCATTCTGCTCCTGATAATTAGTGAAGCCACACAGCAGGCGCTTCTCGGACAAGATTTTTCCGTCACCGGCGCGATGATTACCATTACCACGCTAGTGGTAGTGGATATTATATTCGGGCTGATGAAGAAATATTTTTCGCCAGTAGAGAATATTCTGGATGGTACTCCTGTTATTCTTGTCGAGAACGGCGTGCCGTTAGCCGATAAGCTGAAAAAAGTTGACGTGTCCTGTGATGATATTCTGGTGTCAGCGCGTCAAAATAATGGTATTACGGAAATAAGCGACATTAAATATGCCATACTTGAGCGCAATGGTCATATTTCAATCATTCCTTTCGAGAAATAAGAGGCGGCAAGATGAGCAATCTTTTTCACGACGGCAATAATACCGCGGGTGAACTGACGAAAAAGCTGGCGAGCAAATTAACCGATCTCGGGCTTCGCTTAACCACCGCAGAATCCTGCACGGGCGGAAAGCTCTCGGTGGCGCTTTGCGCAGAGGAAAACACCGCCGAATTTTATGATGTTGGGCTGGTCGTGTTCAGCGATGAAGCTAAAGCGCGGATCCTCGGCGTGCGTCCCGAGACGCTGGAGCGGTTTACGGCCGTGAGCGAACAGACGGTTACCGAGATGGCCGCCAGCATCCGCGACATCGCCCAGGCCGATATCAGCATCGCCATCAGCGGCTACGCGGGTCCGGAAGGGGGCGACGACGGCACGGCGGCGGGGACGGTCTGCTTCGCGTGGAACATACGCGGCGAGACGAAGACCCGCACCGTGCTTTTCTCCGGTGACTGTCAGGACGTGGTCGAAAAAGCGGTGCATTACTCGCTGGCTGAACTGGTGACAACCTTGTCAGACGGGAATAACGGATAAACTCACGTGGAGGTTCTATGGCTGTCATAGTGATTACCGGCGGGACGGCGGGCGTGGGAAAAGCCACGGCGCTGCACTTTGCAAAGGCGGGTTACGACGTGGGGCTCATCGCCCGCGATGAGGCCAGCCTGCACTCTACCCAGGAGGAGCTACGGCGCTTTGGCGTTAATGCCCACGCCGTGCAGGCGGACGTCGCCGACAGCCAGGCGGTGGTGGATGCCGCTAACGAAATTGAGTATCGCCTCGGCGCGATTGATGTCTGGGTGAACAACGCGATGGGGGCCATTCTGGCGCCGTTTCGTACCCTCACGCCGGACGAGTTTCGGCGCGTGACTGAGGTGACGTACCTCGGCTACGTGAACGGCACTCGCGCCGCGCTCGAACTTATGGTTCCGCGCGACAGGGGGGTGATTATCCAGGTGGGCTCCGCGCTGGCCTACCGTTCCATTCCGCTGCAGTCAGCCTACTGCGGGGCAAAAGCGGCGATCCGTGGGTTCACCGATGCGGTGCGTACCGAGCTGATGCATGAGAACAGCCGGGTTCAGCTTTCGATGGTCCAGATGCCGGGGCTCAATACCCCGCAGTTCGAATGGGCGAGGAACAAGTTCGCCTGGGCGATGCGCCCGGTGCCGCCGGTCTTTGAGCCTGAGGTGGCCGCCAGCGCCATCTTCAGGGTGGCGCAAAAGCCGGTGCGCGAGCTGTGGGTTGGCAGCAGCACCATCCAGTCAATCGTCGGGCAATTTTTCTTCCCCGGTTTTCTTGACCGGCTGATGGTGAAAAAGGCGTGGGAAGGCCAGATGACCGACGATCTCAACGTGCCGGATCGCCGGGACTACCTCGACCAGCCGGTTAACGATCTGCATAAAATCCATGGCCGTTTTACTGACGAGGCGAAAACCCGCGCGCCGTCCGTCACCTCCGGCATGCCGGGGAAAGTGGCCCTGGGCGCCCTCGCGGTGGCGGGAATAGTGCTGACGCGTCTGATAACTCGCCGGAAACCGTAGTCAGCGCAGCGCGCTACGGTGCGTCCAGAACCAGCGATAGCCGTAGCCGCCAAGGCTGAGCTGAACGGTTTTACCGCAAATCAGCGCGTCATCGTAGCGCTTGTCCTCGAGACAGGCGGTCCAGGTGGCGTTGCGGATCCCTTTGGCGGTGAACTGCACCGGCTGGTCGCTGAAGTTGACGAAGGTCAGGATGCTGCGCTCGTCGGTCTCGTAATAAAGCCCCAGCACCGCGTCATCATCGATTGCGATAAGGCGAAAGGGCGCAACGGCTATTTCGGGGAACTCCGAGCGGGTAGTGGCAATATCGATGATCCGGTGCAAAAGCGAGTTGTGGTGAAGCAGCGAATCGGCGACGTTGACTTTCTGATAGCGGTAAGGGCCATGGTCGATAATCGGCGCGATAAATTTTTCCGGGTCGGCTGCAGAGAAACCGCCTCCTTGCGAACCTGCCCACTGCATCGGCGTGCGGACGGCGTAGCGCTCCTCCAGATCCAGGTCGTCACCCATGCCGATCTCGTCGCCGTAGCGCATCACCGGGACACCCGGCAGGGAAAACAGCACCGCGTGGCAGAACGCCAGCCGCTTCCGATCGCCGTTGAGCATCGGGGCCAGGCGGCGGCGGATCCCGCGCTGATAGACGTTCATCTCCTCATCAGGGGCGAAGGTATCGAGGACAAACTGTTTGTCTTTCTGACTGATGCCTTCCAGATCCAGCTCGTCGTGATTGCGCAGCCAGTTGGCAAAACAGCAGGAGTCAGGCGGGACGATCATCTTCTTCACCGCATTGCGCAGCGGGCGGGCGCTTTTGCGGGCCAGGCTGACGTAGAAATACTTGTTGAGCCAGAAATTGAGCACCAGATTCAGACGGTCGTTATTTCCGAAGTAGTCTTTATAGGCCTCAACGTCTACGTCAACTTCGCCCAGCAGGATCGCGTCCGGATTGCGCTCTTCGATAAGACGCCGCATATGTTCGAGGATCCACAGACCCTTTTTTTCATCACCGTTTCCCGCCTGGGTGGTGAGGTGGGACGCGGCGTCGAGGCGAAATCCCGACACGCCCAGCTTGAGCCAGAAGAGGATGATGTTTTCAATCTCTTTAAGCACCGCGGGCGAGGTGAGGTTCAGATCCGGCTCGTGGCGATAGAACATGTGCCGGTAGTATTGTCCCGCCTCGTCGTCCCAGCTCCAGATGCTCTTTTCCACGCCGGGAAACATGGGGGGCGTATCGTCCTCGTCGTTATCCGACCAGAGGTAGTAATCACGATAGGGTGACGCCGGGTTGCGGCGGGCCTGCTGGAACCAGGGATGCGCGTCCGACGTGTGCTGGATCAGCAGCTCGATAATGACCTGCATGCCCAGCTCGCGGGCCTGCTCGATAAAGGCGATGATATCGGCCAGCTTTCCGAAGCGGGGATCCACCTGGAGGTGGTCGCTGACGTCGTAGCCTTCATCGAGAAAGGGCGTGAGGTAAAACGGGGTGATCCAGATGACCGTCGCCCCCATGCGGCGTATATAGCGCAGCTTGGCCGCGATCCCGGCGATGTCCCCGCAGCCATCGCCGTTCAAATCATAAAATAGCGCGGTATCAATCTGATAAATAATGGCTCGTGTATGCCAGTCGGTCATAGCGTTCCTCAGTGATAGCCTTCAGTATCAGACACTTTGCCCCGGAAGACGTAGTAGCTCCAGGCGGTGTACACCAGGATCACCGGAATAATCAGCAACGTGCCTACCAGCATAAACAGCTGGCTGGCAGGCGGGGCCGCGGCTTCCCACAGGGTGATGCGCGGCGGAATAATGTTCGGCCAGAGGCTGATGCCGAGCCCGCTAAACCCGAGGAAAATAAGCCCCAGCGTCAGCAGGAAGGGGCGGGAGTGGCTGGCCGGGTTGCGGGTCAGGCGCCAGATCAGCACGCTGAAAAGCGCAACCAGCAGAGGCACCGGCAGGAACCAGACGAAGTTGGGCAGGGTAAACCAGCGGTCGGCCACGTACTGCCAGCCGAGCGGCGTCCAGATGCTCACTACCGCAATTACCACGACCAGCGCCAGCAGCACGTGGCGGGTCAGCTCGCGCATGCGGGCCTGCAGCGCGCCTTCGCTTTTCATAATGAGCCAGGTGGTGCCCAGCAGCGTGTAGGCCACAACCAGCCCGATACCGCAGAAGAGGTTAAAGGGGGTGAGCCAGTCAAGCGCGGAGCCGACGAAACGCCGCCCCTCAACGTCGAAGCCGTTAATCACGGCGCCCACCACCACGCCCTGGCTGAAGGTGGCGAGCAGAGAGCCGCCGGCAAAGGAGTAATCCCAGAATTTGCGGTGCGACGGCGTGGCTTTGAAGCGGAACTCAAAGGCGACGCCGCGGAAGATGAGGCCGATCAGCATCGCGGTGAGAGGAATGGTGAGCGCATCAATAATCACCGCATAGGCCAGCGGAAAAGCGCCGAAAAGGCCCGCGCCGCCGAGCACCAGCCAGGTCTCG